>Ga0335075_10008333_pt1 | contig 15906 bp, 13 predicted proteins | sample Lox_Sample_24_FD_206723 | JGI IMG/M metagenome (GOLD analysis project Ga0335075, IMG submission 206723) | Soil microbial communities from Loxahatchee National Wildlife Refuge, Florida, United States - Lox_Sample_2.4 | ecosystem: Environmental > Terrestrial > Soil > Wetlands | place: USA... | reverse complement strand
GCGTCGACTACAAGCTGACGAGCCACTTCACCATTCGCCCTGCCGATTTCGAATATCAACGTTGGCAGTTTCCGCCCACTGGCCTGACCCCTTGGGTTTATTCCGCTGGTGTTTCCTATCGCCTGTTCTAGCATAAGATTTACCCTCTACGTTTTTACCCAAGCCCTGGCTCAAGCCGGGGCTTTTGTTCTTCCAGAGCCATGGAAGATGCCGCGCTCGACTTCTGCGCTCTTCGTAGAAATGCTCTAGGATAAAAGTTTGACCTACATTCGATGAAATCCTCTTCTGAAACAACACGCGTCCGTTTTGCCCCTTCTCCGACCGGTTTTTTGCATGTTGGTGGGGCTCGCACTGCCCTCTTCAGCTGGCTGTTTGCCCGCCACACCGAAGGAACTTTTATCCTTCGCATCGAAGATACCGACTTCGAGCGCTCCTCCGCAGACATGGTCACTGGGATCCTCGACGGGATGCGTTGGCTGGGGATGGATTGGGATGAGGGTCCGTTCTATCAATCCCAGCGGCTTGAACTGTACGCCAGGACCGCCATGCAGTTGATCGAGAATGGCTACGCCTACCGCTGTTTCTGTACCCGCGAAGAACTGGAGGCCCGGCGTGCCGCAGCCGCTGAGACTGGAACTGTGCCCCGTTACGACGGACGCTGCCGCACCATTTCACGCGAAGATGCCGAAACCCGCATCGCCTTGGGAGAACGCCCGGTGGTGCGTTTTAAGGTGCCACGCGAGGGCTCGACGACATTCCAAGACGCCGTGTTTGGCCCGATGGAATTCGCCAATGCTGAGCTAGAGGACTTTGTGCTCTTGCGCTCCGATGGCATTCCCACCTACCACCTCAGCGTCGTCGCCGACGATCTGGACATGCGAATGACCCACATTATTCGCGGCGCTGATCATCTCTCCAATACTCCCAAGCAGGTCCTGCTATATCAGGCTCTGGGTGCTTCCCTGCCCGTTTTCGCGCATCTACCACTCATTCTTGGGCCCGATAAAACTCGCCTGTCCAAACGCCACGGGGCGACCAGCGTCATGGCCTACAAAGACATGGGAATCGTCCCCGAGGCCTTCCGAAATTTTCTTGCGCTCCTGGGATGGAGCCCTGGCGAGGCGGCGAAGCAGGCGGACGGCCCTGATCGCGAGATCTTTTCTACAGATGAATTGATTCAGATGTTCTCGCTCGACGGCATTGCCCACTCAAATGCCGTCTTCAACAACGAGAAGCTCGCCTGGTACAACACTGAGTACATCCGCTCATATGATCCTACGCGGCTGCTGCCTCTGATCGAAGAGGAATGGCGCGCGGCGGATTACCAGCCTGCCCGGAGTCGCGAAGAAATTCTTGCAGCCATCGCGCTGCTACAGCCCCGAGCCCGCAATCTGAAAGACTTTGCATCCACGTTTTTGGCTTACTTCGGTGACGAGTTCACAATGGACGAAGCCGCCGTGAAGAAGTTTCTTTCCGACGCTACGGTACGGCAGATGCTGGCGGAACTTGGCAGTCGGTATGCCGCGCTCCGTGAGTTTACGGAAGCCTCGACCGAAGAGCTGCTACGAGCGTATGCCACGGAAAAAGGCATCAAGGCCGGCGCACTGATTAACGGCGCCCGCGTCGCTCTCACAGGTCAAGCCGTCGCGCCCAGCTTGTTCGTCGTGATGCTATGCCTGGGACAGCATACGGTCGCTCACAGACTGGAAGCTGCGGCGGCATTGACCGTCGGGTAGACCGATTGCCGCCGGCATCGCAGCTTTAGCTACATTAATTCTTCAATAAATTTTTGGGCAACGTCCGCTGGGATGCGGTTGTTCTGATGCACCAGCGGTCCAGCATTCAGCACAGGTTCCGACCCGTGCAGCGTCGGCAAATCTGTCCGTTCGAAGAACCTTCCAATGGGAATCTCTTCGCCCCACAGCAACGATTTTTCCATGGCTGCGGACCAGTCGCTGGGATCATACTCTGCATTGTCTTCGAGCTTCTTCACGCGCGGACGGAACCATTGAAACGTGTTGTCGTGGTTATACGTGACGCACGGGCTGAACACATCAATAAATGAAAATCCCTTATGCTCGATGCCGCGCCTAATCAACTCCGTCAAGTGCTTCTGATCACCACTAAATCCACGCCCCACAAACGTAGCCCCGGCAGCCAGCGCCAGGGAAATCGGATTCAGCGGGTTCTCAATATTTCCATAGGGCATGCTCTTGGTCTTCATGCCGAGGCGGCTGGTCGGCGATGTCTGGCCGGTAGTGAGCCCGTAAATCTGGTTGTCCATCACGATGTACGTCAGGTCTACGTTGCGGCGAACGGTATGCACAAAATGATTGCAGCCAATCCCAAGGCCGTCACCGTCACCGCCGGTCACCAAGACGGTCATAGCATGGTTTGCAAGCTTCATTCCCGTCGCCACCGGCAACGCACGGCCGTGCAGCGTGTGCATGCCATAGGTCTCAATGAAGCCTGGAAAGTTCGATGAGCAACCAATGCCGCTGATGGTGGCCACTTCGTGTTTGGGAATTTGCAATTCCACCAGAGCCTTTTGAACTGCGGCGAGCACACCGAAATCGCCACAGCCAGGACACCAGTCGGGGTCAACTCTCCCTTTAAAGTCCGCCATCGAGATCGTCTTTGGAGCTATTCCAGCTACTTCTGTCGCCATCTTTCGATTCTCCTTTGCAAAGGAAGCGGTTGTTGTTGGCTTACACCATGATTTCGTGAGTCGGCACAGAAAGCTTGGTTTTGCCCGCCAGCTGTTCTTTCACTGCTTCGACAATGTGGTGCGGCGCGAACGGTTCTCCGTCGTACTTGCGAATATTTCCGTCAGGAACAAAGCTGGTTTCGCTGCGCAGGTAGCGTGCAAACTGACCGCTGAAGTTATTTTCTACGATGATGGTGTGGCGAGCGCCATGCAACAGATCCAGAATTGCGTCACCATGCAGCGGGACCAGCCAACGCACGACCAAATAATTCGCGGAGATCCCCTGCTCGCTCAACAATTCGCAAGCTTCCTGAATCACCCCGTAGGTAGAGCCCCATCCGATCAGCGTAACGTCGGCATTCGCCGGTCCATGCAACTCCGGTGGTGGAGCCGCTGCCGCAATCCCATCCACCTTGCGCATGCGTTTTTCCATCATGGCGCGCCGTTTGCCGGAGTTTGTGTATTCGTCACTGATCAGCACGCCGTCTTCATCATGTTCGTCGCTCGAGACGACGTGGGTGTAGCCGGGAAGACCGGGGATAGCTCGCGGAGATACGCCACTCTCGGTGATCTTGTATCGCTGGTACGGTTCGTGGTCGCCGCTCCCATTCGAGGTGATCAGTTCCCCGCGGTCGATTACAGGCGCAAAGTCGAGCAGCTTGGGATCGACGCTGAGGCGTCCCTCTGAAAGCAACAAATCGCAGAGGACAATTCCGGGGCACTGGAACTTCTCTGCAATGTTGAAAATTTCTGGAATCAATTTAAAGCAATCGGCAATGTCGAGCGGCGCCGCAATCACCCTCGGATAATCGCCAAAGCCTGCGCCCAACATTTGCCATAGATCGCCCTGCTCGGTCTTCGTCGGCACTCCGGTCGACGGACCCGCGCGCTGGCAATCAATCACCACGATCGGAATTTCCGCCTGCGCAGAGAGCCCCATCCCTTCGCTCATTAACGCGAATCCGCCACCCGAGGTTGCGCACATCGCGCGAACGCCGGCATGAGCTGCGCCAATCGCCATAGTAACAACGCCAATTTCATCCTCTACCTGGCGCACCATGATCTCTGCCTGCCGCGCGTGGCTTGCCATCCAATGCAGCACACCGGTCGCAGGGCTCATGGGATAGGCCGAATAAAATTTGACGCCAGCCGCCGCGCCTCCCATCGCCATGGCAACGTTGCCACTCAACACGGCATAGCGCGCATCCGTCATGGGAAGAGCCCAGGAGAATGGCTTAAAGTTCTGAGTGGCGTAATCGTATCCGGCACGTGCCAGATTGACGTTTTCGTCGATCACCGCCTTGTCCTTCTTGCGGAATTGCTCGGCCAGTACGCTCTCTAGCGCAGGAAATCCAACACCCATCATGCTGAGAGCCGCGCCGATAGCCAGCGTGTTCTGTCCTACTTTATTGCGAGTGATATCCGCCATTTTCGACACTGGCATGGGACAAAGCTGGACACCTTCCGCCGGTGTGCCGGGCTGGATCAGATCCGCGTTGTACAGACATGCGCCGCCTGCTGTCAGCAGGCGAAGATGTCGATCCATGGTGTCTTGATTCAGCGGGATCAGAAGGTCCAGATGATCGCCGGTGTTTGAGATTTTCTGAGGGCCGGTTCGAATGGTAAGAAACGTGTGTCCGCCGCGAATAATGGATTGGTAGGCGTTGTAGGCGTTCAGATGCAATCCACGTCGGCTAAAGATTTTCGCGAAAATGTCGCCTGGCGTAGCTACGCCCTGACCGGCGGCGCCTCCGATTCCTACAGCGAAAGACTGACTCATACGCGTCTCCCCGGAGCTCTTTCAGGTTATCCCGCGCCCGCGGATTTCCTCATTAGTTAGACTTTGTGATGACCGAAAAGGTTCACAAACACGGGCAGGTTTCAGTTGTGTGCATCGTAGCCTCTGCGATGCAACTCGGTCAACAGGTGTTTGCTACAAGAGATATAAGGGTGGGCTAACGCGTTTTAATCAACCCTCTTTGGCTGCCGAGCGGGTATGATGGCTCAGGGTTACCGTCGAGCTTCTCCCCCAAACATTCGAAATTTATTCGCAGGGGAGAAATCATCGTGACTACCACCGCGCCCAACCCCGATCAGATAATGCAGGTTGGCCTTGCCTTCTGGTCTTCAAAAACGCTTTTAAGTGCTGTCGAAATGGAGGTCTTTACCGACCTGGCCAAAGGCCCTCAGGAATTGGAATCCCTCACTGGACGGCTTGGATTGCATCCGCGATCTGCCCGCGATTTTCTCGACGCGTTGGTCGCATTAGGATTCCTTGAGCGTCACAACGGAAAATATTCCAATACTCCGTCGACGGACTATTTCCTCGACAAGCATAAGCCGTCATATATCGGCGGCATGCTGGAAATGGCCAACGGCCGGCTCTTCGGCCACTGGAACAAACTGACAACTGCCCTGCGCACCGGACAACCTCAAAATGAGGCGGCGCATGGCGACCCTGATGTCTTTAGTACGCTCTACTCCGATCCGCAACGACTCAAGGGATTTCTAAAGGCCATGACCGGTATCAGCCGCGCCGGCAACATCGCCATCGCTTCGTGCTTTCCCTGGGCAAACTATAAAAGCGTGGCTGATCTCGGCGCCGCCCAAGGCGACCTGCTGGTTCAGGTCGCACTCAAGAATCCTCATCTATCCGCTGTCGGATTTGACTTAGCCGAGGTTGCGCCCATCTTTGAGGAGTATGTCGAAGACCATGGCCTGTCCTCCCGTGTTCGATTTCAGGCTGGCAATTTTTTCAGCGATTCATTGCCGCAGACGGAAGTGATGATGATGGGTCACATTTTGCATGACTGGAATTTGGAGGAGAAGAAATTCCTGATTCGCAAAGTCTGGGACGCTCTCCCCAGCGGAGGCGCATTCATCGCCTACGATGCAATGATTGACGACGACAGATCGAAAAATTCTTTCGGCTTGCTAATGAGCCTGAATATGCTCATTGAAACTCCTGGAGGATTTGATTACACCGGAGCCGATTGCATTGGTTGGCTGAAGGAAGCCGGGTTCAGTCAAGCATATGTCGAACATTTATCTGGACTGGATTCTATGGCGGTGGGAATCAAGTGACGGCAGCCAGTCGACGTTGTAACTACCTGCGCGGAATTCGGCCTTCCTTGGTGATACAAGCTGGCATGTGCGCTGCACGAGAGCCAAAGCAAGGAATCACAGTGGCCGCGCAAATCACGTAATTGTCGGAAGAGAAAGGCAGGCGTTCAGCTGGAGCGGGAGACGGGGATCGAACCCGCAACCAACGGCTTGGGAAGCCGCTACTCTACCATTGAGCTACTCCCGCCCGCCCGCTCAGTCTATCAAATTCGGATCGACGCGATGGACTGATATTCTCTTGCGGGTGCCAGTGCATACCTATTTACTTGTAAGGAAGCCCATGCACAATCACACCACCGAACACATCGGCCCAGGCATGTGTGATCATGAGCGGACGAAGATTGCGAAGCCGAGCAGCGAAAACCCCAAGCAACACTCCAGATACAACGATAAGCAGGACCTGTTTCATGCCGAGATAGGCATGGCCAACGCCGAAAAGAATTGCCTGCGCCACAATGCCAATGGTCGTGTTACCGGTCCACGCAGAGAATTGCTGAAGGAAGTAACCACGAAAGGCGATTTCTTCCGAGAAACCAGAACTTGCGGCCATTAAGATCCAGAGAACGATCTGCTCGGCTCCGCGCGGGAAAATCGTTCCCTGCGCGCCGGCATTCGTCACACCACCAGCTGCAAGTCCAGCTGCAACCAAGCTCTCCACCACATACCAAACGAGCCAGATTCCGATGCCAACGAGTGTGTCACGTCCATATCTCGTAACGCGACCCTGGCTGATCAACCCAGCAAACGGATATCCCCACAGCCGAATCCCCCACCAGACATAGGCGAATAAAAACCATTCGAAAGCAATCGCGCCTAGATAGAACGGCAGCGGACGGGGTGCGGAGGCTGGCCGAGATCCTGCCATCCCTCCAATGCCAAGCAAAAATGGTAATTGCGACGAGAACCCAGGTATGCCAACTCGGGGCAATTCCCTTTCGCCTCTGCCCTGCCAAATCCATAATTTAGCGATTGTAGGCTTTTGTCTATCTGAAACTGGAACCTATCAAACGGTCGCCAATTCGACGGCTTCCTCAAGCTCAAACTCGGACCCTGGCAGGTTCCATCGTTGAACCCTGGCCGCCAGCACCAGTTCCTCCACCATCCGAAGCACTGCAGGTGCAGCTCTGCGAACCGCATCGCTCAGGTGCTCTTCCATCTTGAATGACGTCCCACCGACGGTGATGAGGTACGCAACTCTAGGAGTGCGTCCATACAGCTCTTGCGACATCCACAGCAGACTCTCTGGACTCATGTGGTGCGTCATCAACCTCGCAGGCTTGTTGGTGGCTTCCACTGCCTGCAGCGAAATCTGCCCTGGCTCTGACGTCGCAGAGCAGTCCACAAAGATTACAGTGTCCGCGGTGCTGATGGGCTCCGCCATCTCCGGCGTGAACTGGCGAGATGCCACGACTTCCAGTTGAGAGCCGGCATATTGTTCCTGCACCTTCGATGCCACCCAGCCACCGAAGCCATCGTCCCCACGAAGCGAATTGCCGCATGCCAATAGCAAAGCGGGAGTCATCCGTTACGTCTCCTCTCATCCAGATGGTTTCCATCCGGGTCCACAAGTTCCACCACCAATGGCATTTGGCCATACGCGTGGGTGGAACAACTAAGACATGGATCGAAGGTGCGAATCACCGCTTCGACCCGATTCAGCATTCCGTCGGTCAGACGGTTGCCGTCGACAAAGTGCTGAGCGGCCTGCAAAATACCGCGATTCATCGCCTTATTGTTTTGCCCGGTGGCGATCACCAGGTTGGCCCACAGCATCTGGCCGTTCTCGTCCACCTTGTAGTGGTGCATCAGCGTACCGCGGGGAGCTTCAGCTATGCCCGCGCCTTCCAGGCAGTTGACGCCGGCCGTTGCGCGCACGTGGGTGTCAAGAATGCCGGGCTCGGCGAGAATGCGTTCGATGGCTTCAATGCCGTGGAGAATCTCAATCAGTCGCGCATAGTGGTAATAGAACGAGCTCAAGACAGGCCCTGCCGCCAGAACTTTGAACTCGCGCAGCTCGGCATCGGCGCGTGGAGTGCCGGTGTGACTGACTAGATTGAGGCGCGCCAGCGGGCCGACACGATAGCAGCCATCTGGATAACCCATCTTGCGGTAATACGGAAATTTCATGAAGGTGAAGGGCTCCACCGCCTCGCCGAATTCCAGGTCGAACCCTGCCGCGTCGATTCCATCGGCGACTCGATCACCAGCGGCGTCCATCAAACGCAACGCGCCGTCCGTGAATTCCAGGCCATCGTCCGGCGTAACCATGCCAAGAAACATGCTTGGGAAGTTGGCGAAGACAGCCGCTTCTTCCTGAAAGCGATCTGCAATCAGTTTGTACGCATCCAGGGCCAGCATGATGCTGACGCATGCATCCGGGATCATCGCCAGAATTTCGTCGCGTCGCGGGATTGTCAGCGGCTCCGTCACACCACCGGGAACGATCCATCCGGGATGAATACGTTTCTTGCCAAGAATTTCAATGATCTGCTGACCAAAACGTCGCAGCTGTACGCCCGCGCGTCCCACTTCCGGCATTGACTTTACAATGCCGAAAATATTGCGCTCCGCCTGGTTGGAATCCATGCCCAGCAGCAGGTCTGGAGACGATAGGTAGAAAAAACTGAGCGCGTGCGATTGAATCATCTGCGCCAGGTTCAGCAGTCCGCGCAGTTTGGCTGCCGTGGGAGGGATCACCACCGCCTGGATCGCTTCGCATGCTTTGGCAGACGCGATGAGATGGCTGACCGGGCAGATGCCGCAAATGCGCGCCATAATAGACGGCATTTCATAGAACGGGCGTCCCTCGCAAAACTTCTCAAATCCGCGTACCTGGGTCACATGGAAGTACGCTTCTTCCACTCCTCCAGCGCCATTCGTCTTCAGAGTAATTTTGGCGTGGCCTTCCAGGCGCGTTACCGGGTCGATCAAAATGGTCCGTGACATCGTCATCCCCTTCTCACGCTCCAAACCGGGTCAAGCTGGCCACATCCGGCATTCTGTTAGCCATCAGCTCTGTCAGCACGGTGTGGAACGTGGCCGCCGAAGGCGGGCATCCGGGCAGAAATAGATCAATGCGCACAAACTCATGGACCGGCCGCACTTTATCCAGCAGCTTGGGAACAACCAGACATGGCGTCTGCTGATGCAGTTCGGCGTTGTCGTAGTACGCGCGGCGCAACACTGCGTCCGGACCAAAGGCATTCCGCATGGCGGGTACGTTGCCGGTAACCGCGCAGTCGCCCATCGCTACCAGGAGGCGCGTACGCTCGCGAATCAGAAGGATCTTCTCAATGTCGTCAACACTGCTGACGGCTCCTTCCACCAGGGTGATGTCGACTTCATCGGGAAAGGTCTTGATGTCGACCAACGGGCTATAGACCAAGTCAAAATCCTTGCTCAACTCGATCAACTTCTCGTCCATGTCGAGGAATGACATGTGACATCCCGAACAACCGTCCAGCCATGCCGTAGCCAATCTCAGTTTGGTCATTGTCCGTCTCGCATCAGGTTCAAATACGGTAAAAATTCCGGGTACTTGGGATGAGGGACGCCGACCTTGGTCTTGTCGAACAGCGCACCTGTGGGACACACCTGCACGCACTTTCCACACTTAGTACAGGTTGAGGAGCCCCAGGGATCGTCCAGGTCAGTGATCACGCGGCAATCAATTCCTCGCCCGGTGATATCCCATACATGCGCACCCTCGATCTCCGCGCAGACTCTTACGCAACGCGTGCAGAGAATGCAACGGTTGTGATCGGCGGCGAATCGTTCGTGCGACAAGTCCACCGGCAGTTTTGGATTACGATATGGCAGCCGTACATGCGTGAGTCCCTGCGATTGAGCGATCGACTGCAACTCGCAATTTCCATTGGCCACGCACACCGCGCACACATGATTTCTTTCCGCAAACAGCAATTCCAGGATGGTGCGCCGGTAATGGAGTAACCGATCAGATTTAGTCGTGACCTCCATGCCTTCTTCCACCTTCAACACACAGGCAGGAAATAATTTCGGTGAACCCTTAATCTCCACCAGACACAGCCGGCACGCTCCTACTTCGCTCAACCCTTCCAGGTGGCACAGAGTGGGGATAAAGATATTGTTCTCCCGCGCTACATCGAGGACTGTCTGGTCTTGACGGGCACTGACGTCCATTCCGTCGATGATGAGGGTCTTGACATCCACCGCGGTGCTCATACTTCCACCTCTGCCAATTCTGCTGTGTGCTTTTGCGGCTTCGCATCAACCGTGCCGCATGCACACACTCCTGCAGGACAGCAATGGTTGTCGATGTGCTCCAAATACTCATCGCGGAAGTAGCGCAACGTGCTTAGCACTGGATTTGGCGCCGTTTGGCCCAGCCCGCACAGGCTGGTGTTCTTCACCACATCGCACAAATCGATCAGTAGTTCCAGGTCGTGATGCGTCGCTTCCCCATTGCAAATCTTCGTCAGCAGGTCATACATCTGCGCGGTTCCGGCGCGACATGGAATGCACTTGCCGCAGGACTCCGTCATGCAGAACTCGACGAAGAAACGTGCCACATTCACCATGCAGGAGGTATCGTCCATGACAATCATGCCGCCTGAACCCATCATCGATCCCGCACCGATCAGCGCGTCATAGCTGATGTTCAAATCGAGGTGCTCTTCGGGCAGACATCCGCCGGAAGGGCCACCCGTCTGCACTGCCTTGAATTTGTGTCCATCGGGAACACCGCCTCCAATCGAGAAAATAATTTCCCGCAGCGGCATGCCCATGGGAATTTCAACCAGGCCTGTATTCGTAATCTTTCCGGTCAGGGCGAAGACCTTTGTCCCCTTGCTGCGCGCGGTTCCCATGCCCGCGAACCACTCCGCTCCATTGCGCAGAATAGGCGCGACGTTGGCGAACGTTTCGACGTTGTTGATCAGGGTCGGGCAGTTCCACAAACCTGAGACAGCGGGATACGGAGGCCTCGGTCGCGGCGTGCCGCGCTTGCCTTCAATCGACGCAATCAGCGCCGTCTCTTCCCCGCAAACAAATGCGCCCGCACCAAGCCGAATTTCAATATCGAAGTTGAATGGCGTTCCGCAGATATTGTTGCCTAGGAAGCCGCTGCGACGTGCCTCGCGCAAGGATGTGGTCAAGCGGCTGACGGCCAGCGGATACTCAGCCCGCACATACATGTAGCCTTTGCTGGCGCCCACCGCGTATGCGGCGATGGCCATGCCTTCAATCACCCGCTGCGGATCGCTTTCCAGAACGCTACGATCCATAAACGCACCGGGATCGCCTTCGTCTCCATTGCAGATCACATATTTCGGCGAGCCAACCGCTTTGGCTACGGTGCCCCACTTCAGGCCGGTGGGATAACCGCCGCCACCTCGTCCTCGTAAGCCGCTCTTCGCAATCTGGTCAATCACAGCAGCCGGGTCCATTTCCGTCAGTGCCTTCAGCAGCGCGGCATATCCTCCTCGGCCGATGTACTCGTCGATCTTTTCCGGATCAATGCGACCGGCGTTTTCCAGAACCACATGCCGCTGCCCGTGAAAATATTGCTCTAAGTGAATCTCGCGGGATTCAATCGGCTTCTGACCCAGGCTCGCAATCACGGCCTTCGCATCCGACTCCTGCAGATGGCCATAGCGTGTTCCAACCGGATCCACCAACGCCAGCGGTCCTGCAGCACACAAACCCATGCAGCCGGTACGGCGCACGTGGTAGCGTTTGCCGGAAGTTTCGGCTTCCTTCGTCAGGGCATCCTTCAGCTTGTCGCTGTGCTGCGACAGGCAGCCCGTGCCCATGCAGACATTCACTTCGTAATCGAATTGTTCATGCTGGTGCTGGACAGTTTCAGAAATCTGCTGAAGTTCTTCGCTATTCATGGGCGGCCCACCCTTCCAACTGCGCCACCACCTGCCCTGCCTGGATCTGGCCGATCAGGTCGCCGTCCATCAGAGCCACGGGAGCGCGACCGCATGCGCCCACGCAGCGTGCCGTGGTCAGCGAGATATTCCCGTCCGGCGTCGTCTCTCCAACTTTGATGTGCAAATGCTTTTCGGTCTGGGCCAGCACTTTATCGGCACCTTTGATGTAGCAGGCAGTTCCGGTGCAGATGGTGCAGGTATGACGTCCCGGCGGCTTCATGCTGAAGTAGTGGTAGAACGTGACCACGCCATACGCCTGGCTCAATGGAACCCGCAGGGATTTGGCCACGAACCTAATGGAATCTTTATCGAGATATCCAAAGGAGGACTGAACGGTGTGCAGGGTTTCAATCAGGGCATTGCGTGAATAGCCGTGGCGGCGCATCGTTCCGTTCACGATTCGCCAGCGCTTATCTTCTGACGGCAGCGCCGGTACTTGATAGACAGGCATGGCTCCTCCTGCTGTGCTCCCCGCGGTTGACTTGCGGCTTGCTGTTGCCCCCGTCGCTCTGCGGGAACCATTTCGCGCTGCGACAGATCGAATGCGAACGCTGTTGAAAGTCTTCGCTTATTGTTTACAGGAGAAATGGCTGAAGGTATGTGAGCGTCGTCACAGTTTTGCAAGGAGAAATGTGCAGTCGGGGCAAGCATTCAGGTGGGCGCGCCAAGGCGTAGCTTTGCATACGCTCGTCGGCGGCGGCGCAAACGAGCGACGCCGCGCGTGTACTATGTTTGTCTACTTTGAAGCGACTGGAAACGAGGGTGGCGCCTCGCCGGACTCATGATTCGCCGTGTCCGTCAAAGTAAACTCGAGTGTGTTGGCCTTCGATAACTGGTTCCAATCAATCCACCAATTATGTATCGGGGAGCCATCGAGTGAAATCAACTTGACGTATTTCTTCTGCGGCGCACCGGGGGCAATAATCTCCAGCGGATGTTCGCCCAGCAGCAGTTTGACTTTCGGGAACACGGGACTGTTCGTCGTTACGCCGCCGACACCGGGAATCTCCGGATAGAAACCGAGATTGGCAAACACCACCCAGGACGAAGTTGCGCCCAAGTCGTCATTGCCTGGCTCCCCACCTGGAGTGTCAGTAAACAGATCGTTGAGTGTCTTGCGCACTACCTCCTGCGTGCGCCACGGATATCCAGCCCAGTTGTAGATCCAGGGATCGCCGAAGCTGGGTTCGTTTCCAATGAAAAAATACGGCTCATCGAGATGTTCGAAATCGCCATATTGACTGAAGTAGCTATCCAACCGTTGCTTCGCCGTTTGTGGGCCACCGATGGCCGCAATCACGCCATTCAAATCGTATGGGATCATCCAGGTGTACTGAGCAGAATTGCCTTCAATAAATCCCGTGCTCTTGCCCGGCGCAAAGTCAGGCAGAAATTTCCCATTTGCGTCTCGTGCGCGAATGTACTTCGTGTCCGGATCGAAGATATTCCGCCAATATGCGGAGCGCTTCAGAAACTCCTGTTCGGTTTTGGTGTCACCCATCGCTTTGGCAAACTGAGAGATCGCAAAATCCGCGTTCGTGTCTTCCAGCGTCACCGAAGCTGCGCCATGGATTTCGTCTGTCTCGGGGATGTATCCCTTGCTCATGTAATCGGCCAATCCCGGACGTTCCGGATACAGGCGAATGTGCGCTTTCGGATCGGTCGCGCCATGCAGCATGGCGGTCAGCGCGGCGTTGGTGTCAAAATCGTGTCCACCGAATGCATAGATGCTGGCGATGATTGGATCCGAGGGATTGCCGGCCATCACGCCGCTCTCGTCATTCGCGACTGGCCAGATCGGCAGACCTCCGCCTTGTTGCGCGTCGACAATCAGTGACTCCGCAATGTCACTGCCAACCTTCGGCAACAGCATCGTAATCATTTGCACCTGACTGCGATAGATATCCCAACCGGAATAGTTCGCATACTGGATGCGTCCCGCGGCATGGTGCACCTTGCCGTCAAACCCCATGTACTCGCCATTCACGTCACTATTCGTCGACGGATGCAGCATCGCGTGATACAGCGCAGTGTAGAAAACAATACGTTCCTTCGCCGTTCCGCCACTCACCTGTACATGGCTCAACACGGCATTCCACGCACTCCGCGCATCCTGCCGCACTTTTTCCAGATCCCATCCGGGAATCTCCTGGTTCAAGTTCAGTTCCGCGTTCGCAACGCTGACGTAAGAGATACCCGCCTTTAAATGGACGGTTTTTGTGTTCGGATTGAAGCTGAGATATGCGCCCGTACGCGGGCCGCTACCGGAGGTATTGCCGGGGCTCACATGCATTTCGTTGAAAGTGCCCACAGCGGACGGATTGGTATCCGTCTGCAGCACAAAATAGATTTTGTACCGGTTCTCTGTGCCGCAGAATCCTCCGCTTGAGACCCATCCTGTCACTTTGTCACCGGCTAGGTCGATGTGCGCATTGTCAACTTTTGTGAGGTTGCGGCTCAGATCAATTAGCACCGTGTGGTTCTTGCTGTCTGACGGATAGGTAAACTGCGCGATGCCGGAACGGACCGCGGCGGCGATTTCGACACTGATTCCAGAATCGAGACGGACTGAGTAATAACCCGGCTGCGCCATTTCTTCCTGATGGCTGTAGCTAGCGCGGTACTGCGTTGATAGAACCGGTGGCGGATACTCCGGCGTCCCAAGGATGGGAAGGATCGGCACGTCACCATAGACGCCGCAGCCTGGGCCGCTTAAATGCGTAAGACTAAATCCGCGCGTGACCGGTTCACCGTAGTCGTAAAATTCCCCGTACACCGGGTCTGGGCTCCAATAGAGCATACCGAACGGGACAGTTGCTCCAGGAATCGTATTCCCGTGATCTTTTTGGGAACTGATTCCCGTACCAATCATCGGATTCACCTGGGAAACTGGGGTTTGGGCTTGTTGAGCGAACATCAAGGCAGGCAGAAGAAAGCAGGCGAACCAAGGTAGTTTCATTTGGACCTCGTTCAATTCGAGAGTTCATTGCGCACCGACCAGTGTTGCACAATTGCGGGTAGTTTTTCAGTGATGGCAGGTTGCTATTGCAATACGATTTGCGCGGTTCACTTTATCCCACGGCGACGCAAACCGCAGCAATGTCGCCGATACGCTCTCCCAGCGCCGCGGGCACAATCCTGCATGCCTCGGCGGCGACAGGCAACGCTTCCCTCTTCATGGCAGCGCGGGCGGGCGTCAGAAGGCTATCGCCCATGCGCATGGCAATTCCGCCAATGACAATCAATTCCGGATTCAGCAGATCGACAAGAATGGCTAGAGCTTCGCCCAATCGAGTGCCCGTGTCGCAAACAATTTGCTGCGCCAATGGATCCCCTTGCCGCGCAGCATCGGCGACGTCTTTTGCGGTCAGGATTCTGTTTGTCGCCAGGCGACCCGCCAGCGACGTTACCTCGCCCCTCTCCATCGCGACCGCAACTCGCTCCGAGGCAGCCTGCGCGATTCCGCCGCCGCTCGCCCATCCCTCTACCGATCCAGCTTTGTTGTAGCCGACGGGCCCGAAGGCCGTGAGCCGCACATGTCCGATTTCACCGGCCATGTCCGACGAGCCATGATAAAGACGTCCGTCGAGGATGACGCCTGCACCCAATCCAGTCCCCATGGTGAGGAAAATCATATTTTGCACGCCTTGTCCGGCACCAAATCGATGCTCGGCGATGGCTCCGGCGTTGGCATCGTTTTCCAAACGGCAATCGACCTTAAACTCGTCCGTCAAGCCATCGACAATGGGAACGTCGCGCCAGGTAGGCAGATTCGGCGGCGATTGGATCAGACCGTGTTTTCTGTCGAGCGGACCGCCGCAACTGACTCCGATGGCTTCAATCTGTCCAGAACGGAGATCATGCACACGAATAAGTGTATGAATCGCTTGCCGAATCAATGTAAGTGCGTGGTCTGGGCCACGTTCCGGCAAGGTCGGAAACGCAACTCGGTCCAAAATCGCCGGAAGTTTGGAACAAAGGACGACAGCGGTCTTGGTTCCGCCGATGTCTACACCGATCCATACTTTATTCGCCGTTCGCGCTGAACTCCGCTCGTCACTCATAGGAAACTTTCTGATCGAATCGATCCGAATGCAAAGGCAAAAAAAAACTCAACGACGTCCGTTCGCTTTGACCGTTCCAAATGGCTATATCCCAGCG
>Ga0335075_10008332_pt1 | contig 15906 bp, 12 predicted proteins | sample Lox_Sample_24_FD_206723 | JGI IMG/M metagenome (GOLD analysis project Ga0335075, IMG submission 206723) | Soil microbial communities from Loxahatchee National Wildlife Refuge, Florida, United States - Lox_Sample_2.4 | ecosystem: Environmental > Terrestrial > Soil > Wetlands | place: USA... | reverse complement strand
CTTGGCGGCACGCAAAGTCTGCACACCGACGGATTCGATGAAGCACTCGCCCTGCCGACCGAGGATGCCGCCCGCATTGCTCTGCGTACGCAGCAGATCCTGGCTTACGAGTCGGGCGTGGCCAACACCGTCGACCCTCTGGGCGGGTCTTATTTTGTGGAACGCCTGACCCTCGACATGGAAGAAGGGGCATTCAATTACTTTGCGAAGCTGGATGCCATCGGCGGAATGGTGCGGGCCATCGAACGCGGTTTCCCACAAAAGGAAATTGCGGATGCAAGCTACGCTTACCAACGGGCTGTCGAAAAGGGCGAAAAGGTCATTGTGGGCGTAAATGAATTTGTGGAGGATGAGAAGCCTCCGGAGATCCTGCGCATCGATGAGTCGGTGCGGGATTTGCAGGAACAGAAGCTGAAGCGGCTGCGTGCCCAACGCTCCAGCCGGGCGGTCACGGAGAGCCTCGATGCGCTGCGCCGGGCGCTTGAGCAAGAGCCCCAGGGGGAGCCTGGGCGGCTTTCCGAGGAAAACACCATGCCCTGCCTTTTGGACTGTGTCCGCGCATACGCAACCCTCGGCGAAATCTGCTCAGCCATGCGCGAGGTGCTGGGCAGCTATCAGGAAGCCAGCGTCTGCTGAGCTATTTACCGGGAGGTTACGCGAATGGTTACCCAAAACCGAAGGCGTGCTACCAAAGAGTCATCCTTCTACAACTCTTGCTTTCGAATCGGCATCCTTCGTGGTTAGCTAGAGCAGTAACCCTTTCTCTCCCGCAGGCTGCTATGACTGAAGATACTTTGTACTCGTTGCAATTGCGGTTGGTGAAAGGCCCGGCGGACGATCCTGCCGGGCACAAAGTAGAGCTGACTGCTCTGCCAGAGGGTCCGGGCGAACCAAGGCAGGCGCATTTCGAGCACTGGGAGCCGCTGTCGGACCGGTTATCCGCAGTCGCCAGCAGCACGCCGTTCCACCTGAAAGCGATCTACCGGACTATGGTCGCCGGTCTGACCGCTCCCCTGATTGACCGCGCCACAGGGCACCCTCTTTTCTTTTCCCTCCATCAGTTGAAGGACTTGGGTCTCGCTAACTGATTCCAGGTGTTCTTCCCAGGCTAGCCATAGGAAATCCGAAAACCTGCTTTACGCGGCGTTCGGGACAGATTATGGTGGCACAGTTACGTGCGGATGGCCTCACAGGAAGAACAAATGCAGAGAGTGCTGGAGTACGAGGCGGCCGGCGCCACCGATCTGGGGCGAACCCGGAAAAGCAATGAAGATGCCTACGGCCTGAGCGTGGACAATCACGAGAGCATTTGCAACTTTGTGGTGTGCGATGGCATGGGCGGTGCAGCGGCGGGTGAGGTGGCCAGCCGGATGGCGGTCGATGCCATGCTGCAGGCAATGAGCCACGGCCCGCTCACCCTGGGAAAACTGCAGGAAGCTGTGGATCTGGCCAACCACAACGTTCACCGCAGCGCGGAGCAAAATCCGGCACGAGCCGGCATGGGCACCACGCTCGTGGCCATGGCTACACGGGGAGACCGGGCTTGGGTGGCGCACGTGGGCGACAGCCGGTGTTATCGGTTCCGCGATGGAGCTTTAGAGTCGCTCACCCGTGACCATTCGCTGGTAGATGAGCAGGTGCGGTTAGGTCAGCTGACCCAGGCCCAAGCTGAGACTTCCCCAATGCGAAATGTCATAACCCGGGCAGTGGGGACGCAGGATGAGGTCGACGCGGACGTCATCGAGTTTACGGTTTCGACCGGCGACTTGTACCTGCTGGCGTCCGATGGCCTGATGCGTGAAGTGGACGACAAGCGAATTGCCGAGATCCTGCGTACCGCAGGAGAACTTAAGAAAACCTGCGCCGACCTGATCGAGGCAGCAAACAACGCCGGGGGACGGGACAACATCACCTGCGTGCTGGTCCGAGCACAGTAAGAATTTACTCATCAATGAGCGAAATCAAAGTGGTAGGAGTCGTGGGCGCCGGGACCATGGGCAATGGAATTGCGCATGTCTTTGCCCGGAGTGGGTTCCAGGTCGTTTTGTGCGAAGTAGAACAGCGGTATCTGGATCGCGGCCTGGAAACGATCCGCACCAACCTACAGCGTGAGGCGGGCAAGGGCAAGATTACTTCAGCCGACGTGGATACCGCCTTGAAGCTGATTCGAGGCACATTGCAGTCACAGGACCTGATGATGTGCGATTTTGTGATCGAGGCTTCGCCGGAACGGTTTGCGCTCAAGCAGGAAATATTCATGCAGTTGGACCTGTTGCTCAAGCCGGAGGTCATCGTGGCATCGAACACTTCTTCGATTTCCATCACCAGGCTGGCGGCACAGACACGGAGACCAGAGCAGGTGATCGGAATGCACTTCTTCAATCCTGTCCCGGTCATGAAGCTCGTGGAAGTGATTCGCGGCCTGGAGACCTCGGATGAAACCTTTGCCAGGGTGAAGGGACTGGCGGAAACACTGGGCAAGACACCGGTCGAGGTCAATGACGCGCCAGGCTTTGTTTCGAACCGCGTCCTGATGCCGCTGCTCAACGAAGCGATGTATGCGGTGATGGAGGGAGTGGCGACACCCGCTGCCGTGGATGAAGTTTTCCAATTGGGAATGGCGCACCCCATGGGTCCGCTGGCGCTGGCTGACTTCATTGGCCTCGATGTTTGCCTCGATATTATGCGCGTTATGCAGGAAGGCCTGGGTGATCCAAAGTACCGTCCATGCCCGCTGTTGATTCGCATGGTGGATGCCGGCTGGCTGGGACGCAAGTCGGGACGAGGGTTCTACCACTATTGACCAGGGGTACCGCGTCTGGCACCTGTGGTTGTTCACCAGCCTTTTATCAAGACCCAGAAAAGGTATGCTTGCTAAATGATGCGGATGACGGTGCTGGCCTCGGGCTCAGACGGGAACAGCACGCTGGTGTCGAGCGGTCGAACGCGCATCCTGGTGGACGCAGGCCTCTCCTGCCGCGAACTCTTGAAGCGAATGCAGATGGCACAGGAAGATCCCGCTGCCATCGATGCCTTGCTCATCACCCACGAGCATCAGGACCACGTGCAAGGGGTGGCGGTGCTGGCGCGCAAGTTAGGCGTGCCAGTCTATTTCACCCAGGCAACGCATCGGGCTTGGGTGCGCTGGATGATGCCGCAAAAGCGATTGACGTACGCAGCATGGCTGGCGCAACGGCAGCAAGACCTGGCTCGGCAACAGATGGCGGAAGCGTCGGCTTCCAATGCGGCGGGAGCCGATGCGCTCGCGGACGAGGAAGAGGCTCCGGTTGTCCGGCAGGATGATCCTTGCAGGCTGCCCGGGGTAGAGTACTTCACCGCAGGCCAAGATTTCTCTATCGGAGACATCGCAATCACGCCGTTCACCATTCCTCACGATGCGGCCGATCCGGTTGGCTTTGTCTTTGAGTCAAACGGCGTCCGTATGGCCATCGCGACCGACCTGGGATACATGCCTCCAAATGTGAAGATGGCCCTTCGGAACTGCGACGTCCTCATGCTCGAAAGTAACCATGACCTGGAGATGCTCCGGGATGGACCCTATCCCTGGTCCGTCAAGCAGCGAGTCATGTCTCGCGTGGGTCATTTATCCAATGAGGCGGCTTCCGACTTTTTGCAAAAGAATTACGACGGCTATGCCTCTTATGTCGTTCTCGCGCATCTATCTAAATGTAACAACCTGCCCGAATTGGCACGAGTTACGGCGGAGAGGGCTCTGCGGGACCGAATCAGCCTACTGGCAAATAAGCTGTTGCTCGCCCAGCAGGATGTACCTCTTGAGCCTATTTGCTTATAATCGAGTGACTTCCCTTGGCTAGCTGATTGGTTCTCGGCTCGGGATTTCGATAGCCAGACGGGACGGAAATGTTACTATGGTGTTTCGCAGTCAACCATAACCATGCCAACAACAGCATGCACAGATCGGGTGGTAGGCGACATTCTCTCCAGTTGGAGATATGACATCTCCGGCATTACCCCGGAAATGCGCCGAGATTACGAACAGCATCTTGTGGAGTGTGCGCATTGCTGCTCCCGGCAACGGCTGCATCGCACCATCGATGTGGTGTTGATCGCTGTAAGTACCGTCTCCATCGCAACCTTTTTGCTTGGCTTGGCAGTAATTCACCGGATGCGTCCTCTACAGCATTGGGAATTAGTGAATCTGCACATGTGGCAGATGTCGTTTGTCCTGAGCCTGCAGGCTGCGGCAATTGCAGGTTTGTTGTTTTCCTTACTGGTGTGGGTTCTCGTAGCCGTGGCTACTCCGGCCCCTGTTTATCTTGCGGAAGTGGCTCTGACTCAGGCGCGGGTGCTGCAGGACAGGATCCCTGAGGAATTGCGCGAGAGGTGGATGCGAAACGTCGCCTGAGCCGTAATGTTTGGAAAAGCCCCTGCGTGCGCAGGGGCTTTTCTTTTTGCGCCCTCGATCGGTAATCGAAATTATTCAGTTTGGCTGAACGGCTCCGATCAGGTCTTTGACTTTAGCGACGTGGTGGCGCGTGCACCAGCGCTCCAGTGAGTCGGCAATACGCTGGACGGCTCGAGGGTCGGCGTAGCTCGCAGTTCCAATCTGAACAGCGGTGGCGCCGGCGAGGAGAAACTCGATAGCGTCCTCCGCCGTAGTAATGCCTCCCAGGCCACAAATCGGAATGGAAACGGCCTTGGCAGCTTCGTATACCATACGCACGGCGATGGGCTTAATGGCGGGGCCGGAGAGACCTCCTGTGTTGTTGGCGATGCGGGGCCTGCGGGTTTCAACGTCTATAGAGAGGGATAAGAAAGTGTTGACCAGGGAAAGGGCGTCCGCTCCGGCACTTTCTGCGCAACGCGCCATTTGGGCGATGGAAGTGACGTTGGGAGAAAGCTTCACGATGAGTGGGCGTCGCGATACAGCCTTGGTGCGGGTAACGAGTTGGTCGAGGATACCGGTATCGGTGCCAAAGACCATCCCGCCATGTTGCGTGTTGGGGCAAGAGGCATTGATCTCATACGCCGCAATACCAGGAGCGGCATTGAGTGCTTCAATAACAGCTACGTAATCCCGTACTTCATACCCAAAAACGTTCACAATGCACGCAGTGCCCGAGTGAGGCCGGAGCACAGGGAGTTTCTTCTCGATGAATGTGCGCACGCCGATATTCTGCAAGCCAATCGCATTGATCATGCCGCCGGGAGTCTCAATAAGCCGCGGTGCCTGGTTGCCGGCCATGGGTTCCCGAGACAGGCCCTTGGTTACAAAGCCGCCTATGCGATCGATAGAAACGACATCTTCAAACTCCACGCCATAGCCGAAAGTTCCGCTGGCAGCAATGACCGGATTGCGCAGCAGAAGACCGGCAAAGCGCACGCTCATATCGGGCTTCACGGGCTGTCAGAGCTCTCACGGCGCACGGATCTGGCTGCTCGTGCCGCGGACGCAGGCGCCTGGGCGTGAATGGCTTGGGTAAGAATTCTGCCAATCGAAGCCGACGGTTGGTTGATACCGAGGAGCGACGCCAAAGTCGCTGCCAAATCCACTGGTGCGACCCGGCCGTGGTAAATGCCTGGCGTGAACGGAGCACCAAAAAAACCAAGGGGAACGTGGCGGTCATAGGACCAGGGAGTGAAGTGCGTCGTCCCGTTGGGCAGAGTCTGCATCTGATAAGCCTCCGGGATGACCATGACGTACCAGCCACCATTGGGGCTGTAACTGTGGGCCAGCAGCGTGCCCCATTCGGAGGGAGGCAACTGTCCTGCGGCCAGCTGCAAGCGCGTATAGGTGTGCACCACCGTGGGAACGGCAGGCAGGCGCGTCACAGGAGGTGGCGGGACCGGCGTCGGACTGGGGGTAGGGACGGATCGGCCTTTGGCGCGCCTGGAGCCTAAAGGTGAAAGAGCTCGAGCCGACGAAGGGACAGTTGCGAGTGGCTCAGAGATTGGATTTACTTTCACCGGCGGTGTTTCCGGAGTTGGGGCGAGGGCTTCCACTGCAGCCGGGACGGCGTCCTGAATGGCCTGCTCCGCTTCCTGCTCGTTAATACCGGCGACATCAAAGGAAGGGCGATTCAGGGCAATATAGGGAAATTCCTGGTGTGAGAGCAGGTATTCGACTTTCTCTCCGGGAGAGAATTTGGAGTTCATTGAGTCGTTCAGATTGGAGAGAAACTTCGCCATGTCGAAGGTGGCCGCCGGCAGCCCCAGGGCGAGAGCCTCCGCCGGTACGGGGGCGACTCCGTGGTCGGCGGAGAGCGTGATCCACAGATTTGCCAAGCCCCCAGGCACGTTCTTGTCCAGCCAGGTGAAGAAGCTGTCTAGCTGGACATCGAGGGTGTCGACCATCTGCCGCGCCTGGGGCGAGTCCGGGCCATAATGATGGCCGATCAAGTCATTGGCCGAGAGGCTGACAACCAGCATGTCGGTGACTGCATGACTGCCCAGCTGTTCATTGGTGATCAGGGCCCGAGCGAAATCCAGCTCATAAGCGTTGGCGGCCGGGGTGGGGCCGACCTCGTCGAAGAAATGCTTCGTCTCGGGAAAGCCGGCCTCCTGTGCTGCCTGCAGAGCACGGTCTCCGGCATTGAACGCAGTAACCCAGTCCGGTAGCGCGTCCATATAGTAGCTGGAAGTGATAAAAGCGCCGGAGGCGGGCTCGATCCAGTAAGCCCCGTTCGCAGAATGACCGGTGGGCAGAATTGCGGCACGATCCTTCAGCGAAATCCCGAACACCTTGGCTTGACCCTGTGTAGCAAGCCGCAACGAATCCCCGACTGTGGAAGCTCGAAGATTCAGCGGGGACGCTCCAGGTTCTTTGCCGGGATGGATTGCACCCAGAATTCGATAGCGATCGTCCTCGACCGAAGTCACAGGGCGATTCTTGTTCCGGCTCAGATCCCACCACTCGTTGCTCGCAATGCCATGGCCATCGGTATAAGCGCCGGTTCCCAGAGTGGAATGCCCGGGGGCCGTCTTGGTGTTGGCGTAGTCGTAATAGCAATCCTCGAAATAAGCGCCCTTGTCGAGAAAAAGGCGGAAACCCCGGCCTTTAAAATCTGCGCGATAGCGATCGAGGTAATCGGCGCGAAACTGGTCGATCACCAGGAGGATGACTAGCCGGGGATGTCCGTCATAAGCGCTGGCATAGGCACTGAGCTGCGCCAGAGGCGTCGATGAGATCAGCAGTAAGAGAGCAACCAAGCTGCAAGTTCGGCGCTGGGGGGAGGACATGGCGGCTTGGATTAGTATCGCAAAACATCCGGCCAGACGCAGCGGGCGCAACTAGTTCGACACGTCAGTTCCAATCGTTGGACGGCCCTTATACTCTCGGCTTATGATGCGCCGTCTTCTCTGCCTTGTGGCCTCACTCGCTGCCGCCGCCGTTTCTCTTCCGGCACAGATCACCGTGAGCTTTCCCGCCAGCGCCTCCGCGAAACCGTTGGACGGCCGGATCCTGCTGCTGCTTTCGACCGATCCTTCCAGAGAGCCACGGATGCAGATCGACGATTCCATGCGATCCCAGATGGTTTTTGGCGCCACGGTGGATGGGCTAAGACCCGGCGAACCGGTGACCATCACCAGAGAGGCGGCAGGCTATCCCATCCATTCACTGAGTGCCGTGCCTGCGGGCGACTACTACGTCCAGGCTGTGCTGAACATATACCAGACCTTTCACCGGGCCGACGGAACCACCGTCAAACTGGCCCCGGATCGAGGGGAGGGCCAGCATTGGAACCTGGCGCCAGGCAATCTTTATTCCAAGCCGGTAAAGGCGCACATCGACGGCCATGCCAAGCTGGCGATTGTGCTCAGTGAAACAATTCCACCGATTGCACCGCAACCGGACACCAAGTACATTCGCCACATTCGCATTCAAAGCGCGCTGCTGACCAGGTTCTGGGGTACGCCGATGTTCCTTTCCGCCATTGTGCTGGTGCCGGAGGGTTTCGACGACCATCCCAACGCTCACTTCCCTATCGCCATCTTTCACGACCATTTCGTAAGCGGGATGGACGACTTCCGCACGACGCCGCCGGATCCCAATTTGAAGCCGGACTACTCCGAACGCTTCCACCTGGCCGGGTACAACCGCATCGAGCAGGAAGAGGCCTACAAGCAGTACCTGAAATGGATCAGTCCGGGATTTCCGCGGATCCTGGTGGTGAAAATCCAGCACGCAAATCCGTTTTACGACGATTCCTATGCGGTGAACTCGGCAAACCTTGGTCCTTACGGTGACGCGATCGAGACGGAACTGCTGCCGGCGATCGAAAAGAAGTTTCGTGGGCTCACGGGGGGCTGGGCCCACTTCTTGTACGGTGGCTCCACGGGCGGTTGGGAGTCCCTGGCGGTGCAGATGTTCTATCCCAACGACTATAACGGCGCCTTTGTCGCCTGCCCCGATCCAGTGGATTTCCATGCGTACATGACGGTCGACCTTTACGATCAGCCCAATGCGTTCTATCTGCAGGGAGCACACAAGCAGGTCGAACAGCCTTCCATGCGCAACTACCTGGGACAGACGCTGATGTCCATGCGGGACAACGCTGCTTACGAGGCGGCCCTGGGGGACCATGGGCGCTCTGGGGAGCAATTCGACATCTGGCAGGCGGTATACGGCCCGGTGGGCCCGGATGGTTACCCGGCGCAGATTTTCAACCAGCAGACAGGCGCCATTGACCACCAGGTCGCGGCCTATTGGCATGAGCACTACGATCTGGATGCAATCCTCCAACGGAATTGGGACAAGTTGGGTCCCCTGCTGCAAGGCAAGTTACACATCTACGTCGGCTCGGCAGATACCTATTTTCTGAACGACGCGGTTTACCTGATGCAGGATTTCCTCGACAAGACCGGAACTCCCGGTCACGGAGTACCGTACGAGGGCGAGGTGAAATACGGAGAGCGCGCCGAGCATTGCTGGAATGGCGACCCGAACCTGCCCAATGCACTCTCACGGCTGCACTACAACACGATGTACCTGCCGAAGATTATGGAGCGCATCCGGAAGACCGCTCCGCCCCATGCCGATATGAGCTGGCGATATTGAGTCCGGTAAAGTAGAGACTTATGCTCGATTTGAATTTTGTGCGGGCCAACCTGCAGCTGGTGGAAGCAAAACTGAGAGCCCGGGGAATGGATCCCGCGACGGTACTGGGAAACTTTCGGGATTTGGACGCGGACCGGCGAGCCAAAATCACCCAGGCCGAAACGCTGCAGGCCCAACGCAACAAGTTGAGCCAGGAGGTAGCGCGCAGCCGGAAGGCAGGCGCGGACACGGCGCAAGTAACGGCGCTGATGGACCAAACGCGCGAGCTAAAGCAGCAGACAGAAGAACTGGAGCGCAGCGCAGCCAAGGCGGAGGAAGCGATGCGAACGTTGTTGGCCGCCATCCCCAATCTGCCGCAGGACAGCGTGCCCACCGGAAAAAGCGAGGCAGATAACGTTGAAGTCATGCGCTGGGGCCGGCAACCAGACTTTGGTTTTGCGCCGAAACCGCATTGGGAGCTGGGAGAACAGCTGGGGATTCTGGACCTTCAACGGGCGGCGAAGATTTCCGGCGCGCGCTTTGCGGTTTACTGGGGCCTGGGCGCGCGCATGGAGCGGGCGTTGGCAAGCTTCATGGTGGATATTCACACCCGGGAGCATGGCTACCTGGAAGTGCTGCCTCCCTTTCTGGTGAACAGCGACTCCCTGTTCGGCACGGGACAGCTGCCAAAGTTTGCCGAGGATCTCTTCAAGTGCGAAGGAAGCGATCACTGGCTGATCCCCACAGCCGAGGTGCCGGTCACCAACCTGTATCGGGAAGAGCTGCTCGAGGAAGCACAGCTGCCCATCAGCCTGGTGGCCTATACGCCGTGCTTTCGCTCGGAGGCGGGTTCTTACGGCAAGGATGTGCGCGGGATCATCCGCCAGCATCAGTTCCAGAAAGTAGAGCTGGTGAAGTTCACCCGCCCGGACCAGTCGTATGAGGAACACGAAAGGCTGACCGCAAATGCCGAAGCCGTTCTGCAGCGACTGGAGCTGCCGTACCGCAAGGTGCTGCTCTCGACCGGCGATCTGGGTGCGGCGTCTTCCAAGACTTACGATCTCGAAGTCTGGCTGCCCGGGCAGGGACTCTACCGGGAAATCTCCTCCTGCTCGAATTTCGAGGCATACCAGGCGCGGCGCGCCAACATTCGTTACAAGCCACAGGGTAAGAACAAGACCGAACTGGTGCACACACTGAACGGTAGCGGTCTGGCCATCGGGCGCACGTGGCTGGCGATTCTCGAGAATTATCAGCAGGCAAACGGATCGGTTCGGATCCCAAAAGCGCTGCAGCCGTATATGGGCGGCGAAGAACTCATCCAAAAGAACTAACGCAGGGACGATAGAATTACAGGCGGCATGGGGCGCATTCTAAAGAGCTATCTATTCTGGACTTACCCGCGGGGCAGTTTCCATTACGACGTAATGGTCACGCTGATCCTTATTTTCCTGTTCGTTTCGCCGCGATTGATCAACTACCGCGATCGGCCCCAGGAAACGCTGACCTCTACCAGAGACATCCTGGTGCGCCCCGATGGCGTCAACACCTGGAGGTACCAGATTGGCGCCGACCAGCTGGCCGATACCAACGATGACGCCAAACTCAAGGCGGAGTTGCTGCAGCGCATCCAAAATATCTCCGGCAACGTGCAGATTGATCGTTACCGGGCAGAGAAGGACGCCAGCGGCCACGTGACCCAGTATCAGGTCTGGGCGCATCGCTAGCAGGAAGACAAGAGAATTTGAGAGGTTAGCCAGAGATTGATAATCGAAACTGCAAAGAAGATTGCTTTGTGCCTGGGGTTGATGATGGTCCTGCCCGCATCCTTGAACGCCCAGGCTGGCGGCGATGTGCAAAGCGTGATCGAGCAACTGAACTCTGCGGCAGCGAAGTTTCAAAGTGCGCAGGCAGACTTCACTTGGGACCTGTTTCAAGCTGTAGTGCAGGAACATGATCTCCAGACGGGCACCATATATTACGAACGCAACAAAGGCGGCATGCGCGTAGCTGCTTACATCAAGCAGGAAAATGGCAAGGATGCCCCCAAAACAGTTACCTTCGACGGCAAGCAAGCGCAATACTATGTTCCGGCGATCAAGCAAGACACTCTCATCAATGCCGGCTCGAACCGCAGCCAGTGGGAAAGTTTTCTGACCCTGGGCTTTGGCGGCAGCGGGACGGAGCTCCAGGCCAACTGGAAAGTCAGCTTGCAGGGCACAGAAACAATGGACGGAACCTTGGTGGACAAGCTGGACCTGGTGCCCATACAGACCAACGTGGCCGACATGTTCAGCCATGTAACCATCTGGATAGACCCCGCGCGAGGAATCAGCCTCAAGCAGATTTTCTACCAGCCTTCCGGGGACACCCGCACGGCCGTTTACAAGAACATTCGCTACAACGTGCCGCTTCCGCATTCTGTCTTCGAGCTCAAGCTGCCGAAAGACGTGACGCGAGTAGTCAAGTAGCAGGCCCCCAGAACAAAGAGCAGGGGAAAACACTCCAATGTGTAGCGGGTCTCGGGAGCCTCGACGGTAGCCAGAAGCAAGCTGCGCAGTACAATCAGGCCGAGCATGGCGCCAGCCATCCGGGGCCAGCGAAGGATTCCCAAAAAAGCGAGCAGCAGGTAAGCCAGGTTCAGCGCCCCATTCAGAAGCGCAACCCATGTCTGGCCAGGATGCTGGCGATAGCGCCACCAGCGGAGGTCGGCGTTGCCGGTTTCCAGCCGCGGGCGAAGCCACATATCCGACAAACGCAGCATAGGCATGAGGATGTAATAACGGAACGGACTGGCGTTGATGCGCTCCTGCGCAAGCTGGGCAAAACGAGCATCGAGATCCGGGCTCAGGGTAGTCGTGGCGTTGTAGTCGTCCAGCAGCCTGCGGGTCTCCGCATACTGCGCTGCATTGTCGAAGGCGCGCGCAGGCAGGCTGCCGAGATCGATACGGTCGCTGTTACCATTCCAGTAGATTTCGCTGGTCGAAGCGAAGTCGGCAACAAAGGTTCTGATCCAGCGAATAAAGCCCGGAGCACTGAACTCGCCCGGATCGTTGGCGTACCGCGGAGCGAGGGGCTGGAAGACGTGGAAAGTGTCCCAGTTGCGCGCCGTCCACGCGACAAAGGGGAGCAGCGAGAGCAGGCCGGCGATGACAGCGAGGCGGATCGCGCGACCCAATCCTAAGGAACGCCGGCCGTATGCGATGACAGCAGTCCACAAAACCACAGCCAGCAACGCGCCATCCGGACGAAGCAAGGTGGCGTAACTCCAGGAGAAAATCAGCGCCGCGGTCCAAAGGGACCGGGGTGTTGCAAGGACTTCCGGCAGAGCGCGGAAGCCCAGGGCGACACAAAAGAGGGAGAGGGTTTCTGTCAGGGGAAAGGCTGTATAAACTGCAGTAAAGGGACAAAGCGCAGCCAGGAACAAGGCGATCCGGGCGGCCTTAGGCCCGCAAATCCTGGCCGCCAGGCCGGCCGACAGCAGGCAGGTTCCAAGGTCGATGAGCGCCTGCATGTAGACCACCGGGTGATAATTTCCGGCTCCAAAGATCGAAAAGCAAAGGACCAGAAAAGCGGGATAACCAGGCAAGCGGACCAGCGTGGGCTGAATGGTCGTCAGCCCGGACGGATGACCCACCGAGTGGCCATAGATTCCGTGGGTGAGCCAGTTGGTGGCGATATCTCCGTACAGCAACGCATCGCCCTGGACCTGGGGGTGCGTATGAATACACCACAGGCGCAGAGCAGCTCCGGCGGTGAGCACAACCAGAGTAAACAGGGAGGGCATGCACCAGCATCCCACAAGCGAGGTTTTGGGGGAGCCTGGTCCGGGAAGTCGGACTTGGGCCGGCAAGTCCGGATCTTTCTATACGCCGGGCAATGGGCGGTCTCTCTGGCCGCACCAAGGTGTACGTTTAGGTGGGGGTCGGCCCGACTCCTCAAAAGAGTTCCTGTAAGCTTTCAGCAGGCATGAATCGCCAGATCTTCTTTGATCCGCAACGGAAACGCTGGAGACGGCTCCGCCGGATTCTCGACGCGGTGGCGGTCTTCTCCACCGTGATTCTGGTGCTGTTTTTTCTTAACGTGGTTAAGAATCAGCACCTGCCGGAACTCTTGTTGCCTGCGCCGAAGCGAAACTACCGAGCCATCCAGGAACAAGCCGCCGCCATCAAGGTCAAGTACCTGAGGACGACCCGGCGCAAGACGAGCCGCAAGCCTTCGGAGATTCCCTTCAATACGGGTGAGGGCCTTCGCGCCGCTTATTACGTGGACGACGATGCCGGCAGCTATGCATCGCTGAGAAGCCACATTCACCAGATCGACATACTTTTTCCCGTCTGGCTTTATGTGACCAAGACAGACGGCACACTCCAGGGAGCATCGATCGCCCAGGCGCCGTTGCGCGTTTACAACATTGTGGACTCGCATGGGGTACAAAGTGTCGATCCGCAGAACAAAATTCGCGATCTGATCGCCGCAGCCCACGAGGATACGGAGATCTTTCCGCTCATCAAAAACTATGACGTGCTTACCCAGCAGTGGGTTCCGGGCATTGCCGATATGCTCGCAGACCCGGCGGCACGGAAAAACCTGGAGCGCCAGCTACTCATTTTTCTGGGCGCCAATCCCACCTATCGCGGCATCAGTCTCGATCTCGAGGACCTGCCCGACGAAGCCCAGGCGAATTACAACCTGCTGGTCGAGGAGTTGTACGCGCAAATGCATCCGAAGAACCTGCGCCTCTTCATTAATGAAGGGGTGGGCGCGGATGACGATGAGTTTGCCGAGCTGGCTAAGAACACCGACGGCATCGTGCTGATGAATTACGACCAGCATGAAGAAACCAGCGACCCGGGACCGATCGCCGCCCAGGACTGGTTTGAAAACAACCTGAAGCGGGTCATGAAGGTTGTGCCTAAACAGAAGATCATCTGTGCGATCGGCAATTATGGGTACAACTGGTCGATGTCGCTGGCGAGGAGACATCACCCGCCGCGCGTCCTGGACACCGAAGACATCTCGGTACAGGACGGGTGGCAGGCGGCCTCGGAAGCGAACGCGGATGTACGCCTCGCCGGGGATGAGCTGAACCCGCATTTCACTTACGACGACGAAGATGCGCACGTGCGCCACCAGGTCTGGATGCTGGACGCGGTCACCGCACTCAACGAATTGCGGGCGGCTCGGCAAATGGGCCTCGAGACGTTCGCGCTGTGGTGCCTCGGCGAAGAGGATCCTTCAATCTGGTCGATCTGGGATCACCCTAGCAACAAAAATGCTCCCCAGCTGATCAAACAGATCCCCCCAGGCAATGATGTGGTTTCTGACGGGGATGGGGACATTATTCGTATCACGGGAGAGCCGCATCCTGGTTCGCGCACCATCGACATGGATTCCTACAACTGGACCGTGACCGATGAGCATATGCTGACGTATCCGTCGCCCTACACCATCGAGTATTACGGTTACAAGCCGGGTGTCGTGGCGATCAGCTTCGACGATGGCCCGGATCCGACCTGGACGCCCAAGATTCTCGACATCCTCAAACAGAAGGGCGTGCATGCCACGTTCATGATGATCGGCGAGCAGGCTCAGGACAATGTAAGCCTGATGAAGCGGGTGTTGGCCGAAGGCCACGAAATTGGAAACCACACCTGGACTCATCCCGATATCAGCGAGATCTCGCCCGAACAGGTACGGTTACAACTAAACCTTACCGAGCGGTTGTTCAGCAGCAAGCTCGGAGTCAAGCCGCTTTACTTCCGGCCTCCCTACGACATTGATGAAGAGCCGGATACCAACGACCAGGCCGCGCCAGCTTACATGATCCAGAAGATGGGCTACACCATCATCGGCAACAAAATCGATACCCGGGACTGGGACGAGCGCCTGCGGGAAACTCCCGAGAGCATACTGCGGGACGTATTGGATCAGCTGCAGCTCATGAAGAGCAAGCCGCAGTTCCGCGGCAGCATCATCCTGATGCACGATGGGGGTGGAAATCGCTCCATCACGGTAGCTGCATTACCGGTGCTGATCGATGGGCTGCGGGCACATGGCTATCGAATCGAACAGGTTTCCGACCTCATGGGAAAAACACGCGCGGAGGTGATGCCGGCGCTGAATGCCAGAGAACGATGGCAGGCACGCGTAGATTCGGTGGCGTTTTTCGCCTGGGCGTTCTTCAACCATTTTGTGGTCTCGCTGTTTTTCCTGGGCGACGTACTGATGAGCGCGCGGCTCATCCTGGTGGGCATCTTTGCCCTCATCGACCGGCTGCGCAGGCGGCATATTCCTGAAGTGGCGGGCGGTTTCCTGCCTCGCGTGGCGGTGCTGATCCCGGCCTACAACGAGGAGAAAGTCATCGTGCGCACCATCCGCTCGGTGCTGAACTCGGATTATCCCCATCTGCGCATCATCGTGATCGACGATGGATCTCCAGACCGGACTGCCGAAGTAGCACGCGCGGCGTATCCCGAAGAGATCGCGGCAGGCATGCTGACCGTGCTGCGCAAGCCGAATGGCGGCAAGGCTGAAGCCCTCAACTTCGCGGTCAACGAGTTGGAAGAAGAATTTTATGTGGGTATCGACGCCGACACGGTCATTGCAGCCGACGCGGTATCGAAGCTGGTAAGCCATTTTGCCGACCCGCGGATCGGGGCCGTTGCCGGCAATGCCAAGGTCGGCAACAGGGTCAACCTGTGGACCCGCTGGCAGGCACTGGAATACATCACCAGCCAGAACTTCGAGCGCCGGGCACTGGATCTGTTTGGGGTCGTGACCGTGGTTCCCGGAGCGATCGGCGCGTGGCGCACGGATGCGGTGCGCCATGGCGGTGGATACCCGGTCAATACCGTGGCCGAGGATGCCGACCTGACCATGAACCT
>Ga0335075_10008331_pt1 | contig 15909 bp, 17 predicted proteins | sample Lox_Sample_24_FD_206723 | JGI IMG/M metagenome (GOLD analysis project Ga0335075, IMG submission 206723) | Soil microbial communities from Loxahatchee National Wildlife Refuge, Florida, United States - Lox_Sample_2.4 | ecosystem: Environmental > Terrestrial > Soil > Wetlands | place: USA... | reverse complement strand
CATCGTCGTGATGCCGGGCATCACGGTGTTCGTCGGCGACACCGACGACGAGGGCCGCGAGATCGAGCGTGCGACGCAACTGGCCGACCAGGACTTCGACCGGGCGCTCGGCGAGCTGGGCCGCCCGTTCGCCTGGCACGACTTCCGGCAGTACGACCTCGACGCGCCGTTCCCCGACGTCCTGCATGTCGCGGAACGGGGATTCCGCACCCACGCGGAGAAGATCGTGAAGCTGGCCCGGGACAACAACTACACGCTGCGGCAGACCGTGCAGCAGCTGTCCGGGCCCAAGCCGACCCCCTTTGTCGGCTCGCCGCAGACCGTGGCCAACGTGCTTCAGCGATGGCTCGACGAGCGCGCCCTGGACGGTTGCAACATCCACATCGGGCACCCGGCCCAGTTCCGCCGGTTCATCGACGACGTGCTGCCGATCCTGCGCGAGCGGGGCGTGCTGCGCACCGAATACGAATCCGGCACGCTGCGCGGCAACCTGGGCATGCCGGTACCGGAGAACCGCCATACCCGGGCCCGCCGCGAAGCTGGGGCGGCCACCCCGGACGGCACAGCCGCTGACTCGCCAGGATCGCCGCTCCCCGTGGCCACGTAAGCAGGAAGCTCATGACACTGGCAGACCAGCACATGACCCCACCGGCGTGGTCCGAGCCCGCCGGCACTGGCTGGATTGAGCAGGCCGACCTGAGCCGGGTTAAGCAGCCGGTCCTCGGCATCCACGGCGCGGCCGACCCGATCAGCCCGCTCGCCGATGCGCGGGAGCGGTACCGGCGAGCGCCCGCCGCACAGCTGGTGAGCATCGCCGACGGCAGGCATGACGCCCTGAACGACCTCACCCACCGGACAGTGGCGGCCACCATCGTCCTGTTTCTCGAGCGCCTCAGGCTCGGCCGTGACCTGCCGGCCATCGCCACGTCTGAGCAGCTGCAGGAGGAGTGGTGACCAGCACCGAAGCCAGCATCGCCAGCCAGCCCAGTATCACCAGCCAGTTCCGCGGCAAGCCGCTCCGCATCGGCGAGCAGCGCCTCCAGCCTGACCCGTCCTTCCCCGATCCGGCCGCCGAGCGGCTGCACCGCAAGCAGCGACTGGCCGGGGCCTTCCGCGTCTTCGCCAAGTTTGGCTTCAACCTCGGTGCTTCCGGCCACATCACCGCCCGGGATCCCGAGCTCGTCGATCATTTCTGGGTCAACCCGCTCGCGGTCCCGTTCGGCCGGATGCGCGTCAGTGACCTGCAGCTGGTCAACCACTTCGGCGAGATCGTCATCGGGGACCGGCCGGTCAACCAGGCTGCCTTCGCTATCCACTCACAGATCCACGCGGCCCGGCCCGATGTGGTGGCCGCGGCCCACGCACACGCGGTGCACGGCAAGGCGTGGTCGGCGCTGGGGCGGCTGCTCGACCCCATCACCCAGGACGCCTGCGTGTTCTACGGCAGCCATTCGCTCTACGACGACTTCAACGGCATCGTGCTGGACGAGGCCGAGGGAAAGCGGGTGGCCGCTGCGCTCGGCCCGGTCAACAAGGCCGTCATCCTGCAGAATCACGGATTCATCACCGTGGGGCGCTCGGTCGAGGAAGCAGCCTGGCTGTTCATCACCGCGGACCAGAGCGCGCACGCCCAGCTGCTGGCCGAGGCGGCAGGCACGCCTCGGCTGATCCGCGAAGAGGTCGCCGCGCCGCTCGGCCGCCAGCGGGCCTTCGGCGGGTTCAGCTTCCGGCCGTACTGGGATGAGATCGTGGTGGAGCAGCCCGACCTGCTGGACTGAATGTCGCGGAAGCTCAGGAATGCTCGCTCCTGACCAGGATCCGGGCCAGGCTGCGGCCCAGGCGTTCCCGCTCGGGCGCAGGTAGCTCGCTGGCGAGCCCTTCCAGCTCGGCGCAGATCTCGTTGTGCACGCCGACCGCGGCCTGCTTGCCGGCCGTGGTCAACCGGACGGACGTGGCCCGCCGGTCCCCGGGCATTGGAGTGCGCTCGACCAGGTCACGCCGTTCGGCCCGGTCGACCAGCCCGGTGATTCCGGCCTTCTCCACGCCAAGGAGGCCGGCCAGCTCGGACATGCCCCGCGGCTGCTCGGCCAGGATGCACAGCATCCTGGCCTGGGTAGCGGTCAGGCCATGGCGGCCCGATGCCTGCGCGAACACGCCGTTGACGCGGCGGGACAGGCGAACCAGCAAGGTCGCCAGTTCGGCGTGGCCGGCCGGACTCTGCTCGTTGGTCGTCATCGCGAACCTCGCACGGACGCCGTTGACATCGGTATAGTACGTAACATTTATAGTATGTGATGTTGACAGTAAATGTTGCGGAAAACATCCAGCGCACGATGGGAGTCCTACCGTCAGTACCATCACCGGACAGCGGGTCGGTTTCGGGATCGTCCACGGCTTTCAGGCCTTCGACCCCGGCAGCCTGGCCGCGGAGGCACGTCACGCAGAATCACTCGGCTTCGACCTGTTCACCGTGGCCGATCATCTTCACGGGGCTCAGCCCACCCTCGAGCCATGGACCGCCCTCACCTGGGTGGCTGCCGCGACCGAGCGCATCGAGGTCATGTCCAACGTGCTCGGGCTCCCTTACCGCCTGCCGGCCGTGACCGCCAAGATGGCCGAGACGCTTGATGGCCTGTCAGGCGGCCGCCTGGTGCTTGGCCTCGGGGTGGGCGGCTACGATCCGGAGTTCTCCGCATTCGGGCTGGCCGAGCGCACCCCCGGCCAGAAGGTCAGCGCGCTCGCCGAGGCGGTGCGGATCATCCGCGGGCTATGGACCGAGCCCGACTTCTCCCTCGACGGCGAGCACTTTCACACCCGCCACGCGCGGATCGAGCCGAAGCCGGCCCACCCCATCCCGGTCTGGCTTGGCACCTACGGCCCCCGGGCCCTCCGCCTGACCGGCTCGCTCGCCGACGGCTGGATTCCCTCCCTGGGACGGCTGGACCTCGATCAGGCGGTGGCCATGCGCGCCGCCGTCCGCGCCGCGGCCGAAGCGGCGGGGCGCGATCCAGACCAGGTCACCTGCGCCGCCAACCTGGTCATCGATCTCGGCCAGCGAGTGCCCGCGAACACCGGGCCGGGCTGGCAGAGCCTGGCTGGCAGCAGCCAGGCGGTCGCCGAGCAACTCGTCGGCATCGGCCACGCAGGGTTCACCTTCTTCAACGTGGCACTGGCCGGCAGTGACGCCCGCGAGCACTTCTCCGCCGAGGTCATCCCGGTGGTGCGCGACGAGCTCGCCCACAGCCAGGAGTAGCCGCGACCTTGCCACCAGGGGCGGTCAGCTGCTGGCCGGGAGGACTACCGGCAGATCCTGCACGACGTCGCCCGCTGCGTGGCGCCCCAGCTGGGCTGGCGGCCCGCGGCCGCCGAGACGCCGGCCGCCTGAGCCCTCCCGGGAGTTCAGTGCGCGGGCGTGGTGCGCGGATCGGGGATGTAGTCGGTGACCAGGAACCGCTTGAGGACGTCGGCCGACCCGGCTATGTCCAGTTCGGCCCGGGGCGGCAGCGCCCGCTTCCAGACCAGCAGCGCGATGTCCTGCGCCGGGCCGGTCACGGTGACCGCGACGTCCGGCGGGCCGTCGGGTGCGTGCTCCGTCACCAGGCGGCCGTCGCTCACCCGGGCGCTCCAGGCCGACGGCGTGTCCGTGGTCCGCAGCCAGACGGTGCCGCCGATGTCAGCCACGCCGCTGGCCGCCAGCCGGGGGACGAAGTTCGCGAACACGCTCTCCACCTCCTGCACCGCCAGGTCGGGCGGGATGGGGACGTGATCACCGAGGACGGACTCCACGTCCCAGCGGTGCACGCCGACCTCGACCGCCACCTGCGGGGCGATCAGCCCGGCGGGCCGCTCCCCGGCCTGGTGCGGGAGGCGTACCGGCTTGTCCGGCGGGACCTCGCTGAGCAACGTGACCAGCGGGTTGATCGCCGCCACCACCCAGTCGGCCACGTTCTCGCCGTCTGGCTCGTCCACGGGCGGGTATTCGGCGCCGTCGCCGGCCACCAGGGCGCGGAACAGCCGCAGCACACGGCCGATGTGGACGGCCAGGCTGTGCACGGTGAAGTCCGGGTACGCGGGCACGTGCGCCCGCTGCGGCGACTGGCTGACGACCTGGGCGAACCGCTCGGCCTCCCGCTGCAGGTGGTCGAGCCACGGCGCGGAGGGCGGGCTGGTCGCTGGCGTGCTGCTCATGACGACCCCATCATTCATGTCACTGAACCGATGTCTTGTACTCCTACCGGAATAGTCGAATACTGGGCACGTGGTCAAGTTCATCGGCAACGATCTCATCGCCAACGGTCCCGACCCGCTGACCGGCAGGACGCCGGGCGAGACCGAACGCTTCCGCGAGCTAATCGAGAACGCGGTGCTCTACGAGCAGCTCGGCTTCGACGGATTCTCCGTCGGGGAACGCCACCACCACCCGTTCCTGTCCAGCGCCCCACCGGTGGTGCTGAGCCACATCGCCGCCAAGACGTCGAGGATCCGGCTGTTCACCGGCGTGACCCTGCTGTCAGCACTCGACCCGGTGCGGGTGGCCGAGGACTACGCCACGCTCGACCACCTGAGCGGCGGCCGGGTCGAGCTGGTCATCGGCAAGGGCAACGGCCCGGACCAGATTGAGCTGTTCGGCGTGCCGCGGGAGCAGGCCTGGATCACCCTCGACGAGAACTACCGCCTGCTGCGGCGGCTATGGACCGAGGAGAAGGTGAGCTGGGAGCCCCCGGCCGACAAGCCGACCATCCGGCGGGTGCCACTGACCGAGGTCACGACGCGGCCCCGCCCGCTGCAAAGTCCGCCACGGGTGTGGCACGGCTCGGCCACTAACGAAGGCTCGGTGGAGCTGGCCGCCGAGTTCGGCGACCCGGTCTTCTCGGCCAACGTCTCCAACGCCGTCGACCGGTACGCAGAACTCATCCGCCACTACCGCAAGCACTGGGCCGACCTCGGCCGGGACCCCGCCGACGCGGTGGTCGGCGCCGGCACGGCGGGCCTCTATGCGGCCAGGAACTCCCAGGATGCCGTCGCGGCGTTCCGGCCGATCTACGAGGGGATGGCCGCCATGCTGGCCCGCAGCAACTTCTCGCTGCCCGGCACCAGCACCATCTGGGACAGCTACGAGGTCTTCCTGGAGCGCAGCAGCGCGCTCGTCGGCAGTCCCCAGCAGATCGTCGACAAGGTCCACCGCTACTACGACGCGCTCGGGCAGACGGTGATGACCGTCGGGGGGCACCAGCGCGGCCTGACCCACACCCAGTTCGTGGGCAGCCTGGAGTTGTTCCAGTCCGATATCGCCCCGGTGCTGCGCCGGTCGATTCCCGACCCACCCTGGCCGGAGCCGACCATCACAACCTGGAGGAACGAGAGTGGGCGGTAGGTTAGCGCTCCCACGATGGGGCCGGCAGATCTGTGCGCTGGCCGCATCCGCCGTCGTCGTCACGCTGGCCGCCGCCTGCGGCAGCGGCGCAACGCCCGCCAGCTCCGTCGCTGCCGCGTCGTCAAGCGGCGTCAACCCGAAGGTCGACTACGAGGTCAAGGGCTGCCCGGCCACCGGCGGCACGCTCACCGTCGACCTCGACGAGCAGGTCCTGCCCGACCTCGACCCGAGCTACACCCCGCAGGCCGCCGCCTACCGGGTGATCCGCGGCGTGTTCGACAGCCTGGTGTACGAAGGCGCGAACGGCCAGTTCACACCCTGGCTGGCCACGAAGTGGACGGTCAACGGCAACTACACTTCCTACACCTTCACGCTGCGCCCGGGAGTGAAGTTCTCCGACGGCACGCCGCTGACCGCGAGCGCGGTGAAGTACACCTTCGACCGGATCGAGAGCCCGGCCGAGGGCTCGCTGTTCGCGATCAGCCTGCTTGGCCCGTATCAGGACTCGGTCGTCAACGGCCCGTACAGCGTCACGGTCAACTTCAAGACGCCCTATCCGGCCTTCCTCGAGGCCGCCAGCCAGGCCTTCCTCGGCATCGTCGACCCGACGGCGGCACAGCGAGAGGGCACGGCCGGGTTCGGGGCGCACCCGGTGGGCTCCGGGCCCTTCGAGATCACCTCGAACGTGCCGGATCAGTCGATCACCGAGGTGCGCAATCCCGGCTACGACTGGGGCCCGGCCGGCCTCGCCCACCAGGGCCCGGCCTGCGTTGACAAGATCGTGTTCACCGAGGTGCCCGAGGAGAGCACTCGGGTCGGCCAGCTCACCCGTGACCAGGTCGACGCGGCCGAGACGATCCTGGCGCCGGACTACCAGACCGTCAGCACCGACAAGAACCTGAACTTGTACGTGGTGCCCGGGGCGGGTGCGGGCTACCAGTACTTCATCAACGCCCAGCAGGCACCGTGGAACAACACCGAGATGCGGATCGCGCTGCGCGACGCCATCAACATTAACCAGACCCTGCAGACCGTCTACCAGGGCGAGTACACCAGGGCCTGGGGCCCGGTCATGCCGGACACGGCCGACTATGACCCGGCCGTTCAGAACTCCTGGTCCTATGACCCCAAGCTCTCCGACAGCATCCTGTCGGCAGCGGGCTGGAAGCTGGGCTCGGATGGCTACCGGCACAAGGACGGCCAGACCCTCACGATCTCCTTCCTCGGCGGCTCGCCCGACCGTGAGCTGCGCCAGGAGGTCAGCGTCTACGTTCAGGCCTACCTCAAGGCGGTCGGGATCGACGAGACCATCACCAACCTGACCACCACCGCGGCGGTCGCGGCCGAGGACTCCGGCAAGTACGGCATGACGGCCACGTCGTTCATTACCGCGTCGCCGACCATCATGGCCTACTTCTTCGACTCGGCCGGGATCCCGACCGTCAAGGTCAGCGGGCTGAACCTGGCCAGGGTCGACAGCCCGGTGCTGGACGACTGGATCGCGCTGGCCGAGTCGTCGAGCAGCCCGGCTACCGCGGCCGGCTACTGGGACGACATCCAGACCTACGTCATCCGCAACGCGCTGGACATCCCGATCGAGCTGGAGCCGTTCATCCTGGGCACGACCAAGGCCGTGCACGGGCTGGCGTTCGACCGCCGTGATTACCCCATGTACTACGGCGTCTGGCTGGCCAAGTAGGACCGCCGATGCTGAGGGTCGTGCTCCGCCGGGTGGCGATCGGCGTGCCGGTCGTCATCAGCGTGTCGGCGATCATCTTCTTCGTGCTGCGCGTGCTGCCGGGCAACCCGGTGCAGGTCATCACACAGAACGCGCCGACCACGCCGGGCGAGCGGCACGACATCATCGTGGAGTTCGGCCTGGACAAGCCGCTGCTCAGCCAGTACCTCTCCTACCTGGGCAACGCCCTGCACGGCAACTTCGGCCTGTCCTTCCAGACCAGGCAGCCGGTGATGGCCGAGATCGGCTCGCAGGCCATGGCCACCGTCGAGCTGGCGGTCGCCGCCATGCTGATGACCGTGGTCGCCGGGGTCGGGCTCGGCGTGGTGTCGGCGCTGCTGCGCGACACCTGGGTGGACACGGTGATCCGGGTGGTCAGCCTGCTCGGCAGCTCGATGCCGATCATCTGGTCGGCCCCGATGCTGATCCTGGTGTTCTCGTTCACGCTGCGGCTGTTCCCGGCCAACGGCAGCGGCTCCCTCGCCCAGCTCGTGCTGCCGGCCGCCTCCATCGCGCTGGTCACCTCGGGCGTGATCATCCGGCTGGTCCGCACGTCCATGCTCGAGGTGATGAGCCAGGAGTTCGTCACCGCGCTGCGGGCCAAGGGCGTACCCGAGGCCTGGATCTGGATCCGGCACATCCTGCGCAACGCGCTGGTGCCCGCGGTCACCCTGCTCGGCGTGCAGCTCGGCGGGCTGCTGTCCGGTGCGGTCATCGCCGAGACCGCGTTCGGCCGCCAGGGACTCGGCAGCCTGCTGGTCAACGGCATCGACAACAAGGACTACCCGATGGTGCAGGCGATCGTGCTGATCGTGGCCACCGCCTACGTCGCGATCAACATCCTGGTCGATATCTCGTACGCCTATCTCGATCCGCGGGTACGCACCCAGATGGCCCGGTAGGCGGCCGGACATGTCGGCACAGGCTGAGGTGGCCGAGGACCGGCGGCAGCCATCGCTGCGCCGGTGGCTGGACCGGCCGCCGGTCCGGGCCTGGCGGGTGCCGCACGGCCGGCCGCTGGTGATCCTGGCCGCGTTGTTCCTGCTGCTGGTGCTGGGCTGGGCCGCGTTCCCGGCGGTGTTCGCGGGCGCGAACCCGACCGCGGTGAACCCGCTGGCCGCCCTCCAGCCGCCGCTGCACCGGTACCTGCTCGGCACCGACCAGTACGGCCGCAGCGTCTACGCCGAGCTGGTCTACGGCGCCCGGCCGGCCCTCGAGGTCGGGGTGCTGTCCACGCTGCTGGGCGGCGCGGCCGGGTCGGTGATCGGCATCCTCGGCGGCTACCTGGGTGGCTGGGCCGACCTGCTGGTCATGCGCCTCATCGACATCCTGCTCGCGCTGCCCGGCCTGTTCCTGGCGCTGATCTTCATCGCGGCGCTGCCGCCGACGCTCACCAACGAGATCCTGGCCATCGGGATCGCGACGGTCCCGGGCTTCGCGCGCGTGCTGCGCGGCCAGGCGCTCGGGGTCCGCAGCCGGCTGTTTGTTGACGCGGCCATCGTGACCGGCGTGCGCCGGCGCGCGATCCTGTGGCGGCACGTGCTGCCCAACTGCCTCGCGCCCGCGATCGTGCTGGGCACGCTGAACATCGGTACCGCGATCGTGATCGCGGCCTCGCTGAGCTACCTGGGCCTCGGGCCCAGCTCCGGCGTGCTCAACTGGGGCGCGCTGATCAACAGCGGCCAGGGGTACATCGACCGGGACTGGTGGATCTCCACATTCCCTGGCCTGCTGGTGACGCTGCTGGTGATCGCGGTGAGCATCCTCGGGGACCGGCTGCGCGACGCAATGGAGCCGTCCAGTGGCTGACGACCGGGCTGCGCCCAGCCTTTTGTCCGTCGAGCATCTGTCGGTCAGCTACCGGACCTCTTCCCGGTCCGGCGGAGAGCACGTGGATCTCGTCCGCGACGTCAGCTTCGGCGTCGGCCGCGGTGAGATCGTGTGCCTGGTCGGGGAGTCCGGCAGTGGCAAGACGCTGACCGGACGAGCCATCCTCGGGCTGCTCCGCCGGAACGCCAGGATGCGGGTCAGCGGCTCGGTGTGGCTGGACGGCCGGGACCTGGCCGCGTTGCCCGAGCGCGAGCTGCGCCAGGTCCGCGGCACCGGGGTCAGCATGATCTTCCAGGATCCGGTCGCCGCGCTCGACCCCGTGATACGGGTTGGCCATCAGGTCGCCGAGGCGATGACCAGGCGGGACGGGCGGCGCGGCTCGCGGCGGGCGGTAGTGGCCCAGGTCGCGGACCTGCTACGGCAGGTTGGTATTACCGACACCGAACAACGGATGCAGCAGTTCCCGCATGAGATCTCTGGCGGCATGTGCCAGCGGATCCTGATCGCGATCGCGCTGGCCGGGAACCCGAGCCTGCTGGTCGCCGACGAGCCCACCACCGCCCTGGACGTGACCATCCAGGCACAGGTCCTCGACCTGCTGGCCAGCCTGTGCCGGGAGCGTGGCCTGTCGGTGCTGCTGATCACGCACGACATGGGCGTGGCGGCCCGGATGGCGGACCGGGTACTGGTGATGTACGCGGGGGCGATCGTCGAGCAGGCGCCGGCCGGTGACTTCTTCGCCCATCCGGCGCACCCGTACGGGCTCGGCCTGATCCGGGCCGTGCCACGGATCGACACCGGCCCGGCCGACCGTCTCTCGGCCATCCCGGGGTCGGTCCCCGAGGCCCGCAGCAGGCCGGCTGGCTGCCCCTTCCACCCGCGCTGCCCGCTCCGGGCCGACGTGTGCGAGCAGGAGGAACCGGAACTGCTGCCGCTGGGCGCGCAGCACGCCGCCTGCCACCGCAGCGCCGAGGTGCTGGGCGCGGCGCGCAGCCTGTGGGACAGCGAGGCCTCCGTTGGCTAGCGAGAGCCTGCTGACCGCGACCGGCCTGGTCCGGCACTACCGGCTGCGCCGCCGGTGGTGGCTCGGCGAGCGGCACAGCGTGGTCAAGGCGGTGGATGGGGTAACCGTCGAGATCGCGCCCGGCACCACCCTCGGCCTGGTCGGCGAGTCCGGCTGCGGCAAGACCACGCTTGGCCGCCTGCTGCTGCGGCTGGACCAGCCGACATCCGGGCAAGTCACCTTCGGCGGCGAGGACTGGCTGGCCAAGAAGGGCGAGCAACTGCGGTCGGCGCGCAAGGACATGCAGGCTATCTTCCAGGATCCGCTCGGCTCGCTGGACCCGCGGCGGACGGTCGGGAATGCCATCGGCGAGGCGCTGACCGCGCACGGCCTGGAGCCAGACCGCGGCGCCCGCGCCCAGCGGGTCACCGAGCTGCTGCAGCAGGTGGGCCTGGGCGCGGACGTGGCCGCGCGTTACCCGCACGAGCTGTCCGGCGGCCAGCGGCAGCGGGCCACGATCGCGCGGGCCATCGCGGTTGGCCCGAAGTTCATCGTCTGCGACGAGGCGGTGTCCGCGCTCGACGTGTCGGTCCAGGCGCAGATCATCAACCTGCTGTCCGACCTGCAGGACACGATGGACGTCAGCTACCTCTTTATCTCGCACAACCTGGCCACGGTGCGGCATCTGGCCAGCACGGTCGCGGTCATGTACCTGGGCAAGATCGTGGAGCAGGCACCGGCCGACGAGATCTTCACCGCCCCCGCGCACCCGTACACGGTCGCGCTGCTGGCCGCGGTGCCGGTCCCGGATCCGGCCGCGTCACGGGCCCAGGCCGCGTCGGGCCGGCTGGCGGGTGACCCGCAGTCCGCCACCGCGCTGCCGTCGGGCTGCCGGTTCCGGCTGCGCTGCCCGCGCGCCGCCGCGATCTGTGCCGAGGCGGAGCCCCCGCTATCCGGCCAGCCCGGCGGCCACGCGGTCGCCTGTCACTTCCCGCACTCCTAGCCCACCCGGCGGCCCGCAAATCACCAAGACACCCGCCGCCCGAGTCTGCCGCGTTCAGCCGCGCGAAACCCGCTCCTGAACTGCCGCGTACATGTTGCCCGGTCCGCCGAGGGCAGCCGGGTCTACAACGCCCGGCAGTGGCGGGAAGCTCCGGGCGAAAGGCAGCAGCCGGGCGAAGGCGGACGCGGCGTCGCGGGGACGGTTCGCCGGTTCCCCGGCCAGAAGCTCGAGGATGAGCGCCCCGAACTCCGCAGGCACATCCGGACGGGCCGCCAAGACCGGCTGCGGGTCTTGTGATCGCGGTCTCGCGATCACGGGCCCCGGGCCGGACGCGGCGGATACCCCGGAGCCGGTCAGCAGCTCGTGCAGCAGGCGCCCGACGGCGTACAGGTCGCTGCGCGGCTCTGCGGGGAGGCCAGCAGCGACCTCGGGGGCCAGGTACGAGGCGGTTCCCGGGATCTGCCCGGAGTACGTTATTTGCGAGAACTCATCCAGGCCCACGGCGGCCGCGAGACCGAAGTCGAGCACCTTGACGGCGCCGTCGGGGCCAATCAAGATGTTGGACGGCTTGAGATCCCGGTGGATCAGCGACATCGCGTGCGCGGCCGCAAGCACCGCACAGACCTGCGCCCCGATCGCCGCAGCCCAGCCGACCGGCACGGGGCCGACCTCGGCGATCAAGTCCGCCGCCGTGTGCCCGGCCAGGTACTCCATCACCAGGAAAAGCTCGCCGTCATCGGTCCCGAAGTCGTAGACGACGGACACGCCGGGGTGCCGAATCCTGGCGGTGATCCGGGCCGGCTTCCTGTCCAGCAGCCATGGAGGACGCCAGGCCGCCCGCATGACCAGCACAGCCGGGCACGAGATCAGGTTTGACGCCCGCCGCGTTCGCATCCCGCTTATGCCAATCGATGCGCAACGGGCCTACGGCGAGGTGTTCCGCAGGCTGTGGGAGTTCGCCAGCACTGTGCGCGCCGCCTACGAGCAGGGCACCGACCTAGCGCGGGCCATGACGGACGCCGCAGTCACCGGACTGGCCAGCACACTCCACGGCTGACCGCCGATATCGAGGGTGCACAGCCCATTTCGATATCGAAACTGCGAGATCTTTGCATGTGATAGGCCGAAACAGGTACACTGAGGCAGTGGAGGGGGCCTCTTGATCCTTAGCTTCCGTGTCGCGAACGTGCTGTCGTTCCGGGACGAGCAATGCCTCTCGTTCGTCGTGACCGAGCATGATGACTCCGCCTGGCAGACAGAGCTCCGAGATCGCGGCAGGGAGATCTCCGTTCTTCCTGTCCTGGGAATCTACGGCGCGAACGCGTCCGGTAAGAGCAATCTCCTCACGGCGCTGAGCATGATGCGCGATGCCGTGCTGGGCTCACTCAAATGGCTCTCCGAGCCGAACCCCATCCGGCGCATTCCGTTCGCGCTGGACCCCAGCTTCACAAAGAAGCCGTCGCTATACGAAGTCGACCTCACCCTGCCGGACGGCGTCCGCTATACCTATGGCTTCGAGATCGACAATGTCCGCATACGCGGCGAGTGGCTGCACGCCTACCCCAAAGGCCGCAAGCAAGTTTGGTTCGACCGCGATCGCAACGGAACGGTCGATTTTCCAGGTGAGGGACTGCGCGGCGAGAAGCTGGAACTCGCTCGCCGGACCAGGCCAGACACCCTCTTTCTGAGCGTCGCCGCCCAGTTCAACCACGATCAGCTTCTGCCCATCTTCGAATGGTTCCGGGACAATCTTCGGCTGGTCAGCCCAGAACGGGACAAGTTCGAGCGTGAGCATCGCACGAGCCTGCGAGTGCTCAGCGACCCGGAGTTCCGCGATCAGGTCGCCCGCATTCTCCAGGTCGCCGATCTCGGCATCACCGGGTTTGACAGGGCAGCATGGACGAAAGGCGAGATCCGGCTCCTGCACCGGACCCAGGCGAAAGACATCCCACTCGACTTCGATCACGAGTCATGGGGCACGCGTTCGTGGTTCGCCTTGCTCGGCACCCTCCTGGAGGCGCTCGAGACCGGCGCGGTCGTTCTGGTAGACGAGCTGGATGCAAGCCTGCATCCGGTGATATCCGCTGAGGCGGTCCGCATGTTCCAGGACACAGAGGCCAATACCCACCGTGCGCAGATGGCCTTCACCAGTCATGAGGCAACACTGCTGTACACGACCCTGGGCTCTGACCGGGTTCTCGACCGCAACATGATCTGGCTGACAGAAAAGCGATCGGATGGCGCTACCGAGCTGTATCCCCTGACGAGCCTCAGCCCACGGCCCCGCAAGGAGGACAACCTTTTCCGGAAGTACCTGCTGGGCCAATATGGCGGAGTCCCCCGCGTATCGTCAGGCGTGGTCGCGCGCGAGGCTGAAGAGCTCCTCGCTTGAGTCCATACCGCCGGGGCGGCGACCTCCGGCCATCTGCTCCGCGGCCTCCAGGACAACGGCGAGGCAATCGCATCTTTTACACCGTCGCCGAAGGCGAGGGCACGGAATACGATTATCTCAGTCACCTCAACACGACCTACGGGGCGGACTGTGGGTTCCTGATCCGCTGGCCAAGCCAACGCCGCGGGTTGTCGCCCGCTCAGGTCATCAACGAAGCGCGCAGTGCGATCGGCGAGCCCGGCATCGAAGTCTGGGGGCTGTTCGACCATGACGGCCGGACGGACATCGACCAGGTCTGCGCCAGTGCGCATCGAGACGGAATCCGCGCTGCGCTTTCGCACCCCTCATTCGAGCTGTGGCTGCTATTGCACTTCCGAGATTTCCCGCCAGCGGCGCAAAGTGGCTCTAATCGTGTAATAATAGAAAAGCTGCGCGCATCACATCCTGCATTTGCAGATTATCGCGAGGGCAGCAAGCGCATCGATCTCCAGCGCTTCGAAGCTCTTGCGGGCAACGATGGCATCCGTCGCGCCACGGAACGGGCGCGACGGCTTGCGGCCGGTTTCATCAATCAGACTCCAAGCAACCGGGACCCATCAACCGACATCTCGGAACTCATCCACAAGCTTGGCATCGTGCCCCCAACTCGCTAGTGATGCCGCACTTACCGGGCGGGACGCCTAGTCACTTGACCGATCGGACGCCAGGAAATGACGGCGAGGGCTCCGCTGAATCGCCTGCTCAGAGATCGAACTCGCCGTTCTTGATCGCCCGCACGAACTCTGACCATGCGTGGTTGCTGATGGCTAACTCTGGCCCGGGAACGTTCTTGGAGTCGCGGACAGCGACGGTGCCGGGCCTGTTGGTTGCGACTTCCACGCATTGCCCGCCGGAGCTTCCGCTGTAGCTGCTCTTGCGCCAGATCGCATTAGTCAGATCGGTCATGTTCTTCGGCTCGTTTCCTTATCAGGTCCCGGGACGCGGCGCGTGGCAGCGCTTCCGCGCGCAGGCTATCGAAGGTATGGGCGATGTGGGCAATGGTGGGAGGGTGCTCGGCGATCACTCCGACGTCCGGTGTTTCCATGAAGACGACCCGGTTGCTGTCATCCTCAGCGATGGCGAACGCGCCCAGCAGGCCGCAGTGCGCCCCGGTGCTCAGCGGCACTATCCCGATGGTGATGTTCGGGCGGTGAGACATGGTCGGCCCCATGCCAGACGGAGAAGCCGTCATCCGCGTCCCGAAGTAGCTCATGCAATATCTGAGGGAGGGCCATGGAGCCACTGAGCTATGAGGACTTCAAGGCCCTAGCCCGCGCGAGCAAGCGCGCGTTCCACCTGGAGCAGCGCGATACCTACAACGTCGAGGCCGAGGACGAGCCATTCGGCAGGTGGCTGCGCGGCGAGCCTGATAACTACGCCTGGCATCAGGACTGGCTGACCTTCTTGCAGGAGGTCACGGCAGCGGGTGTGAAGGTACAGCGGGTCCGGCTGGTGAGCGTCCCGCACACTGACTACACCCGCTGGGGACTGGCGATGTCCCGGCTTAACGCGGAGGCAGGCGAAGACATGCGTTACCTGCCCCGCAGCCAGGCCAGGGACATCGACTTCCCGCCCGAGGATTACTGGCTGCTGGATGACGACACCCTCGTGCTGAGCGTTTTCACCGAAGACGGCCGGACAGGCGGTTTCGCGACCGAGACCGATCCCAGGCTGCTGCGTCAGTGTGCGGTGGTCCGCGATCAGGTGTGGGACAGGGCCATTCCCGCCGTGCAGTACGCGGGCTAAGGGGAATCTCCGGCCTTGGTCACGTCGGCCGATCAGGCCCTCGCGTCCCTGGGCATTCGCCCCCTCGACCTGCGCAGGGACGCGGGCCTGTCCGGCACAGACCTGGCCCGGCTGACCGGCTGGCAGTCATCGAAAATTAGCAAGATCGAGCACGGGCGACAGACTCCGTCCGAAGACGATCTGCGCGTCTGGTGCGAACACTCCCAGGCGCTCAGCGAGCTACCCGACCTGATCGCCGCAGTTCGCAGCATCGAGACCCAGTTTGCCGAGTGGCGCCGCATCATGCGCACCGGCACCAAGCGCAGGCAGCAGTCCTCAGCCGCCGTTTCCGAAAGAGCCAGGCTGTTCCGCATCTACGAGCCAGCGCTGATCCCCGGCCTGCTCCAGACCCGTGAGTATGCGATCGCAATCTTGTCGATGTTCATCGACTTCGTTCGCGTTCCCGAGGACGCCGAGGAAGGAGCAGCCGCCCGGCTGGCACGCCAGGAGGTACTCACCCATGGCGACCGCCGATTTCACATGGTGATAGGCGAACAAGCGCTCCATACCGACGTCGGTGGCCGCGAGGTCATGGCGGCCCAGCTTGAGCGCCTCCTCGCAGCCCTGAGCCTGCCACGGCTCCGGCTCGGGCTGATCCCCCTGAACGCGCCGTATCGCGTGCCGCTGAACAACGGGTTCTGGATCATGGATGAGACACTTGTCCAGTTCGACACCTACACCGCCGAGATGTCACTGATCCGGCCGGACGAGATCGCGCTCTACGGGCGGGCGTTCGAGCGCCTTG
>Ga0335075_10008330_pt1 | contig 15909 bp, 16 predicted proteins | sample Lox_Sample_24_FD_206723 | JGI IMG/M metagenome (GOLD analysis project Ga0335075, IMG submission 206723) | Soil microbial communities from Loxahatchee National Wildlife Refuge, Florida, United States - Lox_Sample_2.4 | ecosystem: Environmental > Terrestrial > Soil > Wetlands | place: USA... | reverse complement strand
CGCGCGAGGCCGCCGAGCAATATCTCAAGGTCACGACCGACTATTCCAGGTCGTCGCGGGCGCCGGAGAGCATGGTGCGGCTCGGGCAGACGCTCGCGGAGCTTGGCAATTCCGATCAGGCCTGCGCAACCTTAAGCGAATTCGGCAAGCGCTACCCCTCTGCGTCCGCCTCGGTGAAGAGGCTCGCCGAGCATGAGAGCGCCAGGGATCATTGTTGAGCGCCAAGCGCTCGCACGCGCCTTCGCCGGCCGATATCGACGCGCTGTTCGCCCCGTTCGCACGCGCGAAGGCGCTGTTGATCGCCGTCTCCGGCGGCCCCGATTCGACCGCGCTCGTCCTTATGGCGGCCGAATGGGCGAAGCGGCGCGGCGGGACGCGGATCGAGGCGGCGACGGTCGACCACGGGCTTCGACCCGAAAGCGCAGACGAAGCGAAGGCGGTCGGGAGCTTGTGCGCGCGGCTCGGCGTCGGCCATCGCGTTCTTCAATGGAAAGGCGCGAAGCCCGCGACCCGCCTGCAGGAGCGCGCGCGCGAGGCGCGCTACCGCTTGCTGGTCGACCACGCGAAGGCGATCGGGGCCGACGCGCTCTTGACCGCTCATCACGCCGACGATCAGGCGGAGACGGTGCTGTTTCGTCTGCTGCGCGGCTCCGGCGTCGCGGGCTTACGCGGCATGGACTTCTTGACCGCGCGCGACGGCATGACGATCGCCCGGCCGCTCATCGCCTTGAGAAAGAGCGATCTCATCGCTTTTGCGAAAGCGCGCGGCGCGCCTTTCATCGACGATCCGTCCAACGCCGACCCGCGCTTCGCGCGCACCCGCCTGCGCGCGCTGCTTGCGCGCCTCGGCGAGGAAGGCCTTGACGGCCAGGCGCTCGATCGGCTGGCGCGCCGGGCGCGCGAGGCCGAGGAGGCGCTGGCGCATCTGACGGCGGAAGTCGAGCTCACGGTTGGCTCGCAAGGCGCGCTCGACGCGCGAGCGCTGTTCGCCGCGCCGATCGCGATCGCACATCGGATTCTGGCGCGGCGCATCGCCGAGGCGGGCGGGCGCGACCCGAGCAGGATCGGGCTCGAGAAGATCGAGGCGCTGGCGCTCCAGTTGCGCGAGGCGCTCAAGGAGCGGCGAGCCTACGGCGGCAATATCGGCGGCGCGCTGGTTCGGCTCACCGCCAAGGGCAGGCTCAGTTTCGCGCCCGAGCCGCCGAGGACGAGGGGCAAGTAGGCGGGCGCCCGGTGCGGGCCGGTTTCGCGCCTCGCCGGCCGCATCGCTTCAGGACCTCGGCTTCGACAACCCGCGCGCGAACTGGTCGGAAGCAAACGCCGCCCCATAAACGCGCTTAAACGCTAGTAAATCTGCTTCCTTTTATTTCCTTTTATTTCCTTTTATTTCCACGAAACGGGGTTTTTCAATGGGTTACGGCCAATGGAAATAAAAAAATCCGCCCGCTTTCCGCCTCGCGCTCAAGTTGTGATCGCGCCGATGTCAAACAGCCGCAATCTCATCGCCCCCTGGCCGCCGGCCAAGCGCGTCGCTTCCGTCAATAAGAATAGAATGGCTTATATTTCTGATTATGTCAAGAAAAAGTTGTGCTCTTATAGCGGGGTGCACGCGGCGCAAAATGGGCGGGGTCAAAGTGCGATGCCCCTGCCGTGCCGAGGTCGAGGCCGTGGCTGAAGGCGAGTTCCAGCCCGAGTCGGCGCCCCGAGTCGATCCCGATGCCGAGGTCTCGCTGGCGGCCTTCGAGGATCGATTCAAGCTGCGGGTCGAGGCCATCGCGGCGCAGCCGAGCCGACGCGACTCGAGGCGAGGACAAACGCACCGCCGATCAAAGCCCTCCAATCGCTTTCAGCCCTTCGCCATCCTATTCTTGAAAAAGTCGAGGTGCTTGGCCTCAGCGCGGATCATCCGCTCGCGGTGCTGAGCGTAGATGAGGTCGGTGTCGTGCAGGGTGACGCCGGCGATGGTGGGCGAAGCGAACACCGGCAGTTCCACGCCCCTTTCGCTCAGCTTCTTCGCCGTTCGCGCCAGCAATTCGTGCATCATCATCATCGCGAGCACGGTCGAGGATCCCGCGACCGGACGCGACCAGCCTTCGATCGGCACGATGGCGTCCTCGATCGGCGCGCCGGTGTCGATGACGATGTCGGCTGTGTCCGCGAGCCGCTTGCCTGACGAATGGGTCGCGGGCTTGTCGAGATTGGCCTTGGCGGTGACGGCGACCACGGTGAGCCCGCGCTTTTTCGCGTAGATCGCCGTATCGATGCCGGAGGCGTTGCGCCCGCTATGGCCGAAGATGACGATGCTGTCGCCGGGGTTGAGCGGCTGATGGTCGAGAAATTTTTCCGCGTAGCCCTCGGTCCGCTCGAGCCACAAGAGCTCGCGCACGCCGCCCGGCCCGAGGACGTTATGCCACATGACGCGCGGATCGGTCAGCGGGTTGAAGCCGATGAAGCTGCCATAGCGCGGGTAGGTTTCCTGGGTCGGCAGCACCGAATGTCCCGATCCGTAGAGATGGATGAGACCGTCGCCGGTCAGCGTCGCCGCGAGCGCGGAAGAGGCGGCCTCGAACGCGCTCGCATTCGCTTCCGCCGCCCGTTCGGCGATTGCGACGAGGCGGCTGATGTAGAGGGTGGTCATTGTCATCGGGCTCTCTTTCTTCAGAAGCGCAGTTTGGATCGGATCTCGTAGCGGTCGCCGCGCATCGTCGAGACGGTGAACTCATAAGGTCCGCGCGCGTCGGAGGTGATGCGCTGAACGATGAAGGCGGGGCTTCCGACCGCGACTTCGAGCAGTTCGGCGTCGAGCTTGCCGACCGCGCCGACGCGGTAGATTTCGAGCGCCGATTGCGGGACGAGGCCGAAGCGGTCGCGCAGCGTGGCGTAGAGCGAAGGCTTGAGTTCGCCGTTGGCGATGAGGCCCGGCACGCGCTTCGCCGGCAGATAAGCGGTCTGGACGCCGATCGGCTGATCTCCGCCAAGCCGCACGCGGCGGATCTTGCAGACTGCTGCGCCTTCCGGGATTTCGAGCGCCGAAGCGATGGCGTTGTCGGCCCGCGCGGCTCTGAGTTCCAGCACCCGCGACGCGGCGGTCAAGCCTCGATCCGCCATTTCCTGGGTGAAGCTCGTCGGACCTCGAACGCCGGCGATGACGGTCGAACTGCTGACGAAGGTGCCGCGTCCCTGCTCGCGGCGCAAAAGCCCCCATTCCTCGAGGTTGCGCAAGGCGTGGCGCATGGTGATGCGGCTGACCCCGAGCATCTCGCCGAGCCTGCCTTCGTTCGGAAGCTGGGCGCCGTCGACCCAGGTTCCGTCGGCGATCAGGGCCCTGAGCGCGAGCTCCGTCTGGCGCCACAGCGGCTCGGGCCGGTTGCGATCGGGGCGCACGGCGCGGATGGTGAGCGTCATGAGGCTTTCTCCGCCCAAAGCGGATGGCCATGCGCGGCGAGGCCCGCGCCGATGAGGCTCGCGCGCGCGCCGAACTCGGCCGGCGCGAGCGTGACATCGCGAAGGTGCGGCGGCAGATGGCGCTTGAGAACGGGCAGGATCAGCGGCTGAAGCGCGTCGATCCCTTCGGCGACGCCCCCCGACACGATCACCGATTGGCTGCCGAGCAGCGCGACCGCGCCGGCGAGCGTCGCGCCAAGCGCGGCGCAAGGCTTTTCCAGCGCTTTGAGCGCCGCACAGTCGCCCGCGCGGGCCGCCGCGAGCAGCGCCCGCGCGTCCGTCAAGCCGGCGCGCCTTGCGATCGCGTCGAGCGCCGTCCCGGAGGCGTTGCGTTCGAGCCAGCCGAGGGTCGGATCGCCGGCGTCCGCCGGGTCGGCGCAGGCCCAGCCGAACGAAGCCGCGGCGCCGCGCGCGCCACGCACGATCCGCCGATCCGCGAGAACGGCCGAACCGATGCCCGTGCCGATCGCAAGCAGGATGACGTCCGAGGCGTTGTGCGCCGCGCCGAGCGCCGCCTCGGCGAGCAGGGCAAGCTGGGCGTCGTTGCCGAGCGCGACCGTCACGCCGGAAAACATGCGGGCCAGGTCCACTCCATCGAGATAAGGCAGGTTCGGCGCCCAAACGCAGACGGCGCCGGAGGCCAGACCGGGAACCGCGACGCCGAGTTTCGATGCGCGATGCGCGTCGATCAGATCGGCGACGCGGCGCCGGAACGTCTCCAGATCGGCAGGCGCCGGCCAATCGCCGAGCGGCTCGGCCTCGCCTGCCGCGCTGAGAAGCGCCGCCCGCAGGCGCGTGCCGCCGAGATCGATGCAGAGGATGCTCATCCTCTGATCCCCGTGCTGACCACGCTGTCGACGAAGAACCGCTGCAGGAAAGCGAACAGGATCAGCGGCGGAAGCACCGCCAGCGTCGCGCCCGCCATGACGAGGTTCGTGTTCATGGCGCCGCGGTTGTAGCTGAGCAGGCGGCTCAGGCTGATGACGATCGGATAGTTCTCGGTGTGCCCCTCCAGCACCGTGAGCGGCCACAGATAGCTGTTCCAGTGATAGACGAAAGCGAACAGCGCAAGCGCGGCGATCGCGGGCGTCACGCTCGGCGCGACGATCAGGAACACGATCCTGAGTTCCGAGGCGCCGTCCATTCGTCCCGCGTCGATGAGGTCGTCGGGCACGCCCCTGATGAACTGGCGCATCAGGAAGATGCCGAAGGCGTTGGCGAGGTTCGGCGCGATCACGCCCATGAGCCCGCCGTCGATCTGCATGTATCCGATGAGCCGGTAGAGCGGGATGAGGGTCACGATCGGCGGCAGGAACATCGTCGCGATGACGAGTGCGAACAGGATGTCCCGGCCGCGGAACTGATATTTGGCGAACGCGAAGCCGGCCAGCAGACTCGTGAGCAGGATGCCGGCGGTCGTCACGGTGGCGATGATCGCCGAATTGAGGAACGACCGTCCCGCCTGCACGACGTCAGCGACCTTGGCGTAGGCGTCGAGCGAAGGCGCGGCGGGAAACCAGACCGGCGGCGTCCGCATCGTTTCCGCCGGGGTCTTGAGGCTGGTCAGCACCATCCAGGCGAGCGGGAAGGCGACGGCGACGGCGACGAGGATGATCGCGGTCAGGATCAGCCAGTCGGCGAGCGCGGGCGCGCGAGCGAATGGGCTCAGACGCGAACGCGCGGCGAGCGCGCTCATTCCGCGTCGTCCCCGGCGCGACGCGCGAGCGCGAACATTGCCACAATCATCACGATCAGCGCCAGCATCAGCGTCACCGCCATCGACGATCCGAGCCCACCTTGCGAGCGTTCGATGCCGACCCGGCGGATGTGGTAGGTCAGGACGTTGGTCGAGCCGACCGGGCCGCCTTCGGTGATCAGCGCGACCGGCTCGAACACCTGAACCGCGTTGATGACCGCGATCACGGCCGAGAACAGCAGCGTGCGCCGCATGAGCGGCAGGGTCACGAAGGCGAAGCGCCGGATCGGATCGGCGCCGTCGAGCGTGGCCGCCTCGTGGAGCGAGGCGGGAATCTGGGTCAGCCCCGCGACCGCGAGCACGGTGAAGTAGCCGACCTGCTGCCAGACGTTGAGGATGACGATCGAGCCCAGCGCGGTGTCCGGCGAGGACAGCCATTGTCCGGGCGGGAGGCCGACCCAGCCGAGCATCTGATTGATCGGACCCTCGGTCGGCGAATAGAGCTTCGACCAGACGAGCGCGACCGCGATCATCGGCGTCATGTAGGTCGAGAACAGGATGGTGCGGAGCGTGACGCCGCCCTTGACCCGCCGCTGATAGACGAGGAGCCCGAGCGCGACCGATAGCGGCAGGATGAGGGCGACCGAGCCCAGCGTGTAGAGGCCGGTGTTGACGAGCGCGCCGATGAAGTCGCGGCCGACCGAGGTCGGGTCGAAGATCGCCCTGAAATTGTCGAGCCCGACGAAACGCGCCTCGCCGAAGCCGGTCTCCGTCGACCATTCCTGAAAGGAAAGCCAGATCGTCAGCGCCATCGGCGCCGCGACGAACACGCCAATGAGCGAGAGCGCAGGCGACAGCATGACGACGAGCGGACGCCTCGCGGCGAGCGCGCTCATGTCCGTTTCGCCAACCGCTTGCGCTATTTCGCGGCCCTGGCGAGGATCGCGGTTGCGTCGGCTTGCGCCGCGGCCGCGGCGTCCGCCGCGCTCGCCTTGCCGAACTGCACGGCCTCGACATGTTGCTGGAGCGACTCCGAGAATTCCTGCCCGCCAAGAACCACCGGGAAGGGAACCGCGGTCGGCGCCGCCGCGATGTAGGCCTTGAGGAATGGGTCGCTGAGCTTCGCCGCGAACGCCGCGGTGTCGGAGGTGCGCGAGGGCAGGATTCCCATCGACACCAGGATCGCGCCCATGGCCGAGCCGCCGTTCGGTCCCGACTTCGGGCCGTTCAGCCAGGAGAGGAATTCCCACGCCGCCTTCTGCTCGGCCGGGCTCGCCTTCGCGTTCACCACCGTCATCCACGAGTACGAGATCGAATGCGACTTCACGCCGTGCGGCCCGACGGGGATCGGCGCCGTGCCAATATCGGCGAACTTGTCGCCCATGCCGGATTTGAGCGCGCTCTCCCACCAGTTCGCCATGATGATCATGCCCGTCTTGCCGGACACGAAATTGTCGAGGAAGGGCCCGGTCGTGTTGGCGTCTGATGTCCCCATCGCGGGAACGGTCGAGCCGTCCTTCACGAGCTTCTGGTAAAGGGCGAAGGTCTCCTTCGCCGCTTCGCTGTCCAGTTGCGGCTTGCCGTCGGCGATCAATTGCCCGCCGTTGGAGACGAGCAGCGAGGCGAAGGGATGGATGACGCCCGCCGTCCACGAATTGATCATGCCGAAGCCCTGCTGGCCCTTGGACTTGTCGGTGAGCTTCTTGGCGTCGGCGACGAGTTCGTTCCAATTCACGGGCGGCGCCGTGATCCCGGCCGCCTGGAAGAGCTTCTTGTTGTAGTTGAGAGCGTAGACGTCGATCTCGTTCGGAAAACCGTAGAGCGCGCCGCCGGTCGAGGACGCGCCGACGACGCCGGCCGGCCAATCCGCCTTGACCTCTGTCCCCATGGCGTTGGGGATCGGGGCGATGAGCTTGTCCTTCGCGAGGTCCGGGAGCCAGGCGTTGTAGATGCTGGCCATCGTCGGCCCGCCGGATCCGCCGCCGGTGGCGCGCAGCGTCGTGAGCAGGTCGCCGAACGGAACGGCGCGGATCGAGACGGCTACGTCGGCGTGCTCCTTCGTGTAGGCGCCGGCCGCCTTCTCCAGCATCGCGACGGTCTCCGGCGACCAGTGGGTGAGAAAGGTCAGGTTGACCTTCTCCGCGTGCGCCGCGAAAGGCGAGAAGACAATCGCGGCCAGAGCCGCCAACGCGATCTTGGGGCTAGCGTTCATGCTTCAAATCTCCGCAGCGTGCGCCTCGCGGGTCTCGGTCAACAAGACCGCTCGCGGCCAGACGTTATAACAATATAATGATCTGGCAAGGGCCAGGGCGCATTGGAGCGCCGCGGCTACTCGTCGCGATCGGCTGGCGCTTGGGGATGAGCGGCGACGGCCGGATGGTCGCACGCGGCGACGTGGCCCGCGTCCGCGCCGCCGGGCGAGCCCCAGCCGGTCACGGTCGGACCGAAGAATTCCGCATTGATGCGCGGAAAGGCCGCTTCCGCGGCCGGCAGGTCGGGCTCGGCGTAGATCGCGTCGACCGGGCAGACCGACAGGCAAAGCCCGCAATCGATGCATTCCTCGGGCTGGATATACATCATCCGCCCGCCCTCGTAGATGCACTCGACCGGGCACGCCGCCTGACAGGCGCCGTCCTTCACATCGATGCAGGCGGAGGCGATGACGTAGGTCACGAGCCAGGCTCAGCGCCCTCGCCATTGCGGCGGGCGCTTTTCCTTAAAGGCGAGGACGCCTTCGTCCTGATCGGAGGATTTGAGCGCCTCGACGAGCGAAGGCAGCCGCAGCATCTGCGCCTCCTTGGCTGAGATGTGTTCCCCAGCGCGCACCATCTGCTTAATCGCGCGCAACGACAGCGGCGCGCAGGCGAGTATGTCCTCGGTCCAGCGCTCAACCGCGCCGTCGAGCTCTTCGGGAGCGACGACTTCGTTGACGAGACCCATCCGCAGAGCTGCGGCCGCATCGACGCGCCGGCCGGTAAGCAGCATGCCCATCGCCCAGACGTAAGGAATGCGGCGCTGAAGCAGGGCGATCCCGCCGTCGAGCGCGAGGCGGCCGACGCGCGGCTCGGGCAGGCCGAAGGTCGCGTTGCTCGACGCGACGACAATGTCGCAGCCCAGCATCATCTCCATCCCGCCGCCAAGCGCGTGCCCGTTCACTCGCGCGATCACCGGAACATCGAGGGTGTCGCGAAGAGCGAGGCCGCCGAAGCCGCCTGGACGCGGCGAAGCCCAATATTCGAGGCCCGTGAGGCCCGAGCCGCTCTTCATGTCGGCGCCGGTGCAGAAGGCCTTGTCGCCGGCGCCGGTCAGGATGACGACCCGAATGTCGCGCGTCTTTTCGATCGTCTCCCATGCGCGGATGAGCTCGGCCTCGGTCGCCTGATCGACCGCGTTCATCCGCTCGGGACGGTCGATCGTGACCCGCGCGATCTTATCCTCCACCGAAAAACGCACGCTCACGCCAGCACTCCCTGCTCGCGAAGCGCGGCGATCCGGTCGGCCGAATAGCCGATCTCGCTGAGGACGGCTTCGCCGTCGGCGCCTAATGCGGGAGGCGGGCGACTGAGTTTGAACGCCGACGGATCCATGGAGAGCGGCGTCCCGACCACGCGCAGCGACTTGCCGGCGCCGTTCAAGTTGACCACCGTGCCATTGGCGAGCGTCTGCTCATGGCTCAGCGCCTCGGCGAGCGACAGCACCGGGGCGCAGAGCAGGTCTTGCGCCTCGAGGCGCTCGAGCCAATGCGCGGTCGTGTTTGAAGCAAAACGGGCCCGGAACATCGCCTGAAGCTCCGACTTGTTCGCCATCTGATCCTTGAAGGTCGCGAACCTCGGATCGGCGGAAAGATCAGGCAAGTCGAGCGCCGCGCAGATGTCTTGAAGCGGGTTCGACTTGAACGCGCCGACCAGCACGATCGCGCCGTCGGTGGTTGGAAAGCCGCCGGTCAGCGGGTAGGCGCCCCAGCTGAAATGCCTGCCTCGCTGCAGCCACATCGCCGCTTCCTGCATCTGCATGGCGAGCATCGACTCGAACAGCGACACCGACACCTGCTGGCCGCGCCCGGTCTTCTCGCGCTGAAGCAGGGCGAGCAGGATCGCTTGCACGAGATGCATGCCGGCGGTGTAGTCGCAGAGCGCGGTGGCGTAGATGGTGAGCGGCTCGTCGTCGTTGCACTTGCGCCGCATCACGCCGGAAAGCGCCTGCGCCAATATGTCCTGGCCTCCCTTGTAGGCGAGCGGCCCGGCTTGACCGAAGCCTGAGCCAAAGGCGCAAATGATGCGCGGGTTGATCTTCGCCAGCGCCTCGTATCCGAACCCCATCCGCTCCATCACGCCGGCGCGAAAATTATTGGCCGCCACGTCGGCCTCGCGCACGAGATCGTAGATGACGGCTTTGCCTTCGGGCTTGCGCAGATCGAGCGCGATCGAGCGCTTGTTGCGATTGAGGCTGCGGAACACAGGATTGTCGAGGCCGTCGGGATCGTCGGCAATCGACGTGCGCGACAAGTCGCCGGCGCCAGGGCGCTCGATCTTGATGACGTCGGCGCCATAGTCGGCGAGCATCTGGGTGGCGCAGGGTCCAAGCATCACCTGGCTGAAATCAATCACACGCACGCCCGAGAGCGGTTGCGCCGCATTCGCTTCCATGAAGTGAGCCTCTATTCCGCGGCGATGTTCACAAGCGCGTTGGCGGAGGGCCGATCGCCTGGGTCGGCGCCCTGCGCTCTGAGCTTCGCCTGCAGCTTGACGATATCGACCGCCTCGACCGGCGCGTTGGCCTCGATCGCGAGCGCCGCGGCGACGCCCGCGGCCTCTCCCATCGCCATGCAGGGCGGAATTTCGCGCGAGTTGCGCTGCGCCGACGGGGTCGCTGAATAATGGCGCCCGGCGACCAGCAACTGCCCCACTCCGCGCGGCAGCATGGCGCGATAGGGGTAGTAGTAGTCGCGTCCGCGCGCGACGCTGTCGGGGAAATGGCGGCGCAACGCGACGTCCTCCTTCGTCATGACGTAAACGCCGTCGAGCAGACGCGTCTGGCGCACGCCGATCTGCGGCGCGACGTCGACGACGTAAGCCTTCTCGAAGCCGGGCATCTTCTCGCGCACAAAGCGGACGAGCGCGGCGATCCGTTCGCGGCCTTCGAAATCGGCGCGCGTCAAATCCTCGACCTTGATTCCGTCAAAGCCGACCATGTGCGGGCAATTGCACCAGACCACTCCCGGCAGAGGCGTCTTCAGCCACCATTTGTCCCAGGAGCCGGCCATGATCTTCTTGGCCTCGCGATCGATGTCCCTGAACGGCGCCGGTTCGCCATATTCGAACGCCTCCGCCCGCTCGACGTCGACGCCGCCCAGGCGAAAGACGGTGGTGACGATGTAGGAGCCGTGGGTGAAGAGCGCGCCGGCTGAGGCAGCCACGTCGAGATCGCCGCTCGCGTCGACGACGATCTCGCCCATGATCGCCTGGCGCCCGCTCTTCGTCTCGCAAACGACGCCCTTGATGCGGCCGTCCTCGACGATGGCGCGGGAAAACCAGCTATGCAGCCTGAGGGTGACTTTGGCTTCCGTGACCATCGCATTGGCGACGCGCTTGAAGCCGTCGGGATCGAAGGCCGCGGCGTAGCAGATCGGCTGAGGCTTTTGATGGGAGTTGAAGTCGAAGACGCCCCACCGCGACCATTTGCGCCATAGCTCAGGATCGGAGCGGCGCTCCGGCTCGGGCGGCACGACGCAAAGGCCGATTCGCTCCATCCGGTCGATCATCTCGCCGCAGAGGCCGCGGACGCTGACCTCGTCGCCATTGCACATGTCGTCGAGCACCAGCACCATGCCTCCGGAGGCGAGGCCGCCGAGATAGGGGTAGCGCTCGACGAGCGTGACGGAGAGTCCGTTGCGTGCGCCCGCCACCGCCGCCGCGACGCCGGCAGGGCCGCCGCCAACGACGACGAGGTCGCTCCGGCCGACCACTGGAACCGTCCGGCCGGGCTCGGCAATGGCGTCATGCGGAGACATCAGCAACTCCCATCGGAATTCATGCGCTCTGCGCAACGCTCCAGCGGAGACAATAGCGCTCGAGCGCGGAGATCACGCCGAAGAAGCAGGCGGAGAACAGCGATCCGACGACGATGCTCGCGTAGAGCAGCGCCGAATCGAAATTGTAGGTGGCCTGGATGATGAGCGCGCCGATGCCGGTCGTGGCGCCGATCCATTCTCCCACGATCGCCCCGATGACCGAGGTGACGGCGGCGATCTTCAGCGCCGAGAAAAGATAGGGCAAGGCGGTCTTGAGCCGCACCTTCAGGAAGATCTCGGCCGGCGAGGCGGAGAGGATCCGCATCAGCTCCATCTGTTGCGGACTGACCGCGCGCAGGCCGCGGGTGAGATTGACGAGCGTCGGAAAGAAGCAAATGAAGGCGGCGATCGCGGCTTTGGCGGCGAGCCCGTTGCCGAGCAGGAGGACGAAAATCGGAGCGAGCGCAACGACCGGAATCGTATGGACCATCACCGCGATGGGAAAGAACGCCTCCTCGGCGATCCTGTGGTGAACGAAGACGGTTGCGAGCGCCATCGCAGCCGCGTTGCCGATCACAAAGCCGATGATCGCCTCCATGGCCGTGGGGGCGAGATTGGCGAGCATCAATCCCGCATGATCGAACAGCCTCGCCGCGACCGCGGTCGGGGCCGGCGCGATGAACGGACGGATGTGAAAGACGTCCACCGAAAACTGCCATAGGCCAAGCAGCAGGAAGAGGCCGCCGACCGGCAGCAACCGGCGCCGCCAAGCCTCGCGGCTCCGGGCGGCGGCGAATTTCGTAAGCGCGGCGTCGTCGCTAGCCAAGGCAATCGCTTCGCTTGACATCAGCAGGTCTCCAGCACCGCTCGAAGGCGAGCGGCAAGGGCGACGAACTCGGGCGTTTCGCGCATGGCGAGCACGCGCGGATTGGTCAGCGGCACGCGCACCGAGTCGCGCACCCTGCCCGGGCGCGCCGCGAGCAGCAGCACTTCCTGGCCGAGAAAGGCCGCTTCGTAGACCGAATGGGTGACGAACAGGATCGTCGCGCCGGTCTCATCCCAGACGCGCAGGAGCTCCTCGTTCAGGCGATCGCGGGTGATCTCGTCCAAGGCGCCAAAGGGCTCGTCCATGAGCAGGAGCTTGGGATCGTTGACCAAAGCGCGGGCGATCGCGACCCGCTGGCGCATGCCGCCGGAGAGTTCATGCGGATAGGCCTTCTCCCAGCCCGCGAGGCCCACCAAGGCCAGCAATTCGTGCGGCTCGCGCGCGCCGCGCCTGCCGCCTCCCCCGACCTCAAGAGGCAGGCGCACGTTGTCGAGAACGTTGCGCCACGCGAGCAGGGAAGCGTCCTGAAAGACGAAGCCGATGTCGCGCCGCGCCCGCGCTTCGCGCGCCGTTCCTCCGAGGATCCTCACTTCCCCGGAGGTGGGGGCAAGGAGATCGGCGACGACTCGAAGCAGCGTCGACTTTCCGCATCCCGAAGGCCCCAGCAGCGAAAGAAAGGCGCCGCGCGGAATCGAAAGGTCGATATGCTCCAGCGCCGACACGACGCCGCGGTCGGTGACGAAGCGCACCGACACGTCGCTGAGTTCGACGGCCGGCCGGGCGTCGGCGCCGGAGGCTTCCCTAGCGCGGTCGAGCGCGATTTGAGTCACAAGCGCCGGCCTCCTCACCCGATCTTCGGGCGGTCTTTCGCGGTCATATCCAGGATTTTGGTCGTGATGACTTGCGAGAGCTTGGGCTTGCCGGCGGGGAACTGCTTCAGTTCGTCGTAGAGGTCGATCTGGTCCTGCCAGTTCGCGGGATCGAAGCTGCCCCAGCCGTAGGTCTTGGTGCGCGGCGTGAATTCGACATTCAGCATGACGGGGACAGCGGCGAGTTCGTCGGCGCGAACGAGGTTGGGGTATTCCTGCACGAGGAGGTCCACCGCTTTTTCCGGATTGTCCTTGACGAACGCCCAGCCGCGACCGGCTGCGCGAAGGAAGGCCGCGAGCGTCTCGGAGTGTTTGTCGATGAAATCGGCCGTCGCGTAATAAGGCAGGGCGTAGAGGCGAATGCCGGTATCCCACATGCGCATGGTGATGTAGTTCGGCCCGAGCACTTTGAGCGCGGTTGTGTTGGTGCGCCAGCCGGTGATCGCGTCCACCTGGCCGGTGACCAGAGGCGTCATGTCGGAGCCGACGATCACCTTCTGCACCTTGTCCTCGGGAATGCCGTTCTTGCGCAGAAGGGCGCTCAGGAGAATCTGCCCCGTCGCCTGGACGCCGATCTTGCGGCCGATCATGTCGTGGGGCGTGCGGATCGGGGCGCGCGGCAGGGAGAAGAAGCAATAGGGATGCTCTTGCGCCCCGACCGCGAAGCAGACGACCGGAATCCCTTGCGAGGCGGCGAGCATGAGCGAGGGGCTCGACGAGACCTGTCCGACCTCGTAGCGGCCGGAAGCGACGATCGCCACGCCGTCGATATTCGGCCCGCCGGGCTCAATGGCGAAATCGATGTTCTCGTCCTTGAAATAGCCGAGGCGTTTGGCGGCGACCTCGCCGATCTGGTTTCCCCCGGTGATCCAGCCGAGCTGCATGTTGACGGTTTGCATTCCCGCCGCGCGCGCCCGGCTGCTCATCCCGGCGGCGCCAAGCGAGAGCAGGGCGCCGCCCAGGAATTGCCGCCTTGTCGACAAATAGGCTCTGGGCATGTTCCGCCTCCTGGCTCGCGCTTCGCCGCCCTCTTTCCTTCGTAACGGCGCCCGGGCGCTGTTGGGAAGCGTAGATTTTCGTGATAGGCGCTGCTTTTTCGGCATCGCCCTGGTATCGCGCCCCATGCACGCGGTCGTTCTCAGCTATCTCGACCAGGTGGCCCGCTCGGGGTCGATCCGGCGCGCGGCGGCGCAGCTCAATGTCGCCTCCTCCGCGGTCAATCGCCAGATCTTGAAGCTCGAGGCTGAGCTCGGCGCGCCGATCTTCGAGCGTTTCGGGGCCGGCGTCCGCTTAACCCCCGCCGGCGAGCAGCTGTTGCGCCACGCGCGCAACACCTTGGCCGAGTGGCGCCGGACCCGGCTCGAGATCGCCGCCATCGCCGGCGACATTCGCGGAGAGGTGCGCATCATCGCGATCCCCTCGCTGCTGGTGCGCGTGGCGCCCCAGGCGATCGAGGCGGTCTCGGCTCGCCATCCGAATATTTCGTTTCGCGTCATCGACACCGATCCCAGAGAGCATGCCGAGGAGATGCGCGCCGCCCGGCCCGACATCGCCCTCATTTTCGTCGACAAGCGCTATCGCCACTATGAAATCGCGGCGCGCCTGCACATGACGCTCGGCGCGATCATGCGGCCCGATCATCCTCTGGCCCGGGCGGCGAGCCTGACGCTGACCGACTGCGCCGCCTATCCGGTCGTCATGCTGTCCGACGCCTGGCTTCTCGACGCCGCCGCGGAGACCGAGTTCATCCACAGCGGCGCGCATCTCGCCGCGCGCGTCGTCACCAATTCGTTCATCGTGATGAAGGAGACGATGAAGGCGGGGCTCGGGATCGGATTCTTCACCACGACCGGATTCATCGACGAGATCGCGGCGGGCGAGCTTGTTCACGTGCCTCTGGCGGAGCCGAGCCTGGCGACGAGCGAGATCGGCCTTTTCGTTCACCGCGCCCGCGCCGCCGCCCACCATATCAGCGTCGTCGCGGACGAGTTGCAGCGCCAGTTCATGATCCTGGAGGACGCCGCCCGGTCGCTTTCGCAGCGCAAGCCTGAGCCCCGGAAGGCCGAGCCGCGAGAAACCGAGGCGAGCGAGCTTTGATCGAAGGCGGCGACAGCGTGCGGAACCCAAGGCTCCCGCCAGGCGCGATGATGGCGAAGGCTCTCGCGGCGGCGCGCGCAAGTCCGAACCGCGTGCGCCAGGTCGGCGCGGTTCTCCTCACTTGCGACGGAGCGGAGATCGGCGCCTGCAACGCGTTTCCGCCCGGAGTGCGCAATCTCGACGAACGCTGCGAAGGCGAGGGGCGTTTCGTGTGGATGGAGCACGCCGAGCGTCACGCCATCTTCGCCGCGGCCAGGCGCGGGATCGCGACGCAAGGAGGCCACCTGACCACGACCTTCTTTCCCTGCATCGATTGCGCGCGCGCCATCGTCGATTGCGGGATCGCCTGCCTCGATACGCCGGCCCCTCTTTTCAGCGATCCGGTCTGGGGCGGCGACTTCGCGCGCTCGCAGGCCATCCTCGAGGAGGGCGGCGTGGAGGTGAGGATCGTCGAGGAAAGAGCGCCGCAACCATAAAGCCTGGCGGCTTACCGCGAAGAACCACTGGCGCCCTCAGTGCTCGAGGTTGACCGACTTTGTCTCCGGCGTCCGCAAGATCGCGACGATCGCTCCGATCGCGTAGAGCATCACGAAGGCGCCAATGTACGGATAGGCGTGCTTCACGCCGTAGACCCTCAGAATTTGCCCCGCGACGATCGGGATAAGTCCCCCGCCATAGACCTGCGCGATCTGGTAGGCGGCGCTGGCGCCCGAGGCGCGATAACGGGTCGGGAAATTCTCGGTGTAGAACGTCGGGATGGCGCCGTAGCCGAAGCCGAACACGAAACCGAATCCGATCACGTCCGCGATCGTCGCCAGCACGACATTGCCCGTGCTGACGAGATAGAAATAAGGAATGGCGAAGACCAGAAACACGCCGGCCGCGATCAAGAGAACCGTCCGGCGGTTGATGCGGTCCGCCATGGCCGCGCCGAGCAGCATGAACAGAAACATGGACGCCGCGGCGA
>Ga0335075_10008329_pt1 | contig 15909 bp, 13 predicted proteins | sample Lox_Sample_24_FD_206723 | JGI IMG/M metagenome (GOLD analysis project Ga0335075, IMG submission 206723) | Soil microbial communities from Loxahatchee National Wildlife Refuge, Florida, United States - Lox_Sample_2.4 | ecosystem: Environmental > Terrestrial > Soil > Wetlands | place: USA... | reverse complement strand
CGGCCACGACCACGAGGTCGCCTTCGCCGGACTTGCGGGCGATTGCATAGGTCTCGTCGGGATGGACGGCGACGGCGGTGTTGGACACGAGCGTCCACGGCGTGGTCGTCCACACCAGCAGGTCCGCACCCGCGAGTTGCGGATTCGCCCCCTCGGGGAGGGACAGCAGCGGGAAGCGGACGGTGACCGAGGGGTCGGAGACCGTGCGGTAGACGTCCGGCTGGCCCATCTCGTGGTCGGATAGCGGCGTCTCGCAGCGCGGGCAGTAAGGGCTGATCCGGTAGTCCCGGATCAGCAGGCCCTTGTCGAAGACGACCTTCAGCGACCACCAGACCGACTCGACGTAGTCCGGGTCCATGGTCCGGTAGGCGTGCTGCAGGTCGACCCAGTAGCCCATCCGCTCGGTGAGCGCCTCGAACGCGTCCACGTGCCGCAGCACCGACTCCCGGCATCGGGCGTTGAACTCCGCGATGCCGTAAGCCTCGATCTCCTTCTTCCCCGACACGCCGAGCTCCTGCTCGACCGCCACCTCCACCGGCAGGCCGTGGCAGTCCCAGCCGCCCTGCCGCGGCACGTGGAAGCCCTGCATGGTCTTGAAGCGCGGGAAAAGGTCCTTGAATACCCGCGCCTCCACGTGGTGCACACCCGGCATGCCGTTCGCCGTCGGCGGGCCCTCGTAGAACGTCCACGGGTTCCCGCCTGACGTCTGATCCAGGGAACGCTCGAAGAGCCGGCCGTCCCGCCAGCGGGCCAGCACCTGGCGCTCGATCTCGGGCAGGTCGACGACCGGGGGCAGTTCCGGGAACGGTAGCTTCGCGGCGGACCGGTCGTCCGCACGCGGCGTGGCGGACTGGTCATCCGGGCGCGGCACGACGGTGTCATCAGGGCGCGGAGCGCCGGTGTCGTCTGGGCGCGGCATGGCGGGTGGCCTCTCGCGGGTTGTCGCGCTGGCCAGGTACCGCAATCCCGGTCCGGCCAGCACGGCTGCAACCAGAGGGACGAGGCCGGCCGGCGGCTGGCCCCGCGGTACCACCCTCCTTGGCCGCGATCGGTGCCTGCTGGCCCGGTTGCGCGACCCTCTCGGTTTGGCTCTGCTGCCGGTTCTACTAGGCTTCGGCCGGCTGAGCGGTGACTGCCGCTGCCGGTACCGCCCTGCCGTCCCAGGCCGGGCGCGGGTGCCGTTCCTCCGGCGGCTCCGGGGTGATCTGGTCCGCTGCGCGTATCCCCGGGCTCGCACCATCCCCGGTCGCTCCTGGCCGCCACAGCGGCAGCTGTCCCCATCAGCGCCGTGCAGGATGCCAGGATAGCCGATGCCCGCCCGGCTCGCTTCGGCCCGGACGAGCGGGCGCGCGGGCCGTGCTCCGACCCCCTCTCGTACCCGTGCCCGCGCTATCGGCGGGCATGTTTGCGGTAGCCCCCGATAACCACTTATCCTCGCGTGACTGCCTGGTACGAAGATCGTTATACGGAGGGAGGGAAGCGGCGCTTCCTCCTCGGCCTGACCGCCGAGGTTCCGCGCCGCGACCTCGATGACCGCTGCCGCACAATCAGGCGCTGCCGCGCTTCCGGTGCGGCCGGGGGAGCGGCGCTGGACCGAAGCCGAGCTAGCTAAGCTACGTGACGCCCTGGCCGCGGAGGCTGCGGAGTTGCGCGCGGACATAGAGCGGTCCGAGTCGGACATCGCTTCCCGGCTCGGGGATGCGGTCGGCGACGCCGGGGATGATCAAGCCGACGTGGGCGCGAAGACGTTCGAGCGGGAGCACGAACTGGCCCTCACCCACAACGCCCGGGAGCTTCTGGTGCAGACCGAGCGGGCCCTGGCCAGGATGGACTCGGGTACCTACGGCACCTGCGAGTCGTGCGGGGAGCCGATCGGCAAGGCACGGCTGCAGGCGTTCCCGCGCGCCGTGCTGTGCGTATCCTGCAAGCAGCGTGAGGAGCGCCGCTGACTAGTGACTAGCCCCATGACTGGCGGGGCCGATCAGCCGCCAGACGAGTCCGCCGCGTCGCGGCCCGCGGCGCCGGGGGTAGCACCATCGCGGCCTCGACGGCGGCTGATCGTGGTACTGGGCGTCGCGGCCGTGGTGCTCGCCGCTGACATCATCTCGAAGGTGATCGTGGTCGCGACGCTGTCCAGCCGGCAATGCCTGAACGGGGGGGTCGTGCCGTCTCCGCCGCCGATCCGGCTGCTGGGCGGGGTGCTGACACTGTGCGAGTCACGCAATCCCGGTGCGGCGTTCGGCATCGGCGGGACATCGACGACCATCGTGTTCACCGCGATCGCCGTGGGAGTAATCGCTTTCATCATCCGCACATCGCGGCAGATCTACAGCCTGCCCTGGGCGGTGGCTCTTGGCTTGCTGCTGGGCGGGGCAACGGGCAACCTGACCGACCGGATCTTCCGCTCTCCCGGGCCATTCCGTGGCTGGGTCGTGGACTGGATCCAGTTGCCGCACTGGCCGGTGTTCAACCTGGCCGACTCATCGATCTCCTGCGGAGTTGTGCTTTTTGTCCTGCTCGCGGCGCGCGGGATCCGGCTGGACGGGACGAGGCATCCGACCGCGGGGCGCTCACCCCGAGACGCGTCAGCCGCGGATCATCAAGCAGCGGAACCCGCCACCCCGGACCAGTCATCCGCACCGGCCCGGCCAGATAAGCCCTGGCAGCAGCATCCATCGGGTGGCGGCGGCGGATGACGCAGCCCGGCCAGCGCCGGGTGCCTGTTCCCGAAGGGCTGGAAGGCGAGCGCCTGGACTCCGCGCTAGCAAGGCTGTTCGGCCTGTCCCGGGCCAAGGCGGCCGAGCTGATCGCCGACGGATCGGTGCTCGTCGGCGGGCGGCCAGCGGCTAAGTCGGACCGGGTGCCTGCCGGGGAGTGGCTGGAGGTGACGCTGCCCCCGCCGGTGAACCTGCAGCCACGTCCCGAGCCTGTGCCTGGCCTGGTGGTGGTGTATGAGGACGCCGACATCGTGGTCGTGGACAAGCCTCCGGGCGTCGCCGCGCATCCAACGCCCGGCTGGACGGGTCCGACCGTGCTGCAGGGCCTGCTGGCCGCCGGTCACTCGATCGCCACCAGCGGCGCCGCCGAGCGCCAGGGGATCGTGCACCGGCTGGACGCCACCACCTCGGGGCTGATGGTGCTGGCCAAGAGCGAGCGAGCGTATAGCGCCCTGAAGCAGGCATTCCGGGTTCGTGAGGTGGACAAGCTGTATCACGCGCTGGTTCAGGGGCACCCCGATCCGCTGCGCGGCACGGTGGACGCGCCAATCGCCAGGCACCCGTCCGGTGACGGCCGGTTCGCCGTCGTCGCCGGAGGACGCCCGTCAGTCACCCACTACGACACGCTGGAGGCGTTCCGGGCCGCGAGCCTGACCGAGATCATCCTCGAGACCGGGCGGACCCACCAGATCCGGGTGCACATGGCCGCGATCAGGCATCCCTGCGTCGGCGACCGGCTGTACGGCGCCGATCCGGTGCTGGCCGCACGGCTCGGCCTGACCAGGCAGTGGCTGCATGCCGTGCGGCTGGGCTTCGCTCATCCCGGGGACGGCCACCGGGTCGAGTTCGCCAGCGAGTACCCGGCCGACCTGGTGCACGCCCTGGACGTGCTGCGCAGCGAGTCGTGACTGGCAGGCCGTGACCGGCCGGCCGTGCCCGGCGGTGAGCCATAACCGGTGCGGGCCCGGTCAGCCGGGCCCGGCGCCTGCCTCCAGGCCGGCCTGGCGCAGCTGGTACAGGGTCCAGCCCTGGCCCGCCGGGTCGAGCCGGCGGGTCACGGTCCGGAAGATCTCCGCAGCCCGGCGGTAGGACATCCGCGCCCGCCCGGTGAACGGGCAGACGTCGGCGGCCACCGCGCGGGCCGGGGCCTTCCGGTCGGTCAGGAACACCGGGCCGTACGTCCGGCCTGCGAGCAGCAGGCGCAGCAGCTCGCCGGTGCTGTCGCGCCAGCGGATCCAGCCATCGTCCCGGTGTGGCGCCGCAACCGCCGGCGCGCCGCCGCCCGGCAGGTCAAGGCGCCCGGCGTCCAGCCCGAGAACCTCGTCAACATGCGCGGCCGAATCGTAGATGACCCGCCAGAACGTGTGCTCCCGCAGCTTGGCGTCACTCCGGAAGAGCTCGGCGACCTGGCCCCTGGTCAGCGCGGGAACTGGCGCCGCCTGCCCGGGCAGGTACCGCAGCCCGGTGGTGGGGTCTGCGGTGAGCCACCCCTGGTCCTGCCACCAGGCGACCGCGCTGCGCAGCGCGGACAGCTCGCGGTTGACGGTGCGGGGGTCGGTCTGCGTCCCCCGGTCGGCCAGCGCAGCGGCCAGCCTGGGCCCAGCGTCCTCGCTGTCCAGCAGGGCCAGCGGCACGACCGGCGGCGCGGCCCCGCGGCGCCCGGTGCCCGATGGCGGTCGGCGCTCGACCAGCGCCCAGGCCCAGCTGGCCAGCGAGATCCGGTACACCCGGCGGGAGGCGCGGCTCAGCGACGCCTCGGCCAGGTAGCGGTCGACCGCCACCACGTATTCCACCGGCGCAGGCACCGGCTCCGGCCCCGGTACGGCCGCCGGCCGTCGCGCGATCACGGCCTCGTGACCTGGGCCCACGGCGCGCCTCCGTTCAGCCTTCGCGAAGCTTAAGCATAACGCGTATCGCCCTCCGCATTTACTGCGGTAAATAATAAAATCCGGCAACGTCGGCCTGCTGCTTTTTAGGGCGAACGAGTTTGCATTTATGTATTGCAATGCGGCCGGTATGGCCGCGGTGCCGCGGTAAATGCGCGGGCCACAAACTACGGCATCGTTGGCGCTCTGCGGTTAATCAGTGCACACTGGCCTGGTCATTCGAGGAAGGGTGCGGATCCCCTGAAGTGACTCCTGATGCGCGAGAAAGCTCGGGCGGCGGCCCGGGCCGTCTCGTGCGTTACGTGCCCGGCGCTGTCTCGCTGGGCGCACCGGCTGAATCGGGCGGACCGGCCGTCTGACCGTTACCAGGTATGGCCGGGGTGGTGTGCGTCCGCTGGAATGGAGAGGGTCTGGGGGGTGGTGATCAGGGTTTCGGTTGCGGCGTAGACCCGGCTTTGCTCGAAGTACGTTGTCGCAGCAAGCCGACCAGGTGCCACTGCCAGTTGCGCATTGGCGTCCCCCCGTTCAGGCCGCCTCGGACTGGAGGACCTCGGCCACCGGCTGACGCGTGCCGAGCCACGCCGGGACAGCCGTGAGGGCGGCCACCGCCAGCACCGTCGCGGCGGCGGCAGCCGCAGCGAGCAAGAGCGGAGGTGGCAGTATGCCGCTCGAGCACGGCAACGATGCCGGTGACGGTGACCGCGATGTTCGCCGCGCTCAGCAGGGCGCGCCGGGGAGCCTGAGCCCGAACAGTGCCGGGACCGCCATCCTGCCTGAGATCCGGATGACCCAGGCCCGGCGCCTCGGCGGGCGAGCGACGTCGTTCGGCGCGGCGATCGTGCTGCTGCGCGCTGCGCGGATGGCGGGCACGAGAGTCGCCGCGAGCGCCACCACGATCGCCAGGCTGACGACCTCGGCCGTGGCGCTCAGCGAGATCGGGGGCGCGCCCGCGATGCCGATCAGCGCCGCGCAGCCCGCGGCGCCTGGGGACCATGCGGGCCACGGTCGCGGCGGTCGCCAGGTTTCCGCTGCGCCGCCTGTACCGGAATCTGCCTTGCTGGTGGGGATCTGCCCGTGGTTGCGGCTTGTTGAGGCGGGGAGCCTGCTCGAGTCCGCAGATTCACGTGTGCTCCTTCCGTAAGAGCATGCGTGTCGCATGGCCGGGCGGTGCCGGTGATGCCCGGGCGGTCGTTCCTGCCCGAGAGGAGCAGTGACTGACTTTGATCTTCGGCCAGGGGCGTGCCGGTGCCGGGATTTGCTCCACGAACTTCGAGGTAACGATGGCATGGCGCCTCGGTCACGGACCGGGATCACATCCCGGGCGCGGGGCCGGACGGGCTGGCCGGCCCGCATGGCCAGGTGCACGGTATATACATGCGCGAAACCGGGCCGATCACGGCGGCATCGGCTCCCCGGCCCGGCCACGGGCTACGGGCGGCCGCGCCCGCCGCGATGGCGGTCTCGGTCGTGGTGACCCCGCAGCACTCGGTGCTCGCGCTGTTGCGCCAGGCGGCGTCCGGGCAGGCGCACGGCGCGCCGGCCGCCCTTCTCAGCGGCATCCGCGATGCGCTGCGCCCGCAGGCGCGGTTCGCGGCGCAGTGGTTCACCGCACGCGGCTGGGTGACGGTACCGGAGTGCTGCGTGCCCATCTCGCCTCTGGCCGATGCATCGGTCGCCGAGTACGCAGCCAGGCTGCGGGACATCCCCGCCGCCGCGCTCACCAGCGAACTGGAAGCCTTCGACGGCGGCCGCCAGTGCCCGCCGCAGTGGAGAGCAGCAGCCGGGCAGCCCCGCCGCTGGCTCCACTCCATGGCCGACGCTTCGCTGGATACCTGGGCGGTGGCCGAGCCGCGGTGGCGGGCGGCTGGGCCGCTGGTTGACCGGGAGATCCGGCGGATCGGCACCGCGGCGGTGCGTGGCGGGATGGCGGCGCTGCTGAACAACCTGCACCGTGGCCTTCGCTACCTTGACGGGACGTTCACCTTCACCTCCCCTTGTGACCCTTCCTTCACCCTCGGCTCGTTTGACCCGGTCGGCCCGCGCCGCCTGGTGCTGGTGCCGATGATCGCCGGTGATGACATGCTGCTGCTTAGCTTCGAGCGGGCCGACGTGTGCTGGATCGGCTACCCGCTTCCCTGGCCCCGGCCGGGAGCACCGGCCACGGCAGACAGTGCGCTGGCAACGATCCTTGGCCCGGTACGCGCGGCGATACTTCAGGCTCTTCGCCAGCCGCTTACCGTGAGCGGCCTGGCCGCAGCCGTGTACTGCGCCCCCACCACCGCGACCTACCACCTCCACCAACTGGCCGCTGCCGGCCTGATCACCCGCGAAACCTCGGGCACCAGAGTGTGGGTCAGCCGCACCGCTCGCGGTGACGAACTCGTCGACCTGCTGTCGGCCTGATCCTCCTGGCGGCACTGGGCGGCGGTGAGGCTTGCGCCACTCCTTGGCGCTGCGCGGGCGCTGTGTCAGCGGTTGCGCAAAGACTCCTCGCAAGGTTACTGTCGCAAGATGACTAGCGACAGAAACCTTGCGACGGCTGGAGCGGATATGCCGCACCAGGAGCAGGCCGGACGGCGGGAGCTGAGCGACCCGCGGACGATGCGGGCGCTGACCCATCCGGTGCGCCTGGCGCTGCTCCAGGCGCTTGAGCTGGAGGGGCCGCTCACGGCCACCCAGGCGGGAGAGCTGATCGGCGAGCCGCCCAACACGTGCTCGTTCCACTTCCGGCAGCTGGCCAGGTACGGGTTCGTCGAGGAGGCCGGCCCGGCGCCGGGCCGGTCACGGCCCTGGCGGCTGACGACGTTCCGGATGCACTTCACCGACCTGCACGAGGACCCAGACACGGCGGTAGCGGCCCGCGGGCTTGACCGGATGCTGCGGGAGCGGTACTTCGATCGCCTCGCCGCGTTCTACGAGTCCCGGTCCGGTTACCCGCTGGCCTGGCAGGAGGCCACCGGCGGCAGCCAGGCGCTGCTGCACGTCACGCCCGAGGAGCTCAAGGCGATCGACGAGCAGATCATGGCCGTCCTTGACCCATACCGGGACCGCAGCGCCGACCCGGCGAAGCGGCCGGCGGGCTCGCTGCCCATTGAGGTGCTGCTGTTCGCCTATCCCATCCGGCCCCCGGCGAAGTAGCGCCCGGTGCGCCGGCTGCTCGCTCATCGCGACGTCCGGATTTACCTGGCCGGGCAGCTGTTCTCGCTGTTCGGTGACTCCAGCCTGTGGCTGGCCATGGGCATCTGGGTCAAGACCCTCACCGGGAGCAACGCCCAGGCCGGGCTGGTGATCTTCTTCTTCACCGCCCCGTCGCTGCTAGCCCCGGCCCTGGGGCTGCTGGCCGACCGGTTCCGGCGCCGGCCCCTGCTCCTGGCCACCAACACCCTCACCGCCGGGGCCGTGCTGGCTCTCCTGGCGGTCACCGGCCGGGGGCAGGTGTGGCTGATCGACGCCGTGATGTTCGCCTACGGCATGTCCTACGGCGTCCTCGGGCCGGCCCAGTCCGCCCTCCTGACTGTCATGGTCCCCGCCGACCTGCTTCCCGACGCCAACGGCGCGCTGCGCACCGCCCAGGAACTGCTGCGCCTGATTGGCCCGCTCGCCGGGGCCGGCCTGTTCGTCGCTGTCGGCGCCCACGTCATCGCGGTCATCGACGCCGCCAGCTTCGCCTTCCCGGTCGTCTCCCTGCTGCTTCTCCGCGTCCATGAACCCGCCCCCCAGCCCGCGGCCGGCCGCTGGGCCACCCAGCTGACTGCCGGGGTGCGGCACATCTGGCGCGCCACCGAACTGCGGCAAGTGATCGCCGCGGGCGCGTGCACGACCACGGTGTTCGGCTTCGCCGCGACCATCACCTACGCCATCGCCAGCAACGGACTGCACCGGCCCCCAGCCTTTGTCGGAGTCCTTGTCGCCCTGCAAGGCGCGGGCGCGGTCGCTGGCGGGCTCAGCGCCGCCGCGCTGGTCCGCCGGCTCGGTGAAGGGCGCCTGATCGGCATCGCCATGCTCATCGCCGCAGCCGGCGCCGCCCTGCAGATCCCGCCCCTGCTGCCCGCCGTCCTGGCCGGCAGCATCGTCTTCGGCGCCGCCATCCCCTGGCTGGTCGTCGGGCTCATCACCCTCACCCAGCGCCTGACCCCGCCAGAGCTGCAGGGCCGGGTCTACGCCGCAGCCGAAACCCTGATCACCACCCCTCAGACCCTCTCCATCGCCCTAGGGGCCGTCCTCATCACCGTCACTGGCTACCAGACCCTGCTCCTGGCCATGGCCAGCATCACCACCCTCGCTGCCACCTACCTCCTCACCCGTCCTGAGCAGCGGCAAGCAGCACGCCGGCTCACCTCCACCGGCACGGCCGCCACCGACACCAGCCCGGCCAGCAGCCAGCGGACGCACACCACCCCGGCCATACCTGGCAACGGTCAGACGGCCGGTCCGCCCGATTCAGCCGGTGCGCCCAGCGAGACAGCGCCGGGCACGTAACGAACGAGGCGGCCCGGGCCGCCCGAACTTCTCGCGCATCAGGAGTCACTTCAGGGGACCTGCACCCTTTGAGGAACGTCAGGGCGGCCGGTGATGATGGGCGGCATGGGAACTTCCGCAGACGCGCGGGGGCACACGCCGTACCTTCCTGAGCCGGCCGGCCCGTGCCCGGTCGGCACCACGTCCTTGTGGCTGACAGACACCTCCCGTCCCGATCCCTGGGCCGTGGGGGTGACCGCACGAGAACTGATGGTCTCCCTGTGGTATCCGGCGGCGACGCCGGACGGGCGGCGAGCCCAGTACATGACGCCAGCGGAGTCCGAACTTCAGCTCACGAACAGGGGCATCACCACCGTGCCGCCGGACATGCTGAGCACGGTCCGGACCAACGCGGCCGTCGGCGCCGCCCCGGCGGGGCATCAGCGCAGCCTCCCCCTGGTCGTGCTCTCGCCCGGCTTCACCAATTCCCGCAGCACGCTCACCGCCCTGGCCGAGGACCTGGCCAGTCACGGCTACGTCGTGGCCGGGATTGATCACACCTACGAGAGTTACGGCACGGCCTTTCCCGACGGGCGGGTCACCACCTGCCTGGCCCGAGAGGCACGCCAGCGGGGATCGTGGGAAAAGGAAATGCTAGTGGCAGGCCGGGCCGCTGATGTGTCCTTCGTGCTCGGCGAGCTGACCGGCGGGAACCCGGCCTGGCCGGCCGCCGCGCTGATTGACCCGTCCCGGATGGCGATGGCTGGTCACTCCGCCGGCGGTGCCGCTGCCATCGCCGCCATGCTGGCCGACTCGCGCATCCGCGCTGGCATCGACATGGACGGCGCCACTGACGCCGTGATCCCGGACGAGGGCCTGTCCCGGCCATTTCTGTTTCTGGGCAAGCAATCCAACTACACCCCGGGAAGCGGAGGCGCCGTGATGCCCGGGACCCGGGAGTGGAAGAGGCTGAGAGGCGCCGTGAGCACCTGGGAGCGGGACTGGGAGCTGCTGACCGGCTGGAAGCGGTGGCTCGTGGTGGCCGGCGCGGTGCACGCCTCCTTCACCGACCTGGCGCTGCTGGCCGACCAGACCGGCATCGACCTCGGCGAAGGCCTGTCCGGAGCCCGGTCCCTGGACATCACCCGCGCCTACGTCCGGGCTTTCTTCGACGAGCACCTGCGCGGCAGGCCGCAAGCCTTGCTAGACCAGCCGTCGCCGCGCTATCCCGAGGTCACGTTCTGCTCCCCGCCAGCAAAACCGGCACGCGCTGGGGACGAACCGGCAGATAAGTGAGAAACTGCCAGAAGCCAGGCCGATAGGGGACCGGGACAAACTGGAGACAACGTCATGGACGAGTCTGGCTCCGCTGCCGCTGCCACGGGGGTAGCGGGCTCAACCGAAGCCACATCGACCCAGCGGCCTCCCGCGTCGCATCCCGACCGGGTACCGGTGCTGGTGTGGGTGATCGCTGCCGTGTTCGTGGCGCTGGAATCGGGCTGAGCGGCCGGTACGGGTTCATGCAGGACGAGCTGTACTTCATCGAGGCGGGGCGCCATCTGGCGTTCGGCTATGTGGACCAGCCGCCGCTGACGCCGCTGGTTGACCGGATCATGGACCTGCTGCTGGGCGTAACGCCAACCGCGGTGCGGGTCGTCCCGGCGCTGGCCGGCGGGGCTGTGGTGGTGCTCGCGGCCAGGTTCGCGGCGCTGTTCGGCGCGGGCCGGCTCGGCCGGGTCGTCGCCGCCCTGCTGACCGCGTGCTCTCCGGTTCTGCTCAGCTCCGACCACCTCGGCAACACGACGCCGCTGGACCTGCTGACCTGGCCGGTGGTTGCGCTGTGCGTGGCGGTGGCGCTGCTGCGCGACCGGCCACGCTGGTGGCTGGGCGGTGGCGTCGCCGCGGGCATCGGGCTTGAGAACGACATTCTGATGCTCCTCCTGCTGATCTGCCTGGCCCTGGGCATCCTGGCCTCGAAGTACCGTCCGGTCCTGGGGACACCATGGCCGTGGCTCGGCGCGGGGATCGCGGCCGTCCTGTGGGCGCCGAACGTCGTGTGGCAGGCCACACATGGCTGGCCGCAGCTGTCCATGGCTTCTGCGCTGCACCAGCAGAACAGCTCCGCGGGCGACTACATCAGCGGCCTGCCGGTACAGGTGCTGGCCCTGGGCGGCGTGCTCGCTTTCCCGCTGGCCATTGCCGGCTTTGTCGTGCTCTGGCGACGGCCGGAGCTGCGGTTCCTGGCCGTCGCGGCCACGCTGATCATTGCTTATGTGCTGGCCTGGGTGCCGGGCAAGAACTACTACAGCTTCGGGATAGCTCCCGCGTTGCTGGCCGCCGGATCGGTGGCCGCCGAGCGCTGGATCGCCCGCGCTCGCCGGCCACGGCTGCGGACCGCGGCCGTGGCCGCGGCACCGCTGGCGGGCTGCCTGCTGCTGATACCGCTCTACCTTCCGGTGGTGCCCGTCACGGACGTGCACAGCCTGCCGTCGAGCGCTCAGCACCTCTCCAACGTCGGCGACACCATTGGCTGGCCGCAGCTCGTCAGCGCGGTCGCCGCGCAGGACGCCGCACTAGCGCGGGCAGGCCAGCCGCCCACGTCGATATTCACCGGGGCCTACGGCGAAGCCGGTGCCCTCGATGTCCTCGGCTCCGGGTACCGCCTGCCGCCGGTGCTGTCCGGCCATAACACCTACTGGACGTGGGGACCGGGGCAGGCATCTGACCGGACGGTGCTGGTGGTGGACGCGCTCGGGCAACTGAGCCCCTACTTCGCCAGCTGCCGGCTGCTGGCCACCTTCAACCCGCCGTACCACGTGCAGAACAACTGGACGGACCTGCAGATCGGCGTCTGCACCGGCCCGGTGGCGGGGTGGAGCGTGATCTGGCCGCACCTGAGGCACTACGACTGACCGCGGCTAGCTTGCGTTCGGGCGATGGGTCAGAGCGCGCGGCGGAACCGCTCGCCCAGGTCGGCGAGGCGCTCGGCCGGCTCGTTGGCGAAGACCAGCCGCAGATAGCTGGCACCACCCGGTCCCCATCCGTCCATCGGGGTGGCCGCCACCTGGCCCCGGTCGAACAGCCGCCGGGACAGGGCGGCTGGCGTGAGCCCGAGCGGCCTGGTGTCGATCAGCAGCGACCACCCGCCGTGCGGGCGGACCGCGGGATAGCCGGCCAGCTGGTCCAGGATGACCTGGCTGCGCCGCTGCCAGATCGCGGTCGCCGCGGCCACGTCGGCGTCCGCGTCCGGATCGGCCAGGGCGGCGGCCACCGCGGCCTGGGCGATCCCCACCTGGCAGACCACGTTGGTCAGGCCGACCAGGTTGATGTCGGCGAGCACAGTCGCAGGTCCGACCACCCAGCCGACCCGCCAGCCGATCATGCGCAGCTCTTTCGACGCCGAGCCGACGGTGATCGTGCGATCGGCCAGGCCCGGGTGGGCGGCCGGGTGGCTCGGCGGCTGCCCGTCGAACCGGATCCGCTCCATGGCCGCGTCGTAGATGAGCCAGGCCCGGTTGCGCTCGAGCGCGGCGGCCAGCGCGGACCAGTGGCCGTCGTCGAGGACCAGGCCGGTGGGCATGGACGGGCCCATCATCAGCACGGCCGCCGTGGCCGGGCCCACCGCCGCGGCCAGCCGCTCGGGGTCCACGGTCCAGCCCCCACCCACCTCCACTGCCACGGCGGGCACGAAGCGGGGAACCCCGCCGGCCAGCCGCACCCGGTTGACCAGGCCGGCGTAGACCGGGTCGGTGAGCACCACCTCCTGGCCGGGTTCGACGGTGGCCAGCAGGGCGTTGAGAATGCCGTTCAGGCCGCCCGCCACGATGACGCACTGGCCGCCCGGGTCGTACCGGCGGCCGGCCAGGCGGCCCACGTGGGCCGCGGCCGCCTCGCGCAGCGTCCGGTGTCCCTGGAACGGCAGGTAGCTGTTGGCCGCGTCGTCGTCGACGGCGGCGCGGGTCAGTTCCACCGCCACCCGGGGCGGCCGCAGGTCGGTGTCCAGGTTCTCCAGGCGCAGGATGTCCGGGTCACCCGCGGCGTCGGCCGCGTCACCGATCACGTCCACGCCGATACCCGGAATTTCACGGAGCCGCGAAACCGTCATCCGCTGACCACCCCTCTGCTGACCAGTCTCCAACCTGGCGTAACGTTCAAGCGATATCTTCATATCACTATGCTGGTACGCATGGACAGTACGCAAGCGGCCGGGCGCAATATCCGCCGGCTCAGGGCAGCGGCCGGGCTGTCCCTGGCCGACCTGGCCGCGGCCGCGGACGTCAGCAAGACCACCCTGCACGGCCTCGAGCAGGGCGAGGGCAACCCGACGCTGAGCACGCTGTGGGCGCTGGCCACCGCGCTCGGCGTGTCGCTCGGCGAGCTGCTGGAGCCGGCTGCCCCGGCGGTCGCCGTGGTCCGGGCGGACGAAGGGCCCAGAGCCGACGGCGGCGCGGTACACGCGCGGCTGCTGCACCGGATCGCGCTGCGGGGGACCGTCGAGGTCTTCGCGATCGAGATCGACGCGACCGAGCAGCTGTCACGGCCGCACCTGCCCGGCGTGGCGGAGTGCCTGGTGGTGACCGGCGGCGGGATCCGCACCGGCCCGGCCGACGCCCCGGTGGACCTGGCCGAGGGGGACTCGGTGCACTTCGGCGCGTCCGTCCCGCACCTGTACCGGGGCCTGGGCGAGCCCGGCACGGCCGTGCTGCTCATGCTGCACCCGTCCGGGTCATAGCTGGCCAGCCGGAGCAGGAGTGACTTATAAGACGCGCCGTGCCAGAGGTGCCATAGACGGCGCGCCGTAGCACCCGCGCCGGGGAAGAGAGCGATAAGCTCGATGAGCCGGACCGGAGCGCGCGCCGGCGGCGGCCTGATCGCCGTTGCCGCTGGTGTGACGTGGCGGTCACTTCCCCCGGCCCTTCACTAGCGCCCTGCTTGGGGCGTCGTGACGCATGCCCGAAGGAGGCAGTTACTTTCATGACGGCAGCCTCGGCGGGCAGGGCAAACAGAGACGGGTTCGTTCACCTGCACGTGCACACCGAGTACTCGATGCTCGATGGCGCGGCGCGACTGAAGGACATGTTCGCCGAGTGTGAGCGGGGCGGGATGTCGGCGATCGCGATCACCGACCACGGCAACGTCTACGGCGCGTACGACTTCTACACCAAGGCCCGCGCGGCCGGCATCAAGCCGATCATCGGCATCGAGGCGTACGTCGCGCCCGAGCATCGCGGGCACAAGCAGCCGGTCCGCTGGGGAAACCCGGCGCAGAAGGACGACGACGTGTCCGGTGCCGGTGCGTACACGCACATGACGCTGCTGGCTGAGACCACCGAGGGCATGCACAACCTGTTCCGGCTGGCCTCGCTGTCCTCGCTCGAGGGCTATTTCCGCAAGCCGCGGATGGACCGCGAGCTGCTCGCCCAGTACGCCAAGGGGATCATCGCCACCACCGGCTGCCCTAGCGGCGAGGTGCAGACCAGGCTGCGGCTCGGGCAGGAACGCCAGGCCGTCGAGGCGGCCGCGGCCTACCGGGACATTTTCGGGCCGGACAACTTCTTCGTCGAGCTCATGCACCACGACCTGGATATCGAGCTGCGGGCCGCCGAAGGGCTGCGCCGGATCGCCAAGGACCTCTCGCTGCCGTTCCTGGCCACCAACGACCTGCACTACGCGCGCGAGGCGGACGCCACCGCGCACGAGGCCCTGCTCTGCGTGCAGACGGCCACGAACCTGGCCGACCCGAACCGGTTCCGGCTCGAGGGCGGCGGCTACTACGTGAAGACCCCGCAGCAGATGCGTGGCCTGTCCGCCGAGGAGGCATGGCAGGCCGGGTGCGACAACACGCTGCTGGTCGCCGAGCGGGCGAACGTCGAGTTCACCAAGTCGAACCTGATGCCGAAGTTCCCGCTGCCCGAGGGCGAGACCGAGGAGAGCTGGTTCCGCAAGGAAGTCTGGCGGGGGATGGACCGCCGCTACCCGGACGGCTACGACGAGCGGCGCCGCACTCAGGCCGAGTACGAGATCGGCGTGATCGAGACCATGGGGTTCTGCGGGTACTTCCTGGTCGTCGCCGACTTCATCATGTGGGCCAAGCGGAACGGAATCCGGGTGGGGCCGTGCCGCGGCTCGGCGGGCGGCTCGATCGTGTCCTACGCGATGGGCATCACCGACCTGGACCCGATAGCCCACGGCCTGGTGTTCGAGCGGTTCCTCAATCCCGAGCGCGTCTCCATGCCCGACGTTGACGTGGACTTCGACGAGCGCCGGCGCGGCGACGTCATCCGGTACGTCACCGAGAGGTACGGCGACGACCGGGTGGCCCAGATCATCACCTACGGCACGATCAAGGCCAAGGCCGCGATCAAGGACGCCTCCCGGGTGCTCGGATTCCCCTATGCGCTGGGGGACCGGATCACCAAGGTCTTCCCCCCGCCGATCCTGGGCAAGGAGATGCCGCTCTCCGGGGTGTTCGAGCCGGACCACCCCCGCTATGGCGAGGCCAGCGAGATCCGCTCGCTGTACGAGGGCGAGGCCGAGGTCAAGCAGGTCATCGACACCGCGCGCGGGCTCGAAGGGCTGATCCGCCAGGCCGGGGTGCACGCGGCCGGGGTGATCATGAGCAGTGAGCCGCTGCTGGACCACATCCCGGTCTGGAAGCGCGAGGCCGACGGGGCGGTGATCACGCAGTTCGACTACCCCTCGTGTGAGGACATCGGCCTGCTGAAGATGGACTTCCTCGGGCTGCGCAACCTCACCGTGATCGACGACGCGATCCGCGGCATCAAGGACAACCGCGGCATCGAGATCGACCTGGAGACGCTGGGCCTGGACGACAAGCCGACCTACGA
>Ga0335075_10008327_pt1 | contig 15912 bp, 14 predicted proteins | sample Lox_Sample_24_FD_206723 | JGI IMG/M metagenome (GOLD analysis project Ga0335075, IMG submission 206723) | Soil microbial communities from Loxahatchee National Wildlife Refuge, Florida, United States - Lox_Sample_2.4 | ecosystem: Environmental > Terrestrial > Soil > Wetlands | place: USA... | reverse complement strand
CGTTGGGTCCGTGGAAGGCCCCTTGGACGAAGCGCAACGCATACAGCGTCGAGGCCAGAATACCGATTGCACCGAAGATCGTGATGATCAAGTGCTCGCGATAAGTGCCCTGCAGCACCAGGAATTCGCCGACGAAGTCGCCCAAGCCAGGCAGGCCTAAAGATCCCAGTGCAAAAAAGAGCGCGACTCCGCTGAGGCGGGGAATAGTAGCCCACAGGCCCTGCAGACGATCGATCTGGCGCGTTTCCGTTCGTTCCTGTAGCGCGCCAACGATCACGAAAAGCGCTCCGGTGCTGAGGCCGTGCGCAAGCATGGCCATTACAGCGCCCTGCAACGCAAGCGCGTTCCAGGCGAAAACGCCGATCAACACGAATCCAAGATGGCTGACGCTGGAATACGCGACGAGGCGCTTGAGATCAGTCTGGCCAAACGCCAGGACCGCGCCGTAGACGACTCCGATGACTCCGAGCACCATCGCGTAAGGAGCGAATGCGTGCGCCGCGCCCGGAAACAGCGGGACGACGAAGCGCAAGATGCCGTAGCCTCCGGTTTTGAGCAGCAGGCCCGCCAGGATCACGCTTCCAGCAGTAGGCGCTTCGGTGTGCGCGTCAGGGAGCCAAGTGTGGAACGGAACCATTGGCAACTTGACCGCGAAGGCGACGAAGAAGCCGAGCATCAGCAGCAAAGCCACGTGCGGGCTGAGCGGCGTTCCGAGCAGCGCGTCATATTCAAACGTGTACACACCCGTGGCGGCGTGATGTTCGAAATAGAGCATCAGAATCGCGACCAGCATCAGAAGGCTGCTGAGCTGCGTGAACAAGAAGAATTTGATCGCCGCGTAGACGCGGTTCTCGTGACCCCACATGGCAATGATGAAATACATAGGAACGAGCATGACTTCCCATGCGAAGTAGAACCAGAAGAGATCGACGGCGAGGAAAACGCTCGTTACGCCGGCAAGCACCCAAAGCAAATTGAAATGGAAGAACCCAACGCTGATTTGGATCTCGCGCCACGACGCAAGAACCGAAACGATGCCAAGGAAAAACGTCAGCATCAGCAGCAGAAGGCTGAGCCCGTCGATTGCAAGGTGGAAGTGAATCCCGAACCGAGGGATCCAAGACCAGTCGAGTTCGTCGAGCCAGCGCCCCTGATGAAGCAGGCTGATCTGACCGTAGTGCCGGACCCAAAAGCCAAGGCCCAGTGCGAAATCCGCGGTCACGGCCCCCAGTGCGATCCAACGCGGTACATTTCTCCCGAGCTTCGCGAGTGCTGCGGCGAGAACGCCGCCGCCGAGCAGAATCAGAATGAACGCGAGCAGAATCATAAGAAGATCACCAGAATGATGAACACGACCGTGCCGATCGCGATGCTTGCGGCATACCAGCGCACGCGGCCGTTTTCCGTAACGTGAAGTCCGCGCCAGCAGGAGCGTGAAATGGCGGCTACGCCGTCGTAGAACGAATCAACGAAGTCGTTTTTGTCGACGCGTGCGAACCATTGCACAGGCCGGACGAAAACACAGTCGTACAGCCAATCCATGGCCCAGTCGCTGTACCAGAGGTTACGGATTGCCAGCCCGATTCCAGTGGCTGTGAGCGATTGTGCGAGTCCGCGTTTGCGGTAGAAGAGCAGGTATGCCAGGGCGATCCCCGCCAAAAAGGCGACGAAAAGAAGGCCTTCCGATCCAAGCTCGCTCATGCCTGCGGAGTGCGCTTGATTCACGCCGGGAAGAGCGCGTGCAAGGAAGTTCGTAAACCCCGAATAATTACCCATCCAGGACGGCAATTCGACAAATCCGCCCACAATCGAGAGAAACGAAAGCACGATGATTGGGAACACTTCCCGGAAAGCAGGACGCTTCGTTGGTTCGGCTTTGCGCTCGCCGAAGAAGACGATGAAAATCAGCCGTGAGATGTACGCGGAAGTCAGAAAGACGCCGACGAGCGCGGCAGCCCACAACCAGACCCTGCCCAAGCTCGAACTCCAGGCGGCCCACACGATCATGCCTTTGCTATAGAAGCCGGCGGTAGCGATTGGAGCGCCAGCAAGAGACGCTCCACCGATCACAAATCCCCAAAACGCGACCGGCATCTCTTCGCGTAGCCCACCCATTTTGAAAATGTTGTGCTCGTGATGCAGGCCTTCGATCACGACCCCGGCGACGAGGAAGAGCAAAGCCTTGAAAAACGCGTGCGTCATGAAGTGGAAGATTGCCGCGGACCACGCACCAACGCCCAGTCCGAGGAACATGTAGCCGATTTGGCTCACAGTGGAATAGGCGAGAATGCGTTTGATGTCGGTTTGCGCGAGCGCGCTACAGCCAGCCACGAGTAACGTGATTGCTCCGATCACAGCTACGGCCAATTGCACTGGCGGTGCGAGTTGATACAGCACGTGTGTTCGCGCGATAAGGTAAACGCCAGCAGTCACCATCGTCGCGGCGTGAATCAATGCACTCGTAGGAGTTGGCCCCGCCATCGCGTCGGGCAGCCACGTCTGCAGCGGCAGCTGCGCGGACTTGCCGATGGCTCCGCCGAGCAGCAGCGCTGCCGCGGCGATCGCATAAGGTGATCCGATGTGCCACTGCAGCGTGGCCTGGTGCATCAGCTGCTGGATGTGGAATGTACGCAGATGGTCGAAAAGGAGGAAGAGGCCGACGATGAATGCAGTGTCACCCACGCGCGTGACGATGAATGCTTTTCGCGCGGCGCGGCCGTTCACCGGATCGGTGTACCAGAATCCGATCAGCAGATAACTGCATAAGCCAACGCCTTCCCAGCCGACGAAAAGAAGCAATAGGTTGTCGCCGAGCAACAAGATCACCATCGATGCGACGAATAGGTTCATGTACGCGAAGAAGCGGCTGTAGCCTTCGTCTCCTTCCATGAATTCCGCGGAGTACAAATGGATGAGGAAGCTGACGAAGGTGACGACGAGCATCATGATCAACGACAGCGCGTCCAGATAGAGCCCGATCTGCGGATGGAGGTCACCGATGCTGATCCAACTCCACAGATGCTGGTCGTAGAATCCGCCCGACGGCGTGGATGTAAGAAAACTCGCCATGATCAGGATGGAAATCAGTGCTGATAGTCCGACTGAGCAAACACCTATGGCCGCCGCGGCGGAGTGTGTCATCCGCCGCCCGAAAAGTGCCAGGACGACGAATCCGGCGAGCGGGAACGCGGGAACGAGCCAGAGCAGATGAAGCATTTCAGCCTTTCATTTCGCTGGCAGTATCGATGTCGAGGACTTTCTTGTGATGATAGAGCAAGAGAAGAAGCGCGAGGCCAACCGACACCTCGGCAGCGGCCATCGCGAGAATGAAGAGGAACATTACCTGACCATCGGCTTGACCCCAGCGCGATCCGGCCACGATGAACGCAAGACCGGCTGCGTTGAGCATGATTTCGATCGACATCAAGACAAAGACGAGGTTACGTCGCGCGAGAATCCCGATCAGCCCCAGCGCGAATAAGATCGCCGCCAGAATCAATCCGTAGCTCATCGGAACCGGTACCATGGGTCGTCTCCTCTTTTTGGGCAATTCGCCGGCCGAGGTGGAAAGCGCCAACTAAGCCAGCCATCAGCAGGAACGATGCTAGTTCAACTCCGATCAAATAGGGACCGTAAAGCGCCAGCCCGACCTGCTGCGAATTCACTATCGCAGTTCCGGCGTGGAAACCGGTCGCGGTGGAAATGGTCCACGCAAATTCGGCTGCAAGAATAAATGCCAGAATGGCGGGACCCAGCCAAATGCGGGGGGTGAGCCACCGTTTTTCGATCTCGATGGTCTGGAGGCCCTGGTTTAGCAGCATTACGACGAACACAAACAGCACCACTATAGCGCCCGCATAAATAATGATTTCGAGCGCAGCAACGAATGGGGCCCCGAGCAGATAGAAGACCACCGCGAGTGCGAGAAGCGAGACGACCAGATAGAGCAGGCCGTGTACGGCACTGAGGCGCGTCACCGCCAGAATCGTAGCGATGACTGCGACCGCGGCCGCGATGTAGAAAACAGGGAGCACGACGTCCTCAGGGCAGATTGGTGCGAAGATCGACCGGTGGAGCTTCGTTTTCCGCTTCGCCTTTATCTTTTCCGCCGATCTTCACTCCGGCGACACGCCAGAAGTTGTAGCCCGGATACTTTCCAGGCCCATCGATGAGCAGATGCTCTTTTTCATAGACCATGTTTTTGCGGTGGTATTCGGACATTTCGAAATCGGGCGTCAATTGAATAGCGTATGTGGGGCAGGCCTCCTCACAATAGCCACAGAAGATGCAACGTGAAAAATTGATGCGGAAGAACTCAGGGTATCGGCGGCCAGTTTCGTCCTCAGTCGCCTGAAGAGCGATGCAGTCAACGGGGCAAGCGATAGCGCACAAGTAACAGGCAACGCAGCGTTCGCCCCCGTCGGGGTCCCGCGAGAGGATGATGCGTCCCCGATAGCGCGCGGAAAGATAAGCTTTCTCCTCAGGATATTGTTTCGTCACGCGTGGTTGGAACGTGTGAAGGAAAACATCCCACAGTGTGCGTATAACGCTCAACATTGGATTTCCCGTTCGGCTGGCCGTGAGTTAAATGGTGGACTGTTGTGGAGGCAGGCGTGATAGGAGAGAAGAATGACGTTTGGCCGGGCGGCCCGCGATGGCGTTGAAGGGCAGCGGTCCGGCCGTCGCGCAGGCCAATTATTCGACAGCTAGCCTGGTCATTCATTTCCACACCATGACGACGGCGCCCGTGACGAGAAGATTTGCGAGCGCTAGCGGGAGCATCAGCTTCCAGCCCCACGACATCAACTGGTCGAAGCGCGGTCGCGGCAACGATGCGCGCAGCAGAATAAAGAATCCAATGAATGCGAATATCTTGATCAGGAACCAGAGCAGTGGCGGCAAAACAGGTCCCAGCCATCCGCCGAAAAATAGAATCGCTATCAACGATGAAATCAGGATGATGCCGATGTATTCCCCGACGAAAAACAGCCCGAATTTCATCCCTGAATATTCAGAATGGTATCCGGCGATGAGCTCGCTTTCAGCCTCCGGCAGGTCAAAGGGAAGGCGGCGTGTTTCGGCGATGCCGGCGATCAGGAAGAGCAGGAATCCGAGGAATTGCGGGATTATGAACCATAGATGACGCTGCGCGGCGACGATATCCGACAGACGAAAGGAGCCCGCGAGCAGAACCGTCCCCATCAACGACAGGCCCATGAAGACTTCATAACCAAGCATCTGCGCTGAGGCACGCAAGCCACCCAGCAGCGCGTACTTGTTATCGGAAGACCAGCCTGCAAGGATGACGCTGTAAACGCCAAGCGACGACATCCCGAGAAAGAAAAGAAGAGCGACGTTCAGGTCCGCCACAACGATTCCTGGAGCAATCGGGAGAACGCCAAACGTCAGGAGAGTTGTGATGAGAATCACGGCTGGAGAGACAATGAAAACGGGCTTGTCGGCGAAAGGCGGAATCCAATCTTCTTTGAAGAAGATTTTGATCATGTCCGCAAGAACCTGCAGCAGCCCGAAGGGACCGACACGATTTGGGCCGTAACGGTCCTGCCACAATGCGAGAAGGCGACGTTCGACCCAGATCAGTCCGGCCGAGATCGAGAGCACCACGACCAGGATCCCAAGAATCGACGCGAATGGATATGGACTGATCATGTCGTTGAGTGAATCGTTCCGCGCGCCGGAAACTGTTCTCCTTCAAGAAAATCAATGCCCGCCGGGAGCAGTGCAATTCCGTCGGCAAGACCCGAGATGACGCGCACGGGTAGCGTGTACGTTGTGGCGTTCAGTTTCACCTCCGCGCGGTCGCCTTCCTTCATCTTCAAGCGAGACGCGCCCTCAGCGCTGATGCCAACGTACGGTTTAGGAGAAAGCTCCGCGATTGCAGATGCATGGCGGCTCAGCTCTTCCGAGCCAAAAATACGGTATTCGGGCAAAAAGACCCATTCGCTCGACCGGACTTCGAAGGCACTGGGGATTACGCTGAGATATTCGGAGTTTTCTGGCGGCACCGGTGCCAGCAAGCGCTTACCAGGATCGCCACCGCGCAACGGCCCGGCAACTTCCGTCTGAAACTTGTTAACTGCTTGAATCGAGTTCCAGCCTGGCGTCCAGAAAAACGGATTGAGCGGAGGCGGAGGCTGCGCCGGCGCCGAGTAGCCCTCCATAGAAAATGAAAGCGGAGAATCAGGATCATCGGGAGGCTTCGGTTCATGAATCGTGACATTCGCGAGCATTGCGGTGCGGCCGCTGTAGCGATGCGGCTCACGGGGAATTTTCTGGTCTGCGTCGCGGAATCCGCTGGGCGGAGCTGCATCACGGGCTGCCGATAGCGCCGGTTCGACCTGCGAAATTGTGGCGAGCACATCGTCGAGATTGTTCCAAATGCGCGCTTCGCCGCGGCCGGCAGCGATCATGATGTCACGAAGCCAACGCCAGCTCGGTTGAATGTCCTCTTCTGCGGGAACAAACACCTCGAAGAATCGCTGCGCACGGCCTTCGTTGCTGATGTAAGTACCGTCAGATTCAGCGAACGTCCCGGCGGGGAGAAGTACGTCCGCTTTGTCGGAAGTGCGGTGCGTGAGGGAATCGATAACGATAACGCGCTGAACATGTGAGAAGAACTCGTCGATACGAGGCGGCAAACCGCGGCGGTACAGATCGTTCTCGAGGACCACGGCAGCGTCGACTTTGCCGCGTATCGCGCATTCCATAGCTTCCGAGAGCGGGCGAGCGCCGAGCATAGCGAGGCCCAAACTATTGCACTCTTGCAAAGCCAAAGAGATCGCGGCGGATTTGCCGGCAAGCGTGAGTGCGCGAGCAATGTTCGCCGCCGCTTCGAGGATTGCTTCATTTCGCAAAGAAATGCCGGCGATGATGACCGGATCATGTGCGTTCTTGAGAGCCGCGGCGAATCGTGCCGCTTGTGAAGAGCATTCCCGGGAAAGGCGCGACGCATCGGGCGATCGATGATCTATTGCGTGTGCGACGGCGAATCCCAGGCGCGCAATATCGTCAGGCGCAGCGCGGTACGTCTCGGTCGCGACATCGTCGAGTTTCGTCGGCGAGGGAGTAGCAATGAAAAGTGGACCCTTCGCGTTTTGCAGTGCAGTGCGCACCGCATGATCGTTCCATTCGGGCAACTTCAGCCTGGCGGCGATCTCCTCGAAAGGGTGCCGGCGAACGGACTGGCGCAAGCTGAGCGCCATGCGCGGCGCTGTGTTGGTGAGGTCTTCGCCGAGCACGAGAGCTGCGTCGGAACGTTCGATATGGCGAAGCGAAGCAATCGGTGCGGAACAGCGTCGCAGGACATCGAGCGCTTGGTTCACGACTTGCCACTCCGTAGCGGCAACGCCAGCAAAGAAACGATCGCCTCCGACGAATTCGCGCAAGATGAAATTCGCTTCCAACGAAGCGCGGGGCGATCCAATCCCGATTGCGGGCTTTCCTGCTTTCAGCAGATTCACTATGGCTTCAAGAGCCCCACTCTTTGCAGCCGCGCGCAGCGTTCCGTTCTCGCGGATTTTGGGAGCGCGTACGCGTTTCGAGCTGTTCACAAACTCGTAGCCGAACCGGCCACGATCGCAGAGAAAATAGCCGTTCACATCGCCGTTGTAGCGGTTGACGATGCGCCGGAGTATCCCATAGCGTTCACCGGGAGAGATGTTACAGCCGAGCGAGCAGTGAGGACAGATCGACGGCGCGAACTGCAAGTCCCATTTTCGCGTGTAGTGCTCCTTCAGAGTCTTATCGGTGAAAACGCCGGTCGGACAGACCTCTACGAGATTCCCGGCAAACTCATTCTCAAGAACGCCATCTTTCGCGCGGCCGAAAAAGACAACGTTACGAATGCCGAAATTATCGAAGTCCGTGCCGTTTGCGTAGTCACGGTAAAAACGGACGCAGCGATAGCACTGAATACATCGGTTCATTTCCTGGTTCACGAAGGGGCCGAGGTATTGGTTGCGGAAGGTCCGCTTCGGGAACGAGTACCGACGGTAATCGTGGCCGGTCATGACCGTCATATCCTGCAGATGGCATTCGCCGCCTTCATCGCAAACAGGGCAGTCGTGCGGGTGACTCTGCATAAGACCTTCGATCACAGAGGCGCGAAAGGCGCGAGCTTCGCCGTCTTCGATCGAAATACGCATGTCTTTCGCGACCGGCGTAAGGCAAGACATGACCAACTTGCCCTTTGTATCCTTCTCGTCCCGGAACTGCTTCACCGCGCACTGCCGGCAAGCGCCAACGGAGCCCAGCGCCGGATGCCAGCAAAAGTAAGGAAGATCCATGCCCAACGAAAGGCATGCTTCGAGCACGTTCGTGTCTGCGTTCACTTCGAACGGCTCGTTATCGACGTAGATCGTCACGGCTGACATCATTCAGCTCCACGGACAGCGCTTTTCCGTGATGTGCCGCTCAAAATCCTCGCGGAAATATTTCAGCGCGCTTTGCAACGGTTCGGCCGCGCCTGGGGCAAGCGCACAGAAGGTATTACCGGGCGACCAGAATGTCGTCTCATGCGCCAGATAATCGAGAAACTCGGGTTTGCCTTTGCCTGTCTCGAGGGCGTCGAGCATTTGTGAGGCCCACGACAGGCCGCTCCAGCATGGCGTGCACCAACCGCATGATTCCTGCGAAAAAAAATGAGTCAAGTTCGCGACCATTCCGACTGGGCAATTCTGATCGTCCAGAATGATCATGGTTCCGGTGCCCATGCGGCTTCCGGCTTTCTGAACCTCGGTGAAGTCCATGCGAATGTCCAGGTGCTGTTCCGTAAGGAAATCGGTCGACGCGCCGCCGGGAAGAAGGCCGCGGAATTTCACCCCATCGCGCATGCCGCCCGCGTGCTCTTCGAGAATCTCGCGGACGGTAGTGCCCATCGGCAGCTCCCAGAGGCCCGGGTTCTTTACTTTTCCACTCGCTCCGTAAAGTTTCGTGCCGCCGTCAGCCGTATAGCTGAGCTTTTTGTACCAGTCGGGGCCATTCGTGACGATGCAAGGCAGGTTGCACAGCGTTTCGACGTTTTGGACGATCGTCGGCTTGCCCCAAAGGCCAGAAGTCTGCGGAAACGGGGGTTTGGCGCGAGGGTTCGCGCGTTTTCCCTCCAGCGCGTTGAGCAGACCGGTCTCCTCGCCGCACATGTAACGTCCTGCGCTCAGGTGCAAATACATCTCGAGATGTTTCCCGGTCTTGAAAATGTTCTTCCCGAGATATCCAGCCTGGTACGCTTCGGCGAGAGCCTTTTCGAGCCGCTTTGCTGAAACTGTGTATTCACCACGCAGGAAAATGTACGCAACGTCCGCCTCGATCGCGTGGCATGCGATGATCATGCCTTCGATCAGTAGGTGAGGATTGCCTTCCATCAGCAAGCGATCCTTGAATGTTCCAGGCTCCATTTCGTCGGCATTCGCGGCCAGATATTTAGGATGGGGCGCATCCTTGCCGAGAGGAACGAAACTCCATTTCGTTCCAGTGGGAAATCCCGCACCGCCCCGGCCGCGAAGGTTCGATTGCTTCACCATATCGGTCACTTTGGCCGGCTCGAGTTTTAACGAGTTTCGTGCGGCCTCGTAGCCGCCGGTCGAGTGGTAACCTTTCAACTCTGGCGCCGAGCCATCGGCGGGGATAGCGCTCGTCAACGGCTTTTCTTGCAGCGGCATTACTCGTATTTCTCCAGGATTCCGCTCACAGTTTGCGACGTCACGTCGCGATGAAGGTCAGAGTCGACCATGATCACTGGCGCGTGATCGCAAGCACCCAAGCAGACAATCGGCAGAAGCGTGAACCTGCCATCGGCCGTCGTTTGCCCAGACCGAATGCCGAGCTTCTGGCTCAGGTCGTCGCGCAAACGGTTGCAGCCAAGCAACCAGCAACTCACGCTGTCGCAGTAGAAGATCACGTGCCGTCCTACAGGCTTGCGAAAAATCAGATTGTAAAACGTGGCGACGCCATCCAGCTGCTCGACGGACATCTCCAGAAATTGGGCCACGTCCTGCAGCGTTTCATCCGAGACCCATCCGCGGTGCCGTTGTACGATTTTCAGCGCATCGATGCAGACCGATTCCTTCACCGGGTAGTGCGCCATTTCCGCTTCGATCTCCGTTTGTTCTTCGTGCGTCAGCATTTGTTTCTCAGAAGGTAGCGAAGGGCCGGTGGCACTTTCTAACGGTCGATATCGGCTAGCACGAAATCTATGCTGCCCAGCGTTGCAATCAGGTCGGGAATCATCAGGCCACGGCACAGAAGCGGCAGAGTCTGCATATGGCAGAACGACGGCGTGCGAATTCGCGTGCGATAGGAATTCGTGCTGCCATCGCTGACCAGGTAATAGCCGTTGTTTCCTTTCGTCGCTTCAATCGCGCCAAGCGCTTCTCCCGGCGGCGCGACGGGTCCCCAGGACACGTTCAGGAAATGGGTGATCAGTGTTTCGATGTCGTGCATCGTGCGGTCTTTTATTGGTGGCGTGCCAAGGTGATCGAGCGACTTGTACGGACCGTCCGGCATGCGATCGACGCACTGTTCTATGATGCGCAAGCTTTGGCGCATCTCCTCGACACGCACCACGGCGCGGTCGTAGCAGTCGCCGTGTTGCGCGGTGGGAATATCAAAATCGAAATTCTCGTATCCGGAATATGGCTGCTTCTTGCGGAAATCCCATTCGAAGCCGCAGGACCGCAGATTGGGCCCCGTGACGCCCCAATCTATCGCCTCACTGAGCGAGTACACTCCGATTCCCTTCGTACGCGCCTTGAAAATCCGATTGGCGAGCACTTCGTGGTCGTATTCCCTCAAACGCGGTGGGAAGTACGCGATGAAATCGCGAAACATCTGCACCCATCCGTTCGGCAAATCTTGCGCGACGCCGCCGATCCGAAACCAGTTCGGGTGCATGCGCGCGCCGCATATTGCCTCGATGATTCCGAACGCGCGCTCTCGGTCGTTGAACGTGTAGAACACTGGGGACATTTGTCCTGTGTCTTGCGAGAACGTTCCGTACCACACCAGATGACTGATGATCCGGAACAGCTCGCACAGCATCACGCGAATCACTTGTGCCCGCGGCGGTACCTTGATCCCGGCGAGCTTCTCGAACGCCATCAGGTACGCCATGTTGTTCATGACGCCCCCGAGATAATCCACGCGATCGGTATAAGGAATGTAAGTGTGCCAGCTCTGGCGCTCGCCCATTTTTTCGGCGCCACGATGGTGGAACCCGATCTCCGGCACGATGTCGAGGATCACTTCGCCGTCGAGCTGTAGAACGAGCCGCAAAACGCCGTGCGTGCCCGGATGGTGCGGCCCGATGTTCAGAAACATGAAATCCGAATCCTCGGTGCCACGTTTCATCCCCCAGCCTTCGGGATGGAAATTGAGCGCTTCTTGTTCCGCTTCTTCCTTAGCCTGTGAAAGCGTGAATGGCCCCATTTCAGTTGCGCGCACGGGGTGTTCTTTCCGCAGCGGATGCCCGGTCCACCATTCGGGCATCAGGATACGTGCCAGATGAGGATGACCTTCAACGCGAATACCGAACATGTCCCAGATTTCGCGTTCGTACCAATTGGCGGACGGCCAAAGATCCGTGATCGTGTGGACCCACAGGTCATCATTCGAGAGTGGAACTTTGACGCGGATATATTCGTTGCGGTCAAACGAAAAAAAGTGGTAGACGACCGTGAAATCACTCGGCGGCTCACCGTGCCTGTGGACGCGGTCACGCTCGTCGATTGCGGTAATGTCGTACAGCATCTTGTAGGACTGCGGCACTTCCTGTTTCAGATAGCGAGCGACGTTCGGCAGGTTCTTGCGGGAAATCCACAGCGTCGCGATTTCATCGCGCGTGGCCTGGCGGAGGACCTGGCCGGCGCCAAGCCGCTCTTCCAGTTCATCCAGCACTGTCTGCTCGGCAATCATTCTGCTGTTTGCCTTTCAAATTTCCGACGGTGGTTTCAGCAATGTAACCTTCCGCCGTTCGGGCGTTCTTAAATCACGCATGGAGGGCATTTCTGGCCGTTCGACACCTTGTGGCCCGATCACCCAGCTCAGCGGCCGCTTCTCCACACCCACAGCCTCACGCAGCAGTAGCAAACCTTCTATAAATGTGTCCGGGCGAGGCGGGCAGCCCTGGACGTACACGTCAACGGGAAGAAACTTGTCGACGCCCTGAACAACGCTATAGATGTCATACATTCCACCCGAATTCGCGCATGATCCCATCGAGACTACCCACCGCGGCTCCATCATCTGTTCGTAAAGCCGCAAGATCACCGGTGCCATCTTCATGAACACGGTTCCGGCGATCACCATGAGGTCCGCTTCGCGAGGAGTGCCGCGAATGACCTCTGCGCCAAAGCGCGCGACGTCGTACTTGCTCGTGATGCTGGTGGCGAGCTCGACAAAGCAACAGGACAGGCCAAAATTGAATGGCCAGATTGAGTTCTTGCGCCCCCAGCTCACCAGGCTTTGCAGACGAGTAAAAAAAAGATTGCGTCGGAGCGCTTCTTCGAAGGGTCGAGTCTCCGCGTGCGAGCTGGAATCGGATTGTCCAGGCTTATGAATAGACCAATTCATCGTGTGCGGTTTGTTTGACCACGCGTTCGCGTTAAATGAACTTGTTCTTGAGCCAGCGCTTCTCCGCAGGCGGAGCCCAGTCCAGGGCGCCCACGCTCCACAGATAGATCAGCGCAATGACGAGGATTCCCACGAAGACGATCATTTCAATGTACCCAGGCCAGCCGAGTTGACGGCCTGCAACGGCCCAGGCAAAGATGAAAACGGATTCGAGGTCGAAGATCACGAACAGCATCGCGATCAAGTAGAATTTCGCAGAGAAGCGGATGCGCGCTGATCCCGTCGACGCCACGCCGCCTTCGAAGGGCAGATCGGTGTCGGTTTCGCGGTGGCGCTGCCCGAGGAGATAAGAGAGCGACAGCATGGCAGCCGCAAGTGCCATGACGAGAAGGAAATAAACCCCAAGTGGCCAAACGATCGGATTCATACCCAACGCTCGATCTGAATTATCGTGTCACCAGCGACTGGGCGATGCGCTTCCGTGAAGACCCAACCGCGGTACGTACACGCAATCGATTAGAAGTCTTTACGTGGTGCGAACAGAATACAGTGAACGCCCGAGATTCACGGTGGATAGGGGATTAGGTACATCGGCCGTCGTAAATTGCTCGGCGGCTTTGAAACGCCAGACGGGTCAGGATTCGAAAGAAGATCGATCACTGCGGTACCATTGAAGCTTGTCGGAGTTATGGAAAATGACCGGTCGCGCCTCACCAAGTCGGGCTGGCAGTAAGGCGGTTCGCTCGTCGCATGGCGAGTCAGAGAATCACAACCAGCAGGATGCCAGCCATCGCATTTTTTTTCTTTCGCCGGCGAATGCGTCAGGCGTGCGGGCGAAGGCGGTATTTGAAGGCTCTCCGCATTCCAAATGGGCCGTTCGGATGAGCGGGGAAGGAGCGCCACTAGGCGAGGTTTTTAGCTTGATCAGCGGTCTCTATTTTCGCGGCAAGCTTGCCTATGCGCGCGCTTTTGCTGTGCCTCCTTTGCATGTTCCTGGTATTTCGGTAATCACCGCATCGGGTGGACTGGTGTCGCCTGACAAAATCTTGAACATTGAAGACTTGCGCCAGATTTCGAGCGCGGAAATCGATCATCGCGATATTCGATACCGCACGCCTCTAATCCGAGACGCACAGAGAATCTGCGCCCGCCTCAGCAGCAACTGCGAAGTTGTGCTCCTTGGCAGCATCGCCACGCAGAAGTATGTGGAACCTCTGCTAAGCGTCTTCGGAGACCGGCTCTTGTTTCCAGCCGAATTCGTCGGACGTGGCGACATGAGTCGCGGCGGGTTGATGTTGCGCTGCCAGCGCGCTGGCGTTCAGTTGAGGTATGTTCCTGTAGTATCAGCGATTCGACACGGCTCGCGCCCGCCACGGCTACCGTCGATTGGAGAGGTTTGGGCTCAGAGTTTGCGCAAGCCCGATGACTTGCAGCCATGGAAGCGGTAATCTTTGTCGGAATTCAGGGCTCGGGAAAGACTTCCTTCTATCGCGAACGCTTCTTCAACACGCATGTGCGCATCAGCCTCGATATGTTGCGAACGCGCCATCGTGAAGGAATGTTTTTTCGCGCTTGCCTTGCTGCCGGGCAATCATTCGTGATCGATAACACGAATCCGCTGCCGAGCGATCGCGCGCGATATGTCCCCGGAGCTCGTCGAGCGGGATTTCGCGTAATGGGGTACTACTTCGAGAGTTCCCTGGGCGACTCGATGCGCCGCAATAATCAGCGCGTTGGAAAGCAAAGGATTCCTGCAATGGCGCTTGCTGCGACGCTCAAGAAGATGCGGCGGCCATCTCTGGAGGAAGGATTCGACGCGGTCTACGTCGTAACGATCCCAAGGGAGGGAGGATTCGAGGTCAAGCAAATCGAACCACCCCAGGCGGAATAGGGCGCAGCCGCGAAAACTGCGCTATTCCAGTTACCTCTGGGTCGGGATCTGTTCTCGTTTGAATCCAGGCGGCGCGACCATTTTCCCCAAACTCGGGACCGGTCCCACACTCTTAAATGGCCGAATGACCTTGCGTGAGAAGTTCTCCATCTCTTCTGCTTGCGGGCTGAACTGGAGAAGCAGCAAATCAATCCCGGCGCGTTCAAATTCAGCGACACGTTCGCCGACCTGCTCGGCAGTGCCGACCAGTCCTGAGCGAAGTCCACGGTTCGAGACCGAATAGTCCTCGACCGAAACGCGCTGCTCGAGTTGAGTACCAGCAAGCCATTGTTCGTAGTTCGCGAAGCCGGCTGCGGACTGCCGCACGTCCGTAATGCGTCGCAGTTCGTCCTGCGCTTCGCGCTCGGTTTCACGCACGATGGCATATGCCGCTACGCCGAACTGCATTGGCTCAAGTCCGTGGCTTTCACGACGCCGCGACATATCGGCAACCTTCGTTCCGACCCGCTCGGGCGGATCACCATGCATGACGTACGCATCGCAGGCACGCGAGATCAGTTCCTTTGCCGCTTCCGACTCACCACCGGCGTAGATCGTCGGACGCGGATGCGACACCGGCTTTGGCTGCAAAACAGTATTTTCGACTTTGTAGTACCGGCCCGCAAAACTGAAGTGATCTTCACTCCAGGCACGGTTCACGACATCGAGCCACTCGGCCGTACGGCCATAACGATCATCGTGCTGCTCGAAATGAACTCCGTACATTTTCGCTTCATCGGCCCACCAGGAGGAAACCACGTTGAGCGACAGCCGTCCGTTGCTGATGTGATCGATATTGGCCGCCTGCTTGGCCAGCAGAGCAGGCAAGTGAAACGTCGGCCTGACGGCGACCATCAATTCGATTCTATTCGTCACCGCAGCGAGCGCAGCCGCTGTGGACCACGCATCCAGCGAAGGCGCGTCGACTCCTTTAATATCGTTGAGATTCAATTCCGCTATCAGCGTTAAGTCGAACCCGATTTCCTCGCTGCGTCGTGCCAACCGCGAAACGTAGGGCCAGTTTGCTTCCATGCCCTCGTCCTCAACGTTCCGCAGCCAACCACCAAACACCGGGAGCCAATATCCGTATCGCATCAGGCTGCCTCCTGAACGAGGTAGTCCACCAGTCGCTCGAAGGGATCGAAACCTACGACGCGCGGACCATCAGAGACGAAATTCGATAGCGCATTGATATCGTAAAAATAGAGCTGGCCGTCACGGTCGTCAGTGACGTATTCAACTCCACCAACCTCAATGCCCGCTTCGCGGGATATGCGCTCCACATTTTCGATGATCTGCTTCGGCGGGGCATAACCTTCGACACGTAGTCCAGATTTCGGCGCATCGACGGGGCACGCGGCGCGATTCAATTCAGCGCCGTCCGTTGTCCTGCAGAT
>Ga0335075_10008326_pt1 | contig 15912 bp, 14 predicted proteins | sample Lox_Sample_24_FD_206723 | JGI IMG/M metagenome (GOLD analysis project Ga0335075, IMG submission 206723) | Soil microbial communities from Loxahatchee National Wildlife Refuge, Florida, United States - Lox_Sample_2.4 | ecosystem: Environmental > Terrestrial > Soil > Wetlands | place: USA... | reverse complement strand
GGTGCGCAGATCATCGGCCAGGTGTCCGCACAGTCCGTCCAGCTCGCAGGAGGACTCGGCGGGTACTCGTGGCCGGACCCCGACGAGCGCGGCGCCCTGCTGAAAGGCGCCGGCCTCGCCCGCGGCATCTCGCTTGCCCGCGGCGAGGTAGTCAGCCGCCAGCCGTCGTTCGGCGACGCTGTTGTCGAGCGGCAGGCGCATCACCACCCGAGACGATCGCCGGACTAGCCTCCGGCGAAGCCAAGTCCGGTGGCGCCCTGTCCGCCAGCGGGCCAGACTGGCGTCATGTCAGACCTCATCACGAAGCTGCTGCCGATCCTTCACGTTAAGGACCCGAGCGCCGAGCGGGACTTTTACGTTCAGCTCGGCCTGCGCTCGACCTATGAGGGTCCTGAGTACCCCGACTTCCTGGCGGTCGGCAACGACGCTGTCGAGTTCGGCCTGTCGCGCAGGCCGGAGGCCGACCCGCAGATGGCCGGCCTGACCTGGCAGCTCGGAGTAAGCGACATAGACGCCGTCATCGAGGCCTGTAACCAGGCCGGGCTCACGTTCCATGTGACGACCGAGCAGCCCCGCCCGGACTGGAGCTACCGGACCGTGACGGTCCGCTCGCCTAACGGCATGGACGTGCTGCTCGAGGAGCAGAGCTAGAACCCGCGAGAACCAACACTCGTGCCGACCAAGCTAACCCTGGTTGTCAGGGGCGACCTGGGCATGGGACGGGGAAAGATTGCCGCGCAGGCAGCTCACGCAGCGGTGTCAGCGGCTCTCGCCGGGCTCGGCACCGAGGACTTCCACGACTGGCTCAGGGATGGCCAGCCGAAGATCGTGTTGCGAGCGGACAGCGAGGAGCAGCTTCGGGGCATTGCCGACAAGGCCACCGCGGCCGGGCTTGCAGTTGAGGTGATCCACGATGCAGGACGGACGCAAATCGAGGCTGGCACGATCACGTGCTGCGCTATCGGACCCGCCCAGGATGCCCGTATCGATGCCGTGACTGGCGATCTCTCGCTGCTGTGAGCCGCTCAGCTCGCCGGTCCGTCAGCCGGGCCGCTCTGGCCCTCTCCTTCTCGGTCATCAAAGAGACCCTCGAGAGCTCGCTCGCGAAGGAATTCGCCGACCACATCCGGCTTGGCCACGCCGTACAGCGCGTCGGTGGCATCCGACTCCGCCGCCCTCGCTCGGGACAGCCGCCCGCTGCGCCAGCTTTTCTTGGCGTGACGGGCACGGCCGGGGCGTTTCGGCATGGCGGCATCCTAAGCCCGGCGCGGCCGGCACTGAAAGCACGCACGTAGACGGGTTCCGACGCCAGTACCGCCAGGTCACGGGGCCACGCAGCATGGGGGGTCTACAAGGGGCCCAGGTTTGCGCAGCTAGCTGGCTATTCCGCCGCACTGCCGGGCGTAGCATGAAGTCGTGGGCAGGCGTTCTCAAGCCTTTGTGCCGCCCGGCGGACTGACGGTTGCTGATGACGCGTGCACGCAAAGCTTCCTGTCCACCACCGGCGCTTTTGACCGCCCCGCAGTGCGGCTCAGGTCCGGGGTGCAGGCCGCTCGGGCCGGCGCCTGGCTCATCGTCAAGATCCTCTTTGTTGTTGTCGCAGTACCGTTGATCTTGCTCTTTGCCATCGCCAGCTTTGGCGCGATCTTCGCTGGCCTTCATTGGTAGCGAGTCCAGCCGCCGCCCGCTGCTGAGTCGACCCGACCAAGCGAACGGGCTAAGTCGGTCACTGGGATGGCGGCAGCGAGCGTGGACGCACATGCTCGTATCTGGCACGGCGGCGAGCCGCTCTTGTCCGGAGAGCTAGGCGGCGGGGGTGGTGGCGCGTGGTGTGTGGCTGTGCAAGGTCTTGCTGCCGTCGGGGCTGACCGCGGACGTGGTGCCGTCAGGGTGCAGGGTGATGGTCCAGCCCCAGCGGTGGATGGCAATCTGATGATGGAACCGGCACAGCAGGGTCAGGTTCCCGAGTGCGTGCCGGCCGCCGTCTTTGCGGTGCCGGATGTGGTGCACATCGCACGCATCGGGGGGCATGTCGCAGCCTGGGAAGCGGCAGTGCTTATCGCGTCTGCGGACGGCGCGGCGCAGGTGGATGGGGATGGTGTCGTAGCTGCCGGGGACATCCAGCGGGAGGCTGACCGGGGCGGCGGGGCCGCCGGCCAGCCGGGCGCGCAGCAGCGCGGCGCGGCCGGACGGGCCGGACAGCAGGGCGATGGCCTGGGCGATGAGGGGGCCGTACCGGTCGGCGGCCGTGTGAGCGGCCGCGGCAGTGGCGGCGAGCTGGCTGCGGTAGTCGGGGTCGGCGAGCTTCTCCAGCAGCCCGTAGTCGACCTGGCCGGTGATGACCGGCTGGATCAGCGCGTCACAGCCCAGCCCGCCAGTGTTCTGCAGGAGCTCGGGCAGGGTGATGTCGAGGTTGAGGCGGACCGGCTGGCCGGCCCGGACGGGCAGGCAGCCGGCCGCCAGGAGCCGCAGGCAGGCTTCCTCGAGCGCGTCGTGCTGGCGCTGCGGCAGGCTGCGGTCATCCTCCGGGCCGCGCAGCTGGGCGAGGGAGTCGAGGACGGCGCTGACCGCGGAGGCGCACCGGGTGGTGAGGTCGGCTTCCAGCCGCCCGGCACCCTCGAACGTCCGCGCTAGGCGCAGGCCCCGGTCGGCGAATCCGTCCTCATCGTCATCGGGCTGGGCGTGCTCGCGCCGCAGCGCCTCGGCCAGGAAGAACAAGTCCGAGAGCGCGGCGCCGCGGCCGGCCGCGGTGAGCAGCTCCGCGTCCGCCTGCGGCCGGGCGGTCTCGGGCAGCCGGTCGGTCCAGTCGGCGAGCTGGCGGGCCCACGACACCGACACCTGCCCGCCCGCCAGCGCGTCCGCGAGGACCGGGTGACCGTTCAGGCGTTTCATCCAGCCCACCGAGGTGGCGGCGGCGCGGCGGGTGGCCTGGGTCTGCCAGCACAGCCAGATCCGCGGGGAGCGGTGCCCGTCCCCCGCCAGCCCGCCGCCGGGCACGCTGAACGCCGCCAGGACGCTGGCGTGCGCGGCGGTCTGCCGGGACTCGGCGACCGCCAGCGTCCGCAGGCAGTCGGCCTGCACGTCACTACTCCAGGTGCCCGGGTCAGCGTGCGCGAGATACGCCAGCGCCGCATCGAGGGCCGCCAGCGCCGCCACCGGATCCGCGAACCCGGCCGCGGCCTCGGCGCCGTCCGGGAAAGGGCCAGAGCCCGCGCCGCCGGTGCCGTCTGCGGACTGGCCGGCCACGGCGGACCGGCTGTCTGCGGAGGGCTGGCCGCTGCCGGACGATACGGCATCCGCGGCCTGGGCGCCCGCGGCAGACCGGCTGCCGTCCGGGGCGAACTGGCTGCCGCTGGGCGCGGACTGACTGTCTGCGGCGGAAAGGTCGCAGCCAGGCGCTGACGCACCCAGGACTCCGCCGGCACTGAAGGACTGACTGCCGCCAGCGCCTGTGCGCTGGCTGCCCGAGGCGGCGGACTGCGCAGCCCGGGCCGCCCGAGTCGACTCACTGAACGCGCCCGTCGCCGCCGCGGCAGCCTGCCGGGCAGCCTGGCTCGAGCAAGCCCGCCCGCCGCGACGACCAGCACCACCCGCAGCCGCAGCGTCACCACCGGCCGTCGAACGGGAGGATGCGGACGGTGAGTCGGCGGCCGCGCCTGAGCTGGCCGGGCCAGGCGGCTCGTCGCGCGGAACACCGGGGATGTCCCAGCCGGGATCGGTCATGGCCGTCTCCCTCCGAGGGAGCATGCGCGTGGCGCCAGCTACCGCGACCCATGCGCGGCGGGCAGCTCAACGCGCGATTGGCAGAGGATGAACACCCAAAGAGCACTACGCGGCCGTGTGCAGGATCCGACTCGAGGGCGGTACTAGGCAGGCGCTCAATAAGGCAGACACTGGCGGCCCGATATGACTTGGGCAGAACCGCAGGATGCTACCCAATGCATCTTCCTCAGGTAACTGGCGCAGCCATGCGACCTGCGCTCCACATTCATCGAATCTACGAACGATTCTATCAAGCTCTACCGACAATCCATCGGAACTGTGTACGTGTCGCACGCAAACAAGCCTGCGTGCGCTGACGGCCCCGACGGCCCGGACAGCTGCGAGAAAGCATCAGCGCGCGGCGCGATCCCGTAGTCGTGTCGCCCGCAGCACCAGCTCGATAGCGAACCGGGTGTCAGGATCGCTGAGCTGGCCACCGAGAGCTCGCTCCAGGTTGCGCATCCGGTAGCGCACGGTCTGCGGATGAACCTTGAGGCGCTCGGCCATCTCCGGAGCGGTCCCCCGAGTCTCCAGCCAGGCGCCGAATGTCTCCTCGAGCCGGTTCCGCTGCCCCTGACTTAGCGCGGATAGCCCGCCGAGCTGTCGCTGGGCGAGCTGGTCGATCAGCCTGTCGTCCGCGAGCAACCACAACTCCACCAGGTAGTCCTCGCAGAACGTCACGTCCGATTCGCCGATGACACCAGACCTGGCCAGCGTGAGAGCTCGCCGGGCCCAGCGCAGCGAATGTCCGGCATCGGCCAGCAGCACCGTCGGCCCGACAGCGCCGCGAGAGCCTGCTAGCGCTGCGGCCACCGCGGGCCGGTCGGACAGCTGCACCCGGCCCGGCAGCAGCAAGTGCGGCTGCGTTACCCCGAGATCGGCCAGCGTGCCGTCGGCAATCTCCGGCATGCCGAGCTGTCCGGGTTCCAGCGCGACGAGTGTTACCTCGTCCGGAACCGTCCAGCCGACCAGGTCGGCGAGCTCCGCAATGGCCCGAAGGGGCGCGGCGGGGCGTTCCAGAATCAGCCGGAGCAGCCGCCGTCGCCACTCCTGCTGGGACTGCTCTGACAGCGCCTTCACTTCCAGGTATCCCTGCACCGACAACGAAGCGATCTCATCGGCGTACGCGAAGATCGCATCTGCAAGCGAGGTCATGACCGAGGATGGGGCGTTGTACCGCAGGCCGACTTCCATCACCCGGCGCCAGCCCATCCGCATGCCGATCCGGTATGCGGCCTGGAGGCTGTCCAGGCTGCGGCCCTCCCTTGCCTCCTGCTGACCGAGCATGCGGCAGACCTGGTCGCGCTCCTCATGCGGGGCAGTGGGGTCGGCTACCGAGTCGAAGAACGAGGCAAGCGCCTGCTGCACTCCGACACGCAGCCAGTAGCCATAGGGTCCGTCCATCGGGCGGGCGTACTCGGGGATTCGCTCCCGGATCTCGGCGATGATGTCCCGTGCCAGATCCGGAAGCTCGGGCCGCATGATCGCCGCCAGCTGCGCCGCACGCACGATTGGCGGCCTGAACTGCATGTGTTCGGATGTGGCCATGGCCTGATCTGGCATGGTTTCGACCATAACGCCCGGCTCGGTGCGCGCACACTCACTGCACGCATGTCTTTGCGAACTAGAGCAACATCTGCACCGAGCCCGAACTGGCCTTCACGCCAGCTACTCACCTCCTGATAACAGCCCGAGTACCGTATGTGCCTCATCGCTAAGAAATACCGGCGAGTAGGGATAAGCGGCCAATCGTCTTTGTGGTTCCCTTGCGCGGAAATGTTACGCCGAAGTAACGTACTCGCCAGTAGCAATTCGGGGCTGTTTCATCGGGAGCCGACCAAGGAGCAAGGAGACGGAACACATGGCGATTCGGAAACGTGCCGTAAGCGCGATCTTTGGCGCTGTCGCGGCGGCGGCTGTCGTCGGCCTCAGCGCTGCACCCGCGATGGCGATGCCGGCCACGAGTCTCAAGGCGAAGGTCTCTGGCGGTGGCGCGATCACGGCCAAGTCAACCGGCAAGACGATACTGAGCGACAACGGCGTCAGCGTCACCTGCAGCAGTTCCAAAGCATCCGGCAAGATCAACAACGGAACGAAGACCGGGGCAGCACCGCTCGAGGTCGGCACGACCACGAAGCTCTCGTTCACCAACTGCAACGGCCCGCTCGGGAAGGTCACGACGACGATCGAGGGCACCCCCTACAAGATCAGCGTCGTGGGCAGGACGAACAGCAAGGGCAACACCGATGGGATCATCGGCCCCGTCACGGTCAAGACTTCGATGACCGGCTGCAGCTTCGAAGTGACCGGCTACTCGCCCGGCTACTACAGCAACTCCAAGCACGAGCTCGTCGTGACACCCGTCAAGGGAATCAAGCAGGACCTCACCGTGAAGGATGTCGACGGCTGCGCCGGTCTCGTCAAGGACGGTAACCACCCCACCTACACCAGCACCTATAAGGTCAACAAGCACGTCAAGATCACGGTCACCTGACCTACGCAGGCAAGGCTGGAGGACCAGCCAGCGGCGGATCGCTCCGGCATCGGGGCAGCGGGGCGATCCGCCGCAGCCTGACCGGGCGCGCAGCAGCTAGGAGGCGACATCCGCGTGAGCAGCACGCCCGGCGCTGAGCCGCCCCGAGCTCGAAACCTGCTCCGAGCCTTGCCGCGAGCCATCAGACAGACCCGAGCCACCAGCCAGCGCTGGGCCGTCAGGCTCACCGGCGCGGCCGGCCGCCGCCACACCACAAGGCGCGTCGCAATAGCCAGCGCACTCATCCTGGCGGGAGGCCTGACTGCCGGTGTCGCGGGCATCGCCGCCGCCTCAGGTTCCGGCGGGAGTCATCCAGTCACGGTCGACCTGGCCTACAGCTGTCGCTTTCCCTCCGCCGCCTATCCGGTCAGCGCCGTGGCCACGGCCACGTTTCCGGCGAGCGCGGCGGTCGGGACGCCGGTCGCTCCAGCAGGCCTGCAGCTTGCTATCACCCTGCCGAAGCAGGCCGTTGCCTATCTGCGCGGGCTGGGTGCGGCCAGCGTCACCGCGACCGGCTCGATAGGCGTTACCGCGACTTCCCGCGGGACACCAGTTTCGCTCTTCTGGCCGGTCCAGACGGCAGCGGCTGCCGCACTGCCAGACGCCACCAGCGTCACGCTCGACACTGCCGGTACCGCTACGCCAACGGCCGCTAGTGCGACTGGCACGGTCACGTTCACCACGGCAGGGCTCACACTGCTCCTCACGCCGCGAACGGCGAGCGACGCCAGTACCAGCCCGGCCGACGTAGCGGCGAGCTGCGCAACGACAACAGCTTCCCGGCTGGCCTCGGTCTCCGTAACGTCGGCCACCGCCTCCGCCAGCCAGACGGTGCGCAACACCACCAAGCCAGCGAAGAAACCGCCGCCGAAGAAGAACCGGTTCCCCAAGGGCTGCGGTGACATCAAAGTCCACGGCTACGGCGAGGCGGTCTGCGGCTACATCGACGGCTACTCCGACGTGAAGAAGCTCTACGGCGCCACCCTCATCGGGCCGGTGCTAGTCAACATCGACTTCGCCTACCGGCACGTGATCAAGCACGGCAAGCTGATCGCGTACTCGAGCGGGCGGATCTACGACCAGGCGGACAAGGGAAAGCCGATGTTCCCGCCGGTGCGCTCCACCTTCCTGGGGTTCGGATTCGTGCCGGTGACGGCTACGCTCACGCTGACAGAGCTCGGCCCGATCAGTATCGTCTCGTCTTCCGGGATCACCGCGCCGCCCTATCCCATCACGGTCACGGCGAAGTCCAGGGTGGCGATCGCCATCTCGGACGTCACGGTGAACGGTCAGCCGCTCCCGGTGGGCGCGGGCTGCCGGCCGGAGCACCCGTCCAGGCTCACGCTCACTGGCCACGGCACTAACACGTCCCCGCCGCGCGGCTACACCGTGCCGACTGGCGGGCCGCTCTCCGGCTTCCTGACCATCCCGAAGTTCGTCCACTGCGGCGTCGCCCAGAACCTGGACCCGCTGCTCACCGGCTCCATTTCGGGACCAGGCGACTTCGCGAAGCTGACCCAGGGCAGGCTCTGTGGCCCGTCGAATCCGCAGGACTGGACCTGCCCGCCGCCCAAACCCAAGCCCATCAGGTGACATGGCGCCGCGCCCGGGCTCATCGCCACCGCAACACCCGCTATCTAAGGAGATTCAGAATGGGCAGACCTCTCACAGCAACGCTGCCTCGGCGCGCTGCCGCTGTCGGAGCGACCGCGCTGATGTCCGCGGGAGCGATCGCCGCGACAGCCGGCACCGCGTCGGCCGCCACAATCCTGCACGCGAGGTACAAGGTGTCCGGCAGCACATTCCTGGCCGGGCCAAGCTCAACACTTGATCTGGGACCTGGCAGTCTGTCGGCGCGCGTCAACACCACGACCGGCAAGCTCACGGCCACCTTGTCGCTGCCGCCTGCAACCGGATCCTTCACCGAGCTGGGCATTATCCCGGTCACCGCAACCGCCAAGTTCATCAATGACGGCCCGACAACCGGCAAGCTCAACACGAGGACTGGCACGGTCAGCACGACATCCAAGATCACGCTGCAGCTCACCGACCTGTCGATCGCGGGCATCCCGGTACCGGTCGGCAACTCGTGCGAGACCTCCCAGCCCGTCGTGGTGAACCTGAAGAGCCAGAAGGGCTTCAACGTGCTCGACGGCGGCAATATGGCCGGCACCTACACGATCGGCGACTTCTCCCATTGCGGGCTGGCCACTCCGGTGATCAACCTGACGATTCCGGCCTCTGGAAACACGATCACCTTCACGCTCGGCAAGGCCAAGATCGTTAAGTGACCTGCCATTACCCGTCAGGGAACTCGGCTCGGGGGCGGGCCAGCTGGTCCGGCCCCGGGTTCGAGAGCAAGTTGACGCCGACATCAGCCCTGGTTACTGTGCTCACGCCGAGAGGTCGGGTTTTGTCCCTTTCAGCCGGTTGGGGGCTCTAGTGACTTCGCGCCGGGACGCGTAATGGGCATCGAGGTCGTCGTCGAAGGGCTGACCAAGTCCTTCGGACGCCACGTGGTGTGGAACGACGTCTCGCTGACCCTGCCGGCCGGCGAGGTCAGCGCCATGCTCGGCCCGTCCGGCACCGGCAAGACAGTCTTCCTCAAGTCGCTTGTCGGGCTGGTGCGGCCCGATAGCGGCCGGGTCGTGGTGGACGGCGTCGACACCGTCTCCTGCCCCGAGCGCGAGCTGTACGAGGTGCGAAAGCTCTTCGGCGTCATGTTTCAGGACGGCGCGCTGTTCGGCTCGCTGAACCTCTACGACAACATCGCGTTCCCGCTGCGTGAGCACACCAAGTACAGCGAGTCGGAGATCCGCCGCATCGTGCTCGAGAAGATGGACATGGTGGGGCTGGCCGACGAGGGCCGGAAGTTCCCTGGCGAGATATCCGGCGGCATGCGCAAGCGGGCTGGCCTGGCCCGGGCACTCGTCCTCGATCCGCAGATCATCCTGTGTGACGAGCCCGACTCAGGCCTCGACCCGGTCCGCACGGCCTATCTGTCCCAGCTGCTCATCGACCTGAACGCCGAGATCGACGCGACGATCCTCATCGTCACCCACGACATCCAGATCGCCCGCACCGTCCCGGACAACATCGGGATGCTGTTCCGCGGGAACCTCGTCACGTTCGGTCCCCGTGAGGTCCTGCTGACCAGCGACAACCCGGTCATCACGCAGTTCGTGAACGGCCGCCGGGCAGGGCCGATCGGCATGTCGGAGGAGAAGGACGCAGCGACGCTCGCGCTCGAGCAGGGCACCCCAGCCGGGCAGGCCCCGGTCAGTCAGCCCGAGCTGGTCCCCCAGCTGGTGCCGAGCCCCGGGCTGCCCGAGCGCATGGCCGTCCGCCGCCGCACTGACCGAGTGATTAGCATGCTGCACACCCTCCCGGAGCCGGCCCAGCGCGCGATTGTCGACAGCCTCCCAGAGCGGGAACGACAGGGCCGCGAGTCTCCGCCCTCGCAGCCTGCCCAGCCGCAAGCCGCACCACCGACTTTGCCAGCACCGCGGCGAGGGGACTAGTCATGGCGGCTCCCGAGAGGTATGTCCCCGGCGCGGGTGCGCTCCGCGAGACCGGCAAGCTCTTCGCCCTCGCTGCCAGCGTCGTGGTGCTGACGTTCAAGCGCCCGTTCCAGGTACGCGAGCTGATCGAGCAGTTCTGGTTCATCGCGAGCGTCACGATCCTGCCGTCGATGCTGGTCTCGATCCCGTTCGGCGCGGTCATCACACTGCAGGTCGGATCGCTGACTCAGCAGCTCGGCGCCGAGTCGTTCACCGGCGCGGCCAGCGTCCTCGCCGTGGTGCAGCAGGCCAGCCCGCTCATCGTGGCGCTGCTCATCGCCGGCGCGGGTGGCTCGGCGATCTGCGCGGACATCGGCGCGCGAACCATCCGCGAGGAGATGGACGCGATGGAGGTGATGGGGGTCTCCCCCATCCAGCGCCTCATCGTGCCGAGGGTGCTGGCAGCCGCGGGTGTCGCGGTGCTGCTCAACGGACTGGTCTCGGTCGTCGGCGTGGCAGGCGGCTACTTCTTCTACGTCTACCTGCAGCACGGCACGCCCGGCGCGTTCCTGGCCAGCTTCTCCTCGCTGGCCCAGCTTCCCGACCTGTACATCAGCGAGATCAAGGCACTCATCTTCGGCCTCATTGCCGCGACTGTCGCGGCACACCGGGGCCTGAACCCGCGGCCCGGCCCGAAGGGCGTCGGTGATGCGGTGAACCAGTCGGTGGTGATCGCATTCCTGCTGCTGTTCTTCGTCAACCTGGTCCTGACCGCGATCTACCTGAAGATCGTTCCGCCGAAGGGAGCCTAGCCAGTGAGCACCACGACCGGACGCCCTCCGGCCATCGACCCGGCGACGTCAGTTGAGCCGGAAGAGCGCCGGAGCTTCCGCGACTGGCTCGACCTCTCGCTGTCCTGGCTCGACCTGCTCGGCGACCAGCTCCTGTTCTATGCCCGCGCGCTCGCCTGGACGCCGCGCGCGATCCGCCGCTACACCAGGGAGATCCTGCGGCTGCTCGCCGAGGTGAGCTTCGGCAGCGGTGCCCTCGCGCTCATTGGCGGCACCGTCGGCGTGATGGTCGGCATGACGCTGTTCACCGGCACGGTCGTCGGCCTGCAGGGCTACGCCGCTCTTAACCAGATCGGCGCCTCCGCATTCACCGGGTTCGTCTCCGCCTACTTCAACACGCGCGAGATCGCGCCGCTGGTCGCAGGCCTCGCGCTGTCCGCGACGGTGGGGGCCGGCTTTACCGCTCAGCTCGGCTCCATGCGCATCAACGAGGAGGTCGACGCGCTCGAGGGGATGGGCGTGCCCAGCCTGCCCTACCTCGTCACCACCCGGATGATCGCCGGGTCCATCGCGGTCATCCCGCTGTACGCACTCGGCCTCATCAGCTCCTACTTCGGCTCGGAACTGGTCACCGTGTACTTCGAGGGCCAGTCGGCCGGCACCTACCAGCATTACTTCGGCCTGTTCCTGTCGCCGGTCGACGTGCTCTGGTCGTTCGTCAAGGTGCTGATCTTCAGCGTTGTGGTGATCCTGGTGCACTGCTACTACGGCTACCGCGCGCAGGGCGGTCCGGCCGGCGTCGGCGTGGCGGTCGGCCGTGCGGTGCGAACGTCCATCGTCATGATCAACGTCATCGACTTCTTCATGAGCCTGGCCATCTGGGGCGCCACCACGACGGTGCGGATCGCGGGATGAACGGAGCGGCAGGCAGGACGCGGCGCCGGCTGGCCGGCGTCGCCTTCCTGCTTGTCCTGGCGCTGCTTGTGTCGCTCTCCATCGCGCTGTACCAGAAGACCTTCACGCCGGTCGCGATGGTCACCGTCTACACCGGCAGCGTGGGCAACGAGATGCACCCCGGCGCCGAGGTGATGGTGCGCGGCGTGCAGGTCGGCGAGGTCAGGCAGATCACCGCGGACGGCGGCGGGGCCCGGCTGGAGCTCGCTATCGACCCCAGCCAGGTGCCGAAGCTGCCCGCCAACGTGTCTGCCGAGATGGTGCCGACCACGCTGTTCGGCGAGCGCTACGTGGACCTGATCCTGCCGGCCAGGCCGACGGCAGCGCGGCTGACCGGCGGGAGTGTCATCCAGCAGGACCGGTCGGCCGACGCTATCGAGCTTGACGACGTACTCAACAACCTGCTGCCGATGCTGGCCGCCACTCAGCCGGACAAGCTGTCGCTCACGCTGACCGCCATTGCCCAGGGGCTGCAGGGCCGCGGCCAGGAACTCGGCCAGTCGCTCGTGACGCTCAACTCCTACCTGGCGAAGCTGAACCCGCAACTGCCGCAGATCGACACCGACATCAGGAAGCTAGCCGGGCTGGCCAGGACCTATAACCAGGCGGCCCCGGCGATCGTGCAGGCGCTCGACGACTTCGGCGTGACCGGCCGGACGATCGCGAACCAGCACGCCGACTTCGACGCGCTGCTGGCTAACCTCACCACTTCCTCCGACGACCTGACCTCCTTCCTGAACGCCAACTCCGCGAACGCGATCACGCTCTCCGCCGACAGCATCCCCACGCTCGACATCCTGGCCCGCTACGCGCCGGAGTTCCCGTGCGTGCTGCAGCAGCTCAGCGACTTCGTTCCGGATATGAATAAGGTCCTCGGGGCCGGAACCGACCAGGCCGGGCTCCACGTCAACCTGATCGTCGAGCCCGCCCCGTCGCCAGGGGCGTACCTGCCGGACGTCGACAAGCCCGTGTACGGCGACAACCTCGGCCCGCGCTGCTACTCCGTCCCGTTCACCGGCGTGCACCTGAACGACGGCGTCCGCTCCGGCAGCGGCTCACCTAAGTCCGGCAAGACAGCTAGCAAGACAACCGGCAAGACCAGGGGTAAGACAGCCGTCGAGACCGCGTCGTATACCGGTGCGCTGGCGGGGTCGCCGGGCGAGGCCAATCTGGTCCGTGAGCTGGACGCGCTGGCTCTCGGCCGGCCGGTAGCTTCGCTGCCGTCCTGGGCCAGCCTGCTCACGGCTCCGCTCTACCGCGGCACCACGGTTCGGCTCGGGTGAGCCCATGAACCGCAAGAGCATCGCCGGGCCGCTGATCAAGTCGGCCATCTTCATCGCCATCACCGCCATCATGACCGCGGTGCTCGCCGTGTCGATCGTGTCCGCTGGCGTCTCCGGCAAGACTGGCTACCGCGCCGTCTTCACCGACGTAACGGGCCTCACCGTGGGCAGCGACGTCGATATCGCCGGAGTGCGGGTCGGCCAGGTCACCTCCATCAGCGTCTACCACCGCAATCTCGCTCTGGTGGGCTTCAACATGCAGGCGGGCAGGACCCTGCCCGCCTCGGTGACGGCCACCATCCGCTACCTCAACCTGGTCGGGCAGCGCTATATCGAGCTCGGCCAGGGCACCGGGCCGGTGAACCGGACGCTCCCGGCCGGCGCCACCATCCCGCTCTCCCAGACCACGCCGGCGCTCAACCTCACGGTTCTGTTCGACGGCTTCCAGCCGCTGTTCCAGGCCCTCTCGCCGGGAGACGTCAACAAGCTGTCCAGCGACATCATCGACGTGTTCCAGGGCGAGAGCCCGAACATCACCGCGCTGGTCGCCTCCATCGGGTCGCTCACCACGGCGCTGGCGACCAGGGATCAGGTCATCGACCAGGTCATCGACAACCTCAACTCGGTGATCACCACGGTCAGCTCTAGGGACAGCGAGCTCAGCGGGCTGGTCACCTCGCTGCAGGAGCTGGTCTCCGACCTGGCCGCCAACCGGCAGCCCATCGGCCAGGCGATCTCCGCGATCGGCAGCCTCACCAGCGCCACCGCCGGACTGCTGCAGGTGGCCCGGCCGCCGCTGAAGTCGGACATCACCCAGCTGCAGCGGCTGGCGAGCAACCTCGCAAACAACTCCGGCGTGGTGAACACGTTCCTGGAGGACCTGCCGGTCAAGATGGCCGACATCGCCAGGATGGCGAGCTACGGGTCCTGGCTCAACTTCTTCCTCTGCGACGCGACAGTGAACGGCGTCCAGTTCGTGCACGGCAGGGGCAAGACGTCCGGCGTCTCGCTGACTGCATCGAGGTGCCTGTCATGACGCTTCTGAAGCTGCACCCGATCGAGGTGAAGCGGATCCGGCTGAAGCGACCGAAGCCGATCAGGGAGCGCAACCCGATCGGGGTCGCGGTGGCCGGCCTCGCCATCCTGGCCGCGATCGCGCTGCTCGTCTACTTCTCCGGCGACCTGCCGGTCATCGGCGGCGGCACCGGCTATACCGCCTACTTCGCCGAGGCAGCCGGCCTTCAGGCAGGCAACGAGGTCAGGATCGCGGGCGTCACCGTCGGCTCGGTCACCGGGGTGTCGCTCGACGGCGCCAAGGTCGCGGTCACGTTCAAGATCAAGAACGCCTGGGTCGGCAACCAGACCACGGCGGCGATTGAGATCAAGACCCTGCTGGGCGACAAGTACCTGGCCATCGACCCGCTAGGCACTGCGTCGCAGAACCCGTCAGTGCCGATCCCGCTGTCGCGAACCACCTCGCCCTACGACGTCACGCAGGCCTTCAGCGGCGTCGGCCAGCAGATCAGCCAGATCAATACGGCCCAGCTCGCCCAGAGCATGCAGACGCTGTCCGACGCATTCGCCACGACGCCGCCGTACGTCCGCTCGGCGCTGCGCGGCCTGGCCTCGCTGTCGGCCACCGTCGCCACCAGGCAGACTGAGGTGGCCAGCCTGCTGTCCGGAGCCAAGCAGGTGACCGGCACGCTGGCCAGCGAAGACGCCAGGTTCTCCGCGCTGCTAGGTGACGGCAACCTGCTGCTGGCCGAACTCCAGCAGCGGGAACAGGCCATCTCGGCCATGCTGACCGACACCCGCGAGCTCGCCATCCAGGTCTCCGGCCTGGTGCGCGACGACCAGGCCCAGCTCAAGCCGGCCCTGCAGGCGCTCAACCAGGTCACCGGCGTGCTCGAGAGCAACCAGGCGAATCTCAGCAGTGCCCTAGCGCTGGCCGGCCCGTACTACCGGCTGCTCGGCAACGCCCTGGGCAACGGCCGGTGGTTCGACGTCTACCTGTGCGGCCTCATCACGCACACTGAGGCGCCAGACAACACGCCAGCGACCGGCTGCCAGCCCCCCAAACCGTGAGCCGAGGTAGACGATGCTGATCGGGACCGAGCCGCCGCGGGAGGAGGATGCCGCTCGTACGCGGCGCATTTCCAGGCTGCTGGCGACCAGGCGCGACCGGTGGCTGGCGGGCATCGGCGCGGTGATCCTGGTCGCTGGTCTGGTGGCCGGCGGTGTGGCCATCTACCAGTCCGCGAACCCGTCGACACAGATCACCGCCTACTTCTCCGAGACGATCGGCGTGTACCCGCAGTCGACCGTGCGGGTGCTCGGCGTGCCGGTCGGGACCGTGGACGCGGTGAAGCCGGTCGGCACCGAGGTCAAGGTCACGATGACCGTCAACTCCGGGGTCAAGATCCCGGCCAGCGCGGACGCGGTCGTGATGGAGCCCAGTGTGGTCTCCGACCGCTACATCCAGCTCACTCCGGCCTATACCGGCGGGCCGCAGCTGGCCAGCGGCGCGGTGATCCCGCTGAGCCGGACCGCCGTCCCGCTCGAGATCGACCAGGTGTACGCGAGCCTGGCCAAGCTTGCCGACGCGCTCGGCCCGAACGGGGCGAACAAGCACGACGCCCTCAGCGACCTGATCAAGACCGGCGCGGCGAACCTGGCCGGCAACGGCGCGTACCTGAAGCAGATGCTCACCGAGTACGGCGGGCTGTCCAAGACGCTGGGCGGGTCAGCGGGAAACCTGTTCGCGGCGGTCGCCTACCTGCAGCAGTTCACCACGATGCTGAAGCAGAACAACGGTCAGGTCGTGAAAGCCGAGCAGCAGCTCGCCGACGTATCCGGGTTCCTGGCCAGTGACCGCCAGGAGCTTTCCTCGGCGCTCACCGAGCTCGCCACCGCGCTCGACCAGATCAAGACGTTCATCGGCAGCAACCGCACGCTGCTCGCAGCCAATGTGAACAAGCTCGCCTCGATCACCTCGCTGCTGGTCCAGGAGCGAACCTCGCTGGCCGAGGCGCTCGACGTGGCCCCGCTCGCTGCGGACAACGTGGTCAGCGCCTACAACACCACCACGC
>Ga0335075_10008325_pt1 | contig 15913 bp, 13 predicted proteins | sample Lox_Sample_24_FD_206723 | JGI IMG/M metagenome (GOLD analysis project Ga0335075, IMG submission 206723) | Soil microbial communities from Loxahatchee National Wildlife Refuge, Florida, United States - Lox_Sample_2.4 | ecosystem: Environmental > Terrestrial > Soil > Wetlands | place: USA... | reverse complement strand
GCACGCCGTCGTTCTCGCACATCGAGATCGACATGCGCGACATCCGCTCGGCGCTGGACGACCTGCTGGGCGTGCTCGCGCCGGGGCACTCGCTGATCCTGCGCTCGACGGTGGCGCCGGGCACGACGGAGTTCGTGGCGGGCTATCTGGCCAAGCACCGCGGCTTCCAGGTGGGCGAGGAGGTGTTCGTGGCGCACGCCCCCGAGCGGATCGCCGCGGGCAGGTTCCTGGCGGAGATCGACACGCTGCCGTGCATCGTGGGCGGCGTGGGCGCGCGCTCGGCCGAGGTGGTGGCCGAGCTGTTCGGCTGCTTCGGGGCGCCGATCGTGCAGACGACGCCGGTGCAGGCGGAGCTGGCGAAGATCTGGACGAACATCCTGCGCTACGCGACGTTCGCGCTGCCGAACCTGCTGATGATGGACTGCGAGCGCCACGACGCGAACGTGTTCGAGGTGATCGACCTGATCAACCGCGACTACCCGCGCGGCGGCATCGCCCAGCCGGGCTTCACCGCGGGCACGTGCCTGCGCAAGGACTTCGCGTTCTCGGAGGAGCGCTCGGCGGCCCCGGGGATGCTGCTGGCGGTCTCGCGCGTGAACGAGTCGGTGCCGCTGTTCCTGGTGGAGGGCGCCAGAAGGCGCCTGGGCTCGCTGGCCAACCGCAAGGTGGCGGTGCTGGGGCTGGCGTTCAAGGCGGACACCGACGACGAGCGCGACTCGCTGGCGCACAAGCTGATCAGGCTGCTGGAGCGCGAGCTGGCGGACGTGGCCGTGCACGACCCGCACGTGGCGACGCCGACGGTGGCGCTGGAGGAGGCGATCGACGGGGCAGAGATGGTGGTGGTGGCGGCCAACCACTCGGAGTTCCGCGAGCCCGCGACCCTCGCGGCGATCGCCGAGCGCGCGGCGGGCGACTGCCTGGTGGCGGACCCGTGGAACTGCTGGGGCGCGGCGCAGGTGTTCGCGTACGCCTCCGAGCTGGCCGCGCTGGCCCCCGCCCAGCGCGAGGCGCGCGGATGAGCAGGGTGCTGGTGACCGGCGGCGCGGGCACGATCGGCGCGGCGGTGGTCAGGCGCCTGCTGCGCGACCCTGCGTACGAGGTGCGGGTGTCCGACCAGCGCACGGCGCCGCAGTGGATGCGCGAGGGCTGCGAGGTGCACGTGGGCGACCTGCGCGTGCCGAGAGAGGCGCGCACCGCTACCAAGGGCTGCACGCACGTGATCCACCTGGCGGCGATCGTGGGCGGCATCGCCAACTTCCACCGCCTGCCGCACACGCTCACGGAGGTCAACAACGCGCTGTACAACGCGGTCGTGCGCGCGGCGCTGGAGGAGGAGGTGGAGCGCTTCGTGTACGTGTCCTCCTCGATGGTGTTCGAGCGCGCGGAGGAGTTCCCGACCCCGGAGGACTACCTGCCGCGCTGCCCGGTGCCGCTGTCCGCGTACGGCTTCTCCAAGCTGACGGGCGAGGTGTACTGCCGCGCGGCGCACGACGAGCACGGCCTGCCGTACACGATCTGCCGTCCCTTCAACGCGTACGGGCCCGGCGAGCTGCCGGACGCGGAGCCGGGCATCGCCCATGCCGTGCCGGACCTGATCGAGAAGGTGCTGTCGGGGCAGCGGCCGCTCGAGGTCTTCGGCTCGGGCGAGCAGACGCGGACGCTGACCCACGTGGACGACATCGCCGACGGCATCGTGGCGGCGATGACTTCGCCGGCGGGGCTGAACGAGGACTTCAACATCTCCGCCTCGCGCGAGCTGAGCGTGGCGGAGATCGCGCGGATTGTGTGGGAGGCGTGCGGCGAGGACGCCGAGGCCTTCGAGCTGGAGCACCTGCCGACGTTCACGGTGGACGTGCAGCGGCGCTGGCCGTCGGTGGAGAAGGCGCGGCGCCTGCTCGGCTGGCAGGCGCAGATCGAGGTGGAGGACGGCATCGCGGCGACCGTGCGCTGGCTGCGCGAACGCGATCGCATCGGTGTGGCCGCCGGTGCGCAGGCGGCGAGCGCGGCGCACGCCGGAAACGGCGCCCGCGCGCCGCGGCGGGCCATCGCTGGCGGTCGATAGGCTGCCGCGTCATGTCCGAGCGCCGCTCAGCGCTGATAACCGGCGTCACCGGCCAGGACGGCTCCTACCTGGCGGAATTGCTGCTGGAGAAGGGCTACGAGGTCCACGGGATGGTGCGCCGCGCCTCCACGGAGAAGTTCGAGCGGATCGAGCACATCCGCGACCGCATCACCCTGCACCAGGGCGACCTGCTCGACCAGCGCTCGCTGGTGGACGCGCTGCGCGCCTCCAAGCCGACGGAGATCTACAACCTGGCGGCGATGTCGTTCGTGGCGGTGTCCTGGATCCAGCCGACGCTGACGGCGGAGTTCACCGGCACGGGCGTCACGCGCATGCTCGAGGCGATGCGCGAAGTGTGCCCGCAGGCGCGGTTCTACCAGGCGTCCTCGAGCGAGATGTTCGGCAAGGTGCTGCAGGTCCCGCAGACGGAGACGACACCGTTCTACCCGCGCTCGCCGTACGGGGTGGCGAAGGCGTACGGGCACTTCATCACCGTCAACTACAGGGAGTCCTACGACCTGCACGCGACGTCGGGGGTGCTGTTCAACCATGAGTCACCCCGCCGCGGCCTGGAGTTCGTCACGCGCAAGATCACCTGGCACGCGGCGGCCATCAGGCACGGCCTGGAGAAGGAGCTGCGCCTGGGCAACCTCGACGCGGAGCGCGACTGGGGGTACGCGAAGGACTATGTGGAAGCGATGTGGCTGATGCTCCAGCGCGTGGACCCGCAGGACTACGTGATCGCGACGGGCGAGGCGCACTCCGTGCGCGAGTGCTGCGAGATCGCCTTCGACGAGGCCGGGCTGGGCGACTTCGAGCGCTACGTGACGATCGACCCGGCGTTCGTGCGCCCGGCGGAGGTCGACCACCTGATCGGCGACGCGGGCAAGGCCGAGCGCGATCTCGGCTGGAAGCCGCAGACGAGCTTCGAGCAGCTGATCCGGCTGATGACGCGCGCGGACCTCGAGCTGCTGGCGCCGCGCTGAGCGCCGTGGGCGTCCCCCTGTTCGACACCTCGACGCCGCTGGCGCCGCTGCGCGAGGAGCTGCGCGCGGCGGTGGCGCGAGTGCTCGACTCCGAGCGCTACGTCCTCGGCCCGGAGGTGAGCGCGTTCGAGCGGGAGTTCGCGGACTACTGCGGCTGCGCGCACGCGGTTGGAGTGGCCAACGGAACGGACGCGATCACGATCGCGCTGCGCGCGATCGGCGTGGGACCGGGCGACGAGGTCGTCGTTCCTTCCTTCACCTTCTACGCCTCCGCCGAGGCGATCCCGCCGACGGGCGCGCAACCGGTGTTCTGCGACATCGACCCGGACACGTATTGCGTGACGGCGGAGACCGTCCGCGCGGCGCTGACGCCGCGCACGAAGGCCGTCGTGGCAGTGCACCTGTTCGGCAACGTGGCGCCGGTCGCGGAGATCGAGGCGCTGGGCGTGCCCGTGCTGGAGGACGCCGCGCAGGCGGCCGGCTCGACGGCTGCCGGCGACGCGCACGCCGGCGCGCTGGGCACCGCGGCGACGTTCTCGTTCTTCCCCTCCAAGAACCTCGCGTGCTTCGGCGACGGAGGCATGATCACCACCTCCGACGAGCAGATCGCAGAACGCGCCCGCACGCTGCGCTTCCACGGCTCCCGCGACAAGGTCACATACGAGCAGGTCGGCTACAACTCGCGCCTGGACGAGGTGCAGGCGGCGATCCTGCGCGTGCAGCTTCCCCATCTGGACGCATGGGCCGACGGGCGACGGGCTGCCGGGCGCCACTACGAGCAGGCGGGGCTAGGCGGGCTGGTGGGGCTGCCCCAGCCGCTCCCCGGAGCCTCGCCGGCCTGGCACCTGTACGTGATCGGCGACGAGCGCGTCGAGCGCCTGGAAGGCGCGTTCGCAGCCGCGGGCGTCGGCTGCAAGCCCTACTACCGCACCCCCGTCCACCGCCAGGCCGCGATGCGCGAGTGGGGCGCAGGCGTCGAGCTGCCCGCGACCGAGCACGCCGCGCGCACGCACCTGGCGATCCCGATGAGCCCCGTCCTCACGCGCGAGCAGGCGGAGGAGGTGGTGGCGGCCGCGCGCGCCTAGCGCCAGCGCTCGAGCAGGTCCTCCTCGCCGACCTCGCGCACGACACGCGCGGGCACGCCCATGACGACCGCGCGCGCGGGCACGTCGCGCGTGACCACGGCTCCCGCGGCCACGAACGCCTCCTCTCCGATCTCCACGCCCGGCGTCAGCACCGCGCCGCCGCCGACGCGGCATGCGCGCCGCAGCGTGGCGCCGCGGGTTTGCATGCCCGGCCCGTGACGGGCCATCGTGTGGTCGTTGGTGGTGAGCGCCCCCGGGCCGACGAACACGTCGTCCTCGACGAGCGAGAACGCGGTCAGGTACACGTTCGTCTGCACGCGCACGCGCGCGCCGATCCTCACGTCGTTGTCGACCACGCTGCCGCGGCCGATCACCGAGCGCTCGCCGATCGAGGAGCGCTCGCGCACGAACGCCTGGTCGCCGACGATCGCCTGCGCGCCGATGCTCGCGCCGGCGAACACCACCGCGCCGGCGCCCACGCTCACCCCGGCGTCCAGCCGCAGCGCGCCCACCTCGCCGCCGGCGCTGGAGTGGCGGGCCAGGCGCGGGCGCTTGCCGAGCACCGCGTGGTCCTCCACCGAGCAGCCGTCGCCGATCACCGTGCCGGCGTGCACGACCACGTGCGCGCCGAAGCTGACGCCCTCGCCGAGGCGCACGCCGTCCTCCAGCAGCGGTTCCGCAGCTCGGGGGCCGGAGGCGGTGCCTGGGCTCACAGGCGCACGACGTTGGCGGCGTCCGCGTGCCGCGTGATGCCGCGCAGGTCCACGACCAGGCGCGCGCGGCGCGCGATCAGCTCGTGGTCGACGGTGGGATGAGCGGTGACGATCAACACGAGGTCGGTGTCGGCGAGCGCCTGCTCCAGCGGGACGCTCTCCAGCGCGAACTCCGCCAGCGCGGGCACGTGCGGGTCGTGGTAGGCGACCTCCGCGCCGAGATCGCGCAGCAGCGAGATGATCTTCAGCGCCGGCGACTCGCGCATGTCCCCCACCCCGGGCTTGTAGCTCACCCCCACCACGGCCACGCGCGCGCCTTTCACCGACATGCCGCTGTCGTTGAGCGCTCGCTGCGCCTTCGCCACGCAGTGGTAGGGCATCTGCTGGTTGACCTTGCCCGCCAGCTCGATGAACTCCGTAGCCATGTCGAACTCGCGCGCCCGCCAGCTCAGGTAGAACGGGTCGACGGGCAGGCAGTGACCGCCCATCCCCGGCCCGGGCTCGAAGCGCATGAACCCGTACGGCTTGCTCGAGGCGGCGTCCACGACCTCCCAGATGTCGATGCCCATGCGATCGGTCAGCATCGCCATTTCGTTGACCAGCGCGATGTTCACCGAGCGGAAGATGTTCTCGAGCAGCTTGCACAGCTCCGCCGCCTCGGGGCTGGACACCCGCACCACGCGATCGCACACGCGTTCGTACAGCTCCTGCGCGCGCTGTGCGCACTCCTCGGTCAGGCCGCCCACCACCTTGGGCGTGTTGCGCAGCGTGTAGTCGGTGCGGCCGGGGTCCACGCGCTCCGGCGAGAACGCCAGATGGAAGTCGCGGCCGGCCGCCAGGCCGAACTCCTCGAGCAGCGGCGCGATCCGCTCGCGCGTGGTGCCCGGGTAGGTGGTCGACTCCAACACCACCAGCTGGTCGGCCTGCAGCACCTCCGCCAGCGAGCGGGTGGAGTCGATCAGCGGTCCGAGGTCGGGCTCGCGGTTGGGCGTCAGCGGCGTGGGCACGCACACCAGCACCGCGTCCGCGCGCTCCAGCCGCGCATAGCGGGTGGTCGCGTGGATGCGCCCGGCGACCGCGGCAAGCGCCTCGGAGCTGACGTCCTCGATGTAGGAGTCGCCCGCCTTGATCGCGTCCACCTTGCGCGAGTCGACGTCGACGGCGATCACCTCGCAACCCTCGCCGGCGAACGCGACCGCCAGCGGCAAGCCCACGTAGCCCAGCCCGATCACGCCCACGGTCGTCATGCGGGCGCAGTGTACGACCTCGCTGAGACGGGCCTGGCGCGACGGCGCGTTCAGCGCGACGCGCCTGCGGTGGCGCGCAGCGAGCGCAGGTCGGCCTGCACCATCCGCTCGACCAGCGCGTCGAAGTCGAGCTGCGGCGTCCAGCCGAGCCGCTCGCGCGCCTTCGTCGGGTCGCCCACGCTGGCGGTGCGCTCGGGCGCGCGGACGAGCCCGGGGTCCACGCGCACGTGGCGCTCGGCGTCCAGGTCGACGCACGCGAACGCCGCCCGCGCGAACTCGGCCACCGTGTGGGGCACGCCGCTGGCCAGCACGTAGTCGTCCGGATGCTCCTGCTGGAGCATCAGCCACGCGCCCCGCACGATGTCGCCGGCGAACGACCAGTCGCGCACGGCGTCCAGCGAGCCGAGCGTCAGCTCCCGCTGAAGCCCCAGGCTGATCGCCGCCGCCGCGCGCGTGATCCTGCGGGTGACGAAGCGCTCGGGGCGGCGCTCGGACTCGTGGTTGTAGACGATGCCGGAGCTGGCGTGCAGCTGGTCGTGCCCGCGCAGCGCGCCGACGAGCTGGTGGGCGGCCAGCTTGGCGATCGCGTAGGGGTTGGTGGGACGAGCAGGCGTGTCCTCTCGCTGCGGGCTCTCCGGCGCCTCGCCGAACATCCCTCCGGAGGCGCACGCGTACACGCGCATCTCGCGGTCGACGTCGCGCACGGCCTCCAGCACCGCCGCGCACGAGCCGACGATCGCCCGCGCGCTCTCGCCCGGCTCCTCCCAGGACGCGGGCACGAACGACGGCGCGGCCAGGTGGTAGATCTCCCGCGGGCGCACGCGCTCGATCGCCGCGCGCAGCGTTTGCGGCTCCAGCAGCTCCGCGCGCACGAGCTGCACCTGCCCGCGCAGGTGCTCGCTGCTGCCGAGCGAGCCCTCCTCGCCGGCGCGAACCGTGCCGGCGACCTCGTAGCCCTTCTCCAGCAGCAGCTCCGCCATGAACGAGCCGTCCTGGCCGGTGAAGCCCGTGATCAGAGCGCGGGGCGCAAAACGCACGGGGCCAGCTTACGTGCCGTCGTACACCTCTGCCAGACCGCGCGCGACGACCGCCGGGGAGCACAGCGCGAGCACCCGCCGGCGACCGCGCTCGCCCGCCTCGCGATCGCCCGCCAGGCGCTCGATCGCGCTCGCCAGCTCGCGCGCGTCGCCCGCCGCCACAAGCCCGTCGGAGTCCACCAGCTCGGGGTGCGACCCCACGCGGCTGGCGATCACCGGCAGCCCCGCCGCCATCGCCTCCGCCAGCGACATCCCGAACGTCTCGCCGAAGCGCGACGGCGCCAGCGCCAGCGCGGCGCCGGCGCGCAGCGCCGCCAGCCGCCCGGCGTCCACGCGCCCGACGAACCGCACGGCGCCTCCCGCAGCTCGCGTCGCCAGCCGCGCCCGCTCGGGCCCGTCGCCCGCCACCACCAGCGGCATGCCCGCCATGCGGCATGCGTCGATCGCCACCTCCACGCCCTTCTCCGCCGACAGGCGCGCCACCACCAGCGCGTACGGACCCGCCGGCACGTCCGCCGCGGGATCGGGCTCGGCCGCGCGCAGCGGCGGCGCGAGCACGCGCACCCGCTCCCAGGCCAGCGGGGCGCCGAGCGCGCGCAGGCGCTCGCGGGCGAAGCGGCTGGGGACGATCACGGCGTCCGCCTGCTCCACCAGGCGGCGCTGCCACAGCGAGAGCGACGCTCCGTACGCGGCCGCCTCGGCGGCGCTGCCGCGGCAGTTCAGGCGCACCCCCGGGAGCGTGTTGCGCCCGTGGCAGCGCGTGCACTCGCGGCCGTGGGTGAAGCACACGCCCACGGCGCACACCAGCCGGTACTGGTGCAGGTGCAGCACCACGCGCGTCCCGCGCGTGCGCGCGGCGGCGAGCGCCCGCCAGCCGAACGCGGGCTGCAGGTTGTGCGCGTGCAGCACGCGCGCCCCGCTGGAGCGCAGCGCCGCCGCCACCTGCGCCGCGTCCAGCCCGCCGCGCACGAGCCCGAGCGCGGCGCGGGCTCTGCCGATCGCGGCGGAGTCGCGCTCGAGCAGCTCGGCCGGCTCGCCCACGTGCTCGCGCACGAGCCACAGCAGGTTCTCCACGGTGCGCTCCTCGCCGCCGGTCGTGCGGTAGCGGTTGTGCAGGAACAGGACCATTTGCGGCCTCAAACCTAGACTCTCTGGCAGCCATGGCCCCGCCCGCGTCGATCGTCATCCCCACCCGCGCCCGCCCGTCCTACCTGGAGGTCGCGCTGGCGTCGATCGCGCCCGCCGCCGAGCGTGCGGGGGCGGAGGTGCTGGTCGTGGACGACGCGGGCGACTCGGCGGCGACGCGAGCGCTGGCCGCGCGCTTCGGGGCGCGCTACGAGCCCCACCCCGGCCCGCTCGGCCTGAACGTCGCGCGAAACACCGGCGTGCAAAGCACGCACGGAGACCTCGTGGTGTTCGTCGACGACGACGTCCGCGCGAGCGCGGGCTGGCTTCAGGCGCTGCTGAACGCCGCGCGCGAGAACCCCGAGGCGGACGTGTTCGCGGGACGCATACAGCCTTGTATTGAGGGCCGCGCTGCGCGCGGGTGTGGGAGGGCGCACGCAGGGATCACGGCGCTCGATCTGGGCGACGGCGAGCGCGACGCGCGCTTCGCGTGGGGCGCGAACATGGCGATCCGCCGCGCCACGCTGGAGCGGGTGGGGCCGTTCGACGTGTCGCTGGAGCACGGCGGCGACGAGCAGGAGTGGCAGGAACGCCTGCGCGCGCGCGAGCCGGGGGCGCGCGTCGTGTACGTGCCCGGCGCGCGCGTGGAGCACCGTCGCGCCGGCGCGGACGCGCGGCTGCGCTCGCTGATGCGCACGGCGCACACGCGCGGGCTGGCCGCGCGGCGCTTCGACGCCCGCCGCGGGCACGCGCCGTCGCTGGGCGCCGAGTCGCTCACGCTCGCCCGCTGCCTCGGCCACGTGGTGCGCCGCCGCTGCCCGGCGGGGCTGACGACGGTCGCGCACAGCGCCGGGCGCCTGCAGGAAGGACTGCGCGAACGCGGCGCCCCAGGGGGGTCGGTCGACACCGAGGACTTCCTGTCGGGCACCAGCGGCACCGTCGGCGGCCTCGCTGCGCTGCGCGGCCGTGCCGGCGACGAGGCGCTGGACGCGTGGGAGACGCTCAGCGCCAGGCGCCTGCGGCTCGGGCTGGCCGCGCGCCACGCGCCGCCGCTGCGGCGCGTGCTCGTCCTGGGGGTGCAGCGCCCCGAGCACGCCAGCCTGTCCGGCGCGATCCGCGAGGAGCTGCTGCGCTCGCGCCACCAGGTCGAAATGCACACATGCCCTCCCGGCGGGCGCGGCAAGTTCGAGAACCTCAACCTGCTGCTGGCCGACCACCCCGCCGACGCGCACGACTGGCTGCTGGTGGTCGACGACGACATCGAGCTGCCGCGCGGCTTCCTCGACCGCTTCCTGTTCCTGTGCGAGCGCTTCTCGCTGTCGCTCGCGCAGCCCGCGCACCGCCTGCTCTCGCATGCCGCGTGGCCGGTGACACGGCGACGGCGCGGCAGCGTCGTGCGCGAGACGCAGTTCGTGGAGATCGGGCCGCTGACAGCGTTCGCCGCGCGCACGTTCCCCGTGCTGCTGCCGTTCCCCCAGCTGCGCATGGGCTGGGGGCTGGACGCCCACTGGGCCGCGCTGGCGCGGGAGCACGGCTGGCGCTGCGGCGTGGTGGACGCGCTCGCGATCAGCCACCTCGCGGCTCCCGCGGCCGCTGGCTACCGGCGCGAGGACGCGGTCGCGGAGGCGCGCGCGTTCCTCGCCGAGCGCCCGTACGTGCGCGCCGAGGAGGCCGGACGCACGCTCACGACCCACCGCCGCTGGTGAGCGGCCACGGGCACACGCGGCCGAAGGTGGCGGTCGTCGCAGAGTTCTACCCGAGCAGCCGCGATCCCGTGCTCGGCGTGTGGGCGCACCGCCAGGCGCTCGCCGCGCGCGACGCCGGCGCGGACGTGCGCGTGCTGGTCCTGCACCGCTTGGTCCCGCCCCGCTCCGCGCTCGCCGCCGGCCCCGCGGCGCTCTCGCGCGCGCTGGCCGGGCTCGTGCGCGAGCCGCGCCGCCAGCAGCGCGACGGCCTGTCCGTCACGTACGTCCCGTACGTGTCCCCGCCGCGCGAGCGCTCCTACCCCGCCTGGGGAGCGTGGGCGGCCGCGCCGCTGGCGCTCGCGCTGCGCCGGCTGGCGCGCTCGTTCGCGTTCGAGCTGGTCCACGCCCACAACGCGGTGCCAGCCGCCGACGCCGTGCGCCGGGCGCGCGTCGCCCGCCCGCTCGTCGTCTCGGTTCACGGCAGCGACGTGCTGTACACGGCCGGACGCTACGCGGCCGGCGCCGAGGCCGTGGCCAGCGGCCTCGGCGCCGCCCGCCTGGTGCTCGCCAACAGCCACGGCATCGCCGATCTCGCCCGCGCGCACGGCGCGCACGAGACGCGCGTGGTGCACCTGGGCACCGACATGCCCACCGCCTCCTCCTCCCCCGCCCGCGACGGCCGCTCGGTCGCGCTCAGGACAGACGCCGGGCCGCCCTCGCCGGCCTCCAGCGTGGGCGGCCCACGCGCCGAGGCGCCGTCGCTGGTCACGGTGGCGCACCTGGTCGCGCGCAAGCGCCACGCGGACGTGCTGCGCACGCTCGCGGTCCTCGCCCAGCGCCATCCCACGCTGCGCTACGCCGTGATCGGCGACGGCCCCGAGCGCGGCTCGCTGGAAGCGCTGGCCGAGCGTCTGGGGGTCGCCGGGCGGGTCGACTTCCACGGCCAGCTCCCACCCGATCGCGCGATCGCGCGGGCCCGGCGCTGCACGCTGTTCGTGATGCCCTCCACGGAGGAGGCGTTCGGGGTCGCCTACATCGAGGCGATGGCCGGAGGGGTCCCCGCGATCGGCTGTCGCGGCGAGCCCGGGCCCGAGGAGATCGCCGCCGCAGGCGACGGCTTTTTGCTGGTGCCGCCCGGCGACATCGAGCGCCTTTCCCAGCGCATCGACGAGCTGCTGTCCGACCGCCATCGCCTGCGCGAGGCCGGCCAGCGCGCGCGCGCGACCGTGGCCGCCAGCTTCACGTGGGAGCGCTGCGGCGAGCGCACGCTGGCCGCCTACCGTCACGTGCTCGCGTGAAACCTGTCCTGTTCGTGACCGGCCACGCCCCCGCCTACCGCGTGGGGGCGTTCGCGCGCCTGCACGAACGCGAGGGCGTCGAATTCGCGCTGTTCGGCGGGCGCTACCAGCACGGGGGCCCCGATCACGACAGCGAGCTGCCGTTCCCCCATCGCCGCGTGCGCCCGGGCGAGCTGCGCTCGCTGGCGCGCAGCGGCGGCTACCGCGCGGTGGTGTGCCCCACCGGCGGACGCCTGGCGCCGCTGGGCACGTGGGCGGGCGCGCGCTCCGCGCGCGTGCCGCTGGTCCTGTGGGCGTCGCTGTGGGCCCACCCGCGCAGCGTGGCCCACGCTTTCACCTACCTGCCGCTCGCGCGCCTGTACCGCTCGGCCGACGCGGTGGTCACCTACGGCGAGCACGTCAGCGCATACGTGCGGGCGCACGGCGCGCGCAACGTGCACGTGGCCCCGCAGTCCGTGGACAACGACTTCTGGCGCTCGCCGGAGGTCTCCCCGCCGCACGCGCGCGACTGGCCGGCGGCGGCGCGCCCGCGCTTCCTGTTCGTCGGCCGGCCGGTGCCCGAGAAGGGGCTGGAGGTGCTGCTGGAGGCGTGGCGCTCGGCACACGCGAGCGCACCGCGGGCCGCGCTGGTGCTGGCGGGGGTGGACGCGAGCGCGAGCGAGGGCTCGATCGTCGGCCTCGGCCAGCTCGGGCCGCGGGCGCTTCGCGACGTGTACGCGGCCTGCGACGCGCTGGTCGTGCCGTCGATCCCCACGCGCACCTTTCGCGAGCCTTGGGGGTTGGTGGTCAACGAGGCCATGAACCGCGGGCTCGCAGTGATCGCCACAGACGCCGTGGGCGCCGCCGCCGGCGGCCTGGTGCGCGACGGCGAGAACGGGCTGATCGTGGCGGCCGGCGACAGCCGCGCGCTGGCGGGCGCGATCGTGCGGCTCGCGGCCGACGACCGGCTGCGCGAGGGGATGGGCGCGGCCGGGCACCAGCAGGTGCTCGCGTTCAGCCACGACGCATGGGCGCGCGGGTTCTCCGCGGCGCTCGCCAGCGTGGGCGTCTCCCGCGGGCATTGCTAGCGTTGGGGGGTCAGCCTATGAGGGTCCTCCAGCTCATGAGCCGACGGGTTGCGCGTGTGCGGCCCCGTCGGCCGGGTCGACGCACGCTCGCGATGGCGTCGCTGGCGCTCGCCATGCTGACCATGTGTGCGCCCGCGCACGCGGACGTCGGCGAAAAGATCATCCTGCGCTGCACCCACAACGAATCGATCAGCGGGTTCAGTCAAGCCGACTACAGGAAGGCGCTCAAAGACCTGAACGCCGACACGGAAGAGTACAGCGGCTGCGAAGCCACGATCCGCCAGGCGGCTCTCGCCGCCGCCGCCGGCGGCGCGGGCGGCGGCGTCGCCGGCGGCCCCGGCGCGCCGGCGGCCGTCCCGCTTCCGGCCACGTCCGCCGAGCAGCAGGCGATCACGCACGCCCAGAAGGCCGGCTCCCAGTCGGTCAGGCTGTCCGGCGGCGCGCCGGTCCGCCCCGGCGTGGTGCACGTGAGCATCTCCTCCGCGCTCAGCTCGCTGCCCAGCCCGCTGCTGGCGACGCTCGCCTTCCTACTCGCGTGCCTGCTGCTGATCGCCGGCGGCGCCGCGCGCAACCGCATCCGTGCCCGCCGCGCAGACTGAGCGCCCGCCGCTGCGCGACGCGGACGCGCCGCCCGCGGTGACGAGCGGCGTGCGCTGGCGGCTGGCGCGTCCCGGGCACGGGCCGGTGACGCCCCTCGCGGGCGCCTGGCAGCGGCTGTCGTTGACCACGCTGGCGGTCGCCGGGGTCTTCTGCTTCATCACGTTCGAGGCCAAGGGCGGCCTGAAGCTCGAAACGATGAGCACCACGGAGATGGCGCTGACGCTGGCCTCGGGCGCGCTGGTGGCGGCGGGGGTGATCCTCGCTCCCGCCGGCGCGCGCGCATACGGGCGCTGGCCGGCCGGCCTGCTGCTCGCGTTCGCGGCCTTGAGCGCGATCTCGATCGTGTGGTCGGTGCAACCCGACCAGAGCTGGCAGGACGCCAACCGCCTGCTCGCCTACAGCGGCGTGTTCGCGGCCGGCGTGGCGCTCGTGCGCGTCGCGCCCGGGCGCTGGCCGGCCGTGCTCGGGGGGTTGGCGCTGGCGGCGGTCGTCGTGTGCGCGTACGCGCTCGCGACGAAGGTGTTCCCCGCGAGCCTCGACCCGGGCGACACCTACGCGCGCCTGAACGAACCGTACGGCTACTGGAACGCGGTTGGGCTGACCGCCGCGATGGGGGCGATCTGCTGCCTGTGGCTGGGCGCGCGCCGAACGGGACACGCGCTGCTGCGCGCGCTCGCCTACCCGGCGATGGGCCTACTGCTGCTGACGCTCGTGCTCGCGTACTCCCGCGGCGCGCTCGCCGCGCTGGCCGTGGGTCTGGCGCTGTGGTTCTGCATGGTGCCGCTGCGCCTGCGCGGCGCCGCGCTGGTGATCGCAGGCGCGGTGGGGGCCGGCGCGGTCGCCGCGTGGGACTTCTCCAACCACGCGCTCAGCTCCGAAGGGGTGGCGCTCGCGCAGCGCACCCCCGCGGGACACCAGCTGGGGGCGCTGGTGGTGGCGATGTTGGCGGCGCTGGCGATCGTGGGGATCGCCGTCGGCTTCCTCACGGGCCGCAACGCCCCCTCGCCGCTCGCGCGCCGGCGCGCGGGGGCCGGCCTGCTGGCGGCGATCGTGCTCGTGGTGCTCGTCTTCGCGGGAGCGCTCGCGCACAGCCACCGCGGCCTCACCGGCAGCATCTCGCACGCCGTCGGCGCGCTCACCAACCCCAACGCCAAACCGCCGCCCAACACCCCCGGACGCCTGACGGGCGTGGCGAGCGTGCGCGCCCGCTACTGGAAGGAGGGCCTGCAGGTGTTCGACGCGCACCCGCTGTTCGGCGCGGGCGCCGAAGGCTACGCGACCGCGCACCAGCGCTATGAAACCGAGACGCTGGAAGTGCGCCACGCCCACAGCTTCGTCGTGCAGACGCTCGCCGACCTGGGCATCGTCGGCCTGCTGGTGGCGCTGGCGCTGGCGCTCGTGTGGGCGGCGGCCGCTGGGCGCGCGACGCATCCGTTCAACCGGCGCTGGACCCGCTGGCGCGCGTGGCTGGAGATCCGCTCCGGCGCGCGTCCCGGATGGCGGGCGCTGCCGGCGGGGCAGGCCGCCCGCTACACGCCCGAGCGGGTGGCGCTGCTCAGCATGCTGACCGTGGTGGTGGTGTTCGGCGCTCACTCGCTGATCGACTGGACGTGGTACGTGCCCGGCGACGCGTGCGTGGCGCTGCTGTGCGCGGGCTGGCTCGCCGGGCGCGGACCGCTACCCGCCGGCGAGGGGGTGGCCACGGGCACGCTTGCGGCGCGTCCGAGCCGCACGCGCATGGCGGTGGCGGGCGCGGCGATGATCGCGGCGCTGCTCGCCGCGTGGTCGCAGTGGCAGCCGCAACGATCCGAACAGGCAAGCCAGGAGGCGGCCACGCGCCTCGAAGCGCACGACACGCGCGGGGCGCTGCAGGCCGCCGACACGGCCGTCGCGCGCGACCCGCTGTCGATCGACGCGCTGTTCACGCTCGCGAGCGTGCAGCGCTTCGCCGGCGAGACGGCGCGCGCCCGCGCGACGCTCGTGCGGGCCGTGCGCCTGCAGCCGTCCAACCCAAAGACGTGGCTGGCGTTGGGACGTTACGACCTGCAGAGCCAGAGCGACCCGCGCGCGGCCGTCGCGGAGCTGCGGGCGGCGATATACCTCGATCCGCAGTCGATCTCGCCCGAAGCGGTCGCCGACGGCAACAGCAACGCGATCGAAGTCCACAACGACTACGTCGAAGCGTTGCGGGCGCTGGCGGCGCAGCAGGAATCGGCGCTGCGCGTCAAAAGCGCGCGCGCGTCGCGTGCGCGAGCAGCACGCGGCGCGCGCCCGGCGCTCCGCCCGCGCTCCGCACCTCGATCTCCGTGAAGCGGAAGTCGGACAGCAGCCGGCCCAGCGTGGCGCGGCTGTAGAAGCGCAGGTGGTCGCCGCGGGGGTCGAAGCGCGTCGCGAACGCGCGCGGCGAGAGGGCCACGCGCATCAGCGTGAGCGGCCCGTGCGCGGGGGTGCTCAGCAGCAGGCTGCCGCCGGATCGCAGCACGCGACGAACCTCCGACAGCCATGCGGCCGTGTCCGCCACGTGCTCGATCACCTCCCCCGCCCACACGACGTCGAAGCTCGCGTCCTGCAGGTCCCACGCCTGCGTCGGCGCGACCAGGCGCAGGTCCAGCCGCGGATCGCGCGCTCGCGCGCGGCGCAGCGGCTCCTCGGCGACGTCCACGCCCACGACCTTCGCGCCCGCGCGCGCAAGCTCGGCAGCGAACTGTCCCTCGCCGCAACCGACGTCGAGCACGCGCTGGCCCGCCTGCACCCGCTCCAGCAGGAAGCGCCTGCGCAGCGAGAAGTCGGGCGGGTCCGATCCCTGCGGCACGCTTTGCCACAGGGCCTCGTGGTACTCGCGCGAGGGCATCCAGCCGCAGGCTAAACGGCCGGCGCGCGCCACGCGCGCGCGCCGGTCCACGCCCGAGCCGCAGGCTCATGGCGGGCGCGCAACGCGCGCACCCGGCGCGAGCGCGCTCGACCTGCAGCAACGCTCTCATATCTACCCTTCCGTGGGCAAAGCGATT
>Ga0335075_10008323_pt1 | contig 15913 bp, 15 predicted proteins | sample Lox_Sample_24_FD_206723 | JGI IMG/M metagenome (GOLD analysis project Ga0335075, IMG submission 206723) | Soil microbial communities from Loxahatchee National Wildlife Refuge, Florida, United States - Lox_Sample_2.4 | ecosystem: Environmental > Terrestrial > Soil > Wetlands | place: USA... | reverse complement strand
GCGCCAGACAATCCGGGCGCTGGCATGCGGGCCGGCCGGATGAACAGACGCAATCCGCCACGTGACAATCCGGGCTCTGCCGACAGCCACCGTATCGGGAGGCAGCGACCCACCGTGTGCCGCCTCCGGCCACGGACTCGCGACGGTTGCACGGGCGGAAGGCGGGACTCGCCTTCCGTGCAGCCGCACCCGGAAGAAAGGGAATCCCGATGCCGCGCTGAACCGGAACCGTCGGATCGCCGGGAAATCTCCCCGCCACTCGGCGCGTCCGATGGTTTGTTCGGGAATCCTGGCAGAGCTCCCTTGACGCGCCGGGCGGCCGGTGCTTCACTCAGTCGAACGACCGTTCATTCATGCGGAGGCTCATCCCATGGTACTGCAGCACGACCGCAACCGCCGCGACTTCACCGCCTTCCGTCCGGAACACTTCCTGTGGTCGCTGGACGGCAAGGTCGCCACCATCACGCTGAACCGGCCCGAGCGGAAGAACCCGCTGACGTTCGAATCCTATGCCGAATTGCGCGACACCTTTCGTGCGCTACTTTACGCCGATACCGTCAAGGCCGTGGTTTTGACCGGGGCCGGCGGCAATTTCTGCTCCGGCGGCGATGTGCACGAGATCATCGGCCCGTTGGTCCGCATGCAGGAAGCCGGCGACATGCAGGGCTTGCTTGACTTCACCCGCATGACCGGCGATCTGGTGAAAGCGATGCGCGCCTGCCCGCAGGTCATCGTCGCCGCGATCGACGGCATCTGTGCGGGCGCCGGCGCCATCCTCGCCATGGCCTCGGACCTCCGCCTCGGCACCGAGGCCAGCAAAGTTGCCTTCCTGTTCACGCGCGTCGGCCTGGCCGGCGCAGACATGGGCGCCTGCAACATCCTGCCCCGCATCATCGGTGCCGGCCGCGCCGCCGACTTGCTCTACACCGGCCGCGCCATGAGCGGCGCGGAAGCAGAGCGCTGGGGCTTCTATAACCGCCTTTGCGAACCCCAGCGTGTCCTGGCCGAGGCGCAGGACCTGGCCGCCTCGCTCGCCGCCGGTCCGACCTTCGCACACGCCATGACCAAGCGCTGCCTGCACCAGGAATGGAGCATGCCGATCGACGAAGCGATCGAGGCCGAAGCGCAAGCCCAGGCCATCTGCATGCAGACCAAGGATTACGGCCGCGCCTACCGCGCCTTCGTGGAGAAGCAACGCCCCGCGTTCCAGGGCGATTGAGCACGCCACGATGGCCGACACGAGCTTCCTCGGCTGGCCGTTCTTCGAGGACCGGCACCGCGACTTTGCACAACGCCTGGATGCCTGGGCCGACACGCATGTGGCGCCCTTCGTCGCCGGCCATGGCGACGTCGATACGGCCTGCCGCGACCTGGTGGCGGGGCTGGGTGCCGGCGGCTGGCTCGCCATTGCGGTGCCGGAAGGCGGGCCGGAGCAACTCGACGTGCGCATGCTGTGCATCGCCCGCGAGATCCTGGCCCGGCACGCCGGCCTGGCGGATTTCGCTTTCGCCATGCAGGGGCTGGGCACCGGCGCCATCACGTTGTTCGGCAGCGACACGCTGCGGCAGCGCTACCTGCCGCCGGTGCGCGCCGGCCGCCACATCGCAGCCTTCGCGCTGTCCGAACCCGGTTCCGGGTCGGATGTCGCCGCCCTGTCCACCACGGCCGTGCCGGTCGCCGGCGGATGGCGGATCGATGGCCTGAAGACCTGGATCTCCAACGGCGGCATTGCGCAGCATTATGTCGTGTTCGCTCGCAGCGGCGAGGCACCCGGCGCCCACGGGCTGACGGCATTCGTCGTGGACGCCGACACGCCGGGATTGGAGATCGCCGAGCGCATCGACGTGATCGCGCCGCATCCGATGGCAACGTTGCGCTTCGACAATTGCAGTGTGCCGGACGAGAACCGCCTGGGCGAACCGGGCAAGGGGTTCGCGGTCGCGATGGCGACGCTCGACGTGTTCCGCCCCACCGTGGGCGCCGCCGCACTGGGCCTCGCGCGGCGCGCCCTCGATGAGGCGGTGCGGCGCGCCACCGAGCGGCAACTCTTCGGCAAGGTGCTGGCAGAGCATCAGATCACGCAGGCGAAGCTGGCCGACATGGCAACGGCGATCGATGCCAGCGCGCTGCTGGTCTATCGCGCGGCCTGGATGCGCGACGTGCTGCGGCAGCGCATCACCCGCGAGGCGGCGATGGCGAAGCTGTACGCCACCGAGGCGGCGCAGCAGGTGATCGACGCCGCCGTGCAGATGTTCGGCGGGCTGGGCGTGAGGAGCGGCGTGATCGTGGAGTCGCTGTATCGCGAGGTCCGTGCGCTGCGCATCTACGAAGGCGCGAGCGAAGTGCAGAAGCTGATCATCGCGAGGGAGACGCTGCCGCGTCCGGAGCGGGCAGCGCGGCGCTAGCTGGGGCGCGAGGCGCGGAGTGGAGCGCCCCCTGCGGGGAAGCTCGCATTGAGCGTGCGGGTCGGCTGGTTCGCATTTCCCATAGCCAGCGAAGGCAACGGAAGGCAAAGCAGGGGGCCGACCCCTTCCGCTGCCTCACCCCACCATTGTCAGTCCGCCGCTCACGCTCAACACCTGCGCTGTCACATAGTCCGAACGCGGACTGGCAAAGAACAGGATGGCATCGGCCAGTTCCTGTGGTTTCGCGATGCGCTTGAACGGGATCGCCTTCTCCAGCGCGACCTTCAACTTGTCCGGCTGCGCATGGAACAGGGGGGTGTCCGTCGGGCCGGGACAGACGCAGTTCACGGTGATGCTGTAGCGCGCGACCTCGCGGGCGAGCGACTTGGTGAACGCGATCATGCCGCCCTTCGCCGCGGCATAGACCGTCTCGCCCAGGCTGCCGACCCGGCCGGCATCGCTCGAGACGTTGACGACCTTGCCGTAGCCGTTTGCCGCCATCGCCGGCAGCAGCTTTTGCGTCAGGCCGATCGGCCCGCGCAGGTTGATCGCCAGCACGCGGTCCATGAACTCGGGGGTGTTTTCCAGGAACGGCTGGATGCGGTCCCAGCCGGCGGCGTTCACCAGGATGTCCACCCGCCCGTGCCTGGCCAGCACCGCGGCGGCGCAGGCATCGATGGAACCGGGATCCGCAAGGTCCAGGCTGGCATATTCGATCGGCAGCCCGGCGGCCTCAGCCTCTTGCTCCGCCGCCGCGCCGCCCTCGCGGTTGACATCGGCGACGATCACCCGTGCGCCGCGACGGGCAAATTCCCATGCCGTTGCCTTGCCAATCCCGGACACGCCGCCGGTGACCAGGGCCGTCTTGCCGTCGAGCTTCATGCTGCATCTCCCGCTTCGCTGCCTGGCGCGGTCAGTTCGCGATCGCGCGGCTGATGACCAGGCGCTGGATGTCGTTGGTGCCTTCGTAGATGCGCGTCACCCGGACGGCGCGGAACAATTGCTCCACCCCGGACCCCGCGATGTAGCCGGCGCCCCCGAACGTCTGCACTGCGTCGGAGCACACGCGCTCTGCCATTTCGGAGGAGAACAGTTTGGCCATCGACGCCTCCTTCAGGCAGGGCAGTCCGCGGCTGCGCAGTTCGGCGGCGTGCGCAATGAGCAGACGTGCCGCGAGGATCTGGGTCGCCATGTCGGCGAGCCGGTGCGACACCGCCTGGTACTCGTAGATGACCTTGCCGAAGCTCTTGCGTTCCTGCGCGTAGGCCAGCGCGAGATCGTAGGCGGCACGGGCGATACCCAGCGCCTGGGCGGCGATGCCGATGCGTCCGCCTTCCAGATTGGAGAGCGCGATGCGATAGCCCTGGCCCTCGGTGCCAAGCCGGTCGGCGGCGGGGACTTCCAGGTTGTCTAGCACGATCTCGCAGGTGTCGGACGCGTTCTGGCCCATCTTCTTTTCGATGCGGGCCACGCGGTAACCGGGATTGCGCGTATCGACCAGGAAGGCGGAAATCCCGCGCTTGCCCTTGGAGGGGTCGGTGCTGGCGAACACCAGGCAGATGTCCGCATTGGCGCCGGTGGTGATGTACTGCTTGGTGCCGTTCAGCACATAGACGTCGCCGTGCCGCTCGGCGCGCGAGCGCAGCGCCGCCGCGTCGGACCCGCCTGTCGGTTCGGTCAGTGCGAACGCGCTCAGCATCCGGCCCGCCGCCATCGGCCGGAGGTACCGCTCCTTCTGCGCTTCGGTCCCATAGGCGACCAGGGGCATGCAGCCGACGGAGTTGTGGCCGCTCATCACCACGGCCACGGCCGCGTCGCCGGCGGCGATTTCCTCCAGCGCCAGCGCATACGACACGTAATCGGTTCCCGCGCCGCCCCATTCCGGCGGCACCGTCATGCCGAGGAACCCGAGCCTGCCCATCTCCTCCAGCGCCGCCCGCGGGAAGGCGGCGGTGCGTTCCCACTCCGCGGAGAGCGGTGCCAGGTGCTCCCGCGCAAATTCCCGGGCGGTGTCCCGGATCATCGCTTGCTCTTCGGTGAGGATCATCGTTAGACTGGCGCCGACTGAATGAGCGTTCGGTCAGCATGGTGGGCACCGCAGCCGACGGAAGTCAAGCGGCAATTCACCCTCCGGCCGGCCAACGAAACGACATCCGCTGCACAGGGAACCGCCAGGCCATGACCGATGCACCGCCCTATACCGACCTTCTTTATGAGGAGAAGGACGGCGTCGCCGCCATCACCATCAACCGGCCGGAGAAGCTGAACGCCTTCCGCGGCATCACCTGCGACGAGCTGATCCACGCGTTCAACCGCGCCGGCTGGAACAAGGCGATCGGCGTCATCGTGCTGACCGGCGCGGGCAACCGCGCGTTCTGCACCGGCGGCGACCAGTCGGCGCATGCCGGCGCCTATGACGGCAAGGGCACCGTCGGCCTGCCGATGGAGGCGCTGCACAACATCATCCGCACGGTGCCGCAGCCGGTGATCGCCAAGGTGCGCGGCTACGCGATCGGCGGCGGCAACGTGCTGGCGACGCTGTGCGATCTGACGATCGCCGCGGAAAGCGCGCAGTTCGGGCAGGTGGGGCCGAAGATGGGCTCGGTCGATCCGGGTTTCGGCACTGCCTATCTGGCGCGCATCGTCGGCGAGAAGAAGGCGCGCGAGATCTGGTACCTCTGCCGCCGCTACACGGCCCAGGAAGCGATGGCGATGGGGCTGGTGAACAAGGTCGTGCCGGACGACCAACTCGACGCGGAAGTCGACGCGTGGGCGAACGAGATCGTCGAGCGCAGCCCCACCGCAATCGCCATTGCCAAGCGGTCGTTCAACGCCGACTCCGACAACATCCAGGGCATCGGCGCGCTGGGGATGCAGGCGCTGAAGCTGTACTACGACAGCGCCGAATCCAAGGAGGGCGTTTCGGCATTGATGGAGAAGCGCAAGCCAGACTTCCGACGGCACTACCGGTAAGCCGAAGCAGAAAACGAGAGTGCCTCCTCCGCCCCTTGCGGGAGGGAGAAGAGGGAGGGGTTCGCTTCAGCCGCGGGACCGGCGCCCCCTTCCCCTATCTCCCTCCCGCAAGGGGAAGGGAACCCCCAACCCTCCCGTTGCGCAGGAAGCGCCATGAACATCGACCCGATCCTCTCGTCCGCTTGCGTCCCTGCCGTGACAGCGGCGGGCCTGTGGGGCGAATCGCTGATCCTCGACGACCTCGACCATTGGGCGAGCACGGCCCCCGACCGCATCGCCATCGTCCGCCACAACAGCAGGACCGGCGAGCACACCGTGCTGACCTGCGCGCCGTTCGCGCGATATGTGGATGCCATTGCGACCGGCCAGTCCCGCCCCGGCGTCGGCATGGGCGACGTCGTCTCGCTGCAACTTCCCACCTGGCGGCAATTCAACGCCCTGCATTTCGCCGCCCTGCGGCCGGGCGCCATCACCAATCCCGTCATGCCGATCTTCCGCGAGCGCGAACTCGGCTTCATGCTGCGGCTGGCTGAATCGAAGCCGCTGGTGATCCCGCGCGCGTTCCGCGGCTTCGCCTGTGCGCCGATGGCCGAGACACTCTGCCCCACGCTGCCGGAGCTGGTGGCGTTCCTGCCGGAGGCGCGTAACAACCTGCCGGAACGTCCGGAAGTCATGCCGCGCCTGCCGAAGACGCCCAGCGGCAAGATCCAGAAGGTGGTGCTGCGCTGCAGGGCGCGCGACCTCGCGCCCGAAGCGCCGCCGCAAGCGGCGGCCACGCGGCGCCTGCCGTTGCCCAAAACGGATGCCCACAATGGATGCCCACAGCGGATGCCCATAGGGGGAGCATTGCGATGTTCGATGTGAAGGTTGCCGATGGCGTGGCGACGGTGACGATGGACCGCCCTCCGGTGAACGCCATGAGCCAGGCCTGGGTCGCCGCCCTGCATTCCCTGCTCGATGAACTGGAAGCGCGCGACGCGTGGTCCGTGCTGCATCTGCGCAGCGCATTGCAGGTGTTCTCCGCCGGCGCCGACCTGAAGGAAATGCGCGAGCGCTTTGCCACGCCCGAAGGGATCGAGCAGCAGCTCGAAGTGATCCGGGGCTACCAGACGCTGTTCGCGCGGATCGAGGCCCTGCCGCGGGTCACGCTGGCGGAAATCTCCGGTACGGCGCTCGGCGGCGGCTTCGAGGTCACGTTGGCCTGCGACCTGCGGATCGCGGCGCAGGAGGCGAAGGTCGGCTTGCCCGAGCTGCGCCTGGGCCTGCTGCCCGGCGCCGGCGGCACCCAGCGGATGACGCGGCTCGCCGGGCGTGCGGTCGCGCTGCGCCTGATCCTGGGTGCCGAGCAAGTCGACGGGGCGGAGGCGGCGCGGCTCGGCCTGGTGCAATGGGCGGTGCCGGCGACGGAGTTGGCGGACGCCGCCGCGGCGGTCGCGCGACGCTATGCGGCGTTGCCGATGCACGCCGCGCAGGCCGCCAAGGCCTGCATCGCCGCCGCATCCTCGCCCGGTGCCGATGGTTTCAACGAGGAAGTCGAGCAATCGCGCGGACTGCTGCAAACGGCGCGGACACGCGACCTTGTGGGCGCATTCCTCGCCCGTTCCTCCGCCCGATGACGGCGGCACGCGACACAGAGGACGCCGTTCAGGTCCCACCACAGGAGCAAGCCCTGGCACCCGCATCCAAATCGGCCTCGCCGACCGCAATCAAGACCACCGTGGAGGACGCCGCGCTGGTCGAACGGCGCCGTGCGCAACTGACCCAGGCGGCGATCGCCTGCTTCAGCGAGAACGGCTACCACTCGACGACGATCCGTGACGTGGCGGAACGCGCCAACGTCAGCATCGGGCTGATCTACCAATATGTCGGCGACAAGGAAGACCTGCTGTTCCTGGCCTTGCAGGAAGTGCTGGAGGCCTATCAGCGGCAGATTCCCCTGGCGCTGGAGGGCATCCGCGATCCGCTGCAACGCCTGCGCACCGCGGTGCGGACGCATTGCCGGATCCACGGCGGCGCGGTGGACGCGACCGTGCTGGCATACCGCGAAACCAAGTCGCTGCGCCGCGAACGCCGCGACGCGATCAAGCAGAAGGAACTGGACGCCAACGCGCTGATCGCCGCCTGCGTGCAGGACTGCATCGCGTGCGGATATTTCTGCGATATCGATGTCGATATGTTCGTCTACCAGGCGGTAATGTTCTCACATACCTGGGCGCTGAAGTCCTGGCATTTCGCCAGGCGGATGGACGTCGATACCTATGTTGACCGCGGGCTGCCGATGATGCTGCGGGGGGTGCTGACCGCTGCCGGTGAACGGTCCCTGCGGACGCTGGAAACCGAGAGCGGGACGGTCGGCACGTGACCGTTTCCGGCCGGGGCTGCAGCGTGGGTCAGCACTGCCGTCGGGTGGGGAGCGGACTTTCGGATTGAGCCGCCGCTGTTGGCGGCGCGCGCCGCGCCGCTGCACCGGCGGCCGGATTCGGATGGCGGGACCGCCGATACCCACCGATCGTACCGTCCGGTTCGAACGCCGCCGGCGTCATTCCTGCGGCGGATCAGCCCAACCCCAGCCGCAAGGCCAGCCGCCGGTGCGGGCGGAACCCCATCCGTTCGAGGAAGCGCAGCAGCCCGAACTGATTCCATCCCACCTCGGTGCGCAGCGTCTCGGTGCGCAGCGCACCGAGGTTGGCCACAAGCTGCGACAGCAGCGCGGTTGCCACGCCTTTGTGGCTGTGCCGCGGATCGACGCCGATCGTGTCCATCACCGCCTCCGGCTCGGTGTGGCCGAATTCGCCGGAATCGACCCGCGCCATGACGAATCCGGCCGGCAGCCCGTCGCGTTCCGCCACCAGCGACATCTGCACCGCCGATTCGCCGAACGCCTCGTCCAGCTTGCGGGTGTAATAGGCGGCGCGGCTGCGGCCGGTGATGCGCCGGTCGATCTCCACCACCGCATCCAGGTCGTTCCGCGTCATCGAGCGCACCGGCAGCCGGTCATGCGCCAGCGACTGGAAATCGTCGTCCGGCGCGCGGCCATAATCGATCTCGGCGGAATCGCCGCCGGCACGCACCAGCGGGACGCGGCCATCCGGCAGCGGCTCGCAGGCCGCCCGCTCCAGCACGATGCGCGGGGCCAGTTCGAAGCCGGTGCGGGCGAAGAAGCCGAGCAATCCGTGGTCCGTCCACGCAACCTGGGTCGCCAGTTCGCCAATCCCCCGCGCGCGCAGCTCCGCCGCCAGGTTGTCGATCAGCGCGCGGCCGACGCCGTGCGGGCGGCCTGGGGCGCGGTCGACGCCGATCGCATCGAGCGAGGCTTCGCGCGACGCGGCACCGAACTCGCCTTCGCAGATGCGCGCCAGGATGAATCCGGCAAAGCGTCCGTCGCACGCCGCCGCCAGCGCCACGAAGGCCGCCGGATCGCGCGCCGCGTGGTCCAGACGGCGGGCGAAGAACCCGTACCGGGTGCGCCCTGACAGTGCCCGGTCGATCGCGACCACGGCGTCCAGGTCGCCGCGGCCGAGCCTGCCGATGCGCAGCGGCGCGGCCGGAGCGGTACGGGCGCCGGCCGTCATGATGGTCTCGTTCATGGGCGGTCCTCTCATGCGTCCTGAGGGCGTTCGCCCTGCGTGGGCGAAAAGTCCGGTGCCGCGCCGGCCAGCGTGCCCGCCAGCCGTTCGGCCAGCGCGGCGGCGACGCGGCGGCGGTACTGCGCGGCGAGCAATGTCGTGCGCATCGGCGACACCTGCTGCTGCACCAGCTTGCCGAGCCGTGCGCGCCAGCCGGCATCAACCGGCGCGCCCAGCAAGGCCTCGGTGCCGGTCAGCAGGAACGGACGCGGATTGGTGCCGGTCAGGGCCACGCGCAGGTGGCTCACGCCGTGCGCCCCCGCGCGCAACGCGACCGCGACGCCGGCCAACGGAAAGTCGATGGCGCCGCGCGCCCGCGCCTTGGCATAGGCCGCCGGCCAGGGATCCGGCGGCAGCACCACGCGCACCACGAACTCGCCGGGTGTCAACCGCAGATGCGCCGCGCCGTTGTCGGCGTACAAATCGGCGAGCGGCAGGCGGCGCTGCCCCGCCGGACCGGCAACTTCGACATCGGCGCCGTGCACCAGCAGCGCCGGCGCGAGGTCGCCGCTGAAGGCGGCATGGCACCGCGTGCCGGTCGGTGCGACGCGGCAGGTGTCGCCGGCGAATTTCAGGCAATGGCCATTGGCCTCGCGCCACCACGCGCTACGGTTGTAGAAGACGCAGCGCGTGTCGAGGCACAGATTGCCGCCGACCGTCCCGGCCTCGCGGTGCGACGGCGCGCCCACCGAGGCCGCCGCCGTGGCGACCGCCGGATAGAGCGCGCGCAATCCCGCGTGCCGGGCCAGTTCCGCCAACGTCACCGCGGCACCGATGGAAAGCCCGAATTCGCCAAACGCCAGCGCCCGCAGCTCCGGAATCCCGCGCAGGTCGATCAGGGTGGTGGGATCGCCCAGACCGTGGCGCAGGTTCACCATCAGGTCGGTGCCGCCGGCGATGAAGCGCGAGGCGCCTGCGGCACGCATGGCGCCGTTGGCGGGTGTAGCACCGTTTGCACGTGTTGCGGCGACGGCCGCCTCGATCGTGCCCGGCACGGCGACCTGAAAGGCGGGCAGGACTTCCATCACGCCACCTCCTCCAGCGCCTTGGCCAGCCGCTGTGCGCGCCGGCGCTGGGCGAGCGCTTCCAACAGCCGGTCAGGCGTGACCGGCAACGTGTCGGGCCGCAGGCCGACCGCATCGGCGATGGCGTTGGTCAGCGCGGGCAGGAAGCCGGCCAGCGCGCCCTCGCTCGCCTCCTTGGCGCCGAACGGGCCGTTGGGGTCGATGCTTTCGACGATGTGCAGCGCGACCGGCGGCGACTCCACGATGGTGGGCACCCGGTAATCCAGCAGGCTGGCATGCATCGCGAGGCCGTTCTCGTAGCGGGTCTCCTCGCCGATCGCCTGGCCCATGCCCATCCACACGGCGCCCTGGATCTGGCCCTCCACCGCGAGCGGGTTGATGGCGAAGCCGCAATCCTGCGCCACCCACACCTTCTCCACCGTCACCATGCCGGTCTCGGCATCGACGGCGACCTCCACCGCCAGGGCGGCGTAGCTGAACCCCATGGTCGAGCCGACCGCGCCGCCCTTGTGCTTGCCGCCCTGGAATTCGATCGGGCAGGTGAAGCTGCCCTTCACGGTGATGGCGCCGCCTTCCTGCGCCAGCACGGACGCCGCGGCTTCGGCGAAGGGCAGACCGGGGCCGTCGTCGCCGGCGGCGCGGAACGTTTCTTGCCAGCACTCGATCGACTCCGCCGGCGCACCGAGCCGCTGCGCCGCCGCGGCAACCAGCCGGGCGCGCAGGGTGCGTGCCGCATCGATCGTGGCGTTGCCCACCATGAAGGTGACGCGGGAGGAGTACGACCCGTTATCCTTCGGCGTCAGCATGCTGTCCGCCGCCACCACCCGCACGCGGTCGAGCCGGATGCCGAGCACTTCGGCGGCCGCCTGCGCCATCAGCGTGCTGGACCCCTGGCCAATATCGGCCGCCCCGGTCAGCAGCGTGACGCCGCCGTCGAAATCGAGCCGCAAATGCACCACGGCGTGCGGCTCGCCGGTCCAGTGGATCGGCTTGGCGGCGCCGCTCACATAATGCGAGCATGCCATGCCGAGGCCGCGCCCGGGCCCGAGCCGGCCGCGGCGTTCCTGCCAGCCGCTCGCATGCTCTACCCAGTCGAGGCATTCCGGCAGGCCATAGCTTTCGATACGCAGGCCGTTCTGCGTCTCGGTCGGAGCGGACAGCAGGTTGGCGCGCCGCACCGCGAAGGGGTCGAGACCGAGCTCGCCGGCCATGCGATCGAGCAGGGACTCGAAGGCGAAACGGACATCGACCGAGCCGTGACCGCGCATCGCGCCACATGGCGGCAGGTTGGCGTAGACGCGCCAGCCGTCATAGGCGATGGCCGGGATGTCGTACAGCGCGTGCAGCAGCGAGCCGGCATACAGGATCGTGACGATGCCGTAGCCGGCATAGGCGCCGCCGCGCTGCACCACCTCGCAGGCGCAGGCGGTCAGCTTGCCCGCGCGGGTCATGCCGAGCTTCAGCTTCACCTCGGTTTCCGGCCGGCCGCGATGGGTGAGGAAGGTTTCCTCGCGCGACAGGCGCAGGCTGACCTTGCCGCCCGCCGCGCGCGCCAGCAAAGCGGCGACGAGCTCGAAATTCAGCGTCTCCACCCGCGCGCCGAAGCCGCCGCCGACGAACGGCTTCACCACCCGGATTCTGCTCGCATCCATCTCCAGGCAGCGCGCCAGCATCAGGTGCAGGTAGTACGGCACCTGCGTGGTGCTCCAGATGGTCAGGCGGTCGCGCTCGGGATCGTATTCCACCAGTGCCGCGTTCAGTTCCATCTGCGCGTGGGCGACTTCGGCGCAGCGATAGACATGCTCGCGCACCAGGTCGGCCGCGGCGAAGCCGGCGTCGACGTCGCCGAAGCGGTGGTGCACCGCGCGTTCGATATTTCTCTCCTTGTTGGCGTGCAGCAGGACCGCGTCGGGAGCGCGGGCGGCTTCGGCGGTGAAATAAGCCGGCAGCTCCTCCACCTCGATGCGGATCAGCTTCAGGGCCTGCATTGCGGTTGCCGCATCCACCGCCGCGACGGCGGCGACCGGCTCGCCGCGATAGCGCACCACGTCGCGCGCCAGCGGGTATTCGTTCATCGCGATCGGCAGCACGCCGTAGGTGAATGCGCAGTCGGCGCCGGTGATGACCGCGCGCACGCCGGGCAGTGCGCGGGCAGCCTCGGTGTCGATGCGCAGGATGCGCGCATGCGCGAAGGGGCTGCGGAGGATGCGTCCGACCAGCGCGCCGGCGGCCGGCAGGTCGGCGGTGTAGTTCGCCCGGCCCGTCACCTTCTCGATCCCGTCGATCAGCGGCGTAGGCTGACCGACCACGTCGCGGGCATTGCGCAGGGAGATGTCGCGCAGGGGAGCGTTGCATCCGGGAGTGTTGCTGTCTGCGGTCATCGCGTGCCTCCGGCCGCTGCGCGCACCGCCTCGATGATCTTCACGTAGCCGGTGCATCGGCAGATGTTGCCGGCGAGCGCGGCGCGGATCGCGGCCTCGTCCGGATCGGGGTTGCGGCGCAGCAGCGCCTCGGCGGCCATGACCATGCCGGGCGTGCAGTAGCCGCATTGGGTGCCCAGCTTTTCATGGAACGCGCGCTGCAGCTTGCTTGGACGACCGCCATCGGCGAGGCCCTCGATGGTCTCGACATCACGGCCGGCGCATTCGCTGGCGCGGGTGAGGCAGGCAAGGCGTGGCCGGCCGTCGATCAGCACGGTGCAGGCGCCGCATTCGCCGCCGTCACAGCCCTGCTTGGTGCCGGTCAGGCCCAGCGTGTCGCGCAGATAGTCGAGCAACAGGACGTTGTCGGCCACGAGGGCGTCGTGATCCTGGCCGTTCAGGCGGAAGCTGCGGACATGCCTGGGGAGCGGGGCGACGCGATGACACTCCCCCTCCCCTTGTGGGAGGGGATTGGGGGGAGGGGTCGAGTACATGCGGATTTCGCGGTTCGACCCCTCCCCGCACCCTCCTCCCGCAAGAGAAGGGGGCGTTGTTTTCGCGCCAGCCGCCGATCCGTCCGCCATGGCACGTCACTCCGCTGCCACGGGTTGCAATGCGACCGCCGCCGGAGCGGCCACGGCCGGCGACGCCGCCGGCGGCAGGCTCTGCCGCAGCATGAACCGCTGGATCTTGCCGGTGGCCGTCTTGGGCAGGTCCTCAACCACGTGGACCCAGCGCGGATACTTGTAGGGGGCGAGCCGGGCCTTGCAGTGGCGCACCAGCGCGGCTTCGAAGTCACTGGCCTGGCCCGGACGCTTGGGCACGATCCATGCCTCCGGTTTGACCAGGCCGTCCGCGTCCTCGCGTCCGACCACCGCGGCTTCCAGCACCTCCGGGTGCTCGATCAGCGCCGATTCGATCTCGATCGGCGAGCACCAGATGCCGCCCACCTTCAGCATGTCATCGCTGCGGCCGGCGTAGGTGTAGGTGCCGTCCGCATCCCGGCGGTAGGTGTCGCCGGTGTCGAACCAGCCGTTCACCGCGGTGGGCTTCGGGTTGTGCCAGTAGTATTTCGCGATCGACTCGCCGCGCAGCAGCAGGCGCCCGGGGGTGCCGACCGGCACCTCGGCGCCGCGCTCGTCGACGATCTTCAGGTCGTAGCCGGGCACCGGCCGTCCGCTGCTGCCTGGCTTCGCCTGGCCCGGGCGGTTGGCGATGTACATGTGCGCCGCCTCGGTCGAGCCGATCGCGTCGAGGATCTCGGTGCCGGTCAGCGCCCGCCACGCCTCGAACAAATGCGCCGGCAACGCCTCGCCGGCGGAGACGCAGAAGCGCACCGACGACAGGTCCGGCCGCAGCCGTGGGAACTCGGCGATCTGGCGTGCGAACAAGGTGGGGACGCCGAAGAAGACGGTCGGGCGAAAGCGCTCGATCATGGCGAAGGTGCTTTCCGGCGTCGGCCGGCCCGGCATCAGCACGGCCGTGCCGCCGACCCAGAGCGGGAACGCCATCGCGTTGCCCAGGCCGTAGGAAAAGAACAGTTTGGCAGCGGAATAGAATACGTCGCCGGGGCCGACGCCGATCGTTTCCACGGCGTAGCGCTGGCACGCCACCGCCAGGTCGCGTTGTGCGTGCACCGCTCCTTTCGGGCGGCCGGTCGAGCCGGAGGAATAGAGCCAATAGCAGTCGTCCTCCGGCCCCACCGGGAGCGGATCGAGCGCGTCGGGCGCCGCGGCCATCAGCGCGGGCAATGCGAGTCCGTCGCCCACGGTGCGCAGCACGACCTGCGGGCGATGGCTGGCCCTGGCGAGCGCGGGCTCGACCTCGGCGGCCAGTTCGGGCGAATAGACCAGCCCGGCGCAGGCGGAGTCGTCGATCAGCCAGGCGTAGTCGGCGGCACGCAGCAGCGTGTTCACCGGCACCGGCACGATGCCGGCCTTGATGGCGCCCCAGAACAGGTAGAAGAACGCCGGGCCGTCCAGGACCAGCATCATCAGCCGTGCGCGGGATGGCACGCCCAGCGCGAGCAATGCGTTGCCGCAGCGAGCCACATTCGCGGCCAGCGCGGCGTAGCTCACGTCCTCCTCCGCGGTCCGGATGGCCACCGCTGCGCCACGGCCCTCGGCGATATGACGGTCGATGAACGCTGCCGCCGCATTGAACCGCGGGGCAAACCGGAGCCGGCTGCCGGACGGCCCCTGCTCGACGACGATGGTATTATCCTGCATCTCGTCCTCCTGGTTGTCCGGCGCGCGGCCGGTGCGGCGGGGCACTTGGTATGGCGGTAAAACGGTGCTTCAATGCCGCGGCGCGGCGGCAGGTTGGGGTCGGGAATTGACGCGGTTGGACATGCCGAAGACGGCGCGAAGCATGGGCGAGAGCGGCATCCGGCCGGCGGTCGCGGCGGACATCCCCGGCGTCATCGCGCTGGACGGCGAGGTCACCGGCCTGCGCAAGCCGGACTATTGGCAGGACATGTTCGAGCGCTACGGCGCCCCACGCGGCGGCATCGGGTTCTTCCTGGTGGCCGAGCATGCGGGGCGGATCGACGGGTTCATCGTGGGCGAAGTGCGGGCGTGGGAGTTCGGCTCCCCACCCAGCGGCTGGATCTTCGCGGTGCAGGTGCGCTCCCGGCTGCGCGTGCAGGGGCTGGGATCGCGATTGTTCTCCGCGGTGTGCGAGCGATTCCGCGCCGCCGGAATCGATCGCGTCCGCACCATGGTGGCGCGCGACAACACCATGATCCACTCGTTCTTCCGCAGCCAGGGGATGATGGCCGGGCCCTTCATCGAGTTGGAGATGCGGCTTGACTGACCTGCGATCTGGCCGGGCATGAGACTGCAGAAAGCGACGATCTTCGGGCTGTACGCGGTGCTGGAGCTTGCAGCCGATCCGGCGCGGCAACTCACCGCGGTGGAGATCGCGGAGAAATACGGGATCTCCACCAATCATCTCGCCAAGGTGCTGCGCGACCTGGGGCGTGCCGGGCTGGTGGATGCGGTGCGCGGCGTCGGCGGCGGCTATCGTTTCAGCGGCGACGCCAGGCGGCTGACCCTGATGGACGTGATCCGGGTGTTCGAGGATATCGCGCCAGACGTCGACGATCCAGCGCCCCAGGTGGGACAGGATATTGCCGAGGGCCTGCGCTTCGTGCTGGCGGAACTTGATTCGCAGACCGTACCGACGCTGCAGTCGATCAGCCTGTCCAGCATGCTGAAGCTGGTTGCCCGCCGCCCGTGGGCTGCGCGGCGCTCGCGGTAAGCGTCGGGGGCTTCGCCCCCGGACCCCCGACCAAGGGGCGCTGCCCCTTGGATCCCCGCCAAGGGCGGCGCCCTTGGAACCCTTTGGTTGGCTGGATGGCGGGGTGGGGGGGGGGGGGGGGGGGGGGGGGGGGGGGGGGGCGGGGGGCCCCCGGGGGCGCGCCGCCCCCCCCCCCCCCCCCCCCCCCCCCACGCGCGGGTTGT
>Ga0335075_10008322_pt1 | contig 15914 bp, 22 predicted proteins | sample Lox_Sample_24_FD_206723 | JGI IMG/M metagenome (GOLD analysis project Ga0335075, IMG submission 206723) | Soil microbial communities from Loxahatchee National Wildlife Refuge, Florida, United States - Lox_Sample_2.4 | ecosystem: Environmental > Terrestrial > Soil > Wetlands | place: USA... | reverse complement strand
CCGGTGGCGCTTCTCTTCCTCCGCTGGCTCCTTCGGCTCCCGCTAAACCGGGAACGTCTCCGGCTCCGCCTCCTGCACGTCAGGGGGCATCTCCGCAAGCTAAGGGTGGTCCTCGTCAGCTTCCCGGATTCACTCCCGGTCAGTTCAACACTCAGGCGAAGGGGGCAATGGGCGTTCTCGAAGCTGCCGGAGCCCTGGTTGGCGATGATCCACAGCATCCCGGAGGGTTGCTGGCGACTCTTGACGTGTTCAACGATCCGAAAAAGGTGCAGGCTCTTTCGGACTACTTCACCCAGCAGAATCAGTTCCTTGAGAATGAGGCAAAGAACAGCAAGGGGAGTGTCCTCGATTACGTCCTCGGGCTTCCCGGATACCTCTCGAATCTCAAGACTTCCCTGCTGGCTGACAAGTATGCGGCACTCGATCCGGAATCAAGGAACTTCGTGGATGCCTTCACCCGCGCTATTGGTACGGCACCGGGACTGCGCGGAGTTACGTCGTCTTCCTCGGCTCTTGCCGCGCTTCGCACGATTGAGAGGGAATATCCGAATCCGGTCTACGTTAAGACCCGCCAGAACGCCGTAAACCGCATGGATAACCTGATGCACGAGATCAATCTGGCCGGGAGCTTCAACAAGCTGCTGCGGGATAAGCTGAAGACACTGCCTTCGATTGACAGTCCATCCACCCAGCCGACTGCTAACTGGATTTGGAACGGAACGGAACTGGTGCCACAGAATGCCGCACACCGTTAGATTGCAGGACGGCAGCACCGCAACCTTTCCTGATTCGATGACTCCGGATCAGATTGCGGGAGCCCTGCGTCAGCACGATTACCAGATGCAGTTGAAGAATCGCCCCGGAGTTCCCGCTCCTCCGAATCCCATTCAGAAAGAGATCGATTCAGAAAAAGGAGCCATCAACCTCGATCCCATGCAGGAGGGAACGGCATTTGCCAGTTTCCGAAATGAAACAGGAAAGCAGATTAAGAGCCTGGGACAGGGAGTGCTGAAGACCGTAAAAGAACTTCCGGGCAGGATAGAAAATCCGTTCAACCATCCCTTGGCGATTACGGAAGTCGGCAATGTTCTTGAACAGGCACGTCAGGCATCCCCTTCTTCTTATCTGGGACGACTTCCTGCTTTGGCCGATATTGTTATGGGTGGTAATCCCGCTGAGGGAGTAAAGAATTGGCAGTCGGGCGATAAGGGGGCGGCTCTTGCCGATTTCCTCTCCGTTCCGGCGCTGACTATAGCAGCATCTAAAATGCTTCCGGAAATCACCACCGAAAGCCCTGAAATCCTGACTCCCGGTAATCGCAGTTCGCTGGCGAACATCATGGCGCAGGGAGGGATGAACGATCAGTACCTCATGCAGCGCGGTGGCGCTGTAGACCGGATGCTGCCCTATCTCCGCATGGCGGCAAAAGAAAACGGACTGACTACCGACAAGTTGGCTGAAGCCTTCCCGCATCGGGAGATGGAGCCGCTTCATCCGATCAGTTCAATCAAGGAATCGCTCAAGAACCACAGGACGGGAGACTTCCGCGTAGATCGCGGGGTACAGGCCCGTAACCAGCTTTTCGATACCACCGAGCAGCTTTTCGACCGCCAGTTCGAGACTCTGGTAGGCGAGTATAAATCCGTCCCGATGGATACGGAGCAGATCGCCAATAACATCATCGGCAATATCAAAGAGGCGGAAGCGACGGTTTCTCCTGCTCTTGAGAAAAAGCTCCTCGATACCGCCAAAGGAACGGCGGGGTACAGTCAGAAGACTCTTGCAGGACTTGACCAGCTACGGATTGAGTTCGGCAACGCCGCGAACAAAGCGTACAAGGCAGTGGAGCGGGGAACCGTATCGGAATCCGATCTTCAGGCGGCTGACGCCTATCGCCGTGCAGCGGACATGATCCGCAACGCCGAATACGACAAGCTCTCCGAAGTCTCGACCATCCCGAAGGACCAGATTCAGCAGTTGCAGCGTTTGCACGGCGATGCGGTGGAGATGAAGATTGCCAATCGGAATGCGACTCTCGGCGTGCAGAAAGAGCAGGCCGGACACGAGACAGAAGGGCTCCGCCGCGTGCTTCTGGGGCGTTCCGGAGAGCGCACGGTCTACGGGAAGGGTGTTGCCTCCAGACTCTTTAAGGCAGGCCCGCAGGGCGAATTAAACCTCATGGCAAGGCGTGCTCTGCGTGGTCTGGAACAGGGTGGAGAGCCGCAGAGGATTCTGCCTTCGATGCGGGATGTCAAACAGCTTCCCCAGCCGGGACCTCCGGCTCCGGTCAGTCTTCCTACGGAAGTCACACAGCTTTTGCAAAGCGGCAAGACAGGAGGTTTGTTCCCGGCGCGGGATGTCCTTCCGGAAGGTAGGGGAACGCAGCTTCCATCGCTTGACTCCAGACTCCCCGAGGGCCATCGCTACGCTCGTGAGCGGGTCCCGTACAAGGGAACGGACTACGTTGGTTCTGGGCGATTCAACATCCCGGCAGAGGATGCCGAAGGCGTCTTTCCCGGTCAGTATTCAGAACTCCCTGCATTGGGAAAGTCGGAGCTTCGCGGTACGGAAGCCGGAACGATGCAGATCAGCACCCCGGAACAGGCTCGGAAGACTCTTGAATCTCTGTCCAGCGCGGATTTCTCAAAGCTCGACGCTGCGACTCAGGCACAAGTCAGGCAGACGATTGAAGACCTCCAGCGGCTTGCGTCCTACCAGAAACTACCCACCGGACCTCCGATCCGCAAGATGACGGTCGTCCCTGAAAAGAAGGGCGTGTATCGATCTACACGCCCCAGGGTCCTGCCGCGACTTGGTTACCATGCCGGGATTGCTGCCGCTTCCGCTAACCGGGAGGAGCAGTGATCGAAGCTCTGGACTTCTCCCGCTTTGAATTCTGCCCACGTCTCCCCTCCATCAACCGTCTGATCCAGCCTCTTCAGCTTCCCATCAGAGAAGCGGTACGGCGTTATTTTCTCAATGGAGTCAAGTCGTTCTACGGAAACGATCCTGACCCGTGGGATGCCATACCTCAGGCATTTCTGGTCGAAGCCGCAGAGGTTGGATATGAGTATCCCAAAGGAGAGCCATATGTCATTGCCCAGGATCATGCCTGCTGGCTGGAGGGGGCATTACATCTGCTCCCCGCTATCGACCTTCAGCCAATCCCCGCAATTAAGCTGGACGACGAATACATTGCAGTGGATGGGTACGTCCAGAGCGGTGGGGCTCACCTCTTTCGTGTACTCGACTCCTTTGACGAAAAAGTGAGATGGCCGGAGATATTATTGCTTGAGAACTACGATCCCGTCACTATTCACACCTTCCGACTTCCCCGCGTCTCTTCTCGCGGCAGGCTCCTCTCTCCCGCCAGCATGGCCTATGCCCATCCGATCAGCAAAGAGATGCGTCTTGCCCGCCTGGAGGGAGAAGGAAAGGCATTCACAAGCTCATGGAAGCAGATTGCCAGATGGGAGATGGCGGATGTGGTGTGGGAGGAGTGGGAAGCCGGGATCGTCAAGGACAAGTGTCTCGGTCAGATTTACCGCACGCATCAGGTTCAGGCGCAAATCACCGAAGAATATCTTTCCGATATACGCCGGGATGCACGGATGATCCTCGCGGCGATTGAGAAACCTCAACCAAGACAACGGGAAACCTGCGAATCCTGCATGTTCCTCGGTTACTGCCACGGAGGCGAAAGTGAAAGACGCCAGTATGGGACCCGTGAAGGTGTGCGCAACCTGTCACACGCCTAAATCGGTCCAGTTGTTCCACAGGAACCGCAATACAAAGGACGGGTTTACGGACTCCTGCGCCAAATGCCGATGCGAAAAGCAAAGGAGCGCACCTAAACCACGATGCGTTCCACCGTTCAGCGGGTTTAATCAATATCCTTACGGTTCTGGAATTTAGTGACCCCGCCTTACCGCACCACGACTTGCCAAGGCGCACCTAGGCCCACCGGACCCATGAACTACTGAAGTGATTCTATCTCGATCTCCAGCCTTGGGTCCCCGTCGTAATTCTCAATGGTGACGACCATCTGCCGAAAGGCGTAGTCGGTCAGAGTCTTTCCCTTCGGAGACACCAGCAGCCCGCACTTCGCAATCATATCCAATATCTGTTTCCCGTAGGCATCCACGTCAAAGCGTTTGCCGATGTTCGGATAGACGACGATAGAGACGGAGAACGTCAGTCCAATAATTGGACTCTTCGGGCAGAAGAGAGGAAATGCCTTCTCAAAAGCCAGAGCCCGCTCGGTCTTAAAATGCCGTCCCCGGCTGTGCTTGACGTAGTGGTTTACGGGAGCCGGAAGTGCTGGAATGGTGAACTTCAATCTTTCTGCACCTCAAAGGAAACCACATTGAACCGACCATACGTTGGCCTGAAGTCTCCAACTCCGATGAGGCGTCCTGCCGCGGAGATGATTTTATTCAGGTCGGACTGATGGATGTATTCAGGAAGCGTGACCATCAGCGGTACATCGACCCGCCAGCCTTCACGAAAAGCCGGACGGCAGCGGGTGATCCCATTCCTCTGCACCTGAACCCGGCAGCGGTGTTCGTAGTCCCACACCTTCGGAATCTCTCCGGCGACGTTGGTGAATGGGCACAGATGCTTCATTGCCACGATCCCGGCCTTGTACAGGTCCATCGCGCTTTTGCGCGGAGAACGAGGGTCTTGAATGAATTTAGCTGCGTGGACGATGCTCATTCGCAGGTATTCGCTCGGCATACAGATCACACCGTCATCGTCTCTGCGAACGTAGCTCTCTACGTTGTCGGACTTTTTCTCTGCGCTTCCTTTTTTAGCAAAAGCCTTTGCCTCCACGGCTTCACAGTTCCACGCATGAAGGAGGATGTCTGCCGTTCCCTCAATGGTGACGTTTACGATATAGGGGAACTCCGCCTGAATCGCCTTCTCCGCCCCGTTGGTCGGAGTTGCTACTGCCATTGCTTTGCTCATTTTTTATTTTCTCCAAACCCCGCCACGACTTGCCATGTCATGCCTCTTGCCTTTCATTTCTTGCCTGACCTTGCCACGCCACGCCAAACCAGTCCGCACCAGACCGCACCGTTGCACACCTGGCCGCACCTCTCGGAGGCCAGCCTTAGCACACCCCACCTCGCCTATCCGTGACGCACCTAACCGAACCTCTGCGTGCCCAGCCTAAAAAATTCAAAACGGTAACGAATCTTCTTCCACCTCTTCATCTTGGGGAATCTCTGGGAGAAAGTGATTAACCTTGTCCACGACGATCTGGCACTCGTGAAATTTCACCCCGGACTTTTCCTTTGGCCTGTAGGAGAGCCGTCCTTCGACTTCTACAACCGATCCCTTGCGGATGTCCTTCATTTCTGTTGCCAGCTTTCCAAACCCGCTGATGTTGTGATAGCAGGAGTTTACTCCCCGTCCAGTCGCCAAAACGACGAAGCAAAACTCAGATTTCTTCCCGGAGCCGTAGTGAGGCTCCCTCACTACTCGGCCCTTCACGCGAACGAAATTACATTCATTTTCCATAATTTATCCCTCGCCGTACCTCGCCATGCCGCTCCGCACCCGGCCCCGCCTTGCCATTCCTGAACTCGCCAATCCTTGACACGCCTCGACTCACCTTAATCCAAATCCCCTATTTGCGTTTTCCTCTCGAATCCTTCTCCCTCATCAGGTCAAGAGCAAAGTCAACGAAGTCATCGTGACTCATAAAAGTGACCACTGGCGGAGGTGAAGGTTCCTTCTTTCTGCGCGGCATAAACAGGCAGACAAGGAACACCGCCACCACGACCATGAGAATCCAGATCATGCCAATTCCAGCCAGTCCACGCAGATCGCCTCAAGGGCGTCTTCCTTGGTTGCATCCGGAGAGTCCGCCTTCAGTTGTTTCAGCTTCTCGTCCAGAGCCTGGTCAACGACCTTGAGAGAAGACTCGTAGTAGCTGAAGATCAGGCGGGTCTTTTTCTCAACGTGAAGATCGGGAAGCTCCTCGATGATCGTCTCGACAAACTCCTTCTCCGGTCCCTTCGCCGCTTCGATCCACTCCGGCTCCTGGCGCTTCGACTCCGGCAGCAGGCGCAGGTGTTTGAAGTTGCAGCGGGGAATCTCGCTCAGAACGTCCGTAGGGATGTCCGGGAACTCCTTCACCACCCTTTTGGCTTCCATATAAGTCGCCCTGCCATAGCCGAGACGGACTTTTGCCCACTCCACGATGCTCTGATAGGGCTGATCGGTGTTGGGGTTGATGAGGAGAGCCCACAGGGAGTTTTCCTCGACTTCGGCACAGAGCAGTCCACACTCAATGAACTGGCTCTTGGCGCTGGAGATGATTTCGGCAATGCGGGCGTCTACCTCTTCCGCATGTTCTCTGGTTGCCAAAGCATTCTCAAGAATCTGATCCGGCAACGCTTTACCAACAAGCTGATAGGACTCTTCCATGTGGCTCTCCTCTTTACAGGTATTTACCGCACACGCACTGTATGCGATTGGATCGATTGGTGCTCGGATCAAGAATAGTCGCATGTCCGGCATTTGCCTCGCGGCCATGCCATTCAGGTTCTATCTCCATTGTCCTCTTGCATTTGGGGCACTCAACAATGATGGTACTCACGCTACAACCTCCTCTTCCTCTTCCTCGACTGCCGATCCGGACATATCGAACGGAGTCAGTCTCCGGCTCCGCTTCCCGCTGTTGATGTGGGTGACCAGCATCTCATAGAGAATCTTCATGCTGGCCCCGGAGGAGGCGCACATTGCCGCAACATGGGGATCGTGAATCGGGAAGGTGGAGAGCTTCTTGCGGATGTCGTTGTTGCAGACGAATACGCAGTCTGCCCAGAAGTCACGGTGATCTGCAAATACCCGACAGAGCATCTTGAGAAACCCGACCTTCAGATGCGGTGCGGTGACGACATAAGCGACTCCACGGACGTTAAAGGCTTCATCGATGACCTCCCAATACCGCTTCACATTCTCTCGGACGACGTTGCGCCCATATTTCGTCATCAGCTTCTCAAACCCCTCCATGACGTTGCCAAAGTTCGAGTCCTTGAGTCCGGTAGAAAACCGGCGATGCAGAGCCGCCGCCGTCTTCATCAGAGTCAGGCCGCCTACAAGATGCTCCCTCTTCATCCGCTGATCCCAGCAGACGCGGTTGTGCAGGACGAAGGTGTTGTCGTTGCACAGCCGATACAGCATCTCAACGGAAGGATGATCTTCCCTCTCATTGCGGAGCAGGACGTTCGGAGACAGCTTCACCCGGCTGACGTTCAGCTTACGGAAGAGAGCCCGCTCCCAGTCCCGCGTGGTGTTGAAGTGGACCATAGCACCGAGACGGGGAAGGACGCCGGTACGCATCAGTTCCACTGCCGCTGTACGGCGCTGCAGACCGTCAATGATGAAGCACTGATCCTGCAGGTAGAAGTTGCCGTCGCGCTCCAGAAAGAAGCCGCCCCGCATCCCGATCTCAATATCCGGGACTCCGCCTTCCTTGATCGCCTTCGCCAAATCCTTGATCCGGCTCATGGGAAGGATTTCCCGCTGGTAGTCGTCCACCAGCAGATGCGGAAGGGAAGAGGGGTCGATGACGCCGCGCAGGATGATGTCTCCTCCGGCACCGTCATCCAGAGCCGCCTTGACCATCTTAATGCTCTCGCGTGGTTCAGCCATTGTCTTCCTCCCGTACTGTGATTGCCGTCTCGGGAACGACTTCCACCCCGGCAATCTTCACCGATCCCTCCGTCCGCTTCACAAAGTCCTCAATGAGCTTCATATCCGGCTTGAGGAACATTACCGGGACCTCTTCGGCTTTGACCACGGTGATGCGGTACGCCTTGCGGCGGAAGACACCCGGAGGCAGTTCAGAAGCAGGATTCTCGGCGTAGGCTTCGACCATAGCGCGTACCTGGTCCCGGATTGAGTCCGAAGGTCCCTTGAGTTCAGCGGCGACCTTCAGAGCCGCCTTATGGGAACGGTGGGCCAGTGCGATGGCTTCCTTGTGGGCGGCATCGACTGCCGCATCGAACTGCTTCTTGACACGGAGCCACGACACCGCCTGAAGGCAGTCAGTGAAATTAGCAACTGATTTTGGTGCAGATGCGGCAAGGTCTGCCTCTTCGACCCTCACCAGAGCGTTCTCCATACAGGTTCTCCGAATACAATAAAATGATATATCGCCGTCACAAACCTGTCAACGGTCCAATCATTGGACTACTGGTTTACATGTTTCACGGCGAAGTGAGCCGCCTGCCAGCGACGGCGCTGATACCCGCGCAGTCCCTTGGGAATCTCCTCATCGCAGAAGGGGCAGGCGCAGGAGACTCTCCAACTAGCCCCGTAACGCCGCACGGTGAAGATGCTGTAGGACCCGACCGGCAAACTCAAACTCTCGGTAAGGGCGTCCAGTCTTTTCTGCAAGGTTCCTGACAAATTCTTCGGAACGCCCGACAGCGTAGGCGATGTCGATGGCTTCTTCGTAGCTGACTTGATTTTTCTCGGAACTCTTCGATAACCCAGTCCCCGCATTCTGGACACTCCATACCTTTTCTCCTCTCAGCCTGCGTGCTTCCTCATGCCCTGCTAACAGATTTCTCCAGACGTAAAAATCTCTCTGATCCGTATGCGGTTTCAGGCGGTAAGAGCCGTCACCCTTGAGGTAAAGAGCAAACCTCTTCCACCTGTCCCACAACGCCGGAATAGCGGTGGGACGGAGAGCCGCCATGACCTGCGCAGCGGTCTGAATCGAATGGGTTGGTTCCGGAGCATAGGTGTTCTTGAGTTCAATCGCACAGTACGTCCCGTCCATCTGGCAGATGACGTCCGGCGTAACCCCGTAGCTGTAGCCGTCAATCTCTCCGATCCTCCCGTGCTCCAGAATCAGTTCGCTGATCCGCACATCCCCACGGAATCGCACCCATGCCGAGTAGCGTCCCCAGATTTCATCCGCCGTAAACCCATCGGGAATCTCAGGCACATCCTCCATCTTCTCGCCATTCTCGGAATCCTCAATCATCCGATGAACGATCTCCCCGCGAATCCTCGCGTGCTCCCTTGGTCCTTCGGGTCCCTCCTTCGTGATGCTGTAGAAACTCAGCACCTGCGTCACAGAAGGGACCCAGATGCCGTCCCGGTAGTAGGAATGGGTAGCGGCATCGAATTGTTCATTCGGCAGCATCAGGGGATGATCTCCCCTCCAAGAAGGTCTATTTTCTCAATCTGCCTCTCGCCTCCGGTTGCGTAGTAGACCTCCCTCTTGATGGCCTCAACCTGATTCATCCGCACCAGCTTGGAGGATTCCTGCCCGGTGACCTTCCTGATCGCCGCCAGAATGACATCGTTGTTCCCGCCAATGTTGTAGCACTCATCAAAAAGCAGAGTCTTCCTCTGCTCGTTGGTGAGAATAGGTGATGCGCCATTCGGTTCAGGTTTCTGGGCCACCGTCGTGGTACTCGTCGCACCAGCGGCAGAGGCCTTCGTAGGGCGACTCTGCACCTTTGCGGTTTCCTTCCCGCTGGCAGCATTTCCATCGTCGTCAAGGTCTGCGGCGATGTTGAGGATTGCCTGCAGGGAATAGCGGCGGGCGTAGGTTATGGCGCTACCGGCCTTCTGTGGATCGGTCTGAGCACCAGGAAGGACGAGGGTTTCCCCCAGATACTCACCCGACTCATGACTGACAATCGTGGTGACGGCAACCCGATCTCCCTCCCAGAATGGAAGCTGGAAAACGGTTATCCCGTGATCTGACAGAGCCGCATCGCTGGCCTCAATCACCGCCGCAAGGTCGGCATACTTGCTGTTGTAAAAGGGGTTGCTGGATTCCTTCTTGAGCGGCTTATACGCCTTGTGAGCCGCCGCCATCGCCTTTGTCAAAGACGCGATTGAATCTGACTTAATCATCCCAAAACCTCCGCTGCAAATCCGAAAATGAATAGAAGGGCGACAATCAGCAGCAGCATGATCCACTTGCCGTCCTCGACTAAAAGCTCAATTAGCCAGTCAGTCATTACCAGATTGCCTCCTTTAGTTCGAGCATGATCTGCGCGACTCTAACCACATCCCGCGTTGCCCATGCGATCTCCAGACCATTGCAGTAGGCTCCCTGTTTTGAGAACTGATCCACCTTCCACAGCAGCCGGGAGAGTTTCGGAGCCAGAACGTGAGCTTCCAGTTGCACGAGGGACTTACTGATTGCATCCCTCATGCGATGGCGTCGGCGCGTGCAAACTTCAAGAGCTTTATCCTTCAATACATTCGGCATGGCTCACGCATCGCATTTCGCAGCGACATCCGCGCTGGGTTTGCCGTCCTGAGCCAATAGACCTCCATGCTCACGAATGGATGGACGGAAGGTTTCCTCGAAGCGGCTGTAATCGACCGTGGCTCCAACCGTCACCAGGTCCTCGCCATGCTCCTCCAGTTCGAGCTTCTCGATCTTCACTCCGATCTTGTAAGCCTTCCGGATGATCTGCGTGATGGCCATGACTGCCGCGTTGGCAATGGCTTTCCCGGACGGATCGGACGGATTGACTCCGCACTCCTTCGCCAGATAGGCCGCCAGCGCGTCAGGATTCGTTTTGGCGCACCGGAGGCACACGTTCTCCCCGTTGGGTCCGGCGGGCTTCGTCTGCCTCTCCTCGCCGCACATATCGCACTTCTGCTTGTTTTCCATTTCGATTCTCCGATTGAAAATTTACTTGTCCTCTTCGAGCCACGTCAGGTCTTCTCCACACGAAAAATCATGCATGATGCCGGGGGCGGTAGGGTGTTGCATGGAGTTCCACGGTACTTTCTTGCCCGTGGGCGACTCCCAGACATCGACCAGCACCTGACACTTCCGGCACGCCTCTGTGCCCTTCGGCGTGTATCCAGCCTGACGGAGTTCCGCTTCAGTTCCCGGCGTTGGCATCCGTCTCCCCCAGCGCCTGATCGAGGTACTTCTGAGCGCACTCGCGTCCGCACAGATGCTTCACCCCGATCTGTTCTCTCGCGTCCTTGTCGGACCACGGATGGAACTCGACGGTCCTCCAGCCGTCACGGAAGGCAAGAATCCAATGATTGGACTCCTGCCGCTCCGCACCGCAAACGTCACAGTTGATGCTCTCAACGATCATTGTTTGGCCTTCTTTTCAATCGCCTGCTTGAGGCTTCTCGCCGGACGCATGACGCATACGGTCTTATGGGTATGCATCTCCCGTGAGGCGTATTGGTTCCCGCACCACGGGCAGGGGCGCAGGATTTTTGCTCTGCCGCCGCGCTTCCCTGCCAGTTGAGCCGCCCGGGAGAGAATGACCGGATCCGAGATTTCTTCGGCTACGGCCTTCTCCCCGAACTCTTCGATCATCTCCTTCAATTTTTCCCGCATAGTCTCCCTCCGCTCTCGGAGAGAGCTATTACAGCGTTGCGTTGTGGGCTTTGGCGTAAGCCTTGACGGCCTTCTCAACCTTGCCAAGGCTGAACCCGTGCTTCTTGGTGAATGCCGCCTTGGCGGTGAACGCTTTCGCCGGGATCACAGCGTACTGCGTGCTGGTTCCCGCCAGGGAGCCGTTGGTCTTCAGTCCCTTCAGGCTGTACTTCTTCGGCAGGGGCGAGATGTTCACGCTCCTGTCGTAGTTCTCCGGCGTGCCGACCTGAAAGTGAAGGTAACCGCGATTGTCGGACACCTGCACCGTGAACTTCGTTTTCTTGACTGCTTTCTTCGTGGTCATGCCTTTTCTCCTGTGTTAGCTGGATGCCGCCAGCGCGGGTTATGTGTACTTCACTGGTATATCATATCACAAAGCTGTCAGGCAGCAAAGAGAATTATTTCTTTTTCCTTTTCAGCTTCGCCTGCTTCTGCTTCCAGATGTCATCGATGTACTTCTCCTGCGCGGTTCCCTCGATAGCCTCCTCGCAGTAGTTCTCCCAAACCCATGCCTTCGCCTGCGCGGCGGTGTAATCGAGTTCCGATATAAGCAGGCACGCCATTGCGGTTCCGGTACGACCGTGACCTCCCTGACAGAACACCAGACCCTTGCCGCCGTTATCACGGATCGCCTGAGTCAGGTCTTCCCAGAACTCCAGAGGGAACGGCAAAACTCCGAAATCGGGCCAGTCCAGAACGACCTCTATACACTTCGAGTAGGTTGCCCACTTCGCCAAAGAGGGAATGGGAATGTCATGCTTTCTCTTCGCGCTTGATCCCGTCAGGTTCACGGCAACGGTAAAGTCGCTCAGATGATCTTCGCAGTCCCATTTCTTGCCGAAGGACACCTGCATTCCTGGCTGATCGATGACCAGGCGCGGAGGGTGTTTGCAGATGGGTTTGAGCGATGCCTGATAGCCGCCATTGTAGACCCGGGTCCCATATCTGCTCCAGTTACCACCATTCCACTCCTTGCCCGATACCTTCGCCTTTTCCGAGGGAAGCGGATCAAAGTCCGTCCCGTTGTCAAAATGTCCCATCTCATCTCCTCTGGCTATCTCAGCTTCAATCGCTTCCTGAATCTCCCCGTACTCCGGGGAGAGATACTCTTTCTTACTCACGGCATCCTCCTTAGAACGGGATAGATTCCTTCAGACTCCACATGCGCGACCTCGCCATACTTCGGCCACATCTCAATCGCCGGACGTGGCTTCTTTGCTTCGTAGACCTTCTTCAGGCGGAAGAGATAGTCGCCGCCGTACTTGGCCTGATGGGCAATAGCCTGATGCATTGCTGCCTGAGCTTCAGCGTGGGGAACCCCATCACCTGTTACCCATGCGGTTTCCCACCATATTTCAGGATCATCCTCCTTCGCCGCTTCGACAATGTACAGGTCTTCCTCAGCAGGGGCGGAGTAGACCTTGTGGACGCGGTACTTGAACCACGACCACATCGCAGTGGCTTCCTTGCACGCCTTCTCTGCTTTCTTCAGCGGAACCGGGAAAGCCTCTTCACTTCCTTTCTTCGTCCAGCTTGTGTTGATCCACTCGCCGGATTTTTCCTGTTTTTGCACGATGTACAGGTCCACATCGCCGGTCAGAAGCGCAGGGTTGACCTGATTTTTTGGCTCAGTCTTGATCGTCTTCTTTGGCTTCTCAACCTCTGCTATCGCAGGAATCTCCATCGGCTTGCGCTTCATCATCCGCGTGAGCAGATTTTTCTGTTTGTACCCCCGCGTCTTATAGATCGGCACAGCGACCTGCAGGAGAGCCCACAGCGGATTTTGGGATGTCTCGTCAAACTCCTCATTATTCACAAATTTATTGAACCCCCATCCGCCGTTGTGGACGGCATTGGTGACTTTGTTCAGCGACTCCAGAGCTTCGTTGGCCTTTCCCTCCAGAAGCTGGTTGTGAATGAGCGGTGCCCACTTCAGGAACTCGTACCATTTCCTGCCGCCGAAGGATAAATCTCCGGACCACTGCTCGGGATCGGCAAAGGATTCAAGAGCCATACGGATACGGGTTTCCGTGATCCCCTGCAGGGGGCGTTTCCAGTAGCAGTTGTAGACCGTATCGCGGGATTTCTTGCTGCCTTTCTGACTCCTTTTCGCGTGCCGAAATTCCCCCAAACCGGCAATGACGGTCAGGCGGTAGGCGCACCCCATCCCCAGCCCCAGCAGGAAGTCGCAGCGACCCTTCCAGAGCGAGATATTATGGGTTGCCGCCATCATCATCCGCACAGCGGAAGGCATGTCGATCTCCCAGTACTGCGCGTAGAAGAATCCCGCCCTCAGTCCATCAATCTGCACTTCCCGCACTTTCGACTCTGCTTTTAGGGTTTCTCCCTTCACCGGCTTGCGGTCGATCAGCACCGGGACTTCATTGAGAATGCAGTGAATGGCGTAGTGGGACGCCAGCGAACCGCCGGGGTGATAGACAACCGTCCCCGGATTGACACTCTTCATCCGCGTCTCCCATTCGAGCAAATCCCCCTCCGCCCGGATGATGTGCGAAACCGTGACTTCCTTCGGGATGTAGTTGACCTCCTGCGGAAGTTTCGGACCATCCCGAAGCTGAACCGGCTTGGGGAATCCTTCATTCTTCCACAGGATTTCGACATAGGGAGCCTGCGTGATGGCAGCGTCAGTGAGCAGCCTAACGTGATCCCGCTCCGACAGCGCGAAAGACGATGCACAGCTACTCTTCCACGGATACACATCGCCCAGCGTCGGAATCTGCAGAGCTTTCGCGCCCTGTGTCGCTCCGTCCGTTCCTCCGCCCACAGTCAACAGTCCAGGCGTCCAGATGCCGGAGCACACCGCATCGTACAGCGGCATGGCAATGATCTCCGCCTGTGGATCGGCGGCGCGAGTCTCGGCAATGATCTTCTCCGCTTCTTCCGGGGTCGATATAAGGCGGGAGTCCACAAACCCATGCCGTGGAGTCATGGGGCAGGGACGGGCAAATTTGCCAATCAGATGTGCGGGTTTCACATCTTCAATGCGGAAGATTTGGTGTTCCAGAGTCCGCTTACCCAGTGCAGCAATCCCGCGTGCTTTCTGGGTTCTCGCCAAGGGAATTTCGAGCGGCTGAATTTCTCTGCACGCCCAGTACAGTCCGGAGACACAGGACCAGGTTTTCCAGTCCGCGCCGTAGATGCTTTCTTCCTCCGGATGAACCTCGGTGACTTTATTTACTGCTTCTTCTCTCCAGGAATAATGCTGAACCAGCATTCTGCGGATGTAGTCGAGAAACAGTGCCGGGAACTCTTCGTGGCGGCACTGAATCACTTCCGGATGCTCCGGGGTGCCACTATCGACCGAGCAGGCGACTTCCCACGTCTCCAGCTTTTCAGCCGGACGGACGGCCCAGTAGGAGCCATCGGCTTCGTATTGCGTCCATCCTTCGGATTCGGGACACTGAGCATCCCAGTCTTTATGGTATGAAGGCACATTTGTACGATTGGGATTCTGCGGCGGTCGTATCCCATAGTATTTATATGCCTCATACACCTGCATCAGAGCTTCGGCTTCCGACTCGACTTCTACCGTCATCGGCGGCTTGGTAAAAAACACAACTTCGTATTTCATTTTGGAAAGTCTCCGATTTCCACAACGATATATCACTATACAGACAGCTTTGTGTTTTGGTCAAGTCCAAACATTGGACTCAGTAACAGACGCGGCTCCCTCGCCACAAGGAAGACCGCGCCGGTAGTGAGGAGTCCGGGAATCATCAGCAGATAAAGCAGGCTCACAGCTTTCCCCCACCCCACTGATCGATGGCTATTGCCGCATAGCCTTGTTTTCCCAGTCCCAATTCGTTTTCCGCGTAGTCTATCGCTTCGTTTTCAGTCTCGAAGTACAGGAAAACAATCAAGGTCGGCACCTTGCTATGCCTCTTCATCAACACCCAAATCTTCACAGCTTTCCTCCGTTCGGACCGCATACGCCGTTGATGTAATCCATCCAGCGTTGACGATTGAACGCCGGATTCTGATCGCGGCAAAACTCCGCCAGGGCAATCAGGTGAACCTCGCTGAAAGCTCCCGGCTCACCCGCTAATTCCGCATTGTGCGCCCGGATCATATCCGCGAGCGCTATAAAGTCTTTCTTGCTCATGCTCATACAAATTGCTCCTCTCTATATAGAGACTCGGTAAAGCGGTTTACCTGTTCCGGCATATAAACGGACAGGCACGAAGCAGGGATCGGCATGGCGGAGATGCATCCACCCATTGAAAGCGAGAACGGGTCAAGCATCAGGGGCCAATGATCGGGCAGGTTGACCTGCAGAATCGCAGCTTGCGCGTCAGCGATCTGGACGGTTCCCGGATTTTTGACCATCCCTACAAGGTCGCCTGGGGGATGAACCTTCCCGCCAGGAGCCGTGCGGAGGTATCTGGCGCGGAGTTCGGCAAAGAGAGCCGCCGTTTTGAGTCCCGCGAGATACACTCCGGGATAATCGCCTTCGGACGCATCCCCATAGGCTCCCCACTTGCTGATTCCAATACTCCGA
>Ga0335075_10008321_pt1 | contig 15914 bp, 9 predicted proteins | sample Lox_Sample_24_FD_206723 | JGI IMG/M metagenome (GOLD analysis project Ga0335075, IMG submission 206723) | Soil microbial communities from Loxahatchee National Wildlife Refuge, Florida, United States - Lox_Sample_2.4 | ecosystem: Environmental > Terrestrial > Soil > Wetlands | place: USA: Florida... | reverse complement strand
ATGCATTGTCCGCCGGCCGGGAGGTGCTTGCCGGGGCCGGCTTTGAGGTGCAGGTGCCGGAGGGGCATATCTGCTGCGGGCGGCCGCTCTATGACTTCGGATTTCTGGCAGAGGCGCGAGAATACCTCGAGACGGTGATGAAGAGGCTGGCTCCAGTGATCGAAGGCGGGACGCCGGTTGTTTTTCTGGAGCCGTCCTGCGCCAGCGTTTTTCGGGACGAATTACGCAATTTCTTTCCCAGCGATGCAAAGGCAAATCGGCTGCGCGAGCAAAGCTATCTGTTGAGCGACTTCCTGTTGCGGCATGCGCCGGAGTTCCGTCCGAAGGGGCTGGAGGGACGGCAGGTGATTTTGCACGGGCACTGCCATCAGAAGTCGGCGACCAGGATGAAGGCTGAAGTCGCGCTGCTGGAACGCGGTGGCGCGCAGGTTAACGTGCTCGACTCCGGGTGCTGTGGGATGGCGGGGCCATTCGGCTTTGAGAAAGAGAAGTTTGCTGTTTCGCAGGCCCTGGGCGAGCGGGTGCTGCTGCCCGCGGTCCGGACGGCGTCACCGGAAACGATCGTTATCGCGGACGGGTTCAGCTGCCGGGAACAGATCGCTCAAAATCTGCCGCGCAGAGCACTGAACCTGGCTCAGGTCCTGCGGGGTGACGCGAATCAGGTAAGTTCTGGCAAATAAATCGCAGACGCACCGCGCAAATTTTTCCAGGCGACAACGTACAAAGCGCAGTCTGAGTGTTTTTTACACGGTAATTTTCAGGGTCGGATGCTCAGCGATTCTTAATACAACTTCCTTATTCAAAATGGCTTAATCGATCCGTGCCAGCGGGGAGCTGATTTGGCAGATCGAATGCACTAATAGCGAGCATAACGGGATGCTGCGCAGCTTCCGGAGTGTGTTCTTCCAGGTCATGCGAAGGAATGCCAATGAGTGAAACGATGAAAACAAAGAGCTTCATTACACCCTCGGCGGTTTCTACGCTGCTGCTTGCAGCGAGCCTCGGGTATCCCGCATTTGCGCAGAACTCCACCCCGGCACAAAATCCTCAGGTGCAAACCGGGACGACTGCTCCTAACCCGAACGACAACAGCACTTACGCCACTGGGCAGCCCCTCCCGACCAAGTCGAATGAAGGCTTCTGGGGACATCTGAACCCGTTTGCCCGCAAGAAGTGGGTAAACCGGCAACTGGATCCGGTGAAAGACCGACTGAACGAGCTCGACCAGCTTCAGGCGAAGAATGCTAATGACATCAAGGACGTAGACGCACGAGCCACGGCGGGTATCCATCAGGCGCAGTCGACGGCGGATCAGGCCAATCAGACCGCCACGACGGCGAACACCACCGCGACCCAGGCGCAGCAGCAAGCGCAGCAGGCGAGCGCGCAGACGGCGCAGCTCAATGGGACGGTTTCAAACCTCGATCAGTATCAGCGGGTCAATGACATTGAGATCCGCTTTCGTCCAGGCCAGACAGTCCTGAACGACAAGGCAAAGACCGCCCTGGATCAGGTAGCGGCGCAGATGCGCGGCAAGAAGGGCGTTATTGTCGAGGTCGCCGGGTATTCAACCACTCGCGGTCAGGCGGGCATCCAGAATTCACAGCATATGTCGGATGCCGTGGTGCGGTATCTGGCGGAAAACGACATCCCGGTCTATCGCATCCACGAGGTCGCGATGGGCAACGCCAAAATCGACGACTCAGATACGCCTACCCACGGCAGCGTGGTGCGAGTGAGTCTTATGCAGAACAGTTTAGCGGCCTTGAACTCGGCGCCTTCGGGCACGGGTTCACCGATCGGTGCGACGCAGCAGTCTTCCGCGCAGCCCTCCCCTCAGGGTGCTGTGTCGCAACCATCGGTTCCACAACAACAATAACGAAAAAGGCTCGCACCAAGCTCTCACACAACGAGAGAACCAAGGCAGATTGGCCCCTCACCCGAGGGGCCGTTTTTTTGCTCTTTTTTGGAGCAGCGCGGGATGAACCGACCCGAGTTTGAAACCCGGTTTGAATTTGCGGCTTGGTGATGGCTATGCCGGTCGGCATAATCGACGTGTTTCCGTTTTCCTGCCTGGAGGATTTCCGAGGATGATCGATCGGCGGTTGTGGGTGTTTTTGTGCCTGCTGGTATTGGCGCCTGTGGGACTGCCTGCGCAGAGCTTCACTCTGCAGCAGGTGATGAGCGCGCCGTTCAACTCGAAACTGACGGCGTCTCCGGCAGGTCAACGATTCGTGTGGATTGCGGACCAGGAGGGGCGCCGCAATTTGTGGGTTGCAGAAGCAGGCTCCAACGGGAGCTACGCAGCGCGGGCTCTTACGCACTACGACACGGACGACGGTATCGAGATCGGCGATATTGCGTGGTCGCCCGATGGGCAATCGGTGGTGTTTGTGCGCGGCGGTGATTTTGAATTTCCGGAGAAGCCGGCGCCTAATCCGGATCTGCTACCCCAAGGTGTCGAACAGGATATCTGGGTCGTTCCGGTGAAGGGCGGCGAGCCGAGGAAGGTGGCTGAGGGCCGGAGCCCGGAGGTATCGCCGGACGGCAAGACGGTGGCGTATCTGCTGAAGGACCAGGTGTGGACGATCGATCTCGACGAACCGAGCGCCAAGCCGGAACAGCTCTTTCATGAGCGAGGCAAGCCGAGATCGCTGACGTGGTCGCCGGATGGCAAGTCACTGGCATTTGTAAGCGAGCGGGGAGATCACGCCTTCATCGGTGTGTATTCGTACACCGCCAAGAGGCTGCGGTATATCACACCCAGCACGCAATGGGATTCGGAGCCGGCGTGGTCGCCGGATGGACGGAGCATAGCCTTTCTGCGGGCGCCGCCTGATGTTTCGGGCATCGATTTCAAGCCGCGGCGGGCAGCGCAACCGTGGTCGATTCAGATTACAGACGTGGAAACGGGACAGGGCCGTGAGATTTGGCGGGCGCACACCGGGCCCGGCAGCGTCTTCTACGAGGCGGATACAGACCATCAGCTTCTCTGGGCGGATGGGAATCGCATTGTGTTCCCGTGGGAGGGGGATGGCTGGATTCATCTGTATTCGATCAGCGCGAGCGGCGGGATGCCTGTTCCTCTGACGCCAGGGGATTTCGAAGTGCAGAGCGTGGCGCTGGGTGCCGATCGGAAGACGGTGTACTACACGTCGAACCAATTCAGTTCAGACCGGGGGGATATCGACCGGCGGCATCTGTGGCAGGTGGGTGCGGCTGGCGGAGAGGCCATGCAGATCACGCATGGCGAAGGAATCGAAGTTGCGCCCGTTATTACTGCTGACGGAACGATCGCGCTGCTTCACTCGGATGCGCGGGTGCCGATCCGGCCGGCGGTGGTCTTGCCGAATGGCGAGCTGCGGGACATTGCGCCGCAGCTTGTTCCAGCGGAGTTTCCGGCAGCGAAGCTGGTTGTTCCTCAGCAGGTCATCTTCAGCGCTGCAGACGGGATGCAGATTCACGGACAGCTGTTCATGCCGACGGGTGGTGGGCAAAAGCATCCTGCGGTTGTGTTTTTTCATGGCGGATCGCGCAGGCAGATGCTGCTGGGCTGGCATTACATGCAGTACTACTCAAACGCCTACGCGATGAACCAGTACCTTGCGAGCCTGGGCTACATTGTGTTGTCGGTGAATTATCGCAGCGGAATTGGCTATGGGCTTAATTTTCGCGAGGCCCTCAATTATGGAGCGGCAGGGGCGAGCGAGTTCAACGACGCGCTCGGCGCAGGGCTTTATCTGCGCGGGCGCCCGGATGCGGATGGCGCGCATATTGGCGTGTGGGGCGGCAGCTACGGCGGCTATCTGACAGCGCTCGCGCTGTCGCGTGCTTCGGACCTGTTTGCGGCGGGTGTGGATCTGCATGGTGTGCATGACTGGAATCTGGAGTTGAATATCTGGCAGCCTGCGTATGATCCGAACGCGGATAAGGATGCGGCGAGAATTGCGTGGGAGTCGTCTCCGCTGGCCTCGGTCAAGGGGTGGCGCTCACCGGTGCTGCTGATGCAGGGCGACGACGACCGCAACGTGCAGTTCTCGCAGACGGTGAAACTTGCGGCGGCGCTGCGCGCGCAGGGGACGCCGTTTGAGGAGCACATCTTTCCGGATGAGATACACGATTTTCTGCTTCACCGCACATGGCTGACGGCGTACGAGTACGAGGCGGAGTTTTTCGGGCGCTATCTGAAGACGGAAAAGTAGGGCCCCTATTCCGTTCGCAGAGCCTTCATTGGATCGATGTGGGTCGCCCTCCGCGCCGGTATCAGGCAGCCAAGCAGGGCGACAAAAAGCAGTAAAGCGGCGATGATCGCGAACGTGACCGGATCGTCCGGTTTGATTGCGAAGAGCATGCCAGCGAGGGCGCGGGTTGCGAAGGCGGCGGCTGCAATGCCGAGGGCGAGGCCGGTGAGCACGGGGACCATGCCGCGTACGAGAACGGTGCGGAGGATGCGCTCCCGGGTTGCACCCAAGGCGATACGGATGCCGATCTCCTTGGTCTGGCGGGCCACGGAGAGGGCCAGAGTCCCGCTGACTCCTACGATGGTGATGAAGAGTGCAACGGCTGCGAAGAGGCCAAGCAGCGTTGCGGTCACACGAGGTGTGCCGAGTTGCGCGTTGCGGACCTGATCGAGCGTGCGGACATTGGTCACGGGCTGCTGCGGATCGATCGCGTGAATGACAGTGGAGATCTCATTCGCCAGCCGCATGGGATTGCTGCGCGTGCGCACGAGCAGGTGCACGCTGGTTACATCCTGCTGGTATACGGGGAGATAGATAGCCTCGTCTGACGCTTTGTCGAGGCCGTATTGGCGCACGTCGCCGACCATGCCGACGACGGTGGTCCATGTCTTGCCGCGATCGGTGGACACTCGATGTCCGATCGGGTCCTGGCCAGGCCAGTAGCGTTTCGCAAGGCGCTCGTTCACGATCGCGACCTTGGGCGTGTCGAGAGTGTCGTTGCCGGTAAAGACCCTGCCGGAGAGGACCCGGACGCCGAGGACACGGAAGTATTCAGGCGTCGCTACTTCATAGTCGACCTGCGGAGCGGGTTCATTGCCACGCACGGGCTGGCCTTCAAAGACGAGGCCACCGCTCATACGGCCCATGTCGCTGTTGAGTGGAACCATCCAGCTGAACGACGCGCTGTCTACGCCGGGCAGTTGCTGTACGCGATCCAGCACTTGATGGAAGAAGGCGCTCTTAAGAGACTGCTCCTTGTACTTGGTCCAATTGAGACTGACTTGCATGGAGAGGACATTCGCGGTCTTGAAACCGGGATCGACGGAGAGCAGGTTGTAGAGGCTGCGGAGCATGAGGCCGGCGCACATGAGCAGAACAAAAGAGAGCGTGACCTGGGCGCCGACAAGCAGGTTACGCAGGCGGGTGCCGCTCTCGCTGCCTGCCGTGCGCTCCCCCGCGTCAGTGAGGCTGGTGATGCGGACGCGGCTGGCGATGTAGCCGGGGAGGGATCCGAAGAGGATGCCGGTGAGTAGAGAAATCCCGAGGGCGAAGAGCAGGACGCGCGCGTCGGGGCGTATATCGCCGGAGAGCGGGGTCATGCGGGCGGCGTAGGCGATGAGTAGCTTCGAGCCGAAGGCGGCGAGGGTGACGCCCAGGACGCCTCCGGCCAGAGCGACGAGCATGCTCTCGGTGAGAAGCTGGCGGAAAATGTTGGCGGGACTGGCTCCGGTGGCCATGCGAATGGCCATCTCGCGGGAGCGGCGCATTTGGCGGGAAAGAGCGAGATTGGCTAGATTGGCGCAGGCCAGAAGGAGCACGAGTCCGGCGGCTGCAAGCAGGGTGACAAATGTGGGCCGCGCGGCGTGGGTCAGTTCGCTGTCGACGGGTGCGATGAGAGGTGCGAAACCGGCGCTGGCGGGATAGAACTTTCCATAGGCTGCAGCACGACGGCTAAAGATGGTCGCCAGCTCGGCGCGTGCCTGGGCCACGGTGACATCAGGCTTGAGGCGCGCATACGCAGAAATCATGCGCGACTCGCGGTCGGCGATGGTCTTCGGATCGGAGCGGTAGGGGCATGATGTCGTCGGCATGTAGACGTCGTTGGCGTCAGGATATTCAGGCAATGGCGGAAGCACGCCGATGACGGTATGCACACGATCGTTCAGCTCGAATGCGCGGCCGAGAATGTTCCGGTCGCCGCCAAATTCCTTCATCCAGTAGGCGTAGCTCAGGAGCAGAGCGGGCGGCGCATTCCTGCTCTCGTCGGCGGGAGTGAAGAGCCGTCCCAGTACCGGCTTTACTCCCAGCACGTCGAAGAAATTCGACGAGACAACGCCGGTGGTGACACGTTCCGGGTTCTTCGTGCCGAGGAGCGTGAAGTTCATGGAGTGATACTCGGCAACGTCAGAAAAGGCGTGCCCCTGATCGCGGAAATCCTGATACTCCTGCACGGAGAGGCCGAGGGGATCGGGACCGACGAGCGCTGCGGTCTGGTCGAGGTGCAGAATCCGGTCCTGCTGCGCGTAGGGCAGCGGCTTCAACAGGACGCCGTTGATGACGGTAAAGATGGCAGTATTCGCGCCGATGCCGAGGCCAAGGGTGAGGATGGCCACGAGAGTATATCCGGGATTGCGCCGCAGAGTGCGGGCGGCGTAGCGGAGGTCGCGCAGCAGATTTTCGAGGGGCGGGACACTGTTCATCTGCCAGATTTGCTCGCGAACGCGCGCGGGGTTGCCGAATTTGAGATATGCCTGGCGGCGCGCTTCTTCCCTGCTCATGCCGCGTGCAAGGTTGTCGTCAATTTCACTTTCGATGTGGGCTTCAAACTCCCGGGCGCGGTCCGCGTCCCAACGCTGCCTGCGAAAATATTTGCGCCAGCTCATGCCACTTTCCTCATTCAGTTCTCAGTGCTTCCATCGGGTCGAGTCTCGAAGCGCGCCACGCAGGCACTGCGCAGGCGGCCGCAGCCACTACCGACAACATCAGCGCAACCCCGACAAAGACGGTCCAGTCCAGCGGCCGCACGCCGTACAGCATGTCGCGGATGAGCCGTACCGCGAATCCTCCGCCGACGAGGCCCAGCGCCAATCCCACCCACGCTGGCACCAGCCCATCGAAGAGCATCAGCCGCAGTACTTCGCTTCTCTGCGCGCCGAGGGCAATGCGAATGCCGATCTCGCTCGTGCGCTGCGTGACTAGATAAGACAGAACGCCGTAGAGGCCGACGGCAGCGAGCACGAGCGCAATCACGGCGAAGGCAAGAATCAGCATCGAATTGAAGCTCGCGTCCAGCGTCGATTTGCCGATCAGCTCCGTCATGGTCATCACATCGGAAACCGGCAGGTCACGATCAAGCCCTCCAATCACTTTCTGTACCGGCAGCGCGAGGTTATCCACGTCATGGGTCGACCGCACCACGATGGTCGCGCCTGAGAAAACACCGCTGGAAAGAGGCCAGTACATCATGGGCCTCGCATCCTGGGAGACGTCATAGCGCGTATCCCCCACCACGCCCACAATCTCGAATGGCTGTTGAGGAGCGCCGGTGGCGCCCAACCGCAGATGCTTCCCGATCGGATCTTCCCCGGGAAAGAATTTCTTCACCGCCGCCTGGTTCAGAATCGTTACATACGCGGGGTTCAGCCGCTCACTTTCATTGAAGGTCCGTCCGCGCAGCAGCGGAATCTGCATGGCGGCAAAGTATCCGGGGTCGGCTGCATTTACCATCGCGTCCAGCGACTTTCCCTGCGGGAGTGGCGGATGCTCCACTACCGTCACTAGGTCATCTCCGCCCGATCCTGCTCCCGGTGCCGTCTTCACCAGCCCGGCGGCCTCGAGACCGGGCAATGCGCGCACGCGGGCAATCAGTTGTTCGAAAAACGCCGTTTTCTGTCCCGCATTCTTGTAGCGCGCTTCGGGAAGGCGAAGCTGCATCGTCAGCACGTTGTCGACCGCGCAGCCCATGTCGGCAGACCGAAGCTTCTGGTAGCTCTTGAGCAGCAGGCCTGCGGCGATGAGCAGCACCACGGTCAGGCCAACCTCCGCTGCCAGCAAACCTTTACGCAGCCGGGCGCGCGAGACACCTCCGCTATGTGAGCGCGACGACTCCTGCAGCATCTCCAATGCACGCGCACCACCCGCGCTGAGTACCGGAATCGCTCCTGCCAGCACGCCGCTGACAAGAGTGATTGCCGTCACGAACAACAGCACCATTCCATCCACATGGATTGCATCAGCGCGCGCCATATCCTGCCGCGCATGTGCCAGCCATGCGATGGCTGCGCAGGCCAGCGCAAAGCCGAGCATTCCGCCGGCGACCGCCAGCACCAGGCTCTCCGTCACCTGTTCACGGATCAGCCGCCACCGATTGCCACCAAGCGCCGCGCGAATCGCCACTTCCTTGCGCCGTGCCGCCGAACGCGCCACCAGCAGATTCGCAACATTCAGGCAGGCAATCAGCAGCACGCAGCCCGTCGCCGCGAGCAGCACATACAGTGGAGTCTTGTAGTCCAGAACGATATCGTCGAGCAGAGGCCTTCCGGTTACGTCTCTCTTGACGGCCGGGCCGGGATTCTCACGCTTGATCTGCTTCTGCACAGCATCGAGTTCATCGAGCGCCTCGGCCATCGTCGCTCCCGGTTTCAATCGCGCTACGACGTCGAACTGGTGATTGTCGAGCGCCTGGGTGATGCTCGGCGGCATCTCGTGAAAAATGGGTGCCCATAGCTGCGTTTGGGTGTCGGGATAAGCAAACCACGCGGGCATGATGCCGATGACCGTGTAGGGCTTTGCATCGAGAGAAATCTTCTTCCCGATGATGGACAGATCGCCCCCAAAACGGCGCTTCCAGAATCCCCACGACAGGATCACCGTTCCGTTGGCTCCCTGCTTATCGTCTTCGGCCGTGAAATCTCTGCCGTATACCGGATGCACGCCCAGCGTCGAGAAGAGGTTCCAGGAGCACCGCGCCGCTGGAACTCTCTCCGGCAACTGACCACCCTCGGCCGAAACGTTATAGGAAGCCCATCGGTAGAGGAGCGCCATCTGCTCGAAACTCTTCGATGCCCGCCGCCATATTGCAAAACTCGCTGCTGACTCTCCTCCGCGATTATCCGGAGTATCTGTATCGTTCCAGCGTTCGTACACCGACACCAGACGGCCGGGATCCTTGTACGGCAGGGGCTTTAACAGAACGGAGCGCACAACGGTGAAGAGCGCAGTGTTGGCGCCGATGCCCAAGGCCATGACGAGCACGGCCATCACGGTGAATCCGGGTGATCTGACGAGCGTTCGGGTGGCGTATTTCAAATCGCGCCAGACGTTGTCCAGGAGTGCGAAGGTGTTGGTCTGCCAGAGGTCTTCGCGCACCCTGCGTGTCGAGCCGAACTTCAGATGCGCCTGACGTCGGGCTTCTTCTTCGCTCATGCCGCGGGCGCGGTTGTCGGCGATCTCCTGCGCGAGATGCAGTTCTATCTCCCGTGCGAGTTCGGCGTCGCCACGCTTTCGCCGGAAGAACCTGAGGAAGCTCATTCCGCTTTCCTATTCCGCTTCGCCCAAGATCAGGCCGATCGCGCGCTTCATCTGACGCCAGCGGCTGGTCTCGGCGGCGAGTTGCTTTCGGCCTGCGGCGGTCAGGCGATAAAACTTGGCTTTGCGGTTGTTTTCGCTCGCGCCCCAGTAGGAAGAGACCCAGCCTCGGTCTTCGAGACGGTGCAGCGCTGGGTACAGGGATCCCTGCTCCACTTCGAGGACGTCCTCAGATGTGTGCTCGATCACTTTGGCGATGGTGTGTCCGTGGGCGTCGCCCAAGATCAGGGTGCGCAGGACGAGCATGTCCAAGGTGCCCTGCAGCATTTCTCCGTTCTTGTCTGCCGATTTAGCTCGCCCCATGGTCTTGCGATCCTTCCACTCGATGTTCTATGGGAAAAGAGCGTAACACCACTCGATGTTCTATGGGAAGAGAGAATTGCGCATTTTTTGCCGATGCCATCCTAGAAGGCTTCGATACCATCTATTTGAGGATGGGGGTTCGGGCTATGGATCCTGTGATCACAATTCCTGAGCGGCGTAGGTCGAGGCCGGGTGTGCTCACGGTACTGCTGGCCATCTTTCTGGGGCTGCTGGTGGGTGTCGGCGCATTCGCGATCTTCCTGCGTGAGGCGACATACGGCATATGGGACCGGGTGGCGACGAAGGTTACGGGGCGCGCCTTGGTTTTCAATAATTCTCAGCCGACCGTGGTGGACAGGATCCAGCGGCTGGAGCGGCTGGAAACGGTCACCTACACGATGGATAAAGTTGTCGAAGGCGACCGTACGAGTGCAATCCTGCCCGACTTTCTGGTCGGCGACAAGCTGCTGCTGTCGGTGCATGGACAGGCGATTGCCGGGGTCGATCTAAGCCAGCTCAAATCGTCGGACGTAATGGTGAACGGCAAGACGGTGCACGTGCATCTCCCGGCGGCGCAGATCTTCGTTGCCGCGCTCGATAATGGGAAGACCAAGGTTTATTCGCGAAGCACCGGGTTTTTCGTTCAGGCGGATCCGGACCTGGAGTCGCAGGTCAGAGCAAAGGCTGAGCAGGAGCTGCACGACTCGGCGATTGCCGCGGGCATTCTCGATACAGCTCATAAGAATGCGGCTTCCACACTGACTACGCTGTTGCTTAGCCTCGGGTTTCAGCAGGTGCAGGTGGACTGAAGGCCAAGCCGTCATCTGTGTGATTCAATACTTCATGTGAGCAAGATATTTGATATCGGCCCCGTCCATGTGGCCTCGGGGCAGCTGTTTCTGATCGCCGGGCCTTGCGTGATCGAGAGCGAGGCGCATGTCCGCAAGATGGCAGACGCGATCCAGCGGATCACTTCGGATCTGGGTGTTCCCTACATTTTCAAGTCGTCGTATGACAAGGCGAATCGCACCTCGGTGAAGAGCTTTCGCGGACCGGGATTGAAGGAGGGGACGGCGATCCTGCGGCGGCTTGGTGAGGCGACCGGGCTACCGGTGCTTACCGATGTCCACGAGCCTGGGCACTGTGCCATAGCCGCCGAGGGGGTGGAGGTGCTGCAGATTCCGGCGTTCCTTTGCCGCCAGACGGATCTGCTGGTGGCTGCAGCCGAGACGGGGCGAGCCGTCAATGTCAAAAAGGGGCAGTTTGTGGCTCCGTGGGACATGAATCATGCCGTGGAAAAGGTTACGTCGTCGGGGAATCCGCGGGTATTTCTCACGGAGCGCGGATCAACTTTCGGCTACAACAATCTAGTTGTCGATATGCGCTCGCTGGCGATTATGCGGCGGTTGGCCCCCGTGGTCTTCGATGGCACGCACTCGGTGCAGATTCCCTCGGGAGCCAATGGGGTCTCAGGAGGACAACCGGAGTTCATACCGCTACTGGCGCGGGCGGCGGTTGCGGCCGGCGTGGATGGGGTGTTTCTTGAAGTACACGACAACCCTGCCGAGGCCAAGTCGGACGGGGCGAATGCTCTGAATCTGAAGAACTTGCGCGGGGTTCTGGAAAGTCTGTTGGCGGTGCAGGCGGCTGTGAGCGAAACGGCCCCCAAGCAATAGCGAAACCTGTCAGGCCCGGGCGACTTCCGCGGTAGCGGCCGGCTCATGCGATGAGTTCGTCCGATTCCCATAACTTGCTTTTACGAAGGCGCTGAAAAGCGGATGCGGCTCGAGGGGCTTGGACTTGAACTCGGGGTGGAACTGGCATCCGAGGAAGAAGGGATGGTCGCGAAGTTCGACGATCTCGACATAGGTTCCATCGGGAGTTGTTCCGGTAATGCGCAGGCCGGCTCCGGTGAGCAGCGCTTCGTATTCGCGATTGAATTCGTAACGGTGGCGGTGACGTTCGCTGATCTCGGTCTTACCATAGGCTCTATAAGCCAGGGAATCCTGATCGAGGACGCAGGCCCAAGCCCCGAGGCGCATGGTGCCTCCCATTTCCTCGACACCGGTCAACTCGCGGAGCTTGTAGATGACGCGGTGGGGTGTTGCCGGATCGAACTCGCTGGAGTTGGCTCCGTTCAATTTGCAGACATTCCGGGCGAATTCGATGCAGGCAGTCTGCATGCCGAGGCAAATGCCGAAATACGGGACCTTATTCTCGCGCGCGTATCGGATGGCATTCAGCATGCCCTCGATGCCACGCTTGCCGAATCCGCCGGGAACGAGGATGCCGTCAAAACCTGCGAGCTGCGCTTCAAAGTTTTCGATTTCGAGACCCTCGGCCTCGATCCAGGTAACGCGCAGCTTGAGGTTGTGCGCCAGCGCCCCGTGAACGAGGGCTTCCTTCAGGGACTTGTAGCTGTCCTCGTACTCGACGTACTTGCCGATGATGGCAATGGAAACCTCATCCTGCGGATTGTAGGATCGACGGACGATTTCTTCCCAGCGGCTGAGGTCGGGCTCGTTGGTCTCCATGCGCAAGTAGCGCAGCGCCAGCGCGTCGACGCCTTCGCGGGAAAACGTCAGCGGGACTTCGTAGATCGATTCGACATCTTTTGCAGTGATCACGGCCTGCTCTTCAAGATTGCAGAAGAGGGCGATCTTGCTCTTGATTTCGCGGGAGAGGAAGCGGTCGGTGCGGCAGAGCAGGATGTCGGGCTGGATGCCGATCGAGAGCATTTCCTTGACGGAGTGCTGGGTGGGCTTGGTCTTCAATTCCTGAGCGGCGCTGATCCATGGGACGAGGGTAACGTGCACAAATACGGTGTTTTCGCGGCCTAACTCCTGGCGCATCTGGCGGATGGCTTCGAGGAATGGAAGGGATTCGATATCGCCTACGGTCCCACCGATTTCGACGATGGTGACGTCGGCTGTGCCAGCGACCTTGCGCATGGCGTTCTTGATTTCGTTTGTGACGTGGGGAATGACCTGGACGGTCTTGCCGAGGTAGTCGCCGCGGCGCTCTTTGGTGATGATCTGCTCGTAGATGCGTCCGGTTGTGAGGTTGTTATCGCGGGTAAGATGTGCGTGAGTAAAGCGCTCATAGTGGCCAAGGTCGAGGTCCGTCTCAGCTCCGTCGTCAGTGACGAAGACCTCACCGTGCTGGAAGGGTGACATCGTTCCTGGATCGACGTTCAGGTACGGGTCAAACTTCATCAAGTTGACCTTGAGGCCCCGGCTCTCAAGCAAACATCCGATCGATGCTGCGGCCAAACCTTTGCCGAGGCTGGACACCACTCCACCGGTCACAAAAATGTACTTGGAGGACATTTCTGCTTCACCTTCTTTTGTTGTTTTTGATTGGCGTACCTGGCGGGCACGATCAATTATAGCCGCGTTTGAGGGCGAAAGGAAGATGGGAAATGGCCGGCTAAACCGAGGAGCCTCCGGTCGAATCACACGCCCACCGGATAGGGCTTTGGCGAAGATTCATCGAGGTTGGCTCCGGAGCGCCAGCGTTCGAACCGTCCCTGGAGGAGCGAGAGCAGGCCGGTGTACCAGTAGCCAACCACAAAGAGCAGCAGGAAGGGAATGGTGAAGTAGTTCTCGTTAGTCCAGGCGTACCAGATGGTGAGCGCGAAGTAGCAGCCTATAGCGAGTTCGATCCAGGGGACAATACCGAGACGTTTCCGATACTTGGCTGCCTGTGATTTTTCGCCGCGCTTCTCGACACGGTATTTGGGCGTGCGCTTGAAGGAGCTCTGGATGCCGAAAAGGGCTTCCATGACGGCTCGCGTGTTGGTGACAGTGAGGCCAATGCCGAGTGACATGAGGAAGGGCAGGTAGAGAAAGGTCCGGTACCAGCGGCGCGGATAGAGCTCTTTTTGCGAGACGAGGTAGAAGGATGAAATGGAGAAGGTCGACGCCATGAAGAGGGGCAAATCGATCAGGAGCATCTGGAACCATCCCTGATAGAAGCGGATGATCATGGCGGGCATGAGCAGCACCGAGAGCACGATCATGAGGGGATAGCTGAGATTCGCAGTGAGGTGGTACCAGGCTTCGAGCTTGGTGTGCCAGGGCTGATCGCTCTTGAAGACGCGGGGCAGGACCTTCTTCGAGGTCTGGATGAGGCCTTTGGCCCAGCGCGCCTGCTGGGTCTTGAAGGCGGTCATCTCGATGGGCAGCTCGGCGGGGCACTCTACATCCTGCAGGTACTTGAATTTCCAGCCCTTAAGCTGGGCGCGGTAGCTGAGGTCGGTGTCCTCGGTGAGAGTGTCGTGCTGCCATCCACCGGCTTCGTCGATGACATTGCGGCGCCACATGCCGGCGGTTCCGTTGAAGTTGAAGAAGACGCCGGCGCGGGAGCGGCCTCCGTGCTCGAGGACGAAGTGGCCGTCGAGCAAGATGGCTTCGACCTGGGTGAGAAAGCTGTAGTCGCGGTTGAGGTGGGTCCAGCGGGTCTGCACCATGCCGATTTCCGACTGGGCGAAGTGATGGATGACCTTCATCAGCCAGTCGCGGGGAGGGACGAAGTCCGCGTCGAAGATGGCGACGAACTCGCCGCGGGAAGTTTTGAGGCCCTCGTCAAGGGCTCCGGCCTTGAAGCCGTAACGATTGGTCCGGTGCAGGTAAACGATCGGGTGTCCGAAGGCGCGATAGCGCTCGCAGATGGCCGAGGCCACCTCTCTGGTCTCGTCGGTCGAGTCGTCGAGAACCTGGATTTCGAGGAGTTCGCGCGGATAGTCGAGGCTCACGCAAGCGTCGATGAGGCGGTCGATCACGTACTGCTCGTTGAAGATGGGCAGCTGGATGGTAACGGGCGGCAGATGCTCGAAGCGGCAGGGCGGCTCTTTAGCGGCGTTTTTGCGGTACTTGTAGTAGAGGTAAACGAGCTGGTAGCGATGCATGCCATAAAAGGCCAGGATGATCATCACGATGAAATACGGGATGAGCAGCGAAGTATCGAACCAGTTCCAGCGGTAGAGATGCTCGAAGGTGTGATCGCCGTAATGGTAGCGAAGGTAGTGGCGGAGATCGTGCTTGGGCTGAAAAAACGTGAGGGCAACGGCGTGAAAGCGGAGCGCGCATTCGAAAGCGAGCGATTTCAGCAGAGCCGTGTCTCCTACGATAAGGTCAAGCAGTATTGTAAGTGAGTCACGGCAAATCAGTTTCGAAAGGTGCTAATTCAGGAACAGCGTCCGATAGAGGGTGTCGCGCTGGACGGGCTTGAAGCCGGCATCGCGGATCACACGGCGCAACTCCTCTTCGGTGGTGCAGTTGGAGGTGCCGGCGGCCTTGACAACGTTCTCTTCGAGCATGACGGAGCCGACGTCGTTGCCGCCGAAGCGGAGGCCAAGCTGCAGGACTTTGAGTCCCTGCGTGACCCAGCTCGACTGCACATTCTCGATGTTGTCGAGGTAGAGGCGGGAAATGGCGAGGACTTTGAGGTATTCGACAGCGGTGGCTTCATCCCAGCCGCGTCCGCCAAGGGCCGTGTGCTTAGGCTGGAAGCTCCAGGGGATAAAGGCGGTGAACCCGCCGGTCTCTTCCTGGAGGCGGCGCACCTGTTCGAAGTGATTGACGCGATGCTCGTAGGTTTCGCCGACGCCGAACATCATGGTTGCGGTGGTGCGCATGCCGAGCTCGTGAGCGGTGCGATGGACGAGGAGCCAGTCTTCGGTTCCGCACTTGAGACGGGCGATGCGATGGCGAACCTCATCGTCAAGGATCTCGGCGCCACCACCGGGAATGGAGTTGAGGCCGGCATCGCGCAAGCGGATGATGGTGTCGCGCACGGAGAGATCGCTGTATTCGGCAATAGCCAGGATTTCGGAGGCGGAGAAGCAGTGCAGCCAGATCTGCGGGAAGCGCTGCTTAATACCGCGGAGAAGGCGCTCGAACCATTCGATTTTGAGGTCGGGGTGCAGGCCGCCCTGCATGAGCACGCCGGTGCCGCCCATTTCGATGGTTTCGGCGATCTTCGCGTAGATCGTTTCGAAGTCGAGGATGTAGCCTTCGCTCGCGAGTTTGCCCTTGAGCGGCCGGTAAAAGGCGCAGAAGG
>Ga0335075_10008320_pt1 | contig 15915 bp, 13 predicted proteins | sample Lox_Sample_24_FD_206723 | JGI IMG/M metagenome (GOLD analysis project Ga0335075, IMG submission 206723) | Soil microbial communities from Loxahatchee National Wildlife Refuge, Florida, United States - Lox_Sample_2.4 | ecosystem: Environmental > Terrestrial > Soil > Wetlands | place: USA... | reverse complement strand
ATGGCCGTCTCGCGCTGGCCGACGATCTGGCGCGTGCCCGGCACATCGCGGAACTGCTGGATCACATCCGCTTCCCAGTCCGTGGCGCGATCCCTGGGATTGGTGGGGTTGAGCGCCGCCTCCTTGTACGTAAACTCCGGGTACTGTGCGCGCAGCTTGAGGAAGTTCTGGGTGGCCGCGTAGAAGGGCACGCTCTGCGGCAGGAATTCCGTGCGCATCCGGGATTCGAGCAACGGCACGATCTCGGTGCTGGTATAGGTGCGGGTCGCGAGGGCGCTGTCCATCATGAGGCTGGCCTCATCGAGGACTGTCCGGCGGGCGTTGGTCTGCATCACGTTCCAGCAGACATAGGACAGAATGAGTCCGACGGCGGCCAGTGCGGCGGCGACGATCAGGTTGATGCGCACCATCAGGCTCATAGATCACGCCAGGGGCAGGGCGGGGCACCGTGCACTTCGTATCGAGTGTACGCCAGCTCGGCAGGGAAGCCGAACCGGCCGGATAGCCCGGCGCAGGGCGGCGCGCTCAGTGCGGGCGCGGCGCCCAGAGGAGAGAGCCGTGTGCGTCCCGGGCACCCCAAGGTAAGATGGCTGCCTCGCTGACACAGGGATGTCGAACCAGGGCCGTTTCTGCAGAACTTTGGCTGCAGCGTCGTCTGGTTAATTCAAACAGCAATGGGCGCCGGAGCTGCTTCGGGTCTTTCCCTTACCACGCTGGATGAGGACAGCTGGGAGGACCTGCTGTTCTTCATCGAGGAACGGCGGGTGATCCCTATCGTGGGGCCGGAGCTGCTGCGGGTGGAAACCGAACGCGGCCCGCGGCTACTGCTCGAGTGGGCCGCCGAAAAGCTGACCTCACGGCTGGGCGTTGACCGCGCAGCGCTGCCCGAGCGCTACACCCTCAACGATGTGGTATGCCTGTTTCTGGCGACCCGTGGGCGTCGCGAAGAGGCCTACGTCAGGCTGCGCAGCATCCTGAAGGATGCCCGGTTCGAGCCGCCGACGGCGCTGCGCCGGCTCGCGGCGATCACCGATTTTGACCTGTTCGTCTCGACCACCTTCGATTCCCTGCTGGAAGAGGCGATCAACCTCGAGCGCTTCGGCGGCTCGGCGGGCACCGAGGTGCTCTCATACGCGCCGAACCGCATCACAGATCTGCCCGCCGAGCGCGAGCGGCTCGCGCGCCCGGTGGTCTATCATCTGTTCGGCAAGCTGTCGGCCTCCCCGACCTATGCCATCTCGGATGAGGACCTGCTCGAATACATCTGTGCGCTACAGAACGAGAGCCTGATCCCCGAGCGGCTGTTCCACGAGCTCGAGCACAGTCATCTGCTGGTGATCGGCAGCAGCTTCAGCAATTGGCTGGCACGGCTGTTTCTGCGCATGGCCAAGCGTCGACGCTTGTCCGATCCGCGCGAGGTCGGTGAGATCCTGGCCGATGACGAGATCTCTCAGGACCATCGGCTCGTGGCCTTTCTGCAGCAGGTGAGCGTGCGCACGCGCATCTATGCGGGGGCGGAGCGCTTCGTGCAGGAGCTGCACGAGCGCTGGCAGCTGCGCCAGCAGGCGGCGGCCAGCGCACACGGCACTGCGAACTCCGGAGTATTCCCGACCCGCTTTCTGCCGCCGGCGCGCGAGATGCCGGACCATGCCGTATTCATCAGCTACGCACGCGAAGACCTTCCGGCCGTGCAGAGGATCAAGGCGGGACTGGAGGCTGCGGGCATCACGACCTGGTTCGACATGGAGCGGCTGCAGGTCGGCGATGACTATGATCGCAAGATCCAGCGCAATATCCAGCGCTGCTCGTATTTCATCCCGGTCATCTCCGCGGCGACCCAGACGCGGCTCGAAGCCTACTTCCGGCGCGAGTGGAGCTACGCGCTGGATCGGGCGCGCAACATGGCGGACGGTGCCCTGTTCATTCTGCCGGTGAGCCTGGACGGTACCGATCCCGCCGCGGCGCACGTGCCCGAACGATTCAGGGCGCTTCACTTCACGCAGCTGCCGGGCGGCGAGGTGACCAGCGAGTTCTCGCAGCGCCTGGCGGAGTTCCTGCGGGGCAACTGCGCATGAATATCCGGGAGCAGGGGCCCGCCGCTGCCATGGTCGATCCGCAAAGGCCGTGGCTGGGTCTGGCCTCCTTCACAGAGGAGGCGCGAGCATACTTCTTTGGCCGCGAGGCAGAGATAACCGAGCTCACGCGACGCGTACAGCGAAAACTCCTCACGGTGCTGTTCGGCAAATCGGGGCTCGGTAAGACGTCGATTCTCAGGGCGGGCCTCGTGCCCCGCCTGCGCGCCCAGAATTACTTCCCGGTGTATTTGCGCATCGACTACGGGCACGACAGCCCCGAGCCCGCCGAGCAGATCCGGCGCGCGATCAATCTGGCGGCCCGCGATGTCGAGGGCAGGGCTGCCGACGGCGCCGGTGTGCCGCCGGTGGCGGACAGCGACGAGTCGATCTGGGAGTGGCTGCATCGACGCGGCGGGGGACTGCGCGACGCGGCGGGCCAGGGACTGTTCCCTCTGCTGATCTTCGATCAGTTCGAGGAGCTCTTCACGCTGGCGCAGAGCGATGAGTTTGGCCGCTCGCGGGCAACGCGCTTCGTCGAGGAACTCTCGGACCTGGTGGAAAATCGGCCGCCCCGGCGCCTGGAGACGAAGCTCGAGGGTGATGAGACGCTCGCCGAGAGTTTCGACTTTTCCCGGGCGGATTATCGCGTGGTCATCGCGCTGCGTGAGGACTACCTCGCGGCACTCGAGAGTCTCAAGCGTCAGATGCCCAGTCTTGCGCAGAACCGATTGCGGCTTGCGCCCATGACCGGCCGTCAGGGACTGCAGGCCGTGCTGGGGCCTGGCGGTGCGCTGGTTTCCGAGGAGGTGGCCGAGGCCATCGTACGTTTCGTGGCCGGCGGTTCCGAGCTGGCCAATGCCGAGGTCGAGCCCTCGCTGCTCAGTCTGATCTGCCGCGAGCTCAATGAGCAGCGCCTTGCCCAGCAGCGGCCGGAGATTTCCCAGGACCTGCTGGCCGGCTCACACGACACGATTCTGAGCACCTTCTACGAGCGGGCTCTGGCCGATCAGCCGCCGCCGGTTCGCCGCATCATCGAGGACGATCTGTTGACGGAGTCCGGCTACCGCGAAAATCTCGCCGAGGAGAGCCTGCTGCGACGTTTCGACGCCGCCGGCGTCGGGGCCACCGCGCTCGCGACCCTGGTCAATCGCCGACTGCTGCGCATCGAGGAGCGACTGGACGTGCGGCGCGTCGAGCTGACGCACGATGTGCTCACCGGCGTCGTCAAGACCAGCCGCGATCGTCGCCACGAGCGCGAGGCTCGCGAGGCGACTGAACGCACGCTCGCGCAGCAGCGCAGCCGCGAGCAGGCGGCACGGCTCGCCCTGCGCCGCGCGCGCGTGATTGCCCTGGCATGTACGCTGCTGGCCACGGTGGCTCTCGCGGCGGCGATCCTTGCGTGGATCAGTCTGCGCCGTGCGCATCGTGCCGAGGAGCTTGCGCGCCAAACGCGCGCTCTCTCGGAGCAGGCACGCGGGCAGGCCGAAGGCCTGCTGGGGTTTCTCACCGAAGACTTCGTGGATGAGCTCGAATCTTTCGGCCGCTATCAGACCATCGATGAGCTCTCGCAGCGGGAGATCGACTACTTCAATGCGCTGCCGGCAGCGCTCAAGGATCCTGCCACCATTCGCAACGCCGCCTCCGCGTATGTGAATCAGGGCCGCGCACGCCTTTACCTGGGAAATATCCCTGCTGCCAATCGCAGCACCCAGCAGGCCATTGCATTACTGGAGCCTCTGCAGCGCGGCGCAGACGCTTCCGAGGCGAACAGCCTCATCCTGGCGCGTGCGTACATGTGGCGCGGCGCCATTCTGGGAGGCCAGGCCGATCCGGCTGAGATCCCCGAGCTCAGCCGCGCAGTGGATCTGCTGCGTCCGATCGCGCAACAGCCGCACGTCCCGCTGCAGGTGAGCCACTCATATGTGGACAGCCTGGCCAATCTTGCGATGGGTGAGTGGGCCAACGGCCACGAGCAGGAGGCGGTTCTGTCCGCGCAGCAGGCGCTGCGCCTGGCGCGCCAATTGGGGGCCGGTCAACATCGGGACCTCGCTGCGGACGCCAATTACGCCGAGGCGGGGGCCTGGCTTGCGAATGCCCTGGTGGCCCTGGGACGGGACGTGGAAGCACGTCGCGCAGCGCTGGATGCGCAGCGTGTCACCGATGAGGTCCTGGCGCAGCGACCACAATTCGGGCGCGTGCTGTTTGCCAAGCAGATGATCGACTACGTGCTCGTGTGGGCCGACGAAGACCAGCTCGATCCGGTCGAGGCCCAGCGCTATGCATTGGATGAAAAAAAGATCGCGCTCACGCTGACGGGGCTCGAGCCCGGCAACACGTCCTATATTGGTCTGTTGGCTGACGCCTACGGGACTGTCGGCGATTCGTTCTGGCTGGCGGGACAGCTGCCTGAGGCTGTTTCCAATTATCGTCGCGCACTGCAGACCCTCGGGTCTATCGGCGTCTCGGAGTCGTTCTACGCCATGAACATCGCGGCGGATGCAGCAGACGGCGCCAGCATGCAGCTGCAGCTGGGCGATCGTGCCGGAGCCGCCCAGACCATGGCGAACGCGCGGGCCCTCATCGCCAGGATTCCTCAGGCGGGTACCCCCGTACCGCTGGTCGCCGGCATTCTCGGCGCGATTCCCCCGGCGCTGCTGGCCTATGAGCGTGGAGACTATGGTGAGGCACGGCGCATCGCACGTGCGGCACGCGAGCAATGGCAGTCGCATCCGAAGGAAGCCAGAGCCCTGCTAACCTGGTCGAGCGCCTCGATCTGCCGGCTGGCGCTCATTGAAGTGCGTGCCGAGTATCACCTGCAGGACTTCGCGGGTGCCGAGCAGAGCGGGCGCGCCGGGGTCTCGCAGTGTCCCCTGGGTGGCGGTACAGGCCAGCCCGCAAATCGCGCCGCATCCGAGGCGTCAGTGTGGTTGTCGATGGCGCTTGCACGCCAGGGCAAGCTCGGGGAAGCGGCGCGCGCGATCGATCCCATCGTACGGAGCGGTCGTGAGCTCGAGAAGCGCAATCGCAGCAATCGCTGGCTGCCGCTGGAGATGGCCAGCGCACTCTATGCGCAGTCCCTCACTGACGGCCCGCACCGCGTCGCATTGCTCGCCGAGGCTTCCGAACGCATCAGCCGCACGGTGCCTGCGATCGCCTCGCTGCGCGATTCGCGCGAATGGCGTGAGCTGATCGATGCGGCGCGCCGTGGCTCGGACGTAGGGGCGCGGCACCCCCCACGACCGTGGCGCGCGCGGCCTTGAATAAAGGCATGCCCGCATCGCAGTCCGCTCGCGATGCGCGGGCGGCCGATGGACGCCTGCCCATCGTCGTCGGTGTCACCGGTCATCGGCATCTGCGGCCCGAGGATCTACCGGCCTACCGGGCCCGCGTCATCGAACTGTTCGGTGGCCTGCGCGAGCGTTATCCGGCAACGCCGCTGCGGATCATCTCTGCCCTGGCTGCCGGCGCCGATCGGCTGGTGGCCGAGGTTGCGCTGGAGCACGGCCACGAGCTCATCGTCCCCTTGCCGCTCGAGCCGGCAGATTACGAGCGCGATTTCCCGCAAACGGTTGCCGAGTTCCGCGCCATCCTGGAGCAGGTGCCCTCTGAGCGGGTCTTCGTATGGCCGCGATCCGAAGCGCCGACTATGGCCGATGCATCAGGGCGCTCGATCCAGAGCGCGCCCGCTGCCGTGCGTGACCGCCGCTACGCCGAGGTGGGCGCCTTCGTGGCCGAGCAATGTCACATCCTGCTCGCCATCTGGGACGGCGCGCCGAGCGAGGGGGAGGACACCAGCGCGGGGACCGCAGCCGTGGTCGCCTTGAAGCTCGGGCAGGCCGGCGGCGCCAGGCGTGCCGCCGCGGTGCTGGACCCGGCCGACACCGGCCCGGTGTTCCATGTGCATGCAGTGCGGGCGGGCAGCCACGCTGCGCCCCCTGATCGCGTCGACTGGCTGTTTCCGGAAGATGGCGATGCCGCGCTCTTTCATACCGTGTGCACGCGTCTGGATCGCTTCAACAGCGAGCCGCTTCGCGCCGGCATACAGCCACAGGTGGCCGACGCCGCGAATGCTTTGCTGCCGGGCATCGAAGGTGGTGCGCGTGACCTCGCATTGGCAGCCGCTTTCGCCTACGCCGATTGCCTCGCTGCCCACTATCAACGTATCACCCACCGCGTCATGCGGCTCACTCTGCTGCTCGCAGCCGCGATGGCGCTGTTGTTCGAGATCTATGCCGAGGTGTTGCCGGTGCGCCCGGTGCCCGTGGGATATCTGGCGTGCTTTGCGTTGCTCACCGTGGTGCTGTTCTGGCATCGGCGCCTCGATGCGCAGGGGCGCTATCTCGACTATCGCGCCCTGGCGGAAGGGCTGCGGGTCCAGTTCTACTGGCGTCTGGCAGGCCTCAGCGATAATGCCTCCTCCTCGTATCTGCGCAAGCAGCTCGACGAGCTGCGCTGGATTCGCGAGGCGCTGCGCGCGACCGGCGCCGTGCCGGCGCCCCCCACTGCGCAACCGGAGCTGGCGTTGAAGTGCTGGGTACACGGGCAGGCTACCTACTACGCACAGCGCGCCCGACAGCATGAGCAGCGCATGCGGGGCATCGAGCGCTATTCCCAGGTATTTCTCGCGCTCGGACTGCTCTCGGCTCTGAGCCTGGTCGTATTCTGGCGCGCGCTCGAGGGGCTCACCGGCTGGCACCACTGGGCCGTGCTGGTCATGGGGTTTGCGCCGGTCGCCGCGGCGCTGTGGGAAGCCTACGGGGAGCGACTTGGCGCTCGTACGCAGGCCAACCAGTATGCGCGCTTCGCCACGATCTTCCGCCGCGCCGAGCGATTCATCGAGGGCCTGGAGCGCGAGGCGCCCAACGCCTCGCGCCGCGAGCGTGAGTACGCCGTGCTGCGCGATCTGGGACGCGAGGCACTGATCGAAAACGCCGACTGGGTATTGCTGCTGCGGGATCGACCGATCGCGCTGCCCAAGGGCTGAGAGACCGTACGCCACGCGCGCCCTGCATCGGGCGCTGACGACGGGTCAGGTCCCGTCGCCGGGCGTGGGCGTCAGCACCAACGCAAGCTTGGCGGCCGCAACAGCACGCACCGCACAGGGTTGCAGCTCGTTCGCCCGGCAGGCCGAGATGCTGGTGGACAGGTAGCGGCCCGAGGGCGAGGTCACGATGACGACCGTGCTGACCATGACGCCGCCGGCGGTCTGGAAGCGCAGCAGGTTTCCCGGCACGTGCAGCTGCAAGTCGCAGGTATCCGCTGGGGATGCGAGGCGCAGGGCCCCGGACGCAGTGATTGTCTGCCTCAGCCGATCTGCGAACGCTGCAATGAGACTGTCGCGCCCGCTCTGCGCATCCAGACAGACCTTCGGCAATGCCTGCACGGCTGCTGGGGGCGTCGCCACGGACGCCGGGGCGTCCTGCGCCGCCAGGTGCGTCCCCGGCCGTGCCAGCAAAGCGGCCAGCAGCCACACAGCCCGATAATTGCTCAAAGTCAGGGACTTCATGGCGGTGCGCTCCTCACGTCAACGCAGGTGCTGCAGGCTCTCGACGGCGGGCACGAAATAGTAGGAGCCGCTGAGCGCCTGTGTATAACGGGTCAGCGCATCGCGCGTACCCGTCACCAGCCCCGCCATGCTCTCGAGCATGCGGGACAGGCGCTTTTGCTCGGCGCTGAATCCGACAAACATGGTGCCATGCTCACGCATGCTTCCATAGGGCATGTTGCGGCGGAAGATATGTCCGAACTCGTCCTGGTCGGTGCGTGCGACATGCGAGTCCGAGGGTTTGTCATCCAGCTCGGTACTGTCGAGCTTGGTGCGGCCCATGATGCGCTCCTGCTGTGCGAGCGGCAGCGCTTCCCATTCGGCGACCCTGTGCTTCCACTTCTGCAGCAGCAGCACTGACCCGGCGGCCCCGGGAACGTCCGCGGCCAGCAGGGCTTGCGCGGGTGCATCCAGCAAGCTCGGATTTTCCGAGCCATCGATGAAGCCGGTGAGATCGCGGTCATGTCGATAAGACCAGCTGATGGTCTCCTGCGCCAGCGCGGCCTGGCCAGTCAGGTCGCGGACGACCGAACGGGCCATATCGAAGATCACGTCATAAGCGCTGCCGGATAGCCAGACGAGCGCGTCATGCTGGGTGGCGGGCATGACGAATCCTTCGGTTCCGAGGATGTCGTGGTTGAATCCCTCGACGCCGGCGGGGCAATCCTCCGGGGCCACTTCGCGCCAGAGCTCGGGCCGAAAGCCGATGACGAAGTTCACGCCCCCCGTGGTCGTGCGCGGCTCGTGAATGGAGGCCACGGTGGAGATGAATTCGCTGTGTTTCTTTGTATCGTGAACATCGAATTCCAGATACGTGTGCGAGGAAGTACCGAGCGCAAAGATTCCGGCCTGGGGGGTGGGCATCCTCCGATTATATCAGCGGCTCGCCCGACGCTCTTCGCTCGGGCTCGAGTCGTCTCGGCTCAAAAGGGCAGTGGCTGCAAGTCAGGATCGGCCCAGCTTCTGCGTGCTGCGCTGGAGAACAGCAGATCCTTCGAGAAATACCGCAGAAGCCAGTCCGAGCGTCCATACGGGCTGTCCAGCAGTTCATTCAGGACGCTGTGGAGCGAATGCTCCGGTCGTGCCGCGAGCCACGCGGCTGCGGCCCGAAGAGACGCCAGCGTGATGGTCTCGTGATAGCCGCTGGTATCGCTATTCACGGTACCGGTCGCCTCGTTGTAAGCACGGATCAGAGGCGGCATGTCGATCAGGGCCAATGCGCCCCTTCGACGCAGCAGCCATAACGCCGCGGCAAAGTGTGCCGCATGCGTCCACTCCGACTTGGGCAGCGTGCGCTCGATCAATCCATGAGCAACGCGCTCGATGTCGACATCTGAAAATACCCGACTCATGTGCAGCTCCTCGAAAGGCATGCCTCCGACAGAGCCAACATGAACCCCGCCGGAAGGCGGGGATTGGGGAATGGCCGATCGAACTCAGGGTTGGTTTACCCGGGTCTGGACGCAAGCGCATGCCCTGCCCGCCGCAAGATGGCGGAATTGTTGCTGCTTGAGGCGGGCGTTGCGCATGGCAATTACCCTATCGCCGCCGGGTTTTTGTGTCAACGAACGCCAGCCAGGGGCGTGCCTGCCGTACCGGCGCCGCTGAGGCAGGGCTCAGCGGGCGAGCAACCGGTAGGTGAGCGTGATCCACACCATGGCGCAGACGAGCAGTGCCAGCATGACGGCGGCACTGCCGTAGTCCTTGGCGCGCTTGGACAGACCATGATGTTCGAACGAAATTCGATCGATTGCTGCCTCGATGCTGGAGTTGAGCAGCTCGATGATCAGCACCATGACGACCGATCCGATCAGCATCAGGCGTTCGACGGCGCCGAAGGGCAGCAGCAGCGCCAGCGGAATCAGGCAGGCGGTCAGCGTCAGTTCCTGGCGGAAGGCGCTTTCCTCGCGGAATGCGAATACCAACCCACTCCAGGAATTCTTGCTCGCCTGCCAGGCCCGCGCCAGGCCGCGGTTGCCTTTGTGTGGGTTGTGCTCGCTGGAATACTCGGTGTTGGTTTTGCTCATCAAGCCCCGCTCGCGTTGGCCAACGGGCCTGGGAGCTTCGCACCTTGGCTGCGGGGGTGCAAATGTGCGACGAACTGTTCCGTCGCGGCACGCCACGAGAACCTGCGCGCATGGGCCGCCGCATCCTCGCGGCGCAGCTTCAGGGCTTCGAGGCAGGCGGTGCGCAGATCCTCATGCATGACGCCCGCAGTCCTGCAATCGCCGATGACATCGAGCGGACCGGTGACCGGGTAAGCGGCGACCGGCACGCCGCAGGCCATGGCCTCGAGCAGCACCAGCCCGAACGTGTCAGTTTTGCTGGGAAACACGAATACGTCCGCGGATGCGTATACCTCGGCGAGCGCGTGCGGATCCAGGACTCCGAGATAGTGCACCTCCGGGTGGCGCGCCTGAATCCCCTTCAACGCCGGCCCCACGCCGGCGACCCATTTCGAGCCCGGCAGATCCAGCTCGAGAAAGGCTTCGATATTCTTCTCCACCGCGACCCGGCCGACGTACAGGAAGATCGGTGCTACGCCCTTGAGCCGCCCGCCAGGCAGGGGCCTGAAGGTGTCCAGGTCCACCCCGCGCGACCACATCGCAACGTTCTTCAGGCCATGGGACTCCAGATCCCGTTTGACCACCGGAGTGGGGGCCATCACGGCCGCGGCGGGTCCGTGGAACCAGCGCAGAAACGCGTACGTGCAGCCCAGCGGCAGACCGGTACGTGCGCGCACGTATTCGGGAAAACGTGTGTGATAGGCGGTGGTGAACCTGAGTGCGCGCTTGAGCGCAAAGCGTCGCGCAGCCAGGCCGAGTGGGCCTTCGGTGGCGATGTGCAGTGCGTCCGGGTCGAACTCTGACAGGCGCTGCATGGCCCTGCGCCCCGGGAACAGCGACAGGCGGATATCGGGATAGGTCGGGCACGGCACCGTGGCAAATTCGAGTGGCGTCAGGAAATCGACCGTGTGACCCATTGCCTGAAGTTCGCGCGCCGTGGCCTCCAGCGTCCGCACGACGCCGTTGACCTGCGGTTTCCAGGCGTCGGTCGTGATCATGATCTTCATGCGTCTCTCCCCTGTAACGCCGTATCGGACTGCATCCACGACGTCTGTGCCCGGCGTGGATTCACTCCAGGTTGCAGCGCGCCTACGCGGGCATCGAGTTCGCTGCGGGCAGCTCGTCCATCAGCCGACCCAGGTTCATGGGCTGCGAGAGCCGGTCACGCCAGTGAATCAGCTGCAGCTTGCCGTCGAAATCCTCGGCGAGCGCGGTCAGGCTCTCTACCCAGTCCCCATCGTTGCAGTACAGGATGCCATTGATCTCGCGCATCTGTGCCTTGTGGATATGCCCGCACACCACGCCATCGCAGCCGCGCCGGCGCGCCTCTTCGGTCATGACGTGCTCGAAGTCGGAGATGAAGTTGACCGCATTCTTGACCTTGTGTTTCAGGTACTGCGACATCGACCAGTAGGGCAGCCCGAAGCGCTGGCGGATCGCGTTGAGCCAGCGATTGAGCTTCAGCAGGAGCGTGTACATCCAGTCGCCGACATGCGCGAGCCAGGGTGCATGCTGCATGACGCTGTCGAACAGATCGCCGTGCACGACCCACAGCCGCCTGCCGTCGGCAGTCAGATGGATCGCCTCCTCGATGATGGCGATCTCTCCGAGGTGCAGCCCGATGAACTGGCGCACCAGCTCGTCGTGATTGCCCGGAACGTAGATTACCTTCGTGCCCTTGCGTGCGCTGCGCAGGATTTTCTGCACGACATCATTGTGCGTCTGCGGCCAGTACCAGCTTTTCTTCAGCTGCCAGCCGTCCAGGATGTCGCCGACGAGGTAGAGCGTGTTGGCCTTGTGGGTGCGCAGGAAGTCGAGGAGATAATAGGCCTGACACCCGGAAGTGCCCAGGTGTATGTCCGAGATCCAGATCGTACGAAAGTGATAGTGGTCGTCTGCGGCCGACACCTGGTGGCTCGCTTGCTGAAACCGCGCGCAGTAGACCATTGTTCTGTGACGGCTTTATTGCAGGAGGTGACGTGACGCATATGTCGTTGACGAAGGCTTGCTGCGTGCTCGCCGCGACGCTCCTCGCGCTGCCGTTGCTCGGGGGCTGCAACGGTGGCTCGGGCGGAGCGGGCGGCTCGGCGCCCTCCCAGGGGGGCAATCCGGCCCCTGCACGCGGCATGCTGCTGGGAAATCCGACGCTCGAGCAGTACCTGCCCGCGGGCACTGTCCTGACGCTGGCGCAGGGTGTGAGCGGGCAGCCGCTGCTGGGTCTTGCGGGCACGCCGGTCTGTGACGTGGCGGTGTATCACGTCGAATACGAGACCATCGGCGGCGCCGCCGAGAGCACCACGGCCTCTGCCGGGCTGATGGTTCCCGCCGGCAGCAGCCCCGGTTGTGGCGGATCGCGCCCGATCGTGCTGTACGCGCACGGCACCAGCACAGAGAAGCAATTCGATATCGCCGATCTCGCCGATCCGCAGAACGCGGAAGGGCTGCTGCTGGCCACGTTCTTCGCCTCCCACGGCGATATCGTGGTGGCCCCGAATTACGCCGGCTACGACACCTCCAGCTTGCCCTATCACCCCTTCCTGGTGGCTGACCAGCAGTCCGCGGACATGATTGACGCACTGAGCGCGGCGCGATCGGCGCTGCCGGTCATGAGCGCACCGGTCACTGTCGACGGCGGCAAGCTGTTTGTGACCGGCTATTCACAGGGCGGCTACGTGGCGCTCGCGACCGAGCGGGCGATGCAGGCCGCGGGGCAGACGGTGACGGCCAGCGGCGCCATGTCGGGCCCCTATGCGCTGGCAGCCTTCGTCGACGCGGAATTCTTCGGCCAGGTGAGTATGGGTGCTCCGGTGGTCGGTACGCTGCTCTTCACCGGCTATCAGCACGCCTACGGCAACATCTACGCCAGCCCCAGTGATGTGTTCTCCAGCCCCTACGCCAGTGATATCGGGACACTGCTGCCGAGCACCCAATCCCGCAGTCAGTTGTATGCACAGAGGTTGTTGCCCGAGTACGCCTTCTTCAGCGCAACGCCGCCCGATCCAGCCTACGCGGATATCACACCGCCCGCGACGCCGACGAACCTTGCGGCCGTGTTCGCGCAGGGGTTCGGCAGCGCCAACCTCATCACCAACAGTTTTCGTCTGGCCTACCTGCTGGACGCGCAGGCCAATCCGGATGGCGGCTTCCCGAGCATCAGCTCGGATGTTCCGGCCGCCAGTCCCGCTCTGCCGCTGCGTGCCGCGCTGGCACACAACGACCTGCGCAACTGGGTGCCATCCGCGCCGACGCTGCTCTGCGGGGGCGACCAGGATCCGGAGGTCTACTTTTTCAACACCACGCTGATGCAACAGTACTGGCAGCAGCATGGCGCACCGACGGCGCCGGTCAGCGTACTGGATCTGGAGGCGCCGGTCGGCAGTGGCGATCCCTATGCGACGCTGAAGCAGGGGTTCGAGGCCGAAAAGCTCGCGACGGCGGCCGCCGCCATCGCGCAGGGCGCCACCGATGGCGGTGCCAGCGCGGTGGCCAATGCCTATCATTCCACGCTGGTGCCGCCCTTCTGTCTGGCCGCGGTCGTGAGCCTGTTTGCCTCGCACTGAAGCCGCGCGCTCCGCAGCCGCGGCCGCGCTACGGGCGTCAGCGGGCAGCGGCCGGGGCCGCCGGTGAGACATTGCCGTTCAGCCTGCGAATGCGCTCGAGTGCCGGCGGATGCGAATAATAGAATGCGACATACCACGGGTCGGGAGTCAGGGTGTTGGCATTGTCGCGGTAGAGTTTGGCAAGAGCCGTGGCCAGATCGGAAGCGCTGGCATGCGTCGCCGCGAAGCGGTCGGCGCTGAACTCGTGACGTCGTGACCAGAGTGCGCCCAGCGGAGTGAGAAAAAACAGCAGCACCGGTCCAACGAGCACCAGCAATAGCAGGGCGGCGTGCGCGGATGCCAGCGGCACACCGAGCGTGCTGTAGAACCCCGGCCGCGCGGCGACCCAGCCGAACGCCGCCAGGCCCGCCAGGGCCACCAGGCCTGAGACGATCAGGCGCTGGCGGATGTGGCCGAGGCGAAAATGCCCCAGCTCATGGGCCAACACCGCCTCGATCTCGGCGGCCTGCAGCTGCTGCAGCAGGGTATCGAAGAACACGATCCGCTTGTGGCGCCCCAGCCCGGTGAAGTAGGCATTGCCGTGGCTGGAGCGGCGCGAGCCGTCGATGACGAATACACCGGAGGAGCTGAAGCCGCAGCGCGCGAGCAATGCCTCGAGGCGCGTGCGCAGCGACTCATCGGACAGCGGTGAAAAGCGATTGAACAGCGGCGCGATGAATGCCGGCCACGCCCACGTCATGAGCAGCGAAACCGCGAGCCACACACCCCAGAACCAGGCCCACCACCAGCGGCCGGCATCTTGCATCACGAACAGCACCACCAGCACCAGCGGTCCTCCCAGCAGTAGCGCCAGCAGCAGGCTCTTACCGAGATCCGCCAGGAACAACACCGGCGTCGTGCGGTTGAAGCCGAATCGGGCTTCGAGGCGGAACGTACGCCACAGGGACAGCGGCAGATTCACTGCGCTGATGGCCAGGGCCACTGTGGCAATGACCGCCAGTCCGAGCCAGGGCTGCGACCATGCGGTGCGGCGCCACAGGCCATCGATCAGCGCGATGCCGCCTCCGAGGGTCAGTGCGAGCGTCACCAGTGCGCCGAGGACCGTGGCGAACTGCTGCAGTCGCACGCGGGCGATCGTGTAGTCGGCCGCCTTGCGGTGCTGCGCGAGCGAGAAGCTGTCGACAAAGGCCGCCGGCACCACATCGCGATGCTCCCGCACCGTGTGCACCTGACGATGCCCGAGCCACAGTTCCATGCCGACGCTGGCTGCGACGGCTGCAAGGAACGCCAGAGCCCCGGAGCTCAGCATGTCGTTATGGTGAGCGGATCCGGATATGCGCCGCCAGCCTGCCGGTCTGAACGTCACTGGCGTCAAACCATGTCGCCTTGTCCTTGCGGTAGGTCACGAGCAGATAGCAGCGGTCGTTCCTGACGTCGTAGTGATTGGTGAAGCCCAGCAGGGTGATGTCCGGGGCTGGATGACTCCAATGAGCCACATAGGCCTGCTGCGCGGCGTTGCTGCATTGGTTGCGAAGCCTGAACAGCTCGGCGGTCGTGCGCCGGACCTGCGTCTGCGCCGTGGCCGCGAGCGACACTGCGGGCAGCAGTGTCAGCAACGCGAGGCAGGCTCGCCAGGCCGCGAGCCGGGCGCCAGGCCGGTCCCATTTCCCCTCGAGCCGCTCGATGCGAGGCATGGTGCGCATTGTAAGACCAGCGGCGCAAAGCTGCCGGCACATCTCATTCAACGCGATTGGGTGCGTGCCAGATGATCGAACACACTTCGCATCGCAGCGATCTGTGCCAGGTACACACGCACGTCCTGGTCGCCGCAGTGCTGCCGCTCGATCAGTCTGAAGCCGCGGCTTGCGTAGACGTCGCCGGCGGCCGCGCCGCACAGATGTATCACTGTGGCAAGGCGCTGCTGCTGTGCAAGCGGGGCGGCGGCCATGTGTCGACGCTCGAGGGTCATTGCGACGCTGCGGTCAAGGTACGCCGAGGTGAGCTCGACGGCATCGCCTGGCAACACGCGCGTGTAGAGATCGTTGAAGGCACAGGAGCGCCATCCACTCCCCGGGACCTCCACGGCGACCGCATGGTTTCGGATGCAATAGTGCCGCGCCTGTGCAAATGTGCCGTCCGTCATCTGATACATCCCGACGGCGCTGGAAGCCGGTCGGTAGAGATTGAAGGGCTGGGTGGTCCATGACCAGCGCCAGTAGGTGCGCACGATAGGGTTCCCGGAGCTCTCGACCTGCGCGATCGCCGCGAGCAGATCGGGCGTCATGAGGCGGGTGGAATATTTTCTGAAAAGAGATCCATAGCGCTTCCAGGTCTCGGCAGGTGTCTTGTAGAGCGCCCCGCTCACGGGAAACAGCAGTTCTGCGGGCTTGAGGGTGACCTGGTAGATCCAGTTGGTTGCCAGGGCGATCAGTGTGAGAACGGCCAGCCCCAGGCAGATCTTCATGGCCGGCACTGAGCGCCAGCGCTCGCGTTGCGCGCGTCGGTTCACGCGCGCGAACGGCCACAGACGTGAGGGGCGCAGGCGCTGGTTGGGCCGCCTCGCCGCCTTCCGTCGCGGGCGCCGGGCGACGCTTGGGCGTGGCATCAGCGCTTATCCTCCGCACCCATCCCACATATCGGCTCCGGTATACTGAGGCGGTCGGGGCGCG
>Ga0335075_10008319_pt1 | contig 15916 bp, 14 predicted proteins | sample Lox_Sample_24_FD_206723 | JGI IMG/M metagenome (GOLD analysis project Ga0335075, IMG submission 206723) | Soil microbial communities from Loxahatchee National Wildlife Refuge, Florida, United States - Lox_Sample_2.4 | ecosystem: Environmental > Terrestrial > Soil > Wetlands | place: USA... | reverse complement strand
TGCAGCGCATGCGCGACGCCGACGGCGGGTACATCATCGAGGCCGCGACGATCCAGGACCCGATCGGTGCCTCGGTGGCGCTCGCCCACGAGGACGGCACCCAGGTCTGGGGCCAGGAGCTGGTCGACGTGATGCGCAACTACCGCCGCCTCAACGGGCTGCTGACGATGACCAACGACGAGAACAACGGTGAGTGCTTCCTGGACGCGAAAGGCCGCGACCGGTACCGCTACCGCTTCACGGAGTCCGAGCGGCGGCGGATCGCCGAGTCCCAGAGCGCCGCCGCTCAGATCCTGCGCAGCGCCGGTGCCACGCGGGTCTTCGCCACCGGAGTGGTCTCGACCCACGTCCAGGGCAGCTGCCGGATGGGCTCGGACCCGGAGCGCTCGGCGCTGAACTCGCATGCGGAGTCCCACGACGTCAGGCGCCTGTTCGTCGGCGACAGCTCTGTGATCCCGCGGGTGATCTCGGTCAACCCGTCGCTGACGGTGATGGCGATGGCGAGCCGCACCGCTCACTACCTCCTGGCCAACGAGCACGGATACCTGCCCGCCGCCGTCCCGGCATGAGCGGTCTGGTGAGCGCGGAGCCCGGCCTGACCCCAAGCCGGCTGATCGACCGGGTCGCAGCGCTGAGACCGCTGCTGCGCGAGCAGTCGCAGGCGGCCGAGCTGCGCGCGCGGCCGACCGACGAGGTCATCGAGGCGTGCCGCGAGGCGGGGGTATTCAAGCTGTATGTGCCCAGGCGATACGGAGGCTACGGGTTCGATCCGGTCACCTATCTGAAGGTCTGCATCGAGCTGGCGCGAGGCGACATGCCGGCCGGCTGGGGGATCGCATTGGCGGCCGCGCACTCACTCCAGATCGCCTCGTGGTGGCCGCCGGCCGCCCAGGACGAGATCTTCGCGCAGGGCACCGCCGACTTCCGCTGCCCCGCGGTGGCGGCGCCGGTCGCCCGCGCCGAGCGGGTCGACGGCGGCTGGGCGTTGACCGGGAAGGTCGGCTACGCCTCGGGAATCCCGTTCTCGACGCACTACATGGGCCAGGCGCTGATCGTCGGCGACGACGGTGAGACGGACGGGCGGATGCTGCTGTTCGTCGCCTCCGAGGAGCAGTTCGAGGTGCTCGACGACTGGGGCCGGCTGATCGGCCTGAAGGGCTCGGGCTCCAACACGGTCTCGTTCGATCGCGGGTTCGCGCCGGCTCACTGGTGCATCGAGGACGCGCTGATGGTCGATTTCGACGTGACGCCGCCGACTCCGGGAGTGGAGCTGCACGGCAACCCGATCTACGGCGGGCGGGCGATGGCGTTGTTCACGTTGACGCTGGCAGCGCTGGCGGTCGGCGGCGCCTATCGGGCCCTGGACGAGTACGAGTCGACGCTTGATTCCAAGCTCAGCGTGATGCCGCCCTACGTGCCCCGGCGCCAGGACGCGAGCTTCCAGCAATGGTTCGGGAAGGCGATCGCGCGGATCGGGACCGCCGAGGCGGCGGTGATCAACGCCGGCGATCAGCACAACGAGATCTGCCGGAGGGCCGCCGAGCAGGGGATCGCGCCGACCTACTACGACGACTGGCGCCTGTCGGCGATCGGCCGGGAGGCGATCTGTCAGCTGTGGGAAGTGCTCCAGGGCGAGATCTTCCGGACCGCCGGCTCCAGCGCCGCCGCCGACGGGACGCCGCTCGTGCGGGCGTTCCACGACATGGCGATGCTGCACAGCCACCGCAACATGCAGATGCGCGAGTGGGGCTACGGCGAGATCGCACGGGAGTACCTCGGCCTGCCGCGCTCGGGCCCGGGCAACGTGCAGGGTGCGCGGCGGTAGTCGATACGGCGTGGTCAGACGCGCGGGGCGGCGGCCGCCGACCGGATGAGATCCGGCGTCAGCTCACCGATGGAGGTGCACCCGAGCAGCGCCATCGCCGTCTCGAGCTCCGCGCGCAGCAACTCGATGACCCGCTCCGCGCCGTCGACGCCTCCCGCGGCCAGCCCGTAGAGCATCGGGCGGCCGACCAGACACGCCCGGGCACCGAGGGCGAGCGCCTTGGCGATGTCGGTCCCGCGGCGCACGCCTCCGTCGAGCAGGACCTCGGCTCGATCGCCGATCGCCTCGACGACCCCGGGCAGCGCGGCGATCGACGAGCTCGCGCCGTCCAGTTGACGGCCCCCGTGATTGGAGACGATGACGCCGTCGACGCCGCAGTCGACCGCCCGGGCGGCGTCGTCGGGGTGGAGCACCCCCTTGACCAGCAGCGGACCGCTCCACTCACCGCGCAGCCACTCCAGCTCGGCCCAGGTGAGCGACGGGTCGGTCTGGCTGTTGACGCGCACCGACCAGGGCTGTGGCGTCCCCTCGCGATCGATGTTGCCCAACCCCAGACCGCCGCTGCGCAGGAAGCGTGCCGACCAGCGCGGCCGAGCCAGGCCCTGCGCGATCGTTCCCGGCGTGATCCGGGGCGGGATCGTGAACCCGTTGCGCAGGTCGCGCTCACGGCGCCCCGCCCGGGGCACATCGACGGTGAGCGCCAGCGCCGCGAACCCGGCCCGGTCAGCCCGATCGAGCAGGTCGCGCACCAGACCGCGATCGCGCCAGAGATACAACTGAAACCACGGCCTCGCGCCGGTGGTGGCGGCGGCGACGGCCTCCGGCGACTGCCCGGCGGCGCCGGACATCAGGTACACGGTGCCGGCCCGGCTCACCGCCTCGGCGACCGCCACCTCACCGAGCGGGTGAACCATCGTGGTCAATCCGGTGGGAGCCGCCAGCAGCGGCAGCGAGACCGGCTGGCCGAGGATCCTGGTGGCCAGGTCAGGAGCCGAGACGTCCCGGAGCACCCGCGGGATCAAGGTCAGCTGCTCGAACTCTGAGCGGTTGCGGGCGATCGTCACCTCGTCCTCGGCGCCACCTTCGATGAAGTCGAGCACCGACCGCGGCAATGCCCGCTGAGCCTCCCGCTGCATGTCGGCGATGTTGTGGATGCCGCGCAGCGTGGACCGGCCGGCTCGCTGGTTGCTCAGGCGGTCGCGCAGCTCGCGGGTCACGCCGCGGGCCAGGAACGACAGCGCATCGCCGTGTCGGGCGGGGCGGTCGCCCACCTAGGCCTCGTCCCCCACGCGGATGACCACCTTCACCGACTCCGCCGGTCGCTCGGCGACGCGCCGCAGCGCCTCGCCGGCGTCCACCAGCGGCACCTCGCCGGTGATGAGCGGCCGCAGGTCCTCGCCGCGCCGCTGCACCAGGTCGACCGCCTCGGCGAACTCCGCGGCGGTGCAGCAGCTCGAGCCGAGGACGTCCAGCTCCTTGTGGGTGACCACGCCGAACCCCATCTGTGCCCGCTCCCCCGGCAGGCCGACCAGGACGAGGCGACCGGCGGAGCGGACCAGCGACAGCGCGTCGTCCACCGCGGCCGGGGAGGCGGTGGCGTCGAAGACCACCGGTGGTCCGTCGCCGCCGGCCCACCCACGCGCCCGGGTTACCGTGCTGGAGTCCGCGGACACGGTCTCCATCCCCAGCCTCCGCGCGAGCTTCAGCCGGGACTCGAGGCGATCGACGATCAGCACCCGGGCGCCGATCCCGGTGGCGACGAATCCGATCAGCAGACCAATCGGACCGGCGCCCAAGACGACCACCGCCTGGTCGCCGACCTCGCCCCTCGCCACCGCATGGATCGCGACCGACAGCGGCTCGGCCAGCGTCATCAAGGCCGGCTCTCCCTCGATCGGGAAGCATTGGGTCTCGGGAACGAGCAGGGCATCCTGCAGTCCGCCATCGCAGTGAACGCCGATCAGCGAGAAGTTCGGGCACGCGTTGGGCCGGTCGGCCTCGCAGGCGCCGCAGTCACCGCAGGCCTGCAGCGGCCAGACCGCGACCTGTTGCCCCACCGCCACGCCGACGCCGGCGCCGGCGGCGCGCACCGTCGCGATCAGCTCATGGCCGAGCACCCGCGGGAACCGGTAGCGAGGGTCGTCGCCGAGCAGATAGTGGATGTCCGATCCACAGATGCCGACCGCCGCGGGCGCTACCAGCACCTCGCCCGGGCCGGGGGCGGCCGGTTGCGCCCGGTCGACCAGCTCGACCGTGCCGGGCGCGGTGAGCAGCGCCGCGCGGTTGGTCATCGGACCGCACCCGGGAGCGAGAGAACACGGCGAGCGGCCTGCACCACGGCGTCCGCATCGGGCAGGTAGGCGTCCTCCAGTCGGGGACTCACCGGCACCGGGGTGAACGGCGCGCCGACCCGCTCCACCGGAGCGTCCAGATCGTCGAACGCCGCGTGCTGGACGATCGCGGCGATCTCGGCCCCGAACCCCATCGAGCTCACGGCCTCCTCGACCACGATCAGATGATTGGTCCGGGACACCGACGCGGTGATGGTGTCGACGTCCAGCGGAACCAGCGTCCGGGGATCGATCACCTCGGCCTCGATGCCGTCGGCCGCGAGCCGGTCGGCCGCCTCCAGGGCTCGGCTCACCATCCGCGCGGTCGCCACGATCGTCAGGTCGCTCCCCTCTCGGAAGGTGCGGGCGACCCCGATCGGAACCGCGGGCGGCTCGCCGTCGATCTCCTCGCGCAGGAAATACAGCGCCTTGGTCTCGACGAACACCACCGGATCGGGGTCGGCGATCGCGCTGGTCATCAGCCCCGCGGCGTCGATCGCGGTGCTCGGCATCACGACCTTCAGCCCGGGGATGTGCGCCAGCCAGCTCTCCAGGCTCTGCGAATGCTGTGCGCCGCCGCGCTGCCCGGCACCCCCCTGGGTTCGCATGACCAACGGCACCGACAGCTGCCCGCCGGACATGAATCGCGCCTTCGCCGCCTGGTTGGCGAGCTGGTCGAGCGCGAGCGTGACGAAGTCGATGAACATGATCTCGACGATCGGCCGGTAGCCGGCCTGTGCGGCACCGACGGCGACCCCGGCGACGGTGCCCTCGCTGATCGGGGTGTTGCGGACGCGCTCGCGGCCGAACCTCTCGGCCAGGCCGGCGGTGGCGGTGTACGGCCCGCCCTCGGCGACGTCCTCGCCGAGCACGATCACGCGCTCGTCGGCCTGCATCGCGCGGGCCAGGGCATCACAGACGGCGCGCACGTACGTGGTCTGGGTCATGCGGCGCCGTCCTGTGCGCAGGTCAGCTGCGCGGGCAGCTCCGGTGGCGGATACGGGCTGCGGCGGGCGAACTCCGTCGCGGCGTCGATCTCCGCTCGGGCCTGGGCCTCCAGCGAGTCCCGCGTCTGCGGGGTCAGCCAGCCGTCGGCGATGCCGCGCTCGGTCAGCCGCGCGATCGGATCCTGACGCTCCCACTCCGCCTCGTCGGCCTCGCGATAGCTGTCCGCGTCACCCTCGTAGTGGCCGCGCCGTCGATGGGTCAGGCACTCGAGCAGGAACGGGCCCTCGCCGCCCCGGGCCGCGTGCTTGAACGCGCCGAACGCATCCCATACCGCACCCACGTCACTTCCCGACACGGTCGCCCGCTCGAGCCCGTACGGGGCCACGACGTCACTGACCCGCGCGACCGTGGTGTGCGCCGAGCGCGGGGTGAACTCGGCCATCCCGTTGTTCTCGCAGACGAACACCAGCGGAAGCTTCCACAGCGTCGCGAGGTTGATCGACTCGTGGAAGGCGCCGGTCTGCACGGCACCGTCGCCGAAGAAGCTGACCGTGACGTCCGTGCCGCCCCGCAGCTGCGCCGCCAGCGCGGTGCCCAGCGCCAGCGGGAGGTTGCCACCCACCACGCCCGTCGCACCGAAGAACCCATGCTCGAGGTCGACGAGATGCATCGACCCCCCCAGGCCCCGGCAGAGCCCGGTGTCGCGACCCATCAGCTCGGCCATCAGCCGATCCGACGGCGCTCCCTGAGCGAGGGCATGGCCATGAGCACGGTGGCCGCTGTAGACCGCGTCGGACGCAAGCAGCTGCCGGCAGACCGCGGCGGCGACCCCCTCCCCACCGATGCTGAGATGGACCAGGCCGTACACCTCGTCGGCTCGCTTGAGCTGGCCGACCCGCTCCTCCAGCGCCCGGATGCGCCACATCGTGCCCAGCAGGTCCAGCCCGTCGGCGGCGGACAGGCCGGCGGTGCCGGACGCCGAGTCAGGCGCTGCCACGTCTGGCTGGCGATCCACCCGCGTCATACCGACCAAGTTAGGCTCATCGGCACGCGCAGTCTTTACGGTCGGTGCCGAGTTCCTTGCCGAACCGTGCACAGTCGATTGCGGATCGTCCGGCGACCGGCTTTCGTGGGTCCATGGGAATCGAGGTCAAGATGCCGCGCCTGTCCGATTCGACGGACTCCGCGACGGTCGCACGCTGGCTGGTCGCGGATGGCGAGCCGGTGGGGCTCGGCGAGGAGCTGGTCGAGGTGGAGACCGACAAGGCGACGATGGTCTGGGAGGCCGAGGACGAGGGCATCCTGGTCACGCTGGTGGCGGAGGGCGGCACGGTGCCGGTCGGCGAGCCGATCGCCCTGCTGCTCGCCGCCGGCGAGGAGCCGCCGGCACCGGGACGGCAGCCGCCAGGCGAGGCGCCGCCCGCAGCCGCCCCGCGTCGTATCCGCGCCTCACCGGTTGCCCGCCGCCTGGCCGCCCGCCACGGTGTCGAACTGGCCGAGGTGACGGGCACCGGCCCGGGCGGACGGGTCCTCAAGCGCGACGTCGAGCGCGCGGTCGGTTCGCCATCCCCGGCGCGTCCTGCGCCGGACGGCCGGGAACCCGAGCTCCTCCCACTGACCTCTGCCCAGGCGACGATCGCGCAGCGGATGGTCGCCGCCAAGGCTCAGGCGCCGGAGTTCACCGTCAGCATCGACGTCGACATGGAGGCAGCGGTGGCGCTGCGCCAGGCCACCACCGTCGAGAGCACGGCCGCGTTCTCCTACAACGACCTCGTGATCAAGGCGTGCGCCTGCGCGCTCGGCGAGCATCCGAGGGTCAACAGCAGCTTCCTCGAGGGCGCGATTGCCGTTCACGATCGCATCGACGTCGCGATCGCGGTCGCCGCTCCGGGGACGCTGCTCGTGCCCACGATCGCGGAGGCCGACCGCAAATCGGTGTCGGTGATCGCCGCCGAGAGCCGCGACCTGGTCGAGCGCGCCCGAGCCGGGTCGCTGACCCCGGCTGACCTGCGGCCGAGCACGTTCACGGTCTCGAACCTCGGGATGCTCGGGGTGACTCAGTTCACCGCGGTGCTGAACGCGGGACAGGCGGCGATCCTCGCCGTCGGGGCGGTGCGTGTCGTGCCGGTCGTCCGCGAGGGGGCGGTGGTGGCGGGAGCCTCGATGACGCTCACGCTGACCGCCGACCACCGCGTGCTCTACGGCGCCGACGCGGCGGCGTTCCTCGCCGAGGTGCGCGCCCTGCTCGAGCAGCCGCTCCGGCTGCTGGTCTGAGCGCCGCCGACGGCAACCGGGCGGGCCGTCAGTCGGCGACTCCGAGCCCCCAGCCGCCGTCGATCACGATCTCCTGGCCGGTGATGTACTCCGAGGCCGGCGAGGCGAGGAACAGGGCGAGCGACTTGATGTCCTCCGGGAGCCCGACCCGATGCATCGGGATCGATCGTGCGAGTGCGGTCTGCAGGGCGGGGTCGTGAGCATGGCCGTCGCCGATGTTGGTGACGAAGAAACCCGGCGCGATCGCGTTGACGGTGATGCCGGACGCGGCGAGCTCGAGCGCGGCGGAATGCATGAAGTGGCGTGCGCCGGCCTTGGCCGCCATGTAGGCGGAACCGATCGCCGGCTCGACGGCGGTCGCGGCCAGCGACGTGGTGAGGATGATGCGCCCGAACCCGTGGGGGCGCATGTGACGAGCGGCCGCGCGGGCGGTGGCGAAGATCCCGGTCAGGTTGATGTCGATGACGCGCGACCAGCGCTCGTCGGAGTACTGCTCAAGCGCGCCCTCGGGGACCCGCGGTCGCTCGTCCCCGGCCCAAGCGCCGACGAACCCCACGCCGGGGTCGATCCCGGCGTTGGCGAACGCCACGTGCAGTTGTCCGTACCGGTGTGCGGCCTCGTCGATCGCCCGGTCAAGGCCGGCGTGATCGGTGACATCCCCAACCGCTCCGTGCACCTCGAACCCCTCGCCGCGCAGACGTGACACCTGAGCGTCGAGCGCTGCGCCGTCGAGGTCGATCAGGGTGACCCGCGCACCGCGGGACGCCATCACCTCTCCGTAGGCGAGCCCCAGCCCGCTGGCACCGCCGGTGACCACCACTCCGTATCCGGAGACGTCAAATCGCAAGGAGACGTTCACGGTGCCCGGATGAGGTCGGCGGCGCGCTCGGCGATCATGATCGTGGGGGCGTTGGTGTTGCCGCGGGTGATCTCAGGCATCACCGAGGCATCGACCACGCGGAGCCCGTCACAGCCGTACACCCGCAACTGCGCGTCCACCACCGTCCCCATCGCACACGTGGAGGTGGGGTGGTAGACGGTTTGCCCAGCACGACGGGCGAACGCCATCAGGTCGGCATCGGCGTCGGACTCCGGCACGCTGAACGGCGCCCGCTCGACCGCGCGCAGAGCAGGCTGCCGGGCGATCTCCATCGCCAGCTTCATCCCCGCGAGCATGCTCGCCCGGTCCTCCTCGGTGGTGAGAAAGTTGCTCAGCACCCGGGGCTTGGCCGAGGCGAGCGGCGAACGCAGCATCACCCGCCCGCGGCTGGTGGGCTTGATGACGACCGGACCGAAGCAGTAGCCGTGGTCGGCAGGGGCCGTCAGCCCCTCATCGAAGAACAGTGAGGGGGCGAAGTGAAACTCCACGTCGGGTGCGTCAACGCCCGACCGGGCACGGAAGAAGCCGGCGCCCTCCGGGATGTTGGAGCTCAATGGCCCCCGGCCCTCGTCGAACAGAAGCGCGAAGTTCTCAGGACTGGTGGCGGTGAACAGCGACGGCTCGTCGGTGAGGAAGTTGAGCTGAGCCATGTAGTGGTCCTGGAGGCCCTCGCCGACCGGCAGCGCCTCACGGACCTCAATGTCCAGCGGGGCCAGCTGATCCTCAGGGCCGATGCCGGACAGCATGAGCAGCACGGGCGACTGATACGCGCCCGCGCAGACGAGCACCTCCCGCTCCGCGCGCACCGTCTCGACCTTGCCATCGCGGGCGATCTCGACCGCGACGGCACGAGATCCTTCGAACACCACCCTCAGGGCCATCGCCCGCGGGAGCACCGTGAGATTGCGCCGGTGTTCCGCGGGGCGCAGGAACGCATCTGCCGTGCTGCAGCGCATGCCGTCTCGCTGGGTCAGCTGGAAGCGTCCCACCCCCTCCTGGCGGGCGCCGTTGAAGTCCGGGTTGGCCTCATGCCCGGCCGTGCGCGCCGCCTCGAGCATCGTGTCGACGAGTGGGTGCATCGAGCGGCCGTCGGCGACGCTCAGCGGCCCGCCGACGCCGTGGTACGGGCTCTCACCGCGCTCGTTGTCCTCGGAGCGCCTGAAGTAGGGAAGCAGATCGTCAAATCCCCAACCCTCGTGCCCGGCGGCCGCCCAGGCGTCGTAGTCGATGCGGTTGCCGCGCACGTAGATCATCGCGTTGATCGAGCTGCAGCCGCCGAGCATCCGCCCCCGGGGGAGGTACAGCCGGCGGCCATCCAGGCCCGGCTCGCGCTCACTCAGCAGGTCCCAGTCGAGCTCTGACTTGAACAGCGCGGGATAGGCCGCCGGGACGTGGATCTCCGGCTGGGTGTCCGCGCCGCCGGCCTCGAGCAGCGCCACGCTGACCTCAGGGTCTTCGGACAGCCGCGCGGCGAGCACGCAGCCCGCCGAGCCGGCGCCCGCGATGACGTAGTCGTGAGACTCGCTCACCGCTGATCGTCATCCGGGTGTCGGTTGCTCATCCACGGGTGCGCTCACACTTGCCGCTTCGCTGCCGTGCAGCAGGTATGCGGAGTGCAGCAGCTCCGGGTTCTCCTGCAGCTCCGTCGCCCGCCCCTCGTACTGGATGCGACCGCCCTCCATCACGTAGGCGCGGTTGGAGAGTCGGAGCGCGATCGGGGCGAACTGCTCGATGAGCAGGATCCCGACCCCGGATTCGGCAATCGTCCGCAGGACCGGGATGAGTCGGGAGACGATCACCGGCGCGAGGCCGAGGGAGAGCTCGTCGATGAGGATGAAGCGCGGGCGGGAGACCAGCGCCTGCGCCAGCACGACCATCTGCTGCTCGCCTCCGGACAGCGATCGCGCAGGACTGGAGAGCCGCTTCTCGAGCTCCGGGAACAGCTCCAGGGCGCGGCTGCGACCGTCGCGCGCCTCGGTGGAGGACAGCGAGTACGTGGCCACCCTGAGGTTCTCCTCGACGGTGAGCTCGACGAGCAGCCGGCGCCCCTCCGGGACGATCGCCAGGCCGGACCGCCGGATCTGCTCGGGCCGGCGGCCGGAGAGGGTCTCGCCGTCCAGCGTGACCGTTCCCGCGCGTACTGGCAGGATCCCGCCGACCGCGAGGACCATGCTCGACTTGCCCGCGCCGTTGGGTCCGAGCAGCGCGGTCACCTCCCCCGCGGTGACCTCGATCGACACGTCCTTGACGACATCCCGCCCTCCGCGGGCGATGACGAGGCTCTTGAGCGAGAGCGCACCCGTTGTGTCACTCATGCGGCCGCCTCATCCCCGAGGTAGGCACGGACGACCCGCTCGTCGCGGAGGACCTCCGCGGTCGTCCCGGATGTGATGAGTCTCCCGAAGTCGAGGACTGCGGTCCGTTCGCAGCAGCCCGAGACGAGGCTCATGTCGTGGTCGACCAGGATCACCTGAGCGTCGGTGTGCTCGGGAATCGACCGGATCACCCGTCCGAGGTCGAGCGTCTCCTCATCGGGGAGCCCCGCCGCGGGTTCGTCGAGCAGCACGATCTTGGGGCGACCGACGATCGCCCGCGCGATCTCCACGAGCCGGCGCTCCCCGGCTGACAGCGTCTGCACCGGCGCTGACGGCTCCGCCTGGATCCCGACGATGGCGATCGCTCCCAGCGTGTCCTGGCGGCGGGATGAACGGCTCAGCTTGGAGTGCTCGTGGATCATCGCGACGTTGTCGAAGACCGAGAGCTGCTCGATCGCCTGCTCGGTCTGGAAGGTGCGGCGCACGCCCCACCGCGCGCGGCGGAAGTGCGGCATCGACAGGAGGTTCTCGCCGAACGCGCTCACCGTGCCGCTCGCGGGACGCACGAATCCGCTCAGGACGTTGAAGAACGTCGTCTTGCCGGCGCCGTTCGGGCCGATCAGGCCGCAGGTGCCTGCATCGAACGTCACGTCCATGCCGTCCAGCGACGTCACCCCGCCGAAGCGCACCGTGAGCCCTGCGACCTCGATCATGAGGTCGCCGACCTGCCGGAGGACCGCCGTGCGGCGCCGGTGATGGCTCGGTAGAGGCGGGCCATGTCGCGCGGGAACTGCTCGACGATGCCTCTTGGTGCGGTGGTGAGAACCTGAAGCACACCGATCCCGAACAGGATCGTCAGCCAGTCGGGGGAGACCCCGATGTTGTTGAGGATCGCCGGCAGCAGCTCCAACAGCAGACCGGCGACGATCGCTCCCCACATGCTGTACGCGCCGCCCATGAGGACGACGGCGAGCAGCGTGATCGAGTCCTGGGTCTGGAAGTTGATCGAGTACAGGTACTGCTGGGCACCGGCGAGGACACCGCCGGCCACGCCGGTGACGAAGGACGCCAGGGCGAATGCCCACAGCTTGTAGAGCGTCGTGTTGATCCCCGCGGCGAGCGCGGCCGACTCACTCTGGCGGATCGCCGCCCATGCGCGTCCCGGCTTGCTGCGCAGGTGGCCGAGCACGACCAGGAACATCAGGGCCGCGACGATGATCGAGTAGCGGAAGTAGGCCCGGTCGGACGTCGCGATGCCCGGTCGGCGGATCGCCGGGATGTGGACGAACGCGCCGTTGTAGCCGCTGAAGCCGTGGCCGCCGTTGGGGAAGTTGAGGGTCGCCAGGGCGACGGTGATCGCGCCGGCCAGCATGAGCGTGATGAGCGCGAGGTACAGCCCCCGAAGCCGGAGTGCCGGCAGGCCGACACACGTCCCGATCACCATCGTGATCAGGCCGGAGATGAGCAGCACGAGCTCGAACGGCAGGCCGGAGCCGAATAGCAGCCGGGCCGCGACCCAGGCGCCGATCGCGAGCACCGCCGCCTGGCCGAGCGACACGAGGCCGACGCGGCCGACGAGCACCCCGAGGCCCAGGGCGACGATCGCGTAGACGACGACCTGGGTGAGCGCGTCGACGTAGTAGAGGCTGAAGATCGCCGGTACGAGAATGACGATGACGAGCAGCCCGAGCGCGATCGCGCCGACGCGGATCATCTCGTCACGCGCAAACGGGGAGCCCGAGCGCGGCGACTTCGCCGGGGCGGGGGGTTCGGGGGAGACCTGAGCCGTCGACATGGCCTAGAACCCCTGCCGCTCGCCGGAGAGCGCCCGCGTCCGGCTGAGGACGAGAAGCGCGATGACCGCGAGCACGAAGGGGGTCGCGTCCGCGTAGTTGGTCAGTGACTCGATCGGCACCACCATCGATTCGACGACGCCGATGACGATCGCGGCCAGGAACGTGACCGCAATCGACGACAGCCGCGCGATCAGCGTCGCCGCGATCGAGGAGATCACCAGGAAGGTGAGCGTCGTCGCGTCGAGCGCGACCAGGTCGGCGAGCAGGATTCCGGCGATTCCGGCGAGGACGCCGCAGCCGAACCACGCGCAGGCCTCAACCCGGGCGACCGGGACGCCGAGCGTGGCGGTGATCTCACGGTCGGAGGCCATCGCCCGCATCGCCGTTCCCAGCCGGCTGACGCGCAGGAAGATCGTCGTCGTGACCGTGATCACGACCCCGACCGCGAGTGCGATCACGTCGGTGGTGCTCACCGTCACCTGTCCGACCATGAATCCGTGGTTGTCGGTCGGCAGGGTGATCGCACGCGACGCGCCGCCGCTCGAGGTCCACAGCAGATCCATGATCCCGAGCAGGATCAGGGTGACCCCGAGCGACGCGGTCGCCTTGACCAGCGGGTCGCGATCCGCCAGGGCACGGCCGAACACCATCCCGTAGACAAGCGTCACCACTCCCGCGAACAGGATGCACACCAGATAGGCCAGCCACTGGTTGAGTCCGGAGTGGTTAATCAGCTGCCACGCGATCAGGGCACCGAACGCTCCCACGGCGCCGAACGACAGGTTCAGCACCCCGGTCGTCCGGAAGAGCACGATCAGGCCCACGCCGGACAGCGCGTAGACCCCACCGAGCGCGAGCCCGGTGACCAGGAACGGCTCCTCGTCCACCCATGGGGGGAAGAACGTCGCCAGATGGAGCAGCCCGAGCATGCCGTTCATCTCTTCGGTGCCTCTGATCGCGCAGCCACGTCCGCCTAGTGACCCGTGTTGATCCCGGCCGCCTTGGCGGCCTTGAGGTACTGGGCGATCTGCGGATCGGACGTGGAGATGTCCGTGCAGCCCTCCACGGTCTTCATCTTTCCGTTGTCAGGAGTGACGGTGTAGTCGGTGTGGTTGGGGATGTGGAGCGGGGCCTTGCCATACGTCCACGGGTTACACAACAACCCGGTCTTGTAGTTCTTGATGCCGACGATCGCCTGGTTGACGCTCTTGAGCGTGTACGGGCCTTTCACCTTGTCGAGTGCCTGGACGAGGAACTTCGCGAGGACGTAACCGAACTCGCTGAAGGAGCCGATACCGCCCGCGACGTTGTGGCCGTACTTGGCGAGGATCGCCTTGTACTCGGTCATGTCCGGGCTGGACTGGTCATCGGGGTTCGCCGCCTCGGCGTTGACGAAGAACTTGTTGTTCCACTTCGGACCCAGCGCCTTGGCCAGGAAGTCGGTGTCGCACGGAGTCGAGCAGCCCCATGACTTCACGCGGTCCTCGAGCCCGAGCTTCTGGGCGGCCTGCAGGATGACGAGCGCCTCCGGCGGGGTGAAGTTGAGCACCACCGAGCCGTCGGGTCCGGCGTCCTGGACGAGCCGGAGTGCGACCGAGTTGGCGTTGTTGATCGGGACGTTGTCGGTTTCGGTCTTGATCGGGATGTGCGATGCGTTGGCCAGTGCGGTCGGGCCGCCGGCGATGTATCCGGTTCCCGGCACGTTTGACTGGTCGAACACGATCTTGTTCGGGTGCTCCTTGGCGATCGCGTACTGCACCGCACCGTCCGAGCTGTAGCGCGGTCCCATGTTCACGGCGGCGCTGTTGGGCCCGGCCCAGCAACCCGGCGCGATTCCGGCGTCCATCTCGTAGATGCCGAGCTGCGCCCAGTACTTGGCGTCCAGGGTGCACTCCAGGAGGTCGAAGACGCCGTCGATGGCGACGACGTGATCGGACTGGATCAGCTGCTTGGCGTCACCCTCGATCTGGGACGGCTGGGTCTGATCGAGCTCGACGTAGAGCTTCAGCGGGTGGCCGTTGACTCCGCCGTTTGCGTTCACGCAGGCGAAGTACGCATTGATCATGTTCGGCCCGTCGGTGAAATCGGTTCCCGGCTGATGGGTGTCGATGGTGCCGATCTTGATCGGCGAACCGGTCGCCTTCACGCCCGGCTTGGACCCGCAACTCGAGAGACTGGTCGAGCTGCTGCTTCCCGTGTTGCCGGTCGATCCGCTGGCCGAGGTCGTCGCACCGGTGCTCGCGCCGGTGCTCGCCGACGTCGAGGCACCTCCGCCGCTGGACTTGCTGCTACCGCAGCCCGCCAGCACGAGCAGCGTCAGCGCTGCGAGCACCGCCAGACCTGCCCTCATTCTGGGCACCGTCAAGTGAATGGGCACGTGGCTTCCTCTCCTCCTCAGGATGAATCGCAGCCTCGGTAGGCCCCCGAGGCTGCGCGGAATAGTAATTCGCCTCCCGGCTGCATGCAACTGCGAACCAACACGCCGCTCACATCGGCGTCAGCGCCCCCCTGGAGAAGATTCTTGCATGCAGAACCCCCCCTCGCTGAGTAGACTGCCCGCTCGTTCAGGCGCGCACGGGGCGGCGGCCCCGGCGGGTGTAACGGCTGAGAGCGACGAGGTACGTGGCCAGGTCCGCGGGTCGAACCCAGATCACCAAGGCCCTGCTGCACGTCAGGCAGGCGATCCTCGACGGAGAATTCGCGCCGGGCGAGCGGATGTCGGAGTTGCCGCTGGTGCAGCGCATCGGAGTCTCGCGCACGCCGCTGCGCCTGGCGTTGGCGGAGCTTGAGACGGAGGGCCTCCTGCACCGACTGCCGGCTGGCGGCTACGTCGTACGGCAATTCACACAGGGCGACGTCCGCGACGCGATCGAGCTGCGCGGAGTGCTGGAGGGCACGGCCGCCCGATTCGCCGCCGAGCGCGGCGTTCCGGCCCGCGCCGTCAACGCGCTGCGCGCAGCAAATGCCGCGATCCACGAACTCGTCCATCTGAGCGACTCCGCATCTCTCGAGCAGTACCTGCGCCTCAACGAGACTTTTCACGCGCGGCTGCTCTCGATGGTTCGCAGTCCGCTGCTCGAACGCTCGATGGCGACCGTGGTGTCGCTGCCGTTCGCGGGGCCGAGCGCGTTCGTACTGGCCGAGGCCGAGCTGATCGCCTCCCAGGAGATCATCTTCATCGGTTACCGTCAGCACGCCGCCCTGATCGAGGCGATCGAACGACGCCAGGGAGCGCGTGCCGAGGCGCTGGCCAGAGAGCACGCCCTGCTGGCGCTGGCGAACCTGGAGTTCGTCATCGAGCGTCGGGAGGTGCTGGAGAAGATGCCGGGCGCCGGCCTGCTCGCGCTTACCCGAACGGCCGACCGCGCGCTCGGTTGACCTCACGGGCACGCGGGCACCGCGGAGCATCGGGATCGTGGGGGTCGATGGAGCAAGCAGTTGTGGCAGGCGGTGGCAACGTGCGGCAAACCAGACAACTCCCGTCGCGCCTCTGAGTCGTTCGGCCGGTGTTCGCAGTGCGCACACCGGTGCGGCTAGCGGTGACCGAC
>Ga0335075_10008318_pt1 | contig 15916 bp, 15 predicted proteins | sample Lox_Sample_24_FD_206723 | JGI IMG/M metagenome (GOLD analysis project Ga0335075, IMG submission 206723) | Soil microbial communities from Loxahatchee National Wildlife Refuge, Florida, United States - Lox_Sample_2.4 | ecosystem: Environmental > Terrestrial > Soil > Wetlands | place: USA... | reverse complement strand
TCGTCCATCACGCGCTATGACGCTGGCTCAGGCGAGCAAGGTCCTCAAGGCCGCGGGCGGCCAGGCAGCCGGGTTCGTCAAGGTGGTCAGGGCGAGCAGGGGACGGTACGGCGCGGCCCACGCGGCGACGGAGACCGGCGAACTGGCGTGCGGAAACAAACCGCACCCGAAGGCGGCCATCATCGACGTGTCCACCGAACTCAAAGACACGACGTGCCGTACGTGCCGCTCGCAACTCGGCCTGGACGACAGCGACGAAGCCAACAGCAGGCTCCAGGCGCTGTTCGTCATCTCGATCACGCTCGGCCTGCGCCCGGGAGAGCTTCGTATGCTCACGTGGGACCACGTAGACCTCAGTAGGGGAGTGGTCCACGTCTGGCGCTCGGCGAGCAAGAGCGGCGACACCAAGACCCCCAAGTCCAAGCGCTCGCTAGAACTTCCGAAGCGCGCGATCGCCGCGCTCACGGCCCACAAGCAACGGCAGGCCAGAGAGCGCCAGGCAGCCGGCGGAGCCTGGCACGACAACGGCCTCGTGTTCTGCCATGAGAACGGCGACCCCTACACGTCCGACCAGCTCAACTGGCGCTTCTCCAAGATGACCAGAAAAGCAGACATCGGCCACTGGCACGCCCACGAGAGCCGGCACACCGCAGTGTCGATCATGAATAGCAACGGCGTATCGATCCAAGAGATCAGCGACACCGTGGGCCACAAGTCAACCCACGTCACCGTGACCGTTTACCGTCACGTGATCGTGCCCGCGATCCGTGGGGGGAGCGACGGTTATGGACAACGTCTTCAAGGCCGACGACGTAGAAGACGACAGTGGCAGCGCGCAAAGCGGCTAGTCGCTTGGTTAGTCGCTTACAATAGAACAGAGGTCCGGAAAAACCCGTGGAGCTAAGGGGATTCGAACCCCTGACCTTCTGCATGCCATGCAGACGCGCTACCAGCTGCGCCATAGCCCCTCAGCCGCGGTGCTCCGCGGATCGAACGCAGATAGCATACCGGTTCCCGGGGCATGTGTCGTACTCCTGCGCGCGACCGCTCCCCAGCACCCGCCCGTCGCCGTCGCCGTCGCCGTCGCCGCCGCTGTCGCGAGCCGCCCCGCGTTTCCGCGGAAACGCTTTGTGAACGGCTTCACAAGCCGCTTCCGCGGAGACGTCTGGAGGGCCACCCTGCCGGGGCCGCCCGAAGCGCCGACCGCGACGACCGTACCGATTACACCTACCGGAACGGTCAGTAACGCGGCGCACATAGCAAAAGCACTCTAGTTACCTCTACGTTGACATCTATCGATTTTCTCGTTTACCTTCGTTCATCTCACTGTCATCGAGCAACGGGGGAGTGGGGTATGCGGCAGTTGCCTACGGTGTCGCGCCCTGCCTGGGCGAACGCACTTTCCGGGCTTGCGGGCGGCGATGGTCCTAACCGGAAGTCGCCGGTGGAGATCGTCGCGACCGCGGCATGTGTCGTTACTCACACTCCGTACGCGGAAGCCACCGGGCTACGCGCCGGCCGGTTCGGCCGCTGGACGGACGGCGTGAACGCGATGCGCGAGGACTGCGTCACGTTCGCCGCCTACTGGCGCGCGCACAACGAGCGCCTGCTCGCCGACGAGCGCCTGCTCGCCGAGACGCGGCGAGACGACCTCGCCGAGGCCCGGCAAGCCGACGCCACCAGGCCGTACGACGCCACCGGACCACACGACGCCACCGGACCACGGCGCCCGCTGTGGGTGGTGCTCGGCGACTCCACGGCACAGGGCCTCGGCGCCCCCAGCCCGCGCGGTGGTTACGTCGGCCAGGCCCTGCACCAGTTGCGGCGCAGGACGGGCCAGCCGTGGCGGGTGCTCAACCTATCCGTCTCCGGAGCGCTGATCCGCGACGTGCTTGCGAACCAGATCCCGCTGCTTCCGGAAGCGCCCGACCTGGTGACCTGCGGGGTCGGCGCGAACGACGTCCTGTTCAGCACACCGGCGAGGTTGTTCTCCGACATGCGCGCGGTGCTCGCCGCGGTCCCCGAACACACCGTCGTGCTTGACCTGCCGTTGCCCGCTGGCTTCTGGGGCATCGTCGGCCGGATCAGCGTGCCGTACATCGCCCGGATCAACCGCGTCATCCGCGAGGTCGCCGCCGAGCGCGAGCTGACGGTCGCCGAGATATCGGCGCACTTCACCGCCCCGTGGGCCGGGAAGTTCGCCTCGGACAACTTCCATCCAAGCCAGGACGGCTACCGGGACTGGACGCGGGCGGTGCTGGCCGCGATCCCGCCCGCGCAGCGACCGTATCAGGGGCCTTATCAGGACCTATCAGGAAGCGTCGCCAGCGCCTAGCTGCACGACGCCTATCGTGAGCAGCTTGACCGACGTCTCCTTGCAGCCCGTCGACTTGTATGCCAGGTAGATCGGCGCGGTCTGGTTCGGCGGGTAGATCTGCAGGTAGGTCGTCGTGACCGGGTCGCACTTGGCCGTCGGGTAGTTGAGCGCCTGGGTGATCCGCAGCAGGGCGCTCGCGCTCTGGCCCGCGGCGAGCGTGACGAGCGTGGGCGCGGCCGTATCGCTGCGCGTGGCCGCCGCGCCGACCTGGGTGATCGGCGAGCCGGCGGCAAGCGCGACGCCCGGGTACCCGTACAGCGTGCAGGTCTTGCCTGAGACGTTGGTGAAGACGATCGCCTGGTAAACCGAGCCGGCCGCACCCTGCCCCTGGCCGGCCGACGCCTTCAGGTCATGCGTGGCGCACGCGGACGCGGCGCCCGTCGGGCTCGACGCGGCGGAGGACGTGGCGGAGGACGCGGTGGGGGACGCGGCGGCGGAGGACGTGGCGGAGGCGGAGGACGCGGGCGCCGCCGGTGCCGAACTGCTTGAAGCCGAGGAACCGCAGCCCGCCGCGAGTGTCACGTTGAGGAACGCCACCCCCGTCCACAGCCCCCGGTGGGTACGCGCCAATAGTGTCATTCCGTGATCCTCTCTATGATTCCCATGCCAACCTCTTAAGACGTCACCCCCGTCACAGTGGCTGGCGCGAATTATCCTGCCAGCCCCAGCAGACGAGTGAGGCCTTCATGACCGTCCCCCTGCCCGGTATGTTCCGCCGCCAGACGCTTACCGTCGGCGGAGTGCGGATCAACACGCTGGTCGGCGGTGAGGGCAGCCCGGTGCTGCTGCTGCACGGATACCCGCAAACGCACCTGATATGGCACCACGTTGCCCCAAAGCTTGCCGAACGCCACACCGTAGTCCTCACCGACCTGCGCGGCTACGGCGACAGCGGCAAGCCCGCCGGTGGGGCCAACCACGAGGGATACGCCAAGCGCACGATGGCGTGGGACCAGATGCTGGTGATGCGCGAACTCGGATTCAGTGAATTCGCGGTGGCGGGACACGACCGGGGCGGCCGGGTCGGCCACCGGATGGCGCTGGACTATCCAGGGTCGGTAACACGCCTCGCCGTTCTGGACATCGTGCCGACCAGGCACGCGTTCCGCACCGCCGACATGGAGTTCGGGCTCGGCTACTGGCACTGGTTCTTCCTCGCCCAGCCGGAACCGCTTCCTGAACACCTCCTCGGCGCCGACCCGGAATCCTGGCTGCGCGGCAGGATCAGCACGCTGCGCCGGGGCGGGGAGCCGTTCGATCCGGCGGCCGTGGATGAGTACGTCCGGTGTTTTCGCGATCCCGCGGCGATCCACGCCTCCTGCGAGGATTACCGGGCCGCGACCACGCTGGACCTGATCGACGACGACGCCTCGGCGGCGCGGGGCGACCGGGTGACCGCGCCGCTGCTCGCGCTATGGGGCCAGCACGGATTCGTCGGCCTCCATTACGACGTGCTCGCGGTCTGGCGGGGATACGCGGCCGCGGTCGACGGCCGCGCGCTGCCATGCGGCCACTACGTCCCGGAGGAGGCTCCCGAGCAGACCGCGGCGGCTCTGCTGGATTTCTTCGCTTGACATCCCGAACGGAACAGTGGTTTCCCGCGTCAGGCCAGCGATTTGTTCCGGGTTAGCGGCGTTATAGCGCCGTCCGGAATCTCTCCAAACGGTTCGGCTGCAGTGTCGCTGTCGTTGCCGGTGCGTGGGTCGGTGAGGAGTGCGGTGATGATGCCGGGGGTTGCGTCGGTGATGGTGAGGACGACGGTGGCTTGTTTGTGGTCGGGCCGGTAGACGCACTGGATGTCGAATGCGGCGGCGATGGTTTCGCGGATGCGGGCGGGTGCTTGGGCGAGCATGCCGGGGGCGTAGGGGAGTTCGTCGATCAAGGTCAGGTCGTTGTCCTTGACGGGGGCGGCGTTTTCGATGGCCTGGAGTTCGGCTTGGATGGCGGTGGTCTGGTCGTGGCGCTGGGCGAAGCGTTCTTTGATGCGGTCGCGGAGGGCGATGTCGACGGGGCTGGTGCTGTCGCCTAGCTGTTCTAGTTCGGTGAGCAGGCCGTTGATGGCGGCCTGGGCCTGGGCGAGGTTGCGGCGGAGCGTGCCGGCGTGCTGCTGGTCGTGTTCGGCTTGCTGGGCTGCGGTGGAGGGGATGAGCTGGGTGAGCATGGCGGCGCGGTCGTGGCCGAGCGCGTACTGGTCCAGGAAGCCGGATAGGGCGGTGGTGATGGCGGTTTCGCTGATGGCGGCGCGGATGTGGCCGGGGTGGCCTTGGGCGTGGCGGGGGTTGGTGGCCTTGGTGGGGCAGACGTAGTAGGTGTAGGTGTCGCCCCGCAGGCGCGGCGGCTGCACGCCTAGCGCGGCGGCTAGCAGGTCGTAGGGGGCGGCGTAATGTTCCGCGCACAGCAGCAGCCCGGTAACGTCGCGGCCGGTGAGGCGGACGCGTCCGGCGTCCGACCGGCGCGGCGTCGGCCGCGCCGGGACCTGCCCGGTGACCATTCCATCCCAGCTTCCTGCCCCCGGAAACCGTGATCGCCTGAGCGGCCCTGCCGTGCGGGGCCGCGCCCTATGTCTGGCACGCCGGCCGCCCTGGCGGGGAGGGAACGGGGAATTACCGTCCCATTACGGAACGTCAGGGACTGGCGGTGCGGGCGGTACCGGGCGGGTTCCTGGTGAGGTCGAGTCCGGCGAAGACGAGAGCGGCTTCGATTTCGGAGATGCCGCGCGGTCCCAGACCCCAGATCTGCGGGAGCATGCCGCGCGCGTGCAGGTCCATCACGTCACCGACCGTGCGCGGCGGATCAAACGGCGCGTCATAAGCGCGGGCCAGCGGGTTAAAGCTGCGCAGCGACAGTACCCACTGCAAGCATTCGACCGGGCAGTCAGGGCTGATCGCCCCATGATGGGGCATCGCGGCGGCGCGCCCGGTCACGAGGCCGGCCGCTCGGTGAGCGGCTCCCATCGCACGCCCGTGTCGCCGCCCCGCCCGGTCAGTCCCTCACCGGTCCGCAGGTACCCGAAGGTCAGCGAATGCGTACTGGAGATGACCAGCGCGGATTCCACGCGGGCGACGACCGCGTGACCGCCGCGCAGGCACCCCTCAGCGGCGATGACGGCTCGTTCCCGGTCGCTGGTGACCCCGCGTCCGCCGCGTCCGGGACCGCAGGCGTCCCATAGCCACACGATCACGGCGCGACCTCCCGGGGGACGGGGTGCTCACGGTAGTCCGCCATCACGGCATCGAATAGCGTCTCAGGGTCCGCTGCCCGGATAGCGCCCCGGCCGTTCCTGCCGATCGCGGTGTACGGGTTCCGGTTGCCGGGGCGACTGCTGTATGTGAAGACGTACACACCGTCCCAGTGATGTTCGAGGTCCGCGAGGTCTTCGGTTCCCGGCACGCCCGTCTCCCTTCCGCATGGTCCCGCCCGCCCCGCCGGGTCATCTCATCGGCAGGGCGGGGCGGGGCGCCCCGGGTTGTGTCCGGCATCCCGGGGCGCGCATGACAAGCATGCGACGGGGGCTTACGCTGCGCAGTAGGCCAATGGCGTGTGTGTCCGGCAACTCGCTATGTGTGACAGCCCTTTCCCGTATGTGAGGTGACGTGTCATGACGGCTGGCAGGAGTGACCCGGATCGCGCGCTGTTCGCTGACGAGCTGCGCGCGATGCGCAAGCAGCGCGGCTGGTCCCGGGATGATCTCGGCGCGCGGATCAATTTCAGCGGCTCGACCATCGGCAACATCGAGTCGGGGCTGCGTGCCCCGACTCGTGATCAGGCACTGCTGCTGGATGAGGCGTTCGGGACGCCGGGGACGTTCCAGCGGCTGGAGGGACGCCTGCGAGGCGTCCCGTTCTCATCCGGGTTCCGGCCCTTTCCGCCGTACGAGGCTGCGGCCCGTACGCTGCGGATGTTCGAGCACACAGTGATCCCGGGCCTGTTCCAGACCGAGGAGTACGCCCGGGTGATGATGGAGGGGTACCCCGACAGCACCGAGCAGGTGGTTAAGGACCGAGTCGAGGGCCGGATGGCGCGTCAGGTGATCCTGGACCGGGAGGACCCGCTCCCGCCGCGCATATGGGCGGTGCTTGACCAGCAGGTTCTTTCCCGGGATATCGGCGGCGCGGCGGTAATGTTCCGGCAGATAGACCATCTGGCGGAACTGGCGCGCCGTCCGAGGATCACCATTCAGGTGATCCCGGCGAACCGGCCGCATCCTGGGCTTCTGGGCGCGTTCGTGATCGCAGAGACGGGCCAGCCTCCGGCTATCGTGTACTTGGACAGCGCATTGGACGGGCAGACCGTGGAAAACCCGGACATCGCCGAGGCGATGTGCGACATGTTCGATGCGCTGCGGACGGAAGCGCTAACCGGCGGCGCTTCCCTGAATCTGATCGAGGAAGCAGCCCAGCGATGGAAGGAACAGACTCCCCCGTGACGTGGCGCAAGTCCACGTACAGCGGTGGCAACGGCAGTAACTGCGTAGAGGTCGGCCAGACGGCCGGCCTCGTCCTGGTGCGCGACACCAAGGACCATGCGGGAGCTGTGCTTGTTCTCAGCCCGCAGGCGTGGCGGCGGTTCGCCGCCACGGTGAGGGACTGCGGCCAGGCCTGAAACCGATCGACGTGCGCCCCATCACCCGTCAAGGGTGGTGGGGCGTTCAAGCCTGCGCGGCCACCTATCGATTCTGCGGGCGACGTGCTGTGCGCCGACCAACCTGACGTGGCTCGTATCATCTTTCCGCGCGGCGCGCCATTTGCGGCCGGAACGAGTAGCGATGCCGGCACGCGTCAGCGTGCCTTTGAGCGGGGGGGTCTCGGGGGGCGCGGCCCCCCGGCTGTGGCGAGCGGGTTCTTGTCGTACGGCGGCTGCCGTGATGGCAGGACGGGAAGCGGCACGCTCACGCCCGCTGGCGTGGTCGCCGGCGGGCGTGAGCGTGCCGCGTGGGTTGTCCTGGGAGAGGCAGGAAGGGGGTGCAGGGGGAACCTGGAACCGGGGCGCTTGGGGGCGCTGGTCGGGGGGTTCCGGGTTCTCCCCTGCGTTTTTGATCTTGGTCTTGACTTTGGTCTTTGGGTGGCGGAGTGGAGTTGGAGGGGTTCCTGACCTCGCTTCCTTGCTCTTTGAGGGGGTGAGGTCAGGAACCCCGGAGACGCAACGGAGCCGCGCCCGCCGCAGGTGGGCGCGGGTTTTATGTTTCCCAGGGGGGCACATTGCCCCTACGGGCGGGCGGTGTGGTGTACGGCGGGTATCCGGCCGCTGTGTGGCTTGGGTACGGGCCTGCATCGCAACCCGTGGAGTTGGTGGAGGAGGACGGCTGGTAGGGAGCGGGGCTGTCCGGCCCGTGGGAAATGGGCTGGTACGGCTGGTCTCGGCTGCCGCTTCGGAGTCGTCGCCATAGCACCGCTGAAGCGCATATGAGCAGGGTCAAGAAGCCGAGGGTGATGAGCGCGCCGGCGGTGGTGGCTAGGGCGCTGTGGGAGTTATTCCCGGCCAGGCCTGCGAAGATCGCGCCGAGGATCACGGCGGCGCTCGCGATGATGAGGCCGGTTATCGGCCAGCCGCGTGGTCGGCGCTGCTGTGATCGTTCAGCGCGTCGCTGGTGTACGCGGTCCCATCGTTCGTCGTTCCGCTGGTGCACTTGGGTCCACTGTTCGGCTCGCAGATGGGCTGCTTGTTCTCTGCGTTCTTCACGTTGTAGTGCTGCTTGGGCCTGTAGCGCCTGTAGCGCGTGCTGCTCGACCGCGTCCTGTTGTCGTTGCAGGGTGCGCGTCTCCATTTGCTGAACGCGCTGCCGTGCTGCTGTCTCCCTGGACTGGGCTGCTTCTGCGTGCTGAGCAGCCTTCATGTCGCGGCGTGCTTGCTGTTCTTGGGCTCGGCGCTGCGCTGCCTCGGCGCGCTGCGCGCTCTTGGCTTCGCGGCGTGCTTGCTGTTCTTCGGCGCGCTGCTGCGCTGCCTGCGCGCGCTGAGCAGCTTTGGCCTGGCGGTCGGCTTCCTTCCGTAGCGCCTTCTGGCGATCGGCTTCGCGGGAGGCGGGTGTGGAGCGGACCCGCGTGATTAGGTGCTGACTCTGGCCGCGGTGGATCTGTTTGCGGATGGTGCCAGCGCATTCGACGGCTGCCGACTGCGTGCGGTGGTTGTGGTGGCAGCGGAAATCCACCTCGCGCCCGTCGGGTGTCATGGTGTGCCCGGTGGCATGCCAGCTGGGTTGGCGAGATCGGCTCCTGCGTCTGCTGCTGGTTGACGTTGAGACCGAGACTGGTCCAAGTCGTACGCCGATTCGCATGACACCCCCGTGGTGCACTTCGCTTATCGCGACATGTTTGCTGTTGTGTTGGACGCGTTTGTGGGCGCGGGAGTTTACGCAGCGGCGGTAGCCTGCCTGGTTTGCTGCTTCCCAGTTGCACCGAGCGGCCGGTCCGCAGTGGTTAGCGCTGAGGTCGGGGTGCCAGCGCGGTGGGTTAGCGGCGTGTGGCGGCGTGCCGGTGCCGGGCGGGGGTGGGTGGGCCACCTTCGGTAGTGGGCGTGGTTCCTCGGTCGTGGCGTCGGTGGGTGGCTGTCCGGGTTTACGGCGCGGGTTCTGCGCGTCTGGGTGGGTGGGCGGGTCGGCTGTCCTGGCTGGTGTGGTTTCGCCTTGGCTGGGGTCGGCGGCCCGGAGTGGAGCGGCGGCCGAAACTTCCTTTCGGTGCCGGGTTGGTGGCCCTGGTGCTGCTGCCCGTAGGGTGGCCGGTGTGTCTGCTGATTGCTAGTTCCGCTTAGTGGGTGTCACAGTTGGATGGTGCCTTCGACGGTGAGTCGGCGGGCGGTGCGTCGACTGTTTGGAGAGATTCCGGACGGCGCTATGGCAACGGGAACCCGGAACAAATCCCATGGCGGGCGCCGAAGGCGGCCAGGGGAGCCTAGGCCGGGAGCGGCGGCAGCGCGTTGGCGCGTGCCACGTCCGCGTAGAAGGCGGCGCTGGCCTTAGGGATCCGGCGTTGCGTGCCGAAGTCAACGAACACGATCCCGAACCGCTTCTGGTACCCCGCGGCCCACTCGAAGTTGTCAAGCAGCGACCAGACGTAGTACCCGGTGAGGTTCACCCCGTCCCTGATCGCCCGGGCCGCGGCGTCGAAGTGCTGGTGCAGGTACCTAATCCGCTCGACGTCGTTGACGACCCCCTCCGGGGTCACGTAGTCCTCCGCCGCGCGCCCGTTCTCCGTGACCATCAGCGGCAGGCCAGGCGCGTCCTTGGACACTCGCATCAGCAGCTCGTACAGCCCTTCGGGATCGACAAGCCAGCCCATCGGGGTCTGTTCCATGTCCTCGGGCCGGTACTCGACCACGCCGCGCACGCCAGTGCGGGAGGGTTCCTCGTTCCGCTTGAGGCTGGCCGGGTCGCCCGCCCGCAAGTGCTGCGGAAAGTAATAGTTGACGCCGATGAAGTCCACCGGCGCGGCGATCGTCTCCATGTCGCCGGATTCGATCAGCCCGGCGGGCGGCACCAGGGGCGTGGTGGCATGCTCCGGATACCGGCCGAAGATCACCGGCTCGAGGAAGAGGCCGTTGCCGTTGGCATCGGCGATCAGGCGGGCCTGCTCGAGCAGTTCGGCCGCCTCCGGGGAGTCGGACGCCGGGGTGGTGCGGATGGCTTGCATGCTGAGCGTGATGCCGACCTCGGCCGAAGCCGGCACGACAGAGCGGAGCGCGGCGGTGGCGAGGCCGTGGCCGAGCAGCAGGTGGTGCGTGGCGGCCGCGGCCGCCGCTTCGTCACGCAGGCCGGGAGCGTGGATGCCGAGGCGGTATCCGAGTTCGGCGACGACGTGGGGCTCGTTCAGCGTGATCCAGCGGGAGACGCGGTCGCCAAGCGCCTCGCCCACGATCGCGGCGTAGTCGGCGAAGCGCTGCGCGACCTCGCGCGAAGCCCAGCCGCCGCGGTCCTGCAGCGCCTGGGGGAGGTCCCAGTGGAAGAGCGTCACGGCGGCGTCGATGCCGCGTTCGGCGAGCGCGTCGAGCACCGCGCGGTAGTGGTCAAGCCCGGCCTGGTTGACCGGCCCGTCGCCGGAGGGGAGTATCCGCGGCCAGGAAATGGAAAACCGGTACGAGCTCAGCCCTAGTTCGGAGAGCAGGTCAGCGTCTTCGGCGTACCGGCGGTAGGAGTCGCAGGCGATGTCGCCGGTGTCGCCGCCGCGGGTCTTGCCGGGCGTATGGCTGAAGGTGTCCCAAACGGACGGCCCCTTGCCGTCGGCCGCGGGTGCTCCCTCGATCTGGTACGCCGCGGTCGCAGCACCCCAGGTGAACCCCGGGGGAAAGGCAAGGGATTTGCCGCTGCCGGACGTGATTGTTGTCACAATTCCTCCTTGACGCTCGCCATGCCGCGGTTTAGCGTAAGCGCTTAGATGCGCGTTGTAAACGCTTACATAATGGGCGGTTGCAAAATGGTAACGCTCTATGACGTCGCACGTCAGGCCGGTGTCTCGATTGCCACCGTGTCCCGTGTACTGCACGGACAGGATCGAGTGCGGGACAGCACCCGCGCGCGGGTCCGCGCGGCGATAGAGGAACTCGGCTACGTGCCGGACGGTGCCGCGCAGAGCCTGGCCACCAGCCGCAAGGAAGTGATCGGCCTGGTGTGCGTGGAACACACCGGGCCCAAGCCGAACCAGTACGACGTCGAGTCGATGAGCCTGCTGTTCTACGACGAGGTGGTCCACGGCGTCGAGGCGCGCATCCGCGAGCACCACTGGTCGCTGCTCCTTTCCTACCTGAGCCAGCAGGAGACGCTGGGTGCCGCGCTTGAGAACGGGCCGGTACTGCCCCGGCTGCTCACCCTGGCAGGCAAGGTGGACGGCCTGCTGATCAGCGAGGGCGTGGAAGCCACATCCCTCGTGGCCCGGCTGGCCCCGCGGCTGCCCGTGGTGGTCATCGCGGGAGATCCCGCCCAGCGGACGACCGACGTCGTCGCGGTGGACAACTACTCGGGCACGACCGCGCTTGTGGAGCACCTCGTCGTAGAGCACGGCAGGCGGCGGCTGTTCCACGTGGACGGCCCGGCCGCCGCGCCGGACGCCAAGGTGCGCCGGCTGGCCGTGCAACATGTCATCGACGCGCACCCGCCCGCGAAGCTGGTCGGCTCCTACACCGGCCGGTTCAGCGTGCGCAGCGGCGAGGAAGCCGGCGAGTGGCTGCTCGCCGACATCGGCGTTGGCGCTCACGGCGCGCCGCCGGACGCGATCGTCTGCGCCAACGACCAGATGGCGATCGGCGTGCTCCGCGCGCTCGCCGCCCACGGCGTCCGGGTGCCCGACGACGTGGCCCTGGTCGGCTTCGACGACATCTTCCCTGCCAGCCTGTGTGATCCGCCGCTGACCACGATCCACCAGCCGATCCGCCTGATGGCCGAACGGGCCTGTGACCGGCTCTTCCAGCGGATAGCGGATCCCTCGCTCCGGCCGATGGCCGAGTTGCTCCCCCTGGAACTCGTGCTGCGGTCGAGCTGTGGCTGCCCGCCAGGCACCGTGGCGCGGCGGCAGGTCAAGCCGGTCCGCCCGGCGCGAAGCGCGCGTGTGCCCGCGGGCAGCGCACTGGCCCGTTCGGGAAAAGAAGAAAGGTAGGTGCGCGGATGCCCTTTATCCTCCGGCGCCTTGCGTTCTACGTGGTCGCGGCCTGGGTGGCGCTGACCGCCAACTTCTTCATCCCGCGCGCGATGCCAGGCAGCGCGGTACAGGACATCATGTCCAAGTTCCCCAACCTGCAGCCCTCCGCGTACAAGGCGATCGAGGCCATGCTCGGCGTGGGGCATCCGGGCTCGCTGCTTGATCAGTACGGGTCCTACCTCGTGGACGTGGTCCACCTCAACTTCGGCACCGATGTGTCCGCGTACCCGGCGAGCGTCGCATCGGTGCTTGGCCAGGCCATCCCGTGGACGCTGGTCCTGGTCGGCACCGCGACCGTGATCGCGTTCTTCGTCGGCACCGGCCTTGGCATCATCGCCGGCTGGCGGCACGGCGGCTGGGCCGACCGGTTGCTGCCCGGCCTGATGTTCCTGCAGGCGATCCCGTACTTCTTCTTCGCGCTCCTGCTGCTCGAGCTGTTCGCGCTCAAGTTGCACGTGTTCCCGATCGCCCAGGGCTACAACGGCCAGGTGGTGGTGCCGGGCTGGGACTGGGCCTTCATCAGCAACGCCATCCAGCACTCGCTGCTGCCGGCCATCACGATCGTGCTCACCTCCATGGCGGGCTGGATGCTGCAGATGCGCAACGTGATGATCACGACGATCGGCGAGGACTACGTGATCGCCGCGCAGGCCAAGGGGCTGTCCAGCCGCCGGGTGGTGTTCACCTACGCCGCCCGCAACGCGCTGCTCCCGCAGTTGCAAGGGTTCGGGCTGGCGCTCGGCTTCGTCGTGTCAGGCGCGCTCGTGATGGAGATCGTGTTCTCCTACCCGGGTGTCGGGCTGCTGCTGCTCAACGCGGTCACCTCGAACGACTACCCGTTGATGCAGGCGATCTTCCTGGTGATCACGTTCGCGGTGCTGGTCGCCAACCTGATCGTCGACCTGGTCATCGTGCTCTTCGATCCGCGGGTGCGGGCAAAGGAGGTGACGGCCCGGTGAGCGCTTTCGCGAATTACTGGCGGCGGTTTCCTGTCAAGGCGAAGGCGGGCGCGATAATCCTCGGCCTGTTCGTCCTCGCCGCGATCATCGGGCCGCTGGTGACCCCGTATGACCCGTCGTTCCAGAACCCCTCGCCCGGCCTTTCCATGGCGGCGCCGTCCGCCGCGCATCTGCTCGGCACCACGCAAAGCGGCCAGGACGTGCTGTCCCAGTTGCTTGTGGGCATCCGGCTGACGCTCGAGCTCGCGGTCATCGTGGGCGTGGTCGCGACCGCGGCATCCGTCGTGGTCGGGGTGACCGCCGCGTTCCTCGGCGGCTTCTGGGATGACTTCCTGTCACTGGTCAGCAACGTGTTCCTCGTCATACCGCAGCTGCCGTTCCTGATCCTGCTGCTCGGCTACCTGCCGCAGAAGGGGCAGACGCCGACCATCATCGTGCTCAGCGTGCTCGGCTGGCCGTGGGGGGCGCGGGTGATCCGGGCGCAGACGCTGACGATCCGGGGGCGCGACTTCGTCGCCGCGTCCCGCGAAACCGGCGAGAGTTCCTGGCGGATCATCGCCTCCGAGATCATCCCGAACCAGATCAGCCTCATCGCCGCCAACTTCGTCAACACCGTGCTTTACGCGATCGGCACCTCGGTCGCCCTCGCCTTCATCGGGCTCGCCGACCTGAACAGCTGGTCGCTCGGCACCATGCTCTACTGGGCGCAGAGCCAGCAGGCCCTGCAACTGGGCGCGTGGTGGTGGTTCCTGCCGCCGGGCCTCGCGGTCGCGTTCATCGGCACCGCGCTCGTGCTGCTGAACACCGGCATCGACGAACTCGGCAACCCGCGGCTGCGTGACGCGCGCAACGCGACCAGGGTCGCCGGGTACCGGGTCTGGCCCACCGACCCGACGCCGGTGCTCGAGGGCGTTGCCGCGGGTGGCGGCCGGGTCGGCGCGTTCCTCCACTCGTTCTCGCGCAGTTCGCTGCTCGATGAGACCGCATCAGGTGGTGACACGCGATGAGCACGGCAAGCCCCGAGCCCGTGGTCGGAATCAGCGAGGCCGGCCCAGCCCCGGCCGGCCCCATCCTGGCCATCGACAACCTGTCCGTCGTCTACCGGACCCCGTCCGGTGACGTGCGCGCCGTCGAACGGGTGAACCTCACGCTGAACCCCGGCGAAGTCGTCGGCCTGGCAGGGGAGAGCGGATCAGGGAAGTCGACGCTCGCCTACGGCGCCTGCCGTCTGCTCCGCCCGCCCGCGCTGATCACCTCAGGCAGCGTGCGCTACGCGGGGCGCCGCACCGGCGCCCCGGTCGAGATCCTGCAGCTGCGCGGTAACGAACTGCACAAGCTGCGGTGGCGGGAGATCGCCATCGTGTTCCAGAGCGCGATGAACGCGCTCAACCCGGTGCTGCGCGTCCGTGACCAGCTGCTTGATGCCATCCAGACGCACATGCGGCTGCCCAGGGAACAGGCCGCGGAAAAGGCGGCCACGCTGCTCGAGCTTGTCGGCATCCCACGCATCCGGTTGCGCAGCTACCCGCACGAGCTTTCCGGTGGCATGCGGCAGCGGGTGATGATCGCCATGGCGCTTGCCGCGGACCCGGAGGTCGTCATCATGGACGAGCCGACGACCGCGCTTGACGTGGTGGTGCAGCGAGACATCCTCGCCCAGATCGTGGAGCTCAAGCAGACCCTCGGCTTCGCCGTCTTGTTCATCACGCACGACCTGTCGCTGCTGCTCGAACTCGCCGACCGCATCGCGGTCATGTACGCCGGGCAGTTGCTCGAGCTCGGCACGGCCGACGAGATCAAGAGCGAGGCGGCGCACCCGTACACCAAGGGGCTGCTCAACTCGTTCCCCTCGCTGCACGGGCCCCGTCGCGACCTCGCGGGCATCCCGGGCGCGCCACCCGACCTGCGCGACCCGCCACCGGGCTGCCCGTTCCTGCCGCGCTGCGGCTACGGGACGGATGCCTGCACGTCGGTGGACATGTCGCTGGCCCAGGTGCCCGGCTCCGCTGACCCGTGGCACGTGTCGGCGTGCCCGTTCGTGGGCCCGGAAGGGGCGCTGGCATGAGCACCAACGGCACCGGCACGGGCGGCACGGGCGGCACGGGCGGCATCGGCACGGGCGGCACGGGCGGCATCGGCACGGGCGGCACCGACGGCACCGACGGCACGGGCGTGCGATCGGCGGCCGCCGCCCGCGGCCCGCTGGCGATGGAGGCGGTCGGCCTCTGCAAGGACTTCAGGCTCGGCCGCGGCGTGACCTTGCACGCCGTCAAGAACGTCTCGCTCAGCCTGTACCAGGGCGCGGTGGTGGCGCTTGTGGGGGAAAGCGGGTCAGGCAAGTCCACGGTCGCCCGGTTGCTGGCCGGCCAGGAGCACCCCACCGCCGGAACGATCACGCTGGACGGCCAGCCAGTCAGCATCGGCAGCAGGCGCGCTTTCCGGCACTACAAGAGCTCGGTCCAGCTCGTCTTCCAGGACCCGTTCTCGTCGCTGAACCCGGTACACACGGTCCGCCATCACCTGGAGCGCCCGGTCCGGCTGCACCAGGGGTCAGGCGTGAACGTAGCGGAGCGGGTCGCGGCACTGATGGAGCAGGTCCGGCTGACGCCCGCCGAACAATACCTGCCCAAGTACCCGCACGAGCTGTCCGGGGGACAGCGGCAGCGGGTCTCGTTCGCCCGGGCGCTCGCGGCGCAGCCCAAGGTGCTGCTCGCGGACGAGCCGGTCTCCATGCTGGACGTCTCTATCCGGCTGGAAATGCTGAACCTGCTCGACGACCTGCGCCAGCGGCTGGCGCTCGCGCTGCTTTACATCACCCACGACATCGCCTCGGCCAGGTACTTCGCCGACGAGGTGCTGGTGATGTACGCGGGGGAGATCGTCGAACGGGGCCCGGCCGAGGACGTCACCCAGCACCCGGCGCATCCCTACACGCAACTGCTCATCGCCTCCGCGCCCGA
>Ga0335075_10008315_pt1 | contig 15918 bp, 14 predicted proteins | sample Lox_Sample_24_FD_206723 | JGI IMG/M metagenome (GOLD analysis project Ga0335075, IMG submission 206723) | Soil microbial communities from Loxahatchee National Wildlife Refuge, Florida, United States - Lox_Sample_2.4 | ecosystem: Environmental > Terrestrial > Soil > Wetlands | place: USA... | reverse complement strand
GTATACGCTCGCAGCAGCGGCAGCGGCGGGAGTCGGTGCCTGTTCCTGCGGTGGCGCTGGTGGGCTATACAAACGCGGGTAAAAGCACTCTTTTCAACCGGCTGACGCAGGGCGGCGTTCTTGAGTCGGCGCGCATGTTCGCAACCCTCGACCCCAAGCTGAAGGCCATGCTGCTGCCGAGCCGGCGGAAGATTCTGCTGTCGGACACTGTGGGATTCATCCGCGACCTTCCGCACACCCTGGTCACGTCCTTCCGCGCCACGCTGGAAGAGGTGCAGAAGGCTGAGGTGCTCGTGCATGTGCGGGACGCCTCCAGTGAGATGCGTGAAGAGCACAAGGCCGAGGTGGAGAAGGTCCTGGGTGAGCTGGATGTGCTTATGAAACCGCGCATTGAGGTGCTAAACAAGATCGACCTGCTTCCCGAAGAGCAGCGCGAGGCGCTGAGGGCGAAGGGAGCCGTGGCAGTCTCTGCGAAAGAAGGCTGGGGAATCGACGCGCTGCTGGCGCGCATCGACGAACAGCTGGTTGCAGATCCCGTAGTGGAGCAGAGGTTCGAGATTCCGCAGTCTGAAGGCCCCGCGCTGGCCGCGCTGGGCGCGGGTGCGGTGGTTCGCGAGCGCGAGTTTGTGGGGAATTCGGTTCGGATGACGGTGGCCGGCCCAGCGTCGCTGCTGGGTCGGTATCGGGGGTTCAGGATTTAGGCTGCGCGCACCAGGACGGCCGTGACGTTGTCGTGGCTGCCTGCGGCGTTGGCGGCGTCAATCAATTTCTGGCAAAGCTCATTGACTGTTCCCGGTTGTGTCAGAATCGCCGCGATGCCCTCTTCCGCGACTTCGCGGGTAAGCCCGTCTGAGCAGAGCAGCAGCATGTCTCCGGGTTCGAGCGGCAGATCGGCAATCTCGGCCTCTACAGACTTCTGTGTGCCGATGGCGCGTGTGATGACGTTGCGCAGGGGCGAACGGTCGGCGTCCTCCTGTGTCATGTGCCCCATGCGGACCTGTTCATCAACCAGTGAATGATCATTGGTTTCGCGGGTTAGCTTTCGTTTGCGGAAAAGATAACAGCGGCTGTCTCCCACGTGGCCGATAAGTGCATGGCCGTTCTGGATTGCCACCGCAACCAGCGTTGTGCCCATGCCACGCAGCGAATCGTGCTTGGTGGCCTGGGCATAAACCAGCCGGTTAGCGGCAGCAATGGATTCTTCGAGGGCCTTTCGCCGGTCCTCGTGCGAGGTGACCGCACAGAGACGTTCGATGAGGGTATCGACTGCGATGCGGCTGGCGATCTCTCCTGCGGCTGCGCCACCCATACCGTCGCAGACCGCAAACACACCGGCATCAAGGCATTGTCCGAATGCGTCTTCGTTGTCGGTCCTGACCATGCCCACGTGAGTGAGCGCAGCGGCCTCGAGGGTAATAGTTTGCGGCGTCATTGGTGCGTTGCTGTACTGCCTGCTTCACGATACATGCGGGGCTGACGGTTGCTCAACCCTCAACTGTACGCTCGATCGGGGCAGGGCCCATATCGAAACAACCGGCCTGGGAGGGAAATGTTGCGGGGAAATCGCTATCCTTTCGTGCTGTCAAGCCGGGATTCGGCTTCGCGAATGATCTCGTTGGCGAGCAAGTACTTCTCGGCGTTGTCGCCGGCTTCGCTCCAGAGCTTCTGGCCGTGGTCGAGTTCCTTCCGGGCGGCCGCGGCGTCGATCTCCTCCGGTTTCATCGCGCTCTCGGCAAGGATGGTGACGCGCTCGGGCAGCACCTCGACGAATCCACGGGCAACGCTGAACCTCTGGCTCTCATGGCGAACTCCGGCGTAGAGGCGGACCTCGCCCGGGGCAAGCTCGGCAAGCAGCGGCGCGTGACCGTACAGCACCTCAAAATAGCCGGAGCGCGAGGGCACTTCGACCGAATCCGCCGTCTGGTCGACGAGGATGCGGTCAGGTGTAACAAGCCGGACAATTAGCTGGTTCTTATCTGTCATTTCTTGTCAGTTGCCAGTCGTTAGTAGTCAGTAGCCAGTTCGCAGTTCCTGCCGGTCGTTTTGACCAGCAACTGAAGACTGGAAACTAAGAATCCTTACGCTGTTGTTTTCATCTTCTCCGCTGCTTCGAGCACTTCTTCGATGGTTCCCTTCATGTAGAAAGCCTGCTCGGGTACGTCGTCGTGCTTGCCCTCGATGACCTCCTTGAAGCTCCGTACCGTGTCCTCGATCTTGCAGTAGCTGCCGGGGATGCCGGTGAACTGTTCGGCTACATGGAACGGCTGCGACAGGAACTTCTGCACCTTACGGGCGCGCGAAACGGTGATCTTGTCCTCTTCAGAAAGTTCGTCAATGCCCAAGATGGCGATGATGTCCTGCAGGTCCTTGTAGCGCTGCAGAATTCGCTTTACGCCCTGCGCCACATCGTAATGCTCCTGCCCGACGACACGAGGCGTTAGAATGCGCGAGCTCGATGCCAGCGGATCGACGGCGGGATAGATGCCCAGCTCCGACAGCGGACGCGAGAGTACTGTCGTGGCGTCAAGGTGGGCGAAGGTGGTTGCCGGAGCGGGGTCGGTAAGATCATCAGCCGGCACGTAAACGGCCTGCACCGACGTTACCGATCCACGCTTGGTCGAGGTAATACGTTCCTGCAATTCGCCCATTTCCGTGGCGAGGTTGGGCTGGTAACCCACGGCGGAAGGCATACGGCCGAGCAGTGTGGATACCTCAGAGCCTGCCTGCGTGAAGCGGAAGATATTGTCGATGAAGAGCAGTGTGTCGGAGCCTTCCTCGTCGCGGAAGTATTCGGCAACCGTGAGGGCCGAGAGGGCCACACGCAAACGGGCCCCGGGCGGCTCGGTCATCTGGCCGTAGATGAGCGCGGCCTTCGATTTCGAGAGGTCTTTGAGGTCGATGACGCCCGCCTCCTGGAACTCAAGCCAGAGGTCGTTGCCCTCGCGTGTGCGCTCGCCCACTCCGGCGAAGACTGAGAACCCGCCGTGCTTGGTCGCGACGTTGTTGATCAGCTCCTGAATGATGACGGTTTTGCCTACGCCCGCGCCGCCGAAGAGGCCGATCTTGCCGCCCTTCAAAAATGGCTGAATCAGGTCGATGACCTTCACGCCGGTCTCGAACATTTCCTCGGATGTGGACTGTTCGTCAAAGGCCGGGGCCTCGCGGTGGATGGGCATGCGGACCTTTTCCCCGACCGGGCCAAGCTCGTCGACCGGGTTGCCGATGACGTTCAGCACACGGCCCAACGTTTCGCGGCCTACGGGGACGGAGATGGGGCCTCCGAGATCGATGGCCTTCATGCCGCGCACCATGCCCTCTGTGGCTTCCATGGCGATGCAGCGCACGCGCCCCTCGCCCAGGTGCTGCTGCACCTCGAGAATTACGTCGATGGGAATGGGCACATTGAAGCCGTCGCTCGTGACGCGCAGCGCCTGATAGATGCCGGGCATCTTCGATTCCTCAAACTGGACGTCCACGGCGGGGCCGGAGATTTTGATGACTTTGCCGATGTTTTCTGACATAAGATTCTGTTGCGTTTCCTAAATTGCGGCTGCGCCGCTTACGATCTCGATAATTTCCTTGGTGATGGCAGCCTGACGGGCGCGGTTCATGGTCAGCGTGAGGTTGTCAATCATCTCGGTGGCGTTGTTCGTGGCTGAGTCCATCGCGGTCATGCGGGCGGCGTGCTCCGCAGCGACTGACTCCAGCATGGCGTGGTAGAGCTGCGAGGTGATGTAGCCGGGCAGCAGATCGTTAAAGATCGAGGTTGCCGACTCCTCATAGATGTAGTCGACCTCAGAGGTGCCGAACTTCCTCGCCTCATCCTCGAATTCCTTGACATCGGCCTCGCGCTCGCCCGGCTCAACGCTCACGCCCGCAGTTATGGCCGCACGTCCGGCTTCGACTCGTTCCTCAGGGGTCATCTCTTCCGCGGCGGCAATTTCGCGTTTGCCGAATTCGATGATCGGCAAGACGCGCTCTACGACGACCCGCTGCTGAATGACCGACTTGAATTCGTTGTAGACGATGAAGGCGGCGTCAATCTCCTCATGCACGTAGCGGTCGACGACCTCCTCGGCAACTTCGCGAGCGCGCTCGAAGCTGAGTCTTTCCAGCAGGTTGGGGTGGTCGCCAGTGACTTCGATGCGAGCGGTGCGCTGGCGCTGGGCCCGGATTTTGGGGTCTTCCTCTGAATGTTCGAGAAATTTGGCGGAGGGATAGCGGCGGTGAATGAGGTCGCGCCCCTTCCGCCCGATCGCCTCAACGTCAATCTGCTTGTCCTGATTGCGGTCAAGGAAGTGCGTGGTCGCCTTGATGATGTTCGAGTTGAAAGCCCCGGCAAAGCCCTTGTCGCCGGAGATCACGATGACCAGAACCCGCTTCTCCTCGCGGGTCTTGAGCAGTGGGTGGCGCACTTCGCCGGTTTGCGGATCAATGATCTCGATGCGCCGTTTCAGCGAATCAATCACACTGGCCAGCATGGCAGAGTAGGGGCGCGACGCAATGGCGCGCTCCTGCGCGCGGCGCAGCTTGGCAGCGGAGACCATCTTCATGGCCTTGGTGATCTGGCGCGTGTTCTTTACGCTGCGAATGCGCCGCCTTAGATCGAGAACGTTTGCCATCGTCGGGTCTTACTTTGCTGCTCCTGCGGGCTCTTCTTCTGTCGCTTCCGCCAGATCCTCTGAGCCGTGCGATTCGTGCTTTACCTTCGCGTCCTGATGTCCGGCGAGGAAATTGGCCTTGTATTCCTTTAATGCCTCGCTGATGCGGCCCTTGAGTGCGTCGTCGAGGGTCTTTTTCGTGGCGATGTCGTTCAGCAGGGCAGTTTGCGCGAAGTCAAGGTACTTGTAGAGGCCCTCCTCAAACGCGTGGATGTCCTCGACCTTGATGTCGTCCAGGAAGCCCTGTGTGCCGGCGAAGAGAATGATGACCTGCTTCTCCGCCGTGAGCGGGTGGAACTGCGGCTGCTTCAGCAACTCCGTGAGCCGCTGGCCTCGGTTGAGCTGGTTCTGCGTGGCCTTGTCGAGGTCGCTGCCGAATTGCGCAAACGCGGCCAGGTCGCGGTACTGCGCCAGATCCAGCTTGAGCGTCGCTCCAACCTGCTTGATGGCCTTGATGGCGGCCGAAAATCCGACACGGGAAACCGACAGTCCGACGTTCACCGCCGGGCGCACGCCGGAGTTGAACAGGTCCGTCTCCAGGAAGATTTGCCCATCCGTGATTGAAATAACATTGGTCGGAATGTAGGCAGAGACGTCGCCGGCCTGCGTTTCAATGATCGGCAGCGCGGTGAGCGAACCCGAGCCTTTCTCCTTGCTCAGCTTCGCCGAGCGTTCCAGCAGGCGCGAGTGCAGATAGAAGACGTCGCCCGGATACGCCTCGCGGCCCGGCGGACGGCGAAGCAGCAGCGACAGTTCGCGGTATGCGACGGCGTGCTTCGAGAGATCGTCGTAGACGATAAGCGCGTGCTTGCTTTTGTCGCGGAAGTACTCGGCCATGGCGGTGGCCGCATAGGGCGCAAGGTAGAGCATCGGAGCCGGCTCAGACGCGGACGCAACTACGACAATGGTGTAGTCCATGGCGCCGTGCTCGGTCAGTGTCTGCACAACCTGTGCGACCGAAGAGCGCTTCTGGCCGACGGCACAGTAAACGCAGATGAGGTTCTTGCCCTTGCTGTTGATGATGGTGTCGAGCGCGACGGCGGTCTTGCCGGTCTGACGGTCGCCGATGATCAGCTCGCGCTGACCGCGGCCGATGGGAATCATGGCGTCAATGGCCTTGAGCCCGGTCATCATGGGCTCGCGCACAGGCTGGCGGTCGATGACGCCCGGAGCCAGGCGCTCCACAGGCGCGGTCTCCGACGTTTCAATGGGACCCTTGTCGTCAATGGGCTGGCCAAGCGAATTGACCACGCGGCCAATCATCGCCTCGCCGACGGGTACGCTGAGAATTTTGCCGGTGCGGCGGACCTGATCGCCTTCGCGCAGCTCGGAGTATTCGCCCATGATGACCACGCCGACTTCGTCCTCTTCAAGGCTCATGGCCAGCCCCGCCACGTTGTGCGGAAACTCAACCAGCTCGCCGGCCATCACCTTGTCCAGACCGTGAACGCGGGCAATGCCGTCGCCGAGCGAGATGACGGTGCCGACCTCGTCGACACGCACCTTTGCGTCGTAGTTTGCGATCTGCTCCTTCAGGAGCTCGGTAATTTCGTCTGCCTTAATTTGCGCCATGAGTCACTTCGTCTTACAAGTTTCGAGTAATTGTAGTCCTGTCTGTGAGTTTGCCGGATTAACTCGCTGCCAGTTGCTCCCTTAACCGATTGATGCGGCCGCGAACGGAGTCGTCATATACGGTGCTTCCTATTCGTATGATGACGCCGCCCAGCAGGGAGGCGTCTTCGCGGAATTTGGTGCTGACGGCGCCGGAGGTGAGCCCGGCGACCTGCGCCTCCAGCGCTCTGCGCTCGGATTGGTCAAGCGGGCGGGCTGAGGTAACTTCAGCCTCAGCAATATTCAGGCGACGGTTCATCTCATGCCGAAAGCCATCGAGGACCTCCTCGAAGAAGTCCATGCGATCGTGATTGATAAGCACAGCAATAAAATTCCGCACCTGCGGAGTCAACTTGAGCCGTCTGTTGAGCCTGTCGAGGATTATGGTCTTTTGCGATGCCGGAAATGAAGGATCCAGAAACACCTCGCGGAGCCCGGCGCTCTCCCGCCACGCGGCGGCAAAGTCGTTCAGATCGGACTGGACCTGCGCTGGCTTGAGCTTTTGCTCGAAGACCACGTCGGCAAGGGCCCGGGCGTAGCGTGCGGTAACCGCGGCCATCAGTTCCGCTCCTCCTTGTGATTGGCTGGGTTGAAGTGCTGTCCGAAGGCCCGGATAAGTTCGCGGTCGTCGGCATCGCTGATGTGGAGTTCAGCCGTCGCCCGGTCGATAGCCAGGTTCGCTGCATACTTCTTGAGGTCGCGGCGCACGGCGGCCCCGGCGGCCTCGATCTCCTGATCGACGGAGGCAAGAAGGCGCTGCTTTTCGGCTTCCAGCGACTCGCGGATACGCTTTTCATCGTTGGCCGCGTCGCGTTCGGTCTGCTGGCGGATGGCCTCAATTTCAATATCGAGTTTTGAGAGCCTCTCTTCCACTGCAGCCAGCCGCTCCCTGGCCTCGGCAGTTGCCGTCCGAGCATTCAGCAGTTCGCGCGCCAGCCTCTCTGAGCGCTTGCGATACATCCTGGGGACAAAAAGGAAGATGCCCCAAAGGATTGCGCCAATCATGATGCCGGAATTGATGTCCTCGAATATCTTGGCCGTCAGCTCAGTGCTCAAACCCAGATGGTGCGCGAGCCTTTGCACCGCAGGCGAATGGCGGAAGGACTCAAGCTGGCTATTGGTTTCAGGCGCATCCACCCGCTCTGCCTTGGCGACATTACTCGCCGGTTGAGGCTGCGCCTGGAGCCGCGGAACGATTGAGAAGAGGCCCGGCAGCAGTAGGAAAACGAGGCTGTATTGAAGAATGCGCTTCATCGAGCCACCTCTGCCTCTGCGCGCGAGGGCAGCACCGCCCGCAAAACCTGCGCGGCGAGCTGGGCGGCGGAGTTTTCAATCTGCTTCCGGGCGGCGGCCGCCTCAGCCTCAATTCCGGCGCGGGCCTGCGCCACGCGCTCCTGTGCGACAAGCCGCGCGGAGGCCAGCGCGGCCTCTTTCTGCGCGGTCCATTGCTGCACGCGAACCTCGCGCTGGTGGAAGATCTCCGCCCGTGCGGCGCGGAGCTTCGCTTCGTACTCCTGGGCTTTGGCGTCAGCGGCGGCAATGGCGGCGTGGGCGGCTTCAAGCGCCCCGACCGTGCGGGCGCGGCGCTCAGCCAGCATCCTTACCAGAGGGCCATAGAGGATGAACCGGTAGGCGACGACCAGAGCCAGAAAAATGATCATCGTCGGCACGGAGCCGAGCACAAGATCGCCGAGTTGACGCAGCAGTTCGACTCGACGTAGCAGTTCAAATAAATGACGTAGTAGTTCACCTAGCATGATTTCGCCGAGAATTTACGGTTGGAATCTACTGGATTGGTTATGGACAATTGGTTGTAACAGAGCGGAAATTCGGATGTCAATGCAGTTGCATACACCTCGACCGCATCTCCTGAATTCCCGTAAAGAGGCCGGAACAATCCCTCAAAAACAGGTATCGGAAATCTCTTGACGCAGCCCCCAAGGGGCGTACACTTAGAGTATCACCTTGACCCGCTTCAGGGTCTTATGGGCTGGATGCTGGGGACTCTTCACCGCTCCCCGGAGTGTTCCAGCCCATACTTAATTTCATTGCAAAAACGGTTAACGAAGAAGCGGTCCGCCCGTGATGCAGCCGGCATGAGGTCGTCAACCAAAGGCGAGTAAGAGCCATCCAGGCTTCCGCTGTACGCTTCTTGTTACACTTTCCTGTTTTGAGGAGAGCGTGATGAGTGAGATCAAGCGGGTGGGCGTGATCGGCGCCGGCACCATGGGCAACGGTATTGCGCATGTCTTTGCGCGCAGCGGCTATGAGGTTCGGCTTTGCGAGATGGAGCAACGGTTCCTGGACCGGGGGCTGGAGACCATCAGGAAAAACATGGCCCGCGAAGTGGCCAGGGAAAAGCTAACACAGGCTGATATGGACGCAGCCGTACTACGCATTACCGGCACACTGGCCCGGACCTCGCTGATCGACAGTGACTTCATAGTCGAGGCAGCAACCGAGCGCTTTGAGATTAAGAGCGCAATCTTCTCGGAACTTGACGCAATCCTTCCCGACAAGGTGATCCTCGCGTCGAATACCTCCTCGATTTCAATGACCAAGCTGGCGGCGCAGACAGGCCGCCCCGACCGCGTAATCGGCATGCACTTCTTCAATCCTGTGCCGGTGATGAAGCTGGTCGAGGTCATTCGGGGATTGGCGACTTCGCAGACCACGTATGACACGGTGAAGGCGCTGGCGGAAAAGCTGGGCAAGACCGCCGTCGAGGTCAACGATGCGCCCGGATTCGTTTCCAACCGTGTGCTCATGCCCCTCTTGAACGAGGCGATGTACGCAGTCATGGAAGGTGTGGCGACCGCTGAGGCAGTCGACGAGGTCTTCAAGCTGGGTATGGCGCATCCCATGGGGCCACTCACACTGGCAGACTTCATCGGGCTGGATGTCTGCCTGGACATCATGCGGGTGCTGCACGATGGGCTTGGCGATCCGAAGTACCGCCCTTGTCCTTTATTAATACGAATGGTCGACGCCGGATGGTTGGGCCGTAAGAGTGGCAGGGGGTTCTATAGCTACAAGTAGAAACTGACCAACGAAAAGACTTCACGGGCTGGACTCACTGACTCGTCCTGCGAGCCCTTTTCGTCGATACCAGGTAAATCCGTGACAGCCGGAAGATGTTGCATCGTCGGCATCGAAGTAGTGCAGTGCCGCTGGTGCGCATCAGTCGCTTGAATCCAGAGCATCCCGGCGCATAAGGATGGCCGCAGATCGAGATCCGGAACGAACCCCAGGGCGTCCCGCGAGCGTTCGGGTTTCCTCAGAAAAGCCAATACCACGGTACAGTGGCGGCTCTTGGCGCAAAGGGGTATAGTTGGAGGTCTCCGGGCTCCCTGAACGAAAACCCACCGTTTGAGAACATCTTCAGCCGCCAGGTTGCCGCGCCGCCCAGGTTAGGGTGATCGACCGGTTTGAGGGTCAATTCCTTGTACTCGTTTCGGGTGGAGGTGCAGTTTTGACGGACTCTGGTACGCCTTTGGTTTCTGCTCCGGTTGAGAATTCAATTCCCGCGGGCGCGGCTCCGCTTGAGTCGATCCTGTGCAAGGAAGCATTGCATAACCGCCCGTCGCGCACTCCTGATTATGAGCGGGAGAACCAAGCGCTTGTGAAGCTGGTGAGTGCGCTGGCGGACTCGCCGAGTACGATTCTTCAGACGTTGGCGGACACGATCCTGGAGATCACCGATTCCGACTCCGCCGGGCTCAGCCTGCTCACAAAAGACGGCAAGACGCCGCATGTTGACGGTAAAAGATTCTACTGGCCGGCAATCGCCGGTATGTGGAATCCCCATGTCGGAGGAGGGACCCCGCGCAATTTTGGCCCCTGCGGGGACGTGCTGGACCGTGACAAGACGATGCTTTTCACCCATTGGGAGCGGCGCTATCCGTATTTGAGCTGCGCAACACCGTTTGCCGAAGAGGGGCTTCTGGTTCCGTTTTATGTTGGAGGACGGGCAGTCGGGACGATCTGGGCGATCATGCACAGCGACCGCCGCAAGTTCGATGCAGAGGACGACCGCGTCATGGCGTCGCTGGGGAAGTTTGCCTCGTCAGCCTATCAGGCATTGATGCACATCGAGGACCTCAAATTCCAGGTGGCCGAACGTGAAAAGGCTGAGGCTGAAGTCCGCGAACTTGCATGTGGTTTGGAGGCCAGGGTACGTCGCCTGGTCGACGCCAATGTCGTCGGAATTGTGATGTTTACCCTCGACGGCGCAATCATCGAGGCCAACGAGGCATTTCTTAAAATGGTGAAATACCGCCGTGAAGATATCACCTCCGGCCGGGTGCGCTGGAAGGACCTCACACCTTCAGAGTGGCGCGATTGCGATGAAAAGGCGGTGGCTCAACTAAAGACGACAGGAGTCTTCGAACCATTCGAGAAGGAATACTTCCGGAAAGACGGCAGCCGAGTGCCGATTCTGCTTGGCGGTGCGCTCTTCGAGGAAAACGAGAACGAAGGTGTAGCCTTCATTCTTGATCTGAGCGAGCAAAAGCGAGCGGAAGAAGTGCTGCGGCACAGCGAAGCTTTCCTGGCGCAGGCCCAGCATCTCAGTCGAATCGGCAGCTATTCCTGGCGTGAGGCGACAGACGAAATCGCGTGGTCGGACGAGCTCTATCGCATCTACGAGCTTGAGAGCGGGGTGCCAGTGACCCCCGAACTGATCCGCAGTCGAGTCCATCCGGAAGACCTCACCTTGTATGAAAAAATAATCGAGCAGGCTCGGAACGGCGGCAAGGACTTTGAGTGGCGCTACCGTTTGCTGATGCCTGACCAGTCGATCAAGTACATGCATGCAGTTGCTCATGCAACCCAGGACAGGAATGGTCAGTTGGAGTACGTCGCGGCGGTTCAGGACGTCACGGCGCGTCAGCTGTCGGAAGAGGCGCTCGATAAGGCTCGAACAGATCTTGCGCACGTTGCAAGGGTGATGAGCCTTGGAAGCCTGGCAGCGTCAATTGCCCACGAACTCAATCAGCCGCTGTCCGGAATTGTCACCAACGCGAGCACTTGTCGGCGAATGCTGGCTGCTCCGTCTCCCAATATTGAAGGCGCTCTCGAAACCGCGCGTCGAACAATTCGCGACGCCAGCCGCGCTTCTGAGGTGATCAAGCGGCTGCGTGCGCTCTTTACCGGGAAAGAAACTTCGATTGAACCAGTCAACCTGAATGACGCAGTGGAAGAAGTGATCGCGCTGTCGTTGAGTGGTTTGCAAAGAAACCAGGTAGCCGTTCGGTCCGAATTGGCCGAGGGTCTGCCACCTGTTATGGGAGATCGCGTCCAGCTTCAGCAGGTTGTACTAAACTTGCTACGTAATGGCTCAGATGCGATGAGCGCCGTGGACGACCGTCCAAGGCACCTGGTCATCAAAACCAAACAAGATGAGGGAGATCGAGTGCGCCTGAGCGTGAAAGATGTGGGAGTCGGTTTCGAACCTCAGGCTGCGGATCGGCTCTTCGAAAGGTTCTATACAACAAAAAGAGATGGCATGGGAATCGGATTGTCGGTTAGCAAGTTTATTATCGAAAGCCATCAGGGCCGCATATGGGCTGAGCTGAACGACGGCCCGGGAGCGACTTTTTCATTTTCCATTCCGCATGGACGATCTGAGTAATCGCGCCGTTGCCGCGGCGGTCGCAGCGGCAGCAGCGTATGGATTAAGGTGTGATTCGCCGGAGGTTCTAGCAGACGGCAGCAATGTGCTGGTGCGTCTGGCGCCGGCTTCGGTGGTGGCGCGCGTTGCCACAACGACTGCGCTGGTGCGTAAGCCCATCGAATGCTGGATGCGAACCGACGTGGAACTGGCCGGATATCTCGCAGGGGAAGGCTTTCCCGTGGTGCGGCCAAGCGGCGAACTCGCTCCGGGGCCGCATATGCAGGGTGGGTTTGCAGTCACTTTCTGGGAATGGGTGGACCACGACCGCAACTATGTGCCAACGGTGAGTGAAGTGGGCGGGCGTCTGCACGAGCTTCACGCCGTCCTGCGCCGGTACAAAGGCGACCTCCGCCGATTGAGCCCGTTCGTCGAGATCCCCGAGTGGCTGGATGAAGTGGAGCGCTGGGGCACGGTAGACCCCTACGACGTGGCGATGCTTCGCCGCGGCTATGAGCAGGTGGTCCGCCGCATTGAGCAGCTAAGGCTGCCGGAGCAGCCGCTCCACGGCGACGCGCACAAAAAGAACCTGCTCAAAACAAGCCGTGGCCTTCTTTGGACGGACTTTGAGGACGCATGCCGCGGACCGCTCGAATGGGACCTGGCTTGCTTTGTGCGGACCTCGGGCGAAGACCGCAGGACAGCCCTCGCCGGCTATGGCGGCAGGTTTGAAGTGGAGCGCCTGATTCCGTTCTTTGAGGCCCGCGATCTTCAGGGCGGCGTTTGGGGTGCGGTCCTGTCATCGCGATTTCCCGACCGGCGCGAGCGCGCCGCGGAGTGGATGGCCGTGTGCCGCGCGAGGTATGGGTGAGCCGGGTTCAGGCGGACCACGCGGTTGTGATCAACGCGGATCCCTAAGGCAATTCCGTCCGCTCTTCCACACGCATTGGGCGTACTCTCAAAGACATGGTGAAGATGACGGTGCTGGCCAGCGGCTCCAAAGGCAACAGCACGGTTGTCTCCTCGTCGCGCACGCGGATTCTGGTGGATGTCGGCGTCTCCTGCCGCGAGTTGTTCAAGCGCATGACGGCTGCGGGTGAGGATCCACGCACGCTCGACGCGATTCTGATCACCCACGAACATCAGGACCACGTTCAGGGGCTGGCCGTGACCGCCCGCAAGCTTGGAATCCCTGTTTACTGTACTGAGCCAACGCACCGCGAATGGATGCGCTGGATGACTCCGCGCAAGCGGATGACCTATGCCGAGTGGCTCGCCGCGCGCAAAGCCGAGGCACAGACCGCTGCCATGAATCCTGAAATCGACGGACGCGAGGCGTTTGAAGAGGAGCAGGCTGATACTATGGGCGCGAATCCTGCTCAGGAGACCACAACAGCCGCAAAGCCCGCCAAAGACCCTTGCGCCCTGCCCGCCGTCGAGTATTTCTCTGCTGGTCAAGGCTTTTCGGTAGGTGATATTTCTGTGACTCCGTTCACTATTCCGCATGATGCGGCTGACCCGGTAGGCTTTGTTTTTGAGGTAGATGGGGCACGTATCGGGTTTGCAACGGACCTGGGATACATGCCTCCGAACGCAAAACGGCATCTAAAGAAATGCGACCTGCTCATGCTGGAGTCGAACCATGATCTCGACATGCTGCGCGACGGCCCCTATCCGTGGAGCGTCAAACAGAGGGTAATGTCGCGTGTTGGCCACCTGTCGAACCTGGCGGCGGCGGAATTTCTGGAGAGCGAATACGATGGTGACGCGACTTATATCGTGCTCGCGCACTTGTCGGAAAGCAATAACCTGCCCGAACTGGCGCGGGTAAGCGCAGAACGGGCGCTGGCAGGACGCATGAACCTGCTGAAGAATCGGATTTTACTTGCGACCCAGGATGCTCCACTCGAATCTATTGTCTTATAAGGTGTTTCGGGCCGGATATAGCAGGACCTAGCAGATCATTTGTAAGTGCTGCTGAATTATAATGAAGGGAACGTGCTTCCAACTTTTCGCGTATGTAAGGCCATCCGGAAATCCGAAGCTGGATGACGTTGCGAGGGGGCCGGAAGCTACCAAATGTCCATGTGCACCGATCAAGTCGTAGGCGATATTCTCTCGAGCTGGAGGTATGACATTTCCGGGATTTCGCCGGAAATGCGCACCGACTACGAGGAGCATCTTGCCACGTGTGAGCATTGCCGCCGCCGGCAAAAGCTGCACCGCATTGTCGATGTGGCCCTGATCGGGCTGAGCACGCTTTCCATTCTGGCGTTTCTGCTGGCGCTTGCGGTCATTCATCATGTGCAGCCACTACGCGACTGGGTACTGGTCATGCATCTGGATGGGCGGTATGTGGCGCTTTCGCTTCAGATGGGCGCCATGTTCGGGCTGCTGTTCTCGCTTTTGCTGTGGGTGCTGGTGGCGGTCGCCACTCCTGTGCCTGTCTACCTGACCGGGATGGCGCTGGAACAGGCCCGCATGCTGCAAAGCCGTCTGCCGCATAACCAGCACAGCGATACCCCGCGCAACGCCGCCTGATCGATCAATTAGTTTAGCCGGTTAGCTTTGTGGCTTGAGTTGAATATGCTCGGGGCGCACTCCCATGCCGATACCACGTGCGACCAGCCGTTGAATACCAGGAATGTGCACTGCAAATTTAAGCTGCCAAGGAGCGTGGAAAGGGCCGGGGTCGCTGAAGATCACGGATTCTAATCCGTGGTGTGCTGCGACCTGGAAGCGTTGTGTAACACGAACAGGAAATTCGCGGCGTTCTTGAATCCGTGCCAACAGTTCTTCGGTGACCATACCTTCGCGCAACGGCTTGGCCAGCGTGTTTGCGGTTGCGACCGCGTCCTGAACGGCGAGGTTAATGCCGACTCCGCCGGCGGGTGACATGGCGTGAGCGGCGTCTCCAATGCAGAGAAGGCCGGGCTGATGCCACTTCTCGAGGCGGTTGATCTGAACGGAAAGCAGCTTTACCTGGTCCCAGTCCGTGACTTCCGAGACGCGGTCGCCGAGGAAGGGAGCAAGTTCGGCTATGCTCCGTTGGAACGCCTCAAGACCGTCTGCGCGAATCCGATCAAAGGACCCTTTGCGGATGATGAGTCCGGCCTGGAAGTATTCGCTGCGATTGATCAGCACCAGGGCTTTGCCATAATTCACGTTGCCGAGCGCAGCTTCAGGGTCGGTGGCCTTGCGGCCGATGTGGAACCAAAGCACGTCAATAGGCACTCCCATCTCGATGACCTGCATGTTCGCCGCCTGGCGTGTGACGGAATGGCGGCCATCGCAGCCGATGACCAGATCGGCAGTGATCCGGACTGTTCCGGAGGGAGTTTGCGCCCCAATGCCAATAACGCAATTATTCTGCGTGATAAGGTTTGTCGCTTCGTGCTCCATGCGGAGGTTAAAGGCAGGGAATTTTCTCCCCTGTTCAGCGATGAAATTCAGCAGGTCCCATTGCGGCATAAGGGCGATGAACTTGCAGCGGGTCGGAAGATGGCGGAAATCGGCAGCGGTAAAGGTGTAGCCGCCGAAGTTTCCTCCAACCGTCGGCATTTCCTGATGAGGAATTGTTAGGAATTCATCCAGCAGGCCCAGCTCGTAGAAGAGCTCAAGCGTCGAGGGATGAACGGTGTCGCCGCGAAAATCTCGAAAGAAGTCCTTATGCTTTTCCAACACAACTACCGGCACGCCTGAGCGCGCGAGAAGATATCCGGCCATTATTCCGGCAGGGCCTCCGCCAACAATGCAGCACGTGGTGTGGCTCGAATCGGTCGTCATGCTTGATTTAAGAAGATGCAGGCTTGGGCTGCGACGTATCCAGCGTACCGATCAGATCCGTCACTTTCTCGAGATGGTGCCGTGTGCACCAGATTTCAAGCCCTTTGGCGATATGCTCCACGGCGCGTGGATCGGCGTAGCTCGCGGTGCCTACCTGTACGGCGGTGGCCCCCGCAAGGAGAAACTCGACAGCGTCCTCGGGCGTAACAATGCCCCCGAGGCCCATAATGGGAATGGTGACGGCATTCC
>Ga0335075_10008314_pt1 | contig 15919 bp, 16 predicted proteins | sample Lox_Sample_24_FD_206723 | JGI IMG/M metagenome (GOLD analysis project Ga0335075, IMG submission 206723) | Soil microbial communities from Loxahatchee National Wildlife Refuge, Florida, United States - Lox_Sample_2.4 | ecosystem: Environmental > Terrestrial > Soil > Wetlands | place: USA... | reverse complement strand
CGCACCGCCTGACCCGCCCGTTCGCCAGCCCCGGCCCTCGTCGCTACGCCACCGACCCGAACGCTCTGCTCCCGCGCCCGCAGCCGGTCAGCTACGCCGCCGACACCAATAGAAGCGGTCGCTGGCGTAGCTGACAGGATCCGCAGCCTGTCACCGACGCCATCGACCCGGACCGCCGATCCGCCGCCTACCGCCGGAATAACCAGTCGCGATCAAAGATCCAGCCCGGTACTGTGTTCGATGCACAAGAGCCGACATTAAGGGACATATCTCGTGACTGCCGCGGCCGGACGGCTGCACAGACTCCTTGACCGGGTGCTCTCCGACGACCCGCTGGTTCGGGCGACCGCGATCCAGAGCGCGATCTTCGCGTTCGGCACCGGCGCGTTCATCACCGGCGAGGCCGTCTACTCCATCAAGATCATCGGCCTTACCGTGACCGAGGCCGGCCTCGGGCTCACGATCGGGATGGCGTCGCAGTTCCTGGTCTCGATCCCGTTCGGCCGGCTGGCCGACCGGATCGGCGCCAAGACCTGCTGGGGGATCGGCAACGGGCTGCAGGCGCTGGCGTTCCTCGGCTGGCTCTTCGTGCACGGCTTCTGGCCGTTCATCGGCGTGGTCGTCGCCCGCGAGGTGACCGCGCAGCTCGGCCAGATCGGCTGGTCCACGTACCGGCTGGCGGCGTTCCCGCGCGAGGTCAGGGTCAGATCGGGCGCCTACAACCGGGCCGCGCTCAACGTCGGCTTCACCCTCGGCGCGCTGTTCGGCGGCATCGCGCTGGCGACCGGCTCGCTGACCGTCATCCGGTTCATCCCGATCCTGACGTCGGCCATCCTCATCGTCGGCGCCGCCATGATCAGGCGCCTGCCCGCCGCGACCGCCCAGCCCGCGGAAAGCCGCACCCTGGCCGAAACCCGCCCCGCCGCGGAAAGCGAGCTCCCGTCGGAGATCCGGCCCGACGAGGACAAGGACGAGAACCAGCCCGCCGAAGACCAGCCCGCCGGAGCCGTCGCGCCCGGCGCCCCGCCCGGACGCCCCGCGATCAAGAACGTCGGCTTCGTCATCACCTCGTTCTTCGACGGGCTGCTGTCGTCGCACCAGACGCTGCTGCTGACCGTGATCCCGCTCTGGCTGGTCGCCGACACCAACGCCCCGCGCGTCCTGCTGGCGTGGCTGTTCGCCACCAACACGATCGGCGCGGTGCTGTTCCAGATCCCGGTCTCCAATACCGTGCACGGCCTGCCGACGGCGTTGCGGGCCGAGGTCAGGGCGGCCGCCTTCATGGTCGCGTCGTGCCTGATCATCCTCGTTACCGACCACACGGCCATCTGGCTGACGATCCCGCTGATCTGGCTCGCCCACGTGACCGTCACCGGCGCCGAGCTGTTCGAGTCCTCGGCCTCCTGGAGCCTGCAGTCCGAGCTGAGCGACCAGTCCCGCCTCGGCGACTACCAGGGGGTCGCCTCGGTCGCCAGCACGCTCGGCCAGATCTGGACCCCGGCGCTCTACACGTTCCTGGCGACCAACCTGCACGCCGCCGGCTGGCTGATCATCGCGGCCATCGTGGTGACCGCGGCCGCGGGCATCCGTCCCTCCGCCCGGATGGCCGAGCGCTTCCTCGCCGAACCCCAAGCCCCGGCGGCACCCGAACCAGTCACTTCCGTCGCCGAATAACCCCGAGCACCTGCCGTGTGAGCGGGGTCACAGGCCGTATCTCAAGCCATTTCCCCATCCCGTCCGTAGTCACTAGGACGGCGGAGGCAAAACGTGAGCAGACGGGAGACGGCGACGATGAACGGATTGACGACGTCAGGGACCGTCCGGCCCGAGGCCGCGCCGTCGGCAGCACCGCCGCCCGCAGCGTCATCGGCCGCCGCCACACCGGCCGGCGGGTCGGCCAGCCCCGCCGTTGCGGGCGGCGGCTCGGGCCTGGTGACCGCCCCGACGTCAGGATCCGCGGGGGCGTTCCTGACCGGCGGTACCGGCCCGGTGACGGCGTCGGGCGGCGGGGCGGGCTGGGGGTACTGACTACGATGGTGGCGATGGCGACTCCAGCCGACCGGCTGCCTGACGAGACGCTCCTGGCGGGTCTCGGCGCGGGCGACTCAGAGCTGGCGGTCGCGTTCGTGCGACGCTTCCAGGGGCTCGTCTACGGCGTCGCGCTGAACGTGCTCCGCGACAGGAACGTGGCCGAGGACGTCGCCCAGCAGGCGTTCGAGCGGGCCTGGAAGCACGCGCAGATGTTCGACGGCCGCCAGGGGACGGTCCGCGGCTGGCTGACGCGCATTACCCACAACCTCGCGATCGACGTCCTGCGCGGACGGTCGGCCGCTCCGATGGACCCGAGCGACCTGTCGCTGCTGATCACCTCGATCACCGACTCGCCCGAGCGGATCGCGGTCGCCAACGACAGCGCGGCCGGGCTCCGCCGCGAGTTGCGCAGGCTCCCGCCGGAGCAGGCGCGGGCGGTGACGATGGCGGGCATCTACGGCATGACGGCCCGGCAGATCGCCGAGTCCGAGGGGGTGCCGGTCGGCACCGCGAAGACCAGGATCAGGTACGGCCTGCAGAAGCTACGTGCGGCCCTTCTTCCGGAGGACGCAGACGATGAGTGAGTTGGACGGCATGAACGACATGAGCTGCGACGAGTTCGCCAAGATGGCGTCGGAGCTCGCACTCGGCGTGCTGACCGGCCGAGAGCGCGCCCGCGCGCTCGCGCACCTGGACGGCTGCGAACCCTGTCGCGAACAGGTCCGCGAGCTCAGCATGGTCGGAGACGAGCTGCTCGCGCTGCTGCCATCGGCCGAGCCGCCGGCCGGCTTCGAGTCCCGGGTGCTCGACCGCCTCGGCCTCACCCCGGCCGTCCAGGGCGCGCCAGCCGACGCCAGCCTGGCGTCGAACCCGTCAGACCCGTCGGACCAGTCGGCCCCGTCGGACTCGCAGGACATGTCGGACCCGTCGGACGTCCGGCCGGCAGGCGCCGGGGAAACCGTCGGCGATCACGGGAACCCCCGCCCGGTCCGTCCCGACCGTCCGGCCCGCCCGGACCAGCCCGACCGGCCCGCCAACCGCCCGGACCGGCAGAACCGCCCGGCCGGCCGGCCGCGCGGCACCCTCAGCCGCCGCCTGCTCGCCGCCGCGGCGGTGGCGGTCGCGCTGATCGGCGGCGGCGTCGGCTGGGGCCTGCGCGACGCCACCGCGCCCGCCGCGTCGTCGGCGTCGTCCGCGCTCAGCACCGCCGCCCTCGTCACCAGCGACCACACGTCGGTCGGCCAGGTCTTCGTCTACAACCGCAGCCCCTGGTGGATGTACATGTCGGTGAACATGGAAGGCCAGGGCAACGCGACCGTGACCTGCCAGCTCGAGATGGCCGACGGGCGCTACCAGAACGTCGGGCAGTTCAAGCTGAGCGACGGCTACGGCGCCTGGGGGAGCAGCCCGTACACGGCCGGCCCGGGCCCGATCCTCGGCGCCCGGCTGCTGTCGGCGAACGGCACCGTGCTCGCCACCGCGACGTTCTAGCCGGGCCGCTAGTACGGGCCGTGCCTGGTCATGTCGAGCACGATCGGCACCATCACGATCAGCGTCCGGATTTTCTCCGAAACCGGCCCGGTGAACGTCACCGTGTAATGGTCAGACGAGGTCAGCAGTTCCTTGCCGAGACCCGCCCAGGTCTTGCGGATCTGCGCGTACCGCTCGCCCTCGGCCCCGGTGACCGCGAACTGGGTCGCCCCGAGATCGCCCGCCGCCCGCCCCACGACCTGACCCTGCTCGTCGAGCAGGGTGTAGTGCCGCCGGCTGAACTCGATTCGGATCTGGCCGATCAGCGTGCCGTCCGGGTCGGTCAGGGCTGCCAGCCAGTCGGTCTCGCTGTCCTGCCTGACCAGCGTCAACAGCGGATCGCCGCCCGGCGTCCGCACCGTCAGCACCCGCTTGCCCGGCACCAGGCCGATCATCGTGTTCAGCACGCCCCGGCTCTCGGTCTCGGCCGCGACCGCGAGCAGGTGCTTGTCCGGGTCGAAGATCTCGTATCTCGCCCGGCCGGGCAGGACCTTCCCGGGCTGCCTGATCCGCAATTCCCGAAATGCGAAGTGATCTGCCATGGAAATGATTCTACGGGCTTCCGCATTATCGCGATACGCAGTTTACTGTCCGCCCATAAAAGCTAAAGAATTTATATCGAACGGACCGTCTATTTCACCTGCACTCCCACTAGCTCCGCTGGCCGGGCCGGCCGGGGGGCGGCTGGCTAGGGGACCAGCACCGTCCGCTGGCCGGGAGGCTCGGGCGCGGTCCAGGTGGTCTCGACGTCGGCCAGCGGGACCGCCCGGGCGTTGACCGCGATCGTGCCCGCGTCGATCTCCGCCACCAGCGACGGCAGCTCGGCCAGGTAGCCGCGGGGCGAGACCGAGCCCTGGCCGCTGCCCTGGAGCCGGAGGTTGGCCGAGCGGAGCGCGACCGACGGCAGCTCGATCGTGGGCCCGGCCATCGCGCCGATCTGGATCCAGTCGAGCGCCCGGCTGCGGTCGGCCCGGGCGGTGAGCAGCGCCATCATCGCGCTCGCGGCGGGCGCGCCCCACAGGTAGTCGATCACGATGTCGACCTCGGCCGCCGCCTTCGCCAGCCGGGCGGCGGTCGCGTTGGCGTCGTCGTCGAGCGCGACGACCTCGTCGGCGCCAACGGCGGCCAGCGCCGCCAGCCGCCCGGGGTTACGGCCGGCCCCGACGACCCGGCCCGCGCCCAGGTGCCTCGCGATCTGAATCGCGAGCGTGCCGGCGTTGCCAGTGGCGCCGAGCACGAGGACCGACTGGCCCGGCTGGAGCGGGACCCGGCGGCGCAGCGCGACCCAGGACGACATGGCCGGGTTCATCGCCGCCGCGATCTTGACCACGTCGGCGTCGTCGGGCAGCGGCACCGTGCGCCGGGGGTCGACGACCGCGCGCTCGGCCATCGAGCCCCAGACGTCGTCGGGGACGGCGAAGTAGACCAGCCCGCCGTCGGGGAGCCGGCCGACGCCGTCGACGCCGGGGATCATCGGCAGCGTGCCGGTGCTCGTGTAGTGGCGGCCCGCGGCGCCGGACCGCACCCGCGGGTGCAGGCCGACCGCGAGCACGTCCACGATGACCTCGTCGGGCCCGCTGACCTGCGGCGCGTCGTGCTCCTGGTAGCGGGGAGGGTGGTCGAAGGATTCGACCACGGCGGCGTGCATGCTCATGCTTGGCTCCACTGAACGATCGCGATTAGTTGGTCTCACGAACTACTATAGATGGTAACGCAAACTAAAATGGGCGTACACTGGGGGTCGTGACAACCGCTGAAGACGCACCCGGCCGCCGCCCGGTGCTGACGCCGCTGCCGGGGGAGGGCGACCTCGGCCTGGTAGACGCGCTCGCCCAGCTGACGTTCGCCGTCCAGGGCGCGCTGAGCCGAGTCGCGGCCGCGCACGATCTGACGATCCCGGCCACCCGGCTGCTCGGGATCGTCAGGGACCGGCAGCCGACGATCGGCGAGCTGGCGACGTTCCTCCAGCTCGACAAGTCGAGCGTGACCGGCCTGGTCGACCGGGCGGCCGACCGCGGCCTGGTCGCGAGGATCGCGTCGCCCGTCGACCGGCGCAGCGTCCGGGTCGCGATCACCGCGGCCGGCCGCGAAGTCATCGACCGGGGGGCGGCGGACTTCGAGGCGGCGATCGCCGCCCTGGTGGCCGACCTGCCCGCCGCGCAGCGCGGGCGCCTGTCCGCGATCGCCAGCCGGGTCGTCGCCGCCGACGCCAGGCGGCGCGGCATCGACATCTACGCGACGATGGAAGGCGACCGGCCAGACATATAGCCTTTTGTCATGAGATACCTGGTTCAGGAACGGATCTTCTCCCTCCGGGCTGACTTCTGGATCGAGGACGAGAGCGGCAACCGCGTCTTCCTGGTCGACGGCAAGGCGCTCAGCTTCCGCGAGACGTTCGAGCTCAAGGACGCGTACGGAAACCTGCTGATCCTCATCCGCAAGAAGATCTTCTCGATGCGCGACACGATGGAGATCGAGAACGCCCAGGGCGTGATCGCGACCGTCCGCCCGGCGTTCTTCTCGCCGATTCATCACCGGTACGAGATCGACCTGGCCGGCGGGGGGCGGCTGGAGGCCGTGGGCAGCTTCGCCGACAAGGACTGGGAGCTGAAGGACGGCCACCGGGTCATCGGCCGGATCTCGCGCAAGTGGTTCAGGATCAGGGACACCTACGGGGTCGAGGTCGAGCAGGGCGTCGACGACCCGCTGATCATCGCGATCGCGATCTGCATCGACCGGATCTACGAGGACGAGAAGCGCGAGCGCGAGCACCACAACGACTTCGGGGCGGGCTTCAACAACTTCTGAGACCCATATCTAACGCTGTGTGTTGCGAGGTGCGCCGAGCGTTACAAGAGGGTATCTGCCAGGGAGGCGGGGCCGTCGCGGTTCCCAGCCGGGTCACCCAGGCGTATCAGAAGGGACCTCCGCATGTCGCATCACCTTGACACGCCGCTGGCGGCGAAGACCGGCCAGCTGCTCATCGACGACCTCTACGTCTTCCCCGGCGAGGGCAGCACGGTGTTCATCCTCGACGTCAACTCCGACGTCAACGGCCTGCACACCGAGCCCGGGTTCCACCCCGAGGCGCGCTACGAGATCAAGATCCACCTCAACGGGGCCGCGTTCGAGGACCTCACCTACCGGGTCGCGTTCGCCGAGCCGGACGCCGACGGCCGTCAGCGGCTGACCTTGCACGCGCTGACGGGGGACGAGGCCCGCGGCGACGACGGGGTTGGGGCGCTCGTGCTCGAAGGCCGGACGGGCGAGACGGTCAACGACGTCGACGGCGTCAAGCTGTGGGCCGGGCACGTCAACGACTCGTTCTACGTCGACCTGTCGCTGCTGGCGATCGTCAACGGCGCGGTCGCCGACGGGACCTCGGTCGACCTGTCGTCCTGGCACCCGGACCAGGCCAAGAACAGCTTCGCGGGCAGCACCGTGCGGACGATCGTGCTCGAGGTCCCGCACGACGACGAGACGCTGGCGCCGGGCACGCCGATCGGCGTGTGGGCGGCGACCAAGCTGGCGACCGACGCGGGCGGCTGGCGTCAGGTCAACCGGGCCGGCCACCCGATGATGTGGCCGATCTTCTGGCCGAACGACGTCGAGTTCACCAACCCGGCCAACACCAGGCACCCGTCGGAGGACGTCGCGGCCGAGGCCGACCACATGGCCAATCACATCTCGGCGATGGTGGCCGCCACCGGGACCTCGGCCGAGCCCGACGTGTACGGGCTGACGGTCGCCCGGACGCTGCTGCCCGACGTGCTGTCGTACGTGGTCGGGACGCCCGCGTCGTTCGGCTTCGCGACCAGGAACGGCCGGACCCTGGCCGACAACGCCCCCGAGGCGATGATGTCGCTCGTGGTCGGGGCGGCGATCCCCGGCGGCCTGAAGCCGTCCGGTACCCAAGCGCAGCGCTCGCCCGAGTTCCCTTACCTGACCCCGGCCTAGCCGGTTGCATCGCGGGCCCCCGCATCTTTCGCGGGGGCCCCACCCGCGCGCACCTGCCCCGTGGTGGTGACAGCGATCCGGCGATAGGCGGCTGGCTGCCACAACCACGCTGGGAGAGGAACGCCGTAGCGGTGTTACTGGCGGCTGGTCCACTGAGGGCCGGTGACGGCCCAGTCCGAGCTCCAGTCGGCGATCCTGCGCCGGTCGAGGATCCGCTGGCAGACCCGGTAGCAGAAGGCGAGCGCGGTCGCGGCGGCCGCCACCACCGCCAGCCCCGCCATCGTCGCGCCGATGAGCATCCCGCCGGCGCCCTGCGGCGGCTGCTGCGGGGTGCCGGACGGGTCAAGCCAGACCTGGACCGCGGCCCCGGCCGGCTCAGCGTAGATGCCGGGGGCGACGGCAGTCGTCAGCAGCCCCGAGCGCCGGGCCCCGTCGTTCAGCCGCCAGGTCGCCATCGCGGTGGCCTCGTGCAGGACCGGCGTCTCGGTGATCGCGCCGGGCCAGGACAGCACCGCCACGCCCGGGCGCAGACTCGACGCCTGGGTCTGCTCGGATCGGTAGACGTGGGCCGCGAGCGCCGCGGCGACCACCACGGCGGCGGCGAACGACGCCAGCAGCAGGCCGACGACCACGCCCTCGATCCGGTCCGACGAACGGCGCAAATCGTTCCTGCGCACGAACATTCGCAGCATGCGCGCCAGGTGACCATCGGCCCGGTACGAATAACGCCCCACCCTGGTGATGTCCCCAGAAACGGCGGGATGCACTCGCGTTTGGTCTCATTCAGTGATCGTCTAAACCAGATCTGTAATCATTGATGGGCGGCGTGTCCAGGGGACGAGGATGAGCCTGCCCATCGTCGGAGCGCGTCTCGGACGATGCCGCGTCGTCGAGCAGCGTGCGGATCGCGTCCCAGGCGCGCCGCCCGAGCCTGCGATCGGCCGTCTCCGTCCCGCCGCGCCGCATCCGCTGGCCGCCGGAGACCACCGGCTCGCCCGGGAGGATCGCGCGATGCCCCGCCTCGGGGTCGGCGACGGCGGTCGTGGCCAGGCCGTGCGCGGCCCGCCGGGCCCGGATGTTCTCCGCGTGCAGGTCGCTCGGCCACACCTGGTCATCAGCGCCGGCGACGGTGACCACCCGCGAGATCCGCTCGACCGGGATCGCCGCGGCCGCCGTCGCCTCGGGATCCGCCGCCCGCGAGCGCAGGTACAGCGACCGGTAGGCGGGAGGATCGCCGTCCGGCCGCCACGACTGGTCGAACGCCACGAACGGCAGCGGCTGCCCGCCCAGCGACCAGTGCGACACCTGGCGCCCGGCCGGGCCGACTCCGGGCCAGACCACGTCCGACGGCGCGAACGCCACCGCCCCGTCCACGCCCGCGGTCAGCGCCGCCGTGATCAGAGCGGCTTCGGCCCCGAAGGAGGTGCCGACGATGAACACCCGGTCGCAGCCCCGGGCCAGGTCCGCCAGCCGCCGCTGGAACGTCTCCAGCGGTATCTCCCACGGCCCGGCGGGCTGGCCCGGACCGCCGAACCACTGGACCGACTCGGCGATCAGCCCCTGCCCGGCGAGGACCCGCGCTCTCGCCTCGTCCACCCGGCCGCTCGACCCGGCCAGCACCAGCGCGCCCGCGCCGCCGTGGTCCGCGGGAACCCAGCGAACTCCAGCCGGCTCAGAAAGCTCCACCCGCCGCACGACGACCAGCATGCCAGACAGCGGACGTGTGGCACACTGTGGCGTGTGACGGCCTTTGACACGACAAGACCGAATACTGCCCGTATGTATGACTACTGGCTGGGCGGCAAGGACAATTTCGAGGCCGACCGTGAAGCAGCCGAGGCGGTCAGGGCGAGCCGTCCCGATGTCGCCGACCTGGCGCTTGAGAACAAGAAGTTCCTCACCCGCGCCGTCGGCTACGTGGCAGCCCAGGGAGTCGGCCAGTTCGTCGATGTCGGGTCCGGGCTGCCCACCTCGCCGCTGCGCGAGCCCGGTGCCAGCCCCTTGTGGCTGGCCACCCACGAGGCCGCCCGGGCCGTCGAGCCGGACGCGATGGTGGCCTACGTCGACAGCGACCCCGTCGCCGTACGGCATTCGCAGGCACTGCTCGCCCACGGCGGCAAGCGCATCGTGGCCGTCCTGGGGGACCTGGCCGACCCCGGCGCCGTGCTCGCTGACCCTGAGATCGTCGGCGCGGGGCTCGAGCTGGCCCGGCCCGCCTGCGTGATCCTGGGCTGCGTCCTGCACTTCGTGCCCCCGGACACCGCGCGGCGAACGGTCGCTGCGGTCGCCGGCGCGATGGCGCCCGGCTCGTATCTGATCATCTCCGTCGGCTTCGACGGCAGCCCGGCACCCGACGGCGATTTCGCCGACACCTACAACGCGCAAGCGGGCCCGGCGATCTACCGGCAGACCCGAGCGGGGATCGACGCGCTGTTCAGCGGTCTCGAGGTGGTGCCCCCTGGCGTCGTCGACGCGGCGGCGTGGCGCCCCGAGGAGGCGGAGGCCGAACGGCCGGAACGGATCGCGATGATCCTGGCCGGCGTCGGCCGCACGGCCTGACAACGCCGGCCTAGTGCCCGCTGGGCAGAGAGCTTCTGGAGGTGGAGACGGGAACTCGCAGTGGCTTGACCCGCAGCAGTCGCGCCGCCGGCGCCGGGAGCCACCAGTTGGCCCGGCCGAGCAGGGCGACCAGGGCGGGGGCGAGGACGCCGCGGATGACGGTGGCGTCGATGATAATCCCGGCCGCCAGGCCGGTGGAGAGGATCTTGACGTCGGTCTGCGGGACGCCGCCGAGCGCGATGAAGGCCAGACACAGGATGAGCGCGCCCGAGCTGACCAGCCGCCCGGTGTGCCCGATGCCGCGCACGACCGCCTGATCGACGTCGGCCGTGGCCTCGTACTCCTCGTTGATGCGGGTCAGGATGAAGACCTCGTAGTCCATCGACAGGCCGAACAGCAGGGCGAACACCGCGAGCGGCACCCAGAGGGTGACCGCGCCGGTAGCCGGGCTGGAGAACAGGGCGCTCGTCCCGTGTCCCTCCTGCCAGACGAAGGTGAGGACGCCGAACGCCGCGCTGAGCGAGAGCAGGTTGAGCAGCAAGGCCTTGACCGGCAGCCAGAGCGAGCGCAGCGCCCGGGCGAGCAGGATGAGCGTGAGGATCACGATGGCCACGATGATGGTGATGAGGTTCCGGCCGTAGAGCGCGCTGATGAAGTCCGCGTCCTGGGCCTGGGTGCCGCCGACCCGCGCTCCGGGTACCCGGGCGGCCGCATCCCGGATGCGGGCCAGCGCGGACCTGCCGTCCGGGCTTGACGGATCGGCCGGCGACCAGGCGTCGACCACTCGGTAACCGCCGTGGGACCAGGCCGCCGGCGCCGTAACGGAGATCCCGGACCCCGCGCTTGGCAGCGCGGCCGCCACCGGGAGCAGGATCTCGGTCGGCCGCAGCACCCCGGCGCCGAGGCCGGACCCGGTGAGCTCGGCCAGACCGGCGCGCGCGGCCGGCGGGGCCGTCGCCGCCGCGGCGGCCGCCTCCGGCTCGCCCAGGTTGAGGGCGAACACGGGGGCGATCAGGGCGCCGAGCACGGCCAGGGACGCCACGGCGGCCACGATGCGGTGAGCGACCACGACCTGGGCGATCTTCGTCCACAGCGGGCTGACGGTCCGGGCGGGCTTGCGGCGCGGCCATTCCAGCCGCGGACCGACGGCGTCGAGGATGACCGGCAGCAGGGTTGCCGACACGGCCACGCTGATCAGCGGGATCAGCAGTCCCGCGAGTCCGATGCTCCGCAGGAACGGCACCGTGGTGAGCGCGAGCGCCGCCAGGCTCACGGTGACGGTGATGCCGGAGAACACCACTGACCGCCCCGCGGTGGCCGCCGCCCGCAACGCGGCTTCCCGGTTGGCCCGGCCCGCGCCCCGCTCCTCCCGCCAGCGGGTGACGATCAGCAGCGCGTAGTCGATCGCCACCCCCAGGCCGACCAGCGCCACGATGTTCTGCACCAGCGTCGACATGGTGGTCACGTAGGTCAGGGCGTAGATGAAGACGAACGCGGAGGGAATGGCCACCGCCGCGATGAGAACCGGCATCACCGCGATCAGCGAGCCGAATACGATCGCCAGCACCACCAGGGCCGCCGCTCCGGCCAGCAGGGTCTCCGCGAGCACGCTGCTGCTGCCGCCGTGGCCGCCGGACGAGAGGATGCTGGCCCCGGTGACGTAGACCGGGGCGCCGTCCACCCGGGCACCGCGCAGGGCGCCCTCCAGCTGAGGCAGAGCCGATGCGTACGGGTCGCTGCCGGCGAAGTCCGCGACTGGGTACAGCAGCTCGAAGGTGGTTCGCCCGTCCGGCGAAACGAACGCTTGATCCCCGGTTGACGGCCACGAGGCGCTCCGCGCCCCGGGCACGGCGGCCGCGGCCTTGGCGAAGACCGCCTCGAGCTGCGGGCGGACGCCGGGCGAGCTGACCGTGCGGCCAGCGGGCAGCCGGGTCACCACCACCAGCGGCGGATTGTCGCCTCCGGACCCGAACGCGGCCGCGATGGCGGTATTAGCCTCGTAGGCGGGCTGGCCGGGGAGATCGAAGGTGAAGGAGAGCCGGCTGCCGGACTGGGCGGCCGCCAGCCCGCCCGCTACGGCGAGAATTACCCAGACAGAGATTACGATCCAGCGGTGAGCGATCGACCAGCGGGCAACCCGGGAAGTGCCCCGGCCCGCAGATATCTCATTCAATGAATCATTCACTCAATGAGAGTATCCTGACGGCTGGAGGTGCCGCACGGTATGCCGGACTCTCGTCCTGCGGATAACCGGACCCGGATACGATGGTCGATCATCGATGCGCTGCGCCGTTACGGGACTGACTCGTCCCGGCTCGGCCAGGTCTTCGCGGCCGCGCATCACCTGCAGTCCCCGGATGTCCGGGCCCTGGTGGCGATCATGAGCGCGGAGGGCGACGGCGCCCCGCTCACCGCCGGACAGCTGCGCGAGCACCTCGGCCTGTCCTCCGGCGGCACCAGCCTGGTCATCGACCGACTCGAGAAAGCCGGCCACATCCAGCGCGCCCGGGACCAGCCGACCGACAACCGAGTCGTCCACCTGCGCTATACCGCTAAGGGCATGGCCACCGGGATCGCGTTCTTCGGCCCCCTCGGCAGCCGCACCGAGGCCGTCCTCGAGCAGTTCACCGACGAGCAGCTGGCCGTCATCCAGCGCTTCATCACCGAGGCGGCCGCCTCCCTGCACCAGCACCTGAGCGACCTCGAGACGCCGCCGCCGGCGTCCGGAGCCGCCCGCTAACCCAGACGCGCTCCGAGGCGGAAGCCCGCTCTACTCACCGATCAGCACCTGCGCGCCGGGGTGGCGAGCCCGCACGTCTCGCTTCCTGCGATGCTTCACGTCGTCGGCGAAATCGGAGTACTCCCGCACCGGGGTCAGCTCCTCCCACTCCAGCACATGCGACATGGCCAGGCCTTCCATGAGCAGCCGGTCCATCTCGTCGTGAGACTGCACTTCGAAGATGCCGATGACGCGCTGCCCCCCGACGACCTTGTAGATCGACCTGATCGGGCCGGATCCGAGGTCATCGTGGGCGGCGTCCGCTTCCCAGACGTCCCATAGTTCGTCGGCCGTCAGCTGCTCGTGCACTACTCGCGCCTTGAAGAAGTACAACATGCCGCTCACTGTAAGCCGAGGCACGGCCGTAATCTAGACAAAACTTAGAGATTTATCTACTCACAATGTCTAGCATCCGGCCCGCTTGAACGCGCCTCCGGATCCGATCGGGACGGCCTGGCGGCTACCACGGCTGACGCGCGAAGCAGCAGCGTTACACCCCTGCTCGCACCGAAGGCCGGTCCTGCGGTCGTCAGCGGCGCCGACTAAGGCTCGCCCAGGGCGGCGAGGCGCAGCGGGGACTTGCGTGACCGACTGGGATGCTGGGCGCGCCACGCGAGGCGCCGCACTTCCTGGCCTGCGAGTCACTATGCGCCCAAGGCTACTGGGGCCACGCCTGGGCGCCGGACGGTCCATGGTGAAGGTGAGAGGGTGTACGTGCGGCGCAAGATTGCGAGCCGCCACGCGGCCGAGGATGAGCGGCACGGGTGAGAGTCGCCCGGGCCCGTTCGGGATAACTGGGTTTCGCCACCGGGGGGAGACCGAGCGGCCGCCGCGAAGGTCGGCCCGGCTTCCTGAGTGGAGTGGCGGACGACAAGCTCCGGCTGGAAGATGACGCGGCGGTGGCGGTGGCGGGGGCCGTCGTTCTCGGCGGCCTCATCGAGGAGGAGCCGGGCGGCGGTCCGGCCGAGCTGCCGGCACGGCTGGCGCACCGAGGTGAGTGGGACTGCCGCTGCGGCGGCGAACTCGATGTCGTCGTAGCCGACGATCGCGAGTTCCTCGGGCACCCGGATGCGGTTGCGGGTCATCTGCTGCAGCACGCCCAAGGCGATCAGGTCGTTGGCGCAGAACACGGCCGTTGGCCGGGCTCCTGGAGGCAGCGCGGCGATGCGGTCCCCGGCCTGCTGGCCGGCCGTGACGTTCAGCGTCCCTACCTCGATTACGGCGAGCGAGTCGGGCGCCCGGCCCGCGCGGTCGAGGGCGCGGAGCGCGCCGGCCCGCCGGTCGGCCACCTGCCTGACGCCCGGCGGGCCGCTCACGTAGGCGATGCTCTGGTGGCCCTGCTCGAGCAGGTGCGACACGGCCAGGTCGCCGCCTTCCACGTCGTCGACCGAGGCCGAGCAATGGCCCCCGGAGGGGGGATGGCCGTCGACGAAGACCACGGGGGTCCCCCGGCGCCGTAGTCCGGCGAGCTCGGTGAGCGCGCCGGTGACCGGAGCGATCAGCACCCCGCGGACCCGGTGCTCCTCGAGCAGATCCAGGTATCGCTTCTCCCGGCCGCTCTGGTCGTCGCTGTTGCAGAGGATAAGGGCGAGGCCGGTATTGCCCACCTCGTCTTCTACCCCGCGGGCTAGGTCGGTGAAGAACGGGTTGGCGACGTCGGGCACGACCAGGCCGATCGTCCGGCTGCCGCCGGTGCGGAGCTGGCGGGCGGACTCGTTGCGGACGTAACCGAGCTCGCTGATAGCGGCGAGCACCCGGTCGCGGGTCTTGTCGGCCACGATGTCTGGACGGTTGAGTACGTTGGAGACCGTCGCGACCGACACGCCGGCCCGCACGGCGACCTCTTTGATGTTGACCGGCACCGCGGCGGCGGCTGGCGCGGGGATCGGCTGCCGGTCCCGGATCTCAGGCAATGGTCGCGGAGAACCGGTGATCGCCGGGCCCCCAGATCTTCGGCGTGCCGCCGGGGAGGGTGACCCTGGCGTGTGTGCCCGCCGCGACCTGAACGTCGAGAGTGAAGGTTCTGCCCTCGATCCGCCAGGCGGCTCCGATCGGTCCGTAGGGGGTGTCGAGGCGGGCCTGGGCGGAGGTGATCCCGCCGCCGGGGCACGGCCGGACCTCGAACTCCCGCCAGGCCGGGACGTCGGGGACCGGGCGAAGCCCGGCCACGTGCGAGTGCAGGAACGAGATCACGGCGCCCTTGCTGTAGTGGTTGAGCGATCCTTTGCCGTTGGCGTCCAGCCCCTCCCAGTTCTCCCAGACGGTGGTGGCGCCCGATTCGATCATGTGCAGCCAGGACGGCGCGGAGGTCTGTCGCAGCAGGTCGTAGGCGACGTCGAGGTGGCCGTGGTCGGCCAGCGCCGGGAGCAGGAACGGGGTGGCGAGGAACCCGGTGCCAAGATGGTCGCCCGCCGCGCGGACCAGCTTGACCAGATCGGCCGCCACCCTGTCCCGGTCCCCCTCGTTCACCAGCCCGAACGCCAGCGCCCGAGCCAGGTTGGCCTGGGTGGCCGGGGTGATCGTCCCGTCCGGGGCGGCGAACTCGGCCTGCCACGCGTCCCGCACCCTGGCAGCGATCATCCGGTAGTGGGAGCTGTGCGCGCTCTTGCCGACCAGCCCGGCGACTTCGGCCACGGTCGCCGCTGACCGGTACAGGTACGCGGTGGCGACGTCGGCCTTGTCGAGCTCGGGCCGTAGGGAGGGGGCGAGGTCGTCGCCCGGCTCAAGCCACTCGCCCCAGTGGAAGCCGGTATCCCACACGTATCGCTCGTGCTCGGCGGGCTGGGACCGGGCGGCCGACCGCGACGGATGCCGGCCGCCGGCCGCGCGCCGCAGCGCGAAGTCCACCCAGGCCCGCATGGAGTCGAACTGGGCGGCCAGGATCTCGGTGTCGCCGTAGGACTGCCAGATCTGATAGGGGACGTAGACCGCGGCGTCTCCCCATCCGGCCGACCCGGTGATCTGGCCGAGTCGCCCGTCTCGCCGCTGGTACATGTTGTCCGGGACCCAGTTGGGGACCCGGCCGTCCGCCCACTGGTCGGCCGCGAGGTCTCGCAGCCACCG
>Ga0335075_10008313_pt1 | contig 15921 bp, 16 predicted proteins | sample Lox_Sample_24_FD_206723 | JGI IMG/M metagenome (GOLD analysis project Ga0335075, IMG submission 206723) | Soil microbial communities from Loxahatchee National Wildlife Refuge, Florida, United States - Lox_Sample_2.4 | ecosystem: Environmental > Terrestrial > Soil > Wetlands | place: USA... | reverse complement strand
GGTCGCCCACCGCGCCGTCGGTTAACCCCAAGTGCGGCTACTTATTGACGTTGACTGACAGAAATCGGTGCGTGGTCGATCCCGAGTGCACGTGTGTTCCGCGGCCTTCGCGGAATGAAGGGGTCGTTATGCGCCTGCCTGCTCCGCGACGGGTGCGAACACTTTCTCGACTGTCAGGTCGAAGAACCGGGCGATCCGGAACGCGAGCGGCAGCGATGGCAGATAGCGTCCGTTCTCGATCAAGATGACCGTCTGGCGCGACACGCCCAGCGCCTCCGCCAGTTCAGTCTCCGAGATCTCCCGCCGGGTGCGCTGCTCCCTGACCCGATATGTACTCGGTGGCTGGTCTGGCATCGGCGGGGCAGGAATGTCGGCGGTGACCGCACCCAGGTGTGCGTAGGTCCGCGCCTCGAACGCCCGGCCTACTCGTACCTCGAACTCATCCTTGGCCAGCCGCTCCTGCGCGAAAGCGGCCTTGAGTATTTCGATCGCCTGCTCGCGGTCGGCATGAGATGCCCGCAAGCGGCCGTAGCCCTCCTCAACCATGATTCTGGGAAGGTCGGTAATTAACCGAGGAGCGCGTCTGGTGCCCGGTGTCCACGTCATCCGGCGTGTCCGCTTCTGTGACACCGTAGTTCAATAGGCCGAACAGATAGCCCAAACCCGCGATGCCGAAGATGACCAGGAACGGCCACCACCAGGCAGCCTTGACCGCGATCGCGGCCGTCAGGCCGATGAACGCGGCGATCACGGCCAGATTGCAGGCCAGGGCCCGTGAACGCAGGCTGAGCAGTTGCTGCCGCTCGTCCGGTTGAGACGCGGCCAGCGCACCCGCGTCGCTGTCCTGCCCGCCGCCCCAGTACAGGAAGATCGCCCGCGCGGGCGCCGCGAGCAGTGCCGGGATCGAGATCCACCACAGCGGGCCGCCGCGCACCAGCCACGCCGCCCCGAACAGCACCCCGGCCACCGCGATCCCCGCAGGCTTGCGCAGCCGCGGGGGAATGAATGCCATCATGCGCCTGCCTCCTCATCGTCCGGGTCGAACATCTTGTCCACCGTCAGGTCGAAGAACCGCGCGATTGCGAACGCCAGCGGCAGCGACGGCAGGTACCGCCCGCTCTCGATGGAGATCACCGTCTGACGGGATACGCCCAGAGTCGCGGCTAGCTCGGCCTGGGACAGGCCCCGCTGCGTCCGTTGCTCCCGCACTCGATTCCGCATGATGTCAAGTTACCTTTACCTTCGGTGGATGTCAAGCACGCTTTACCACGCCCGCATTGGGTCGGGGGGTGGGACAGAATGGGGGCATGGACTTTGGCGTAGCGATCTTTCCGACGCATGACGCGATCCGGCCGGGGGATGTCGCCCGGCTCGCCGAGGAACGGGGCCAGGAGTCGCTGTTCTTCCCCGAGCACACCCACATGCCGGCCCGGCACACACCCCATCCGAGCGGGCAGCCGCTGCCCCGCCGGTACGCGCACACCTTCGACCTGTTCGTGGCGGTGACCGCGGCCGTGTCCGCGACGTCACGGCTGCGGGTCGGGAGCGGCGTGTGCCTGGTGATACAGCGCGATCCGATCGTCACCGCGAAGGAGGTCGCCAGCGTCGACTACCTGTCGGGCGGGCGGTTCGAGTTCGGCGTCGGCGCGGGCTGGAACCGGGAAGAGATGGCCAATCACGGCACCGACCCGCGTAAGCGGATGACCGTGCTGCGTGAGCGGGTCGAAGCGATGAAGGCAATCTGGACGCAGGACGAGGCGTCGTACGCCGGCGAGTTCGTGGAGTTCGACCGCATCTGGTCCTGGCCGAAGCCGGCCCAGCGGCCGCACCCGCCCATCCTGGTCGGCGGGGACGGACCGACCGTCCTCGACCGCGTGCTGGCATTCGGCGACGCGTGGATGCCGAACTACGCGCCGTCCGGCATCCTCGAGCGCGCGGAAGAACTGCGCAACCGGGCCGAGCGCCCGATCTCCCTGCAGGTCATGGGCATCCCGGCCGATCCCAAGGCGTTCGCGGCCTACGAGGCGGCGGGGTTCGAGCGGGTCGTGCACTGGCTGCCTTCGGCCGGGCGCGGACCGGTCGAGCGGGCCCTCGACGACTGGGAGTCCGCGATCGTCGAGTTCACCGGCGGGTGAGAGCCGGCCGGCCGGTCCCCGGCTGCCCGGCCACTAGCCCTACTGGCCGGGCGGCTGGTAAGCCTGCGTGGCGTCCTTCGAGCGGGACAGCGCCTGGCTGAGCTGCTCCTGAGTCAGCAGCTCGTGTGTCTCCAGGTGCTTAAAGGCGCCCGAGCTTCCGATCGCAATGCTCAGTGCGGCGGCGCTGACCGAATCGGGAGCATCGACGATACCCATTCCGTCGTGAGCGCCGAACATCCAGTACAGGGACTCGAGAGACCCGCCCACCGAACCCGCTAGCTGGCGCACCGCGGCTGTCCGGTCACCGGGGCTCTGCACCATCCGCGCCCACGCCTCGCTGCTGTAGGTGAAGAAGAGTACGTACTTGGCCATGGCGTGTTCCCCCTTTTAGATCGCCCCGACCTTGATCCGCCGACCTGAATCTGGCCGCATGGCACTGCCGAACGCAAGCTAACCACGAAGTGTGATGAGTACCATACTGCGCGTTAGGAAGAGTCGGCGACCACCACGCCGGTGGCCTCATTCTTGCTGTCGGCGCATGACGCTCGGCGGCGGCAGATCGCTAGAGCTCAGCAGGGCCGGGCCGGGCGAGGTCCTCCGGGAGCGGTTCGGACGGGGCATATATGTCAGGAGCGGTGCCGTCGGCCAGCGCCGCCGCCGAGTCGGCCAGCCCGAAGCGGCTCCGGACACGGTGCAGGAAGTCGCTCTCATGCAGCCGGATGAGCCGCGCCCAGTGCTGCGCCGCGTAGACCGTGGCCGAGTCGCCGGGGTTGAGCACGCCGCGCAGCTGGCCGTCGACGCTCACCGCGACCTGGCCCGACTGGTCAAGCACCCGGACGGTGACGCGCTCGCGCCGCGCGTCGAGCACAAGCGAGCGGGCGAAGATCATGTGCGGGGCGACGGGCGTGAACACCAGGGCCGGCACGTGCGGAGACACGATGGGACCGCCGGCCGCGAAGCTGTAGGCCGTGGACCCGGTAGACGAGGCGACGATCAGGGCGTCCGCCGAGTAGTAGCCGAACAGCCGGCCTGAGACATAGACGGCGACGCTGGCCTGCCGGTCGCGGGCGAGCTTCTCGAACACCACGTCGTTCAGCGCGAGCACATCGAGCGGGACACCCCAGGCGGGCGATTCTCCGGCGCCCTCGCGTACCTGCGGAGCGGGCAGCAGCGGGCCGCGCCCGCTATTGAACAGCGCCCCCAGGCCAACCGGGACCTCCAGGGGCCGCGAGGAACGCATGGTGAGCATCAGCCGGTGCTCGGTCCGCGCACTGCCGGCATTCACCGAGTCGAGTGCGGCGAAGATCTCCGGGGCCTCGACCTCGGTCAGGAAGCCGACCCGTCCGCAGTCGATGCCGAGCACGGGGATGTTGAGCGGAGCCGCGACGCGGATGCCGCGCAGCAAGGTGCCGTCGCCGCCCACAGTGACTACGAGGTCCGGGTATCCAGCCGCGGCCGCCTCGCCCTCGGCCGAACGCCGGCCGGCGGGCTGGTCGTCGCTCCACACGTCGACATCGACGCAGCCGGAACCACAGCGGACCGCCCACTCACGCACCCGTGCCGCGGCGGCGACCGCCGACGGCCTCCCGCCGTGGACGACGAGCCCGATCCTGCTGATCACGTACGACTCCCGGTGCCTGCCAGACCCTGACAGCCCGCATCCTACGCGCCGGCCGGCCGGCCGGCCGGCGGCGGATCAGGCGGCGCCGTTCAGCCGCTCGGCAGCGGCGCTGGCCTGCGGGTGGCCCGCCTGTGCGGCTGCCTCCCGTTCGGCCTCGGCGTTGATCTCCCCGCCGAGCAGCACGGCGATCCCGGTCAGGTACAGCCAGAAGATCAAGATAACCACCCCGGCGAAGGCGCCGTAGGTCTTGCCGTAGTTCCCGAACTTGGCCACATAGAAGGAGAAGCCCACGGATGCGGCTAGAAAGATCACCGAGCCGACGACGCCGCCTGGGCTGACCCACTGCCAGCGCGGCGTGGGTCTGTTCGGGGCGAGGTAGTAGAAGACCGAGAACAGCAGCGAAATGGCGATGACCGTGATCAGCCAGCGCACCACGGTCCACGCGATGACGAAGGCCGTCCCGGCGACCGGGGCGTGCGACTGGATCGCCGAGCCGATCGGCGCGCCGAACACCAGCAGCGCCGCGGCGATCCCGCCGAGCACGACCGTCGCTAGCATCAGCGGGAACGCATACAGCCGCTTGGGCAGGAATTTGCGGTCCTTCGGCACGTCGTAGGCGATGTCAAGGCCGGTCTCCAGGGCGGACATGCCGCCGGAAGCACTCCATACCGCTACCACCACGCCGATGATGAGCGCGGTCAGCGACCCGCCGGCCGACCGGCTGGTGGCGGACTGGACGGCCTGGCTGAACACTCCGGACGCCCCGGGGGGAAGGGCCTTGTCCAGGCCGCTGACCAGCCGGGTCACGGTGCCCCCGGCTAGATGCAGCAGGCTGGCCAGGCCGAGCAACGCGATCAGCGCGGGAAACAGGGCCAGGAACCAGTGGTAGGCCAGGCTCCCGGCCGTCATGCTGCACCGGTCGGTGACGAACTCCTTCCCGGCGCGCTTGAGGGTGTCCCGCCACCCCGACCCGCCGAGTTCAAGCGGCGTGTTCGGGCCGCCGGAAACACTGCGCTGGGGCGGGATCGCCTCCATTCCCCGGGCTGGTGTCTCCGCGACTCCCCTAGCTGATGTCTCCTCGGGGCTGACGTCGCGGGTCTCCTGGACGCGGGAGTCGCGGTCACTACGTGGGCGGGGCATGGTCAGGCCCCCTCTTCTTCTTCCGGCTGGCTATCGTCTCCCGGCCAGTAGCCGGTCAGCTTGCGGGCGCCCTCCGCCGCGCCGCGGTCCAGGGCCGCCTTGACCAGCGCGAAGATCGCGCCTTGGAGGGCGGCGGCCAGCAGCACCTCCGGCCATCCCCGCCGGATGTCGGTCGCCGTGGGTGCTTCGTCCTCACCCGCGGCGAGCTTCCACACCCGCTTGAATATGGCTCCGGCGAGCATCCCGCCCAGCACGCTGACCAGCAAGCTGACCGCCTTGTAGAGAACCTTGATCATCGCTTCCTCCGTCGCCAGAGAGTCAGGAACGCGGCCGCAAGCCCCGCGATGACGGCCGCCAGCGTCACCGGGTTCTCCCGGGCGGCGCTGGCTCCCTTCGTGATCGTCTGCCGGACGGAGTCCGGCGCGGCCCGCCGCGGCTTGGCCTTGCCCGCCGGTCCGGCCAGGGCAGCCGGCCCTGGTCCGTTCGCCGCGTGAGCCCCCGCACCGGTTCCCGACAGCAGCCCGCGCGCCTTCCCCGCGCTGGCGCCGGTCTGCCTGCGGGCCCGGGCGGCCGCGCTTCGCAGCTGGTCAGGCAGCCGCGCCGTGGCGCTCTTGACCTGATCAGGCACCTGCGCCGCGGCGCTCTTCACCTGGCCGGCCACCTCGGCGGCCTCGGTTCGGGCCCTGCTCTTCACGTCGAGCTTGGACGCCAGCAGGTCCACGGTGTCGCCGAGGTGTTCCCTGGTGCGCTCGATCTCGTCGCGGAGCTGCTGAGCGTCATCCGGCACAGCGTGTTCCGCGGAGTCTCCCGCAGACTTATCTGGCAGTGCGTTCATGACCGCCGTGCCCTTTCCCTGACCTCTTCCACGTCGGTCTTGACGCTCTCGACCGCCTCCGTGGGCGTCGGCGGCGTGGCCTTCTTCAGGTGGCTCCGGCCGATCGCGGCGACCACGGCCGCGATGACGAGCAGGGCCGCGCCGATGATCAGGGCGGCAAGCCACGCCTGGAGCACGTGGCTGATCGCGATGATCACGCAGGCGATCAGGCACGCCACGCCGTACAGCGCGATGAGCGCGCCGCCGCCCATCATCCCCGCGCCCTTGCCCGCCTCCCTGAACTTGCGGGTCATCTCCAGCTGGGCCAGCTTCAGCTCGTCCCGCACCAGCGTGGAGACCTGCTCGGTCACCTGTTTCACTAGCTCGCCGGTGGAACGCTCTTGGACCGCCCGGCCCGCGGCGTCCATGTGGTTCATGTTCCCGTCCTCCGTCCGAATGGCGTAAAGGCACCGGGCTACCCGGGTTTCCGGTGTTCTAACGGTCCTGCGACGAGGTCGGCAACGGCGGCGCGGCCGGCGCTCCGGCGCGGCCGGCCCTCGCCGTCGCTAGCCGGGGACGCGGCCTAGAGTCGGTGGTATGCGTGCGATCGTCTATGAGGAGAAGGGCGCGTCAAGCGTCATGCGCCTGGTCGACCGGCCCGTCCCCGAGCCAGGCCCCGGCCAGGTGCGGGTGCGGCTGGTGCGCGCCGGGGTGAATCCAACGGACTGGAAGGCGCGGGCCGGCGTGTCCGCGGCCCTGGGGTTCAACGAGGTCACACCGGGCCAGGACGGTGCCGGCGTCATCGACGCGCTCGGCGAGGGCGTGACCGGGCCGGCCCCCGGTGCCCGGGTATGGCTTTATCTCGCGCAGCACGGGCTGCCCTACGGCACGGCCGCCGACTACAGCGTGCTCGACTCCCGCCGGGCCGTGCCACTGCCGGACTCGCTGCCCGACGACGAGGCGTTCGACCTGGGCGCCTGCCTCGGTGTCCCCGCTATCACCGCGCACCGGGCGCTGACCTCGGGCACCGAGTCCTCCCGGCTCTGGCCCGGCTCGATGGCCGGGCAGGTGGTGCTGGTTCACGGCGGTGCGGGCGCCGTCGGCAACGCGGCCATCCAGCTCGCCGCCTGGTCGGGTGCGACGGTCATCACCACCGTCAGCAGCGCGGAGAAGGCGGCGCTCGCGACCGCTGCGGGCGCGCACCATGTGGTCAACTACCGCACCCAGAACGCCGCCGCCGCGATCCGTGCGATTGCGCCTGACGGGGTGGACGTAATCGCCGAGGTCTCCCCCGCCCTCAACAACGAACTGGACCTCGCGGTGGCACGGAACGGCGCGACGATCGCGATCTACGCCAACAACGGCGGCGACACGTTCTCCGTGGAAATCCGGCGGACTTTCGCCGTGAACCTGCGCTACCAGTTCCTCCTGCTGTACAACCTCGACCCGGCCCTGCTGGCGGCCGCGACCGAGGACATCACCGCGGCCGTCGCCGCCAGGGCGCTGCGTGCCGGCGAGAAGGCGGGCCTGCCGCTGCACCACTACCCGCTTGAGGCGACCGCGGCCGCGCACGACGCGGTCGAGCGGGGCACGGTCGGCAAGGTGCTGATCGACATCACCTGACGTCCGGGCGGGCGGCCTCGCGCAGGGCGCGGTAGAGCAGCCGGGGGTCGCCGAGGCGGCGCCTGAGCTCGCGTTCCAGGCCCGCGATCGGGTACAGGTTCTGCGGTGCGCGCGAGTCCTTGTACGGGGTGGAGGCGAACCGGCCGAGGCAGCGCTGGCTCAGCCCGGCGAGCCTGGTGACCTCGTCGACGGGCAGCGCCGCCGGGCACTCGACGCGCACCACGCCGGCCCACGGCGCGCCCGCCGGACCGGGCAGCCGCAGGTACCAGCTGTGCCGGTCCCAGCTTGTGCCCATCAGGAACGCGGGGGTGCGCTGGCCGGGGGCGAGCGCGCCCACCAGCGCGTTGAGCTCGGGCGGCAGGTAGGTGGCGTGGTGCGACTTGATGTAGCCGAGGGCACGGGGCAGGTGCTGGCGGCCGCGCAGCGGCCCGTCGACGATCAGCAGGTCGCTGTCCCCGCTCATCGTGTGGCGGCCAGGGAAGACGTGGCGGCCAGCAGGTGCGCTGGTGCCGCCGGATGCGCCGCGGGCCGCGCTGGCCGCGTCCACCTCGACCTCGGCGAGCCTGTGCTGCAGCGACTGGGAGAGCGCTGTGATGACGGGCGTGCTTGCCCGCTTGAGCGTCACGTAATGGGCCTTGTACTCGCCGGCCCGGGTGAGGATGTCACTCGCGTGCGGCGCGACGGAGAACAGGCCCCGGCGCAGCACCGTCGCCACCAGGTGCGCCCCCGCGGCGCAGCAGCACACCACGCCGGCCGCGTACGAGGCGCACAGGGCCGCGGTCGGCTCGCCCGCCCAGCCGCCGGCCGGCGCACGGTCCGCCGGGACACCATCCACCGGGGCGCCGTCAGCCAGGGCGCCAACGGCCGGGCCGGGACCGTCGATCCAGACCTGCGCCTCGACGCGGCGCACGCCGTCGACGAACAGCAGCGCATCGGGCAGCGGCCCGGCGTCGTCGGGGTCGATCGGCCGCCAGCGGTCAGCGGGGAGTTCCACGTCGGCCACGATCCGGGCGGTGGACTCGGCCAGCTCGCCGTCAACGTCGAGGCTGGCACCGTAGCTGGGATCCCAGCCGTCGACGCTGAAGCGCATCGGCCGCCCGGCGACGCCGAGGTCGGCGGCGCCGCGCGCGTGCACGTCCGTCATGCCTCCCCCAGTTCCGCCGCCCGCGGTCCTTCGCGGGTGATGGTGGAGGTCCGGGGGTTCCGCGCGACCCGGAAGCGGACCGGAACCCGCTCGGCGAGCGCGGCCACGTGGGTGACCACGCCGACCATGCGGTCTCCCTGGGCGAGCGTCTCAAGCGTGGCCGCGACCACCTCGAGGGTCTCCGCGTCCAGGGTGCCGAACCCCTCGTCAAGGAAGATGGAGTCCAGCCGTGCGGCGCCCGCGGCGGCAAGCGCGGAGATGTGCGAGGACAGGGCGAGGGCTAGCGCGAGCGACGCCTGGAAGGTCTCGCCGCCGGACAGGGTGCGGACCGAACGGCGGGCGTCGGCGTCGGCGTGGTCGATGACGAACAGGTCGCCCTTGTCGTGCGTGAGGTCGAACTGTCCGCCGGACAGCGCGGCGAGCGTCTCCGAAGCAGCCGTGACCAGGTCGTCGAGCGCCTCGCTTACCAGCCACTGCGGGAACTGCCTGGCCTGCAGCAGGTTGCCCAGCATGTGCGCGACCTGCTGCTGTTCCTGCGCGGTCCGCTGCCGGCCGGCCAGGTCGGCGGCATGGGCGCGGCGTTCCGCGACGCGCCTGGTCCTCGCCCTTGCCGCCTCGAGTGCCGCCGCCACCGCCGCGGCGGCGGAGGCGGCGACCGCGTCGGGTGCGAGGTCGATTCCCCCGTCGGCCAGGTCGGCGCTGAGCTCGCCGGTCAGCTCGCCGATGCCGGCGCGAGCGGTGTCCGCTTCGGCGCCGGCCGCCGCTGCTTCCTCCTCGCGGACCTTCACCTGGCTCGATGCCCAGGTCACCAGGTCGGTCCAGCCGTCTAGCAGGCCGAGACCGTCGACGGCCGGAGCGCCGAGCGCGACGACACGGTCGCGGGCGGCCGACAGCTGGCCGCGCGCCTCGCGTTCGGTCCGTTCCAGCGCCGCGAGCGCCGACTCGCCGTTCGACCGTTCGGTGCGAGCCGCGCGCAGGGCCGTCTCGGCCGTGGCGGCGGCCGCCTCAAGCCGGTCCCGCAGGGACAGCCGCTCGGTGATCTGCGCGTCGGTTGGAGCGTCTTTGAGCAGTTCGTCGAGTTCGGCGAGGCGGGCAGTGACCCGGCTAAGCTCGACTCTGGCCTGCTGGTCGTCGTCGGCGGCCGTCTTCGCCTCAGCCCGCAGCCCGGCCAGGGCGCGCTCGGCTCCGGTGAACCCGGCTACGAGCCTGCGGCGCTCGCTTACGGCGGCTGTCTCCGTCACCCGCGCCTGGTCCAGCGCGGCCGCCCGGGTCCGGGTCTGCTCCGCCGCCCACCCGGTCAGGGCCGCCCAGCCGTCGGCCAGGCTCGAATCCTCCACCGACGGGGCGCCGAACTGCACGAGGGGGTCGCGGGCCGCCCGCAGCGCGGCGCGGGCGCTGGACAGCTCCGCCTCCGCCTTGTCCGCCTCCGCCTGGGCGGACCGGTGCCGAGCCCGCGCCTGCTGCGCCGCCGTGGCGGCCCGCTCCACGGTTTGCTCGGCGTGCTCTCGTGCCTGCTCGAGTGCGGCGACCTCGGCGAGCGCACGGGCCAGCATCTCGTCGCCGGCCGGTGCGCCGGCGCCGACTTCACCGGCGGCCCCGTGCGCCGCGGCGACCGTGCGCACGGCCGGCAGGGGGAAGCGCGCGAGCGGGCCGGAAAGGACGCCGGCGAGGGAGGCGGCGAGCGGGGCGCGGCGGGTAAGGCCGGCCGCCGCCCGTGCGCCGGCGGTGGCGGCCGCGTCGGCGGCCTTGCGGGCGGCGGACTGGGCCGCGGTCACCGCGCGGTCCGCTTCGGCTAGGCGCGCCTGAGCCGTGTCGACCTCATCGGCCGGCAACGGAGCTGGAAGCGTCGCGACCATCTGCTCGCACACGGGGCACCGCTCCCCCGCGACCAGGTGCGGCCGCAGGCCCGCGACGATGTGGGCGCGGCGCGCTTCCTCCAGTTCGCCCTGGCGCCGGCGGCGAGTCCGCTCGGCGGCGGCCAGGGTCCCGTCGGCCGCCTCCCGCGCGGCGCCGGCCTGCCGGGCGGCGTGCCCGGCGCGCGCCGCGTCGGCCAGCAGGGTCCGCAGGTCGCCGAGGTCGCGGGCCGCCTGGGCGAGCGGCGCCTCGGGCGCGGCGGCGGCTCGTGCCTCGCGGGCGGCCGCGTCGGCCCGCTCGTCTTCTTCCAGGGTGGCCGCTGCCACGGTCACGGCGTTCGCGGCGGCCCGGCGGCGTTCGTCAAGTTCCGTGATCCCGGCGGGGACGGTCACGGCCGTGAGCCTGGTGTGCTCGGCGGTCAGTTCGCTTACCCGCTCGGCGGCGGCCGCGGCCGCCCGGGACGCCTCGTCGCGTTTGACGCGCGCCTCGTCCAGGGCGCTGACCGCGGCGTCCACGGCGGCCGCCGCGTCCCTCGACCGCGCCCCGAGCCGGGTGACGTCGGCCGCCAGGCCGGGAATGGCGCCGCGGTGGCGGGCGTGCTCCGCGCGGTGCGTGCGGGCCAGTTCGAGTGGCGCCCGCTGCGGGCCGGCGGCGAGGGCCTGGCGGGCCGCGCCGTCGGCGTCCTCGGCGCTGCGCTCGGCGGCCTTCAGGACCTGGATGCGTGACCGGCCGGCGGCGAGGTCCGCGTCTAGTTTCCCGACGCCGTCGGGGACGCGCAGCACGGACAGGGCGCCCGCCTCGGTGCGCAGCCGCCGCAGCCGTTCCTCGGCGGCCTTCAGCTCGTCGCGGGCGGCGCTGATCAGCGGCAGCTTCGCCGTCACCCGGTCGCCCAGGCTGACCAGCCCGTCCTCGGCGGCGCGGGCGCGCTGCTCGGCCTCGGAGGTGGCGTCGGCGTAGCCGAGCAGTTCCTCGCCGTAGGTGCCGGCCCGCTGCGCGGCCACGCTGGCCCGCTGGTTCGCCTTCATCATCATCAGCCGGTAGTGCTCGGCGCCGAGCAGACGCAGCAGGATGTCCTGCCGCTCTGTCGGCTTGGCGTGCAGGAAGGCGGCGAACTGGCCCTGGGGCAGCACCACGCACTGGACGAAATCGTCGTACTTCAGGCCGAGCAGTTTCTCCACCGCATCGTTGACCCCGTCGAGGTCCTTGGCCATGGGGAAGGTCTGGTCACCCGGCATCGCCAGGCCGCTCGGGTCGGCCAGCCGCTCCAGGCTGGCCGCGCGCTGGTTGACCGCGCCGCCGGTGCGGCGCAGTTCGCGGGCCACGACGTAGCGCTGCCTGTCGACCTCGAAGACCAGCTTGACGGTGCCGCGGGCAACGGTGGGGGCGAGCGCGAGGGAGACCATCTTCTTGTGGCCCCACCGGGGCACCGACCCGTACAGGGCGAACGTCATCGCGTCGATCACCGTTGACTTGCCCGAGCCGGTCGGGCCGACGAGGGCAAAGAAGTCGGCGTCGGTGAAGTCGACGTGCGCCTCGTCCCTGAACGAGGCGAAGCCGTGCATGTCCAGCGTGATCGGCCGCATCGTATTCCCTTTCCCTCGTCTTGCCTGGTCAGCTGGCCGGAGACAGGTCGGCGCCGTCGCTGGCGGTCACCTCGTCGTGCAGTTCCGCGAACAGGGCCGCGACCTTCGGGTCGCTGACGTCCCTGGTCGCGCAGTAGTCGGCGAAGAGCTGGGCCGGGGTCCGGGTGATGAGCGCCGCACCCGGCCTGGGGGCCTTGTCCGGCTGAGCCGCGAACTCCGGGTCGATGCGCACCTCGAGGGCATTGGGCAAGATCTCCATGGCTTGGTCGCGGAGCCCGGCGCGGACCGGCTCGCGCAGGTAGACCCGCAGGTAGTCATCGCCGTAGCGGCCGGCGTTGGCTTCGAGTTCGGCGAGGGAGCCGTGGACGGTCCGCAGCCGCCGCCCGGATGTGACCGGGACGTCGGTGATGCGGGCGGGCGTGCCAGGGGATGCCTCCACCAGGCAGACGACGCTGGCGTTGTCCTGCTCGCCGAAGTCGACCGCGAGCGGCGCGCCGCTGTAGTGCACGGGGGCGGGCGCGGGAAGCGCCTGCCGCCGGTGCAGGTGGCCGAGCGCCACGTAGTGCGCCGCGACCGGGAAGATGCCGGCGGGCACGCTGTACTCGAAGATCGACTGGGCCGACCGCTCCCCGCCGCCGAACACGCCGCCGACGCAGGTGAGGTGCGACATCACGATGTTTACCGTGTCGCCGCAGAAGCCGCCGGTGAGCGATCCGACGACCTGGCGGACCTGCTCGTCGTAGGCGCGCACGTTCTCCGACGGTGTGTTCGCCACGATCTCGGCCGCGCGCACCGCGTAGCGCTGGGACAGGAAAGGCAGCACGGCGACCTGCGTGTCCGCGCCATCGGAGCGGGACCTGAACCGGATCACGCCGCCCCGGTCGGCCGGCCTCACCGTGCCGGCCAGGGTGATGCCGGCCTCGCCCATCAGCGGCCGGTACGCCTCGAAAGTCGGTCCGTGGTCGTGGTTGCCCGCGATGACGATGACTTCGGCGCCGGACCGCCGCATCCGCAGCAACGTCTGTACCACGATGTGCTGCGCGGCCGCGGACGGGGCGGACAGGTCGTAGACGTCGCCCGCCACCAGGACGGCGTCGACCTCGCCAGCCTCCGCGATGCCGGCGATCTCGTCGAGGACGGCCCGCTGCTCCTCGAGGCGGTCCCGGCCCTTGAGCGTCTTGCCGACATGCCAGTCGGCGGTGTGCAGGAACTTCACAGTGCGGTACGCACCTCCTCGTAGGGCGGGGGCATAAGAACGGCGGGATGTCATCCTCGGGCGGCAGCCGGGACAGCAGGTTCGGCGCGGTACCTCCCGGGGGGCCAGCCATGGGCGGGGACGCGCACTCCGACAGCCGGGTCGCCCACGCGGGGAACGGGAACTCGATCGCCAGCGGCACCGGGATCTGCGGCTGGGAGACGAACATCGCACCCGGCTTGGCGATGGTGGCACGGACCCGCTGCGTGGCGGGCAGGAAACCGTACTCGGGCCGGCCCGCCTCGGCCGCGTCAAGGCGGCCCACCACCCGGACCGCCGAGTTGGACACGATGCGCCGCTCGACCTCACTGGCCGTCTGCTGCGCGCCGATCAGGATGATGCCGAGCGAGCGGCCGCGCTCAGCGATGTCGAGCAGCACGTCCTTGATCGGCGAACTGCCCTCGCGCGGCGCGTACTTGTTCAGTTCGTCGATCATCGTGAACAACAGCCCGCCGGGCCCGGCTTCCTCCTTGCGCGCGGTCTCCGCCGCGAGGACCACGCCAACGACGAAGCGCTGCGCGCGCTCGTGCAGGTTGTGCAGGTCGACGACGGTGAGCTGCTGGTCCTGGGTGGAGATACCGCGGCGCGGCCCCGCGGTGAGGTCAGCGCGGATGATCGCGCTCAGCGGCCGAAGCGACGAGCGCAGCCGGCGGACGAACGCGTTGACTGTGCCGGTCCCTGTGACCGGGCCGGCCCAGTCCGCGCGGCTGTCCTCATCGGTCAGCCGGTCGACGATGAAATTGACCAGTTCCTCGTAGGTGGTCAGCATCTTGCCGCTGAGGAGCACCGCCCCGTTGTCGCCGAACGGTTCGGCCTCCCGGCGTAGCCGGGCCGCGACCTGGTGAATGACGATCGTGTACTGGTGCCGGTCATCCTCGGCGTCCGCGAACACGTAGGGCAGCAGCTGCTGGTCGCAGAACTCCCGCAGGGTCCACCAGAACGCCTCGACGCCGCTGGTGCGCCCGGTGACGTTAGGCCGGCCTGTGGTGTCGTCGGGGATCGGCGGCGCCCAGAAGCCGGCCGACGCGAACGGCTCGGCCGGCAGGCCGAGCACGCCGTAGTCGGCCCGCAGGTCGTCATCGAGGCGGATGTTCGGCTGGTCGAGGAACAGCAGGTCCTCGCCCTTCACGCTGAACACGAGCGCCTTGGCGTTGACCGCCCGCGCGCCGAGGGCACCGGAGCGGAAGATGGAGTGCAGCAGGAACAGCGCGAAGCTGGTCTTCGTCGCCACACCGGAGATACCGCTGATCGACACGTGGGCGCCGCGGGTGCCGTCAAGGAACTCCATGTTGACGTAGATCGGGGCGCCGTCCCGGCCGCGCCCCACCGGGACCCGGTTGGTCATCTGGTCGAAGTACAGGGCCTGGGCCCGCTCGCTGCCCGTCGCGCGGCGGACCACGTTGCCTGGGCGGGGCGGCACGTAGATCTCCGGTTCCACCCGGGTGGTGCTGACCTCCGCGATCTCCTGTGTCCTGGCCGGCAGCACGCCCTCGGAAACGAGGAAGACGTCGGAGCCGAAGCTCGCACCCTCCTGCCTGGCCCGCACCTCTGTGACGATGCCGCTGCTCAGCACCGGCCCTATCCCTGGAACGTGCCGGAGCGTGACCACCACGTCGTCGAGCTGGAGGTAGGACGCCTCGTCGAGGGCAACGGCGAACTGCAGCGGCGTCGAGTCCTCCGTCCCCGCCACCAGGCCGACCTCGTCCGCCGGCCCGCCCGGCGCCGGGGCGCCGCCTGGCTCGCCGCGGCCCGGCAGCAGGAAGCCGCCCCCCGACGAGCCGTCCAAGCCTGACGCGACGCGATCAGCCACAGCCCCACTCCCCCAGATAACCGGACAACAAGCCCAGACGCTGATAACGCTCAACACCCTAGAGGGTGGGACCGACAAACGTCCCGTGCTCAGCCGTGCTCACCTCCGGCGGCGGACGACGAGGACCGCGGAGTCGACGTGCGGCGGCGGCAGGAAGGCGCTCCGGGGCAGCGTGAGGCCGGCGGCCATGGTGTATCTTCGCGCGCCGCCGGACGCGTGCCTGCGCACCACGGCACGCTGCAGCACGAGGTCGGCGGCGACGAGCCTGCTGCCCGGCGCCAGCAGCGTCCGCAGCAGGCTGGACGAGATCCCGTACGGCGGGTTCGCCACTACGCGGAACGGCCGGCCGGGCAGCGGCATCGCTACGGCGTCCGCGTGCACCACGGTGATGCCGGGGAACCGCTCAAGCAGGACGCCCGCCCGCCGCCGGTCAAGCTCGACCGCGACCACCCGGGCGCCCGCCCGCACCAGGTGCGCGGTCAGCGCCCCTTCGCCGGCCCCGATGTCGAGCACGAGTTCGCCGGGCCGCACTCCGGCGGCGGCGACCACCCGCGCCGCCCATTCGTCAGCGAGCCGGTGCCAGCCCCACGCCCGGCGCGACCGCCCTGAGGCGGGCACGACGGACCATCACCATGCAGCTACCCACGCGCCGACCGTAGCCCGGCGCGCCTGAGCCCGCCAACTGGTTTTCCCTGACCCCGCGCGGAGGCGCCGCATCCTGATTCACAGACACGTAGTTCACTGAACGGTACTTCTGTTACTGACTCGAAAGGACGGATCCCAAGTCAGTGAGGCTTAGATGGCGGAATTTCACGCCGGTACGCCGCTGCGCAGCGGTATTCGTGGCTGAGAGCAATATGGCGGCCACGCCGAGCGCACGCCCCGACCGGGTGCTGCTGATCGGCCCGCCGCAGATTTTCAGGTGGCCTTGGCGGCGGCTGG
>Ga0335075_10008312_pt1 | contig 15922 bp, 17 predicted proteins | sample Lox_Sample_24_FD_206723 | JGI IMG/M metagenome (GOLD analysis project Ga0335075, IMG submission 206723) | Soil microbial communities from Loxahatchee National Wildlife Refuge, Florida, United States - Lox_Sample_2.4 | ecosystem: Environmental > Terrestrial > Soil > Wetlands | place: USA... | reverse complement strand
TCAGGAGGACTGCGACATCCAGATTCGGCGTCTGAGCGTTAAACAGTTCTTGCAGGAGCGGGAGCGCATCGGGGAGACGGCCAGCATCCATTAGGGTGTGCGCGAGGAACTCGGTTGCGGACACGCTGTCCGTCGGTTGGCGCGAGGCGAGAGCTCTGGCTAGGAATTCGGCAGCGTCGGCGTCGTGGCCGCTTTGAATCGCTGCGTATGCTCTTATCGTGGATACAAGTGCCGGCGACCCGGCGACGTCTGAGTTGGGTCTGCGCCGAATGATTCGCGGGCAAAGCGGCTTCCGTCCTCTTTGTGGCCCTGGATGAGGGCAATGTCTGATTTCAGGGCTAGAGCCTCACACTTGGCGAATGAGTTGCCCTCAGCTGCCACTGCGTAGATCGCGGCGTCAGCAGCGGCCATTGAATTGCGGAGGGCCTCTTCTCGATCACTTCCGGTGAGGCGAGGCGTGCTTCGGCCAAATACTGCGATCTTGGCGAAGTATGCCTGCGCGAGAGAGAGATGAGCTTGCGGCCACTTTGGCTTATCCGCTACGGCATCCTTCGCGTGCTCAATTGCGCGCTCGATCAGGCGTGCGGTTAGGGCGCGTCTGCCGAGTGCAAGGGCGACCTCGGCATCTTTGCGCATGTGGGTTGGCGTTTCGGCGAGCAGATGTTCGTATGATTTGGCGGGATCTGCGGCCTGGATCCATAGCGATCTGAGTCGGGTGGATGCGGGAAAACGTTCGAGCGCACGCGTCGATCTCTCGCGTGTTTCCTCATCATTAAGAAGCAGATGATATGCGAGAACTTCATTCGTAATGGCGAGCTCATCTTCCGAAAATTGTCTAGCGTTCAAGAAGTATTTCGCCGCCTCTGCTCCATTACCGAGGTTAAGATTAGCGGCGCCCAGATTTGTCAGAATCCGAAACCGGTGCCAGTCGGAGAGTTCGCAACCTCTCGTTCTCTGTATCTGGTTTAGCAACAAGACCGCGATTTGGCTTTGGTTCGAGGTGATGTACGCGCGGGCCTCATCAATCAGTGAATCTATCTCTGTTCTGGTACCGGCGGAGACTGCGGCTTCGGCGAGACTGACGACGCAATCTAGTTTCGACGTTACGAGGGCCACCGTTTGTGGTTGCAGGCCCCCGTAAAATTGTTGTTCGATTTCGCTGTACTGTCTGATCAGTTCGGTAATCTTGTCCCAGGCGAAGAGCTCAATCGTGAACAGCCCAGCCCCCCTATGCTCCTGATTGATCGCTTGGACAGTGAGTTGGGCGGCTCCGGAGATTTTGCCGGTCGTCAGGATAGCGTAATGCTCCAGCTTTGACGGAAACGTTTTTGCTTTGTCGATTTCTTCGCGTATCTCGGCGGGCTCCAGCGATTTCCACTGCTCTTTGAGCTTGCATTGCGCTGCGTAGAGTGGCGATTCGCCTAGCGTGTCGAAAATGTCTACGCCGAATTGTTCTTCGCCTCTCTTTGCGAATCGCTCGAGGCCCTGTCGCGACCAATGGCGCTTCAGCAGGGCCAAGCAGAGCTTTTCGAAATCGACTTCCGATTCGGGCGGGTTTATAGTATATGCTGGCACTGAACTAGACAGTTAGTATTGTACTCTAGCCTGGGCTGGAGCGGGAAGGGCGTTGTTTGTTGCCGGGGGCTTCGACGGAGGAAACTGCAAAAGCGGCCTTTGGCCGCATGAGGCCACACGGACGTAACCGTCGGCACGGAGGAACCCTGCCTAGATTTCGTATTTCTTGGCGTAGTGGCGGAAGGAGCGGTAGGTCATCTTGAGGAGTTCGGCGGCGCGGGTGCGGACACCGCCGGAGCGTTCGAGGGCGGCGAGAAGATAAGAGCGCTCCATGTTGCTGATGTGCTCTTCGAGGTTCAGCCCTTCCTGCGGGATCATGACGCCGTTGCCGTGGCCATTGCCGTTTGAGTGGCCGTTGGAATGGGCCTGCGCGACGGTTTGCGTGTAGTGATTGCGGATGCGGTCGGGCAGAGCGGCAACGGAAACGGCACTGCTGGTTTCGAGCGCGACGGCGCGTTCGATGGTGTTCTCGAGTTCGCGAACGTTGCCGGGCCAGTCGTAGACTTCGAGGCGGCGCATGGCTTCGGGTTCGATGCTCTGGACCTTCTTGTTCATAGATTTGGCGAAGCGCTCGAGAAATTCGCGCGTGAGAAGCGGAATGTCTTCGGGGCGCTCGCGCAGCGACGGAAGGTGAATGGGAATGACGCTGAGGCGATAGTACAAATCTTCGCGGAAGCGCTCGGCGGCGATTTCCTCTTCGAGATTTTTGTTGGTGGCGGCGATGACGCGAACGTCGACGTCGGATTCTTCGGTGCTGCCGACCGGGCGGACTTTGCCTTCCTGCAGGACACGATAGAGCTTCACCTGCATGGTGACGCTCATGTTGCCGATCTCGTCCATGAAGAGCGTGCCGCCGTGCGCGGCCTGGAACAAGCCGCGGCGATTTTCGTTCGCGCCGGTGAACGCGCCTTTCATGTAGCCGAAGAGTTCGGATTCGAGCAGCGTTTCCGGGAACGCGCCGCAGTTGATGGTGATGAAGGGATTTTTCGCGCGCCCGCTGTTTTCGTGGATCGCGCGGGCAACGAGTTCTTTTCCGGTGCCGCTTTCGCCGGTGACGAGGACGCGGCTGTTCTGGGGCGCGATGTTTTCGATCAGCTCGAAAATGGCTTTCATTTTCGGGCTGGTGCCGATGATGTGGTCGAGGCCGGTGAGGCGCCGAAGTTCGCGGCGCAGATAGCCGGCTTCTTTTTTCAGAGCGAGCGTTTCAGCGAGCTGCTGAACGGCGGGACGCAACTCATCGATCATGCGGTCGCCCTTGATCACGTAGCGATCGGCACCGAAGTTGACGGCGTCGATCGCAGTGTCGAGCGTGGGGACGCCGGTGATCAGGACAAATTTCGTTGCGGGCGCAAGCTCCTTGCAATAGCGGAGGAGTTCGACGCCGTCCATATCGGGCATGCGGATATCGGAAACGACGATGTCGTAGATCTGCGAGGCGAGGCGGCGCTTGGCGGCTTCGCCGCTGGAAACGGTTTCGACCTTGTGTCCTTCCTTGCGGAAGGAGATTTCGAGGAGCTCGCAGATGGAGCGCTCGTCGTCGACGACCAGGACTTGAGCCATGAGCTAGCGCCTCCCCGAGTGGAGGGGTTCGCCCTCGGCGAGCGCGTTCTGAGCAGCGACCGGCGGGACGGACTCCGGCGCAGGATTGCGTTTAGCGGCAGCGGCGCGAGGACGCGACGCCGGTTTCTCGTCGGCAGGCGAGACGCGGGGAATCTCGACAATGAATTCCGCGCCGGGCTTTCGCTCGGTTTCAACGCGGATGCGCCCGCCGTGTGCCTGGATAATGCGGTAAACGATAGCGAGACCGAGGCCCGTTCCACCGACAAAGCCGGACTGGAATGGCTCGAAAATGTGGGAGACCTCGCGTGGATCGAGGCCGATGCCGGTGTCGCGGACGGAAATGCGCGTCCAGGTGCGGTCGGCTTCGAGCGTGACGGAAAGGGTGCCGCCGTCGGGCATCGCGCGCAGCGCGTTGTTGCACAAGTTCCAGAGCACCTGCTTCAGCGCGTCGCGGTCGGCGCGGGCTTTCACGCGGATGGTGTAATTGCGCTCGATCTTGCAGCGGCCGCGAGAACGTTCGTCGCGTTCGACAAGCAGAAGGACCTCGTCGATCAACGAGGCGGCGTCGACAGGAACGAAGGCATAGGACGCTTCGCGCGAGTAGTCGAGAAAATCGGAAACGATCTGGTTAAGGCGCTGCGATTCGCGGCTGACGATCTGGACGAGCTTCTTGTCGTCGTCCTCGAGCGGCGCCAGGCGGACGAGTTCCTTGAGGGCACCACTCATCGCGGTGAGCGGCTGGCGAATTTCGTGCGCGATGGCGGCGGAAAGGCGTCCGAGCGCGGCCATGCGTTCCTTGGTTTCGACTTCGCGTTCGAGGCGGCGGAGATCGGTGAGGTCCTGGAAATTGAAGACGTAGCCGGTCAACTGATTCTGGCCTGTGCGCAGAGGCGAAATGGAGACGCCAAGGAAGCGGGTTTCTCCCGAGGGCGTGAAGAACTCGATCTCTTTGCGCAGCGCCGTAGGATTGCCGTTCTCGTCCGTTTCGACGGGCCAAAAACCGGGGAGTACTTCGGCGACGTTTTCGCCGCGAAGAAGGCCAAAGCCGAAGCCGGTGATGTCGACGCCGGAGCGATTGATGAGCAGGATTCGGCCGTCGAGATCGGTGGTGAGCAGGCCGCCGCGCATGGACTCGATGATGTCCTGATTGAAAGCTTGAAGATCTTTCAGCTCTTCGCTCTTCTTGGCCAGTTCGACGCCCTTGCGGCGAAGCGTCTGGGCGAGAAGTCCGCCGAGATAGGCGACGGCGACGAACTCGAACAGACTGCTTGCAAGCCAGGATTCGATGGCGCGGGTGGTTGGCGTGCCGGCGAAAGTGCGGGGGATCACGTTGTAGTACATCAATTCGATGATTGAGCCCAGCAGGACGAAGCTTGCTCCGCCAACGGCGAAAACGGCGCGCCTGGAAAACAAAACGCTGGCCATGAGAATGATGACGAGATAGAGCGAGACGAAGTAGCTGTCCTGAGCGCCAGTGGCGTAGACCACGGCAGTGACGACGAGCAAGTCGCCCGCAACCTGTATCGGGGCCAGCCACACAGCTTCCCGGAACTTGCGGTGCAGAAGCGCGTAGGCAAGCGCGAGGGTGTACCAGGCGACGATCAGAGGAAGAAGCGTCCGCGCGCGCAGCGGAATTTCGGTGAATTGGCCCAGGGCGATCAGGCCGAGAAGGAACGTGGCGAGGATCAGACGAACGCGTCCCATCCAGGGGAGCCATTCGTTCGCGTTGAGCTGGGATTTCATGTCCGCAAGGCCTTCGACATTCCCCGCCCGTCGAACCGATGTGGCGGCGTTGAATCGGACGAAGACTGTGTCCGCTCAGCCGATGCGGGCCCGCCCCGCCGTGCTGCGCAAGAGCGGGCGTGAATGTTGAGAGGCTCCCTCAAGTTAATGAGACGACGCCAGCTTCCCGATCAGCGAGAAGAGCGGCAGATACATGGAAATGACGACACCGCCCACGACGATGCCGAGGAAAACGATCATGATCGGCTCGAGAGAAGTGAGCAGGTCCTTGACCGCGGCGTCGACTTCGTCTTCGTAGAAGTCCGCGATTTTTTGGAGCATGGCGTCCATAGCGCCGGTCTGTTCACCGACACCGATCATCTGGGTGACCATGCCGGGGAAAACATCGGTTTCCTTCAAGGGATCGACGAGCGAACGGCCCGCTTCGACAGCCTTGCGCGTCTGGGAAATTGCTTTTTCGACGACCGCGTTGCCGGAAGTTCGCGCCGTGATATCGAGAGCCTCAAGAATCGGCACGCCGCTGGCGATCAAAGTGCCGAGGGTTCGCGTGAAGCGGGCGACGGCGATCTTGCGGAGCACGATGCCAAGGATGGGAATCTTGAGCATCAGCGTGTCGATCGACATACGCCCAGGCGGCGTTTTGTACCAGAATTTGACGGCAAAGAAGGCTCCGACGAAGAACACCAAAATCATGAAGCCATAGATGCTGCCGATGAAGTTGCTCAGGCCGATGACGATGCGCGTTGGGAGCGGAAGCTCGACGTCAAGGCCGTTGAACAAGTTGACGAAGATCGGGACGACTTTCCACAGCAGTAAGACGATGACGCCGACCGCGATGCTCATGACAGAAATGGGGTAGATGCTCGCGGACTTGACGGCGCGCTTCAGCTTGACGTTCTTTTCGATGTAGGTGGATAGGCGCTGCAAGATGGTGTCGAGAATACCGCCCGTTTCACCGGCCTCGACCATGTTGTAGTAAAGAGGATCGAAGACCTTCTCGTGCTGCTTCATCGCCGCCGAGAGGGTAGTGCCACCCTCGACGGACCCACGCACGCCATTGAGGATCTTTTGGAACGCCTTGTTTTCCTGTTGTCCGGCGAGAATTTCGAGACACTGAACGAGAGGCAGGCCGGCGTCGATCATTACGGAGAACTGGCGCGTGAAGACGGCCAATTCCTTGGATTCGACCTTGCCGGCTCCGAAAGTCGGGATATTGAACTCTTTCCCTTTTTCGGAGACCTTGCTGACGGTGATTTGCTCGCGCCGCAGCACGGTGGCGAGTTCATTCTTGCTAGCGGCGACGCGCTCACCCGACACGGCCGCGCCCGCTCGATTTGTCCCCTTGTATGTATAAACCGGCATTGTGTCTTACCTCCTCTTCTCTACTTCCGGGCGGGCACTCTGCCGCCCGGCGGCGGAGAAGTAACCCCACGGTTGATCAAGTCCTGCAACTCATCTGGATTCGAGGAACGCGCAAGAGCAGTTTCGAGACTGATGGCCTTTTGGAAATAACCGTTGGCCAAGCTCTGGTTGAACGTTTGCATGCCGGTCTGGCCGGTTCCGGTCTGCATGGCCGAATAGATCTGGTGAATCTTGTCTTCGCGGATCAGGTTGCGGATGGCGGCGGTCGGGATGAGGATTTCCATCACCATCATTCGGCCGCGGCCGTCGATGCGGGGGAGCAGCGATTGGCAAAGAATGCCTTCAAGAACCATCGAAAGCTGCGCGCGCACCTGGGGCTGCTGGTGAGCCGGGAAGACGTCGACGATACGGTTGATGGTCGAGACGGCGGAATTCGTATGCAGCGTGGCGAAGGTCAAGTGGCCCGTCTCGGCGATGCGAAGCGCGGATTCGATCGTTTCCAGGTCGCGCATTTCGCCGATGAGCACCACGTCGGGATCTTCTCGAAGAGCAGCGCGGAGCGAATTCGAGAACGAATGCGTGTCGGAATGCACTTCGCGCTGATTCACCAGACACTTCTTGTGGTTGTGCAGGAACTCGATCGGATCTTCGATCGTGATCATGTGCTCTTCGCGTTCGTTATTGATCTTGTCGAGCATGGCCGCGAGCGTGGTCGATTTGCCCGAGCCCGTTGGACCGGTAACGAGCACAAGGCCGCGCGGCTTTTCGCACAGGCCCCTCACCACGGGCGGAAGGCCCAGCTGGTCGAAACTCTTGATTTCCCATGGAATGGTACGGAAGACGGCGGCGACCGCTCCGCGCTGATGGAAGATGTTGCCGCGGAAACGGGCCAGGCTCTTCAGGCCGAACGAGAAGTCGAGCTCCAGGTTTTCTTCCAGGCGGTGCTTTTGCACGTCGGTCAGAACGCTGTAGGCAAGGGCTTTCGTGTCGGCCGCCGTGAGAGGCGGCATCTCGAGCGGGCGCAGGTGGCCATGCACCCGGACGCGCGGAGCGCTGTTGGTGGAAAGGTGGAGGTCGCTGCCTCCCATCTCGATCATCGTCTTCAGCAGTTCGCTTAAAGTGATGCCTGCCATGAGTCCCCTTTCTTTTTCCTTGTGCGCCAGAAGCTTCTTTCAGGCGCGCTTAAAGCGCGACCGCTTTGCACTCGCTAGCGCGACACTCGTCGGTGCGCCTCAAGCGCGTCAGAGAACAGTTTCGCGCAACACTTCTTCCATAGTTGTCAGTCCAGCCGCGATTTTGATCAGGCCGCTACGCCGCAGCGTGATCATTCCGCTTTCGATCGCTTTCTTTTTCAGTTCGAGTGCGGAGGCGCCGACGAGAATCAACTCGCGCACATCGTCGGTGATCTCCATAATTTCGTAGAGCGCGACGCGGCCTTTATAGCCGGTGTTGTTACATGTGGCGCAGCCGCGGCCGTGATAGATCACGGCCTTATGAGCTTCGTCTTCATTGAATCCGGCCTCCACCAGCGCTTCGGGCTGGATCTGGAGCGGTTCTTTGCAGCCCGTGCAGATACGCCGGACAAGGCGCTGCGCGCCGATCAGGTTTACGGAAGTTGCGACGAGGAACGGCTCGATGCCCATGTTCATCAAGCGGCTGATGGTGGAGGGCGCATCGTTTGTGTGCAACGTTGAAAGCACCAAGTGACCGGTGAGAGCAGCCTTCACCGCAATTTCGGCCGTCTCGAAGTCCCGAATTTCGCCGACTAGAATGATGTTCGGGTCCTGCCGGAGGAAGGCTCTCAGGGCCGAAGCGAAATTCAGGCCGATCTGCTCCTTCATCTGGACCTGGTTGATGCCGGGCAGCTGGAACTCGACCGGGTCCTCGGCGGTCATGATGTTGGTGTCCGGCTGGTTCAGCCGAGCTACGGAGGAGTAGAGCGTGTTTGTCTTGCCTGAACCCGTCGGGCCGGTGACGAGCACCATGCCGTACGGTTTAAGAATCGCGCGCTCGAATTTCTTCAGAGACTCGGGCTCGAAGCCGAGTTTGGTCATGTCGAGACGCAGATTTTCCTTGTCGAGGAGCCGGAGAACGATCTTTTCTCCGAAGAGCGTCGGGACGGTAGAGACGCGGAAGTCGAGTTCCTTTTTCTTGCCGTCCTTCGCGTACTTGATCATGATGCGGCCGTCTTGCGGCAGCCGCTTTTCGCTGATGTCCAGCTTCGACATGATCTTGATGCGGCTGGTGATCGCATCTTTCAGCTTCAACGGCGGAGCCATTACGTTCTGCAAAATTCCGTCAATACGGAAGCGAACGCGAAACTCTTTTTCGTAAGGCTCGATGTGGATGTCGCTGGCTCCACGCTTCACCGAGTCGGTCAAGATCAGGTTGCAGAGCTTAATGATGGGCGCTTCTTCGGCAGCTTTTTCAAGCTGCTGAAGGTCCATCGTTTCGGATTCCTCGCCGCTCAGCTCGACGGAGTCTTCGGCGCCGGTGAGGTCTTTCATCACCTTGTCGAGTTCTTCGACGCTCTCCGCCTCACCATAAAACTTGTGAATTGCTTCGCCAATGGCCGTCTCGGATGCGACGACGGGCTCCACGTTGAAGCCGGTCATGAACTTGATATCGTCCATCGCGAAGACGTTCGTCGGATCGGTCATTGCGATGGTGAGCGTGGATCCAACACGCGAAAGAGGAACGACCTGATAGCGGACGGCGGTTTCCTGCGGTACCAGCTTGATTACAGCCGGATCGACCTCATAAAACTTGAGGTTGATGGAGGGCACGCCGTACTGGCGCGAGAGGACGGCGGTGATGTCGTCGTCGCTGACGATGCCGAGCTTCACCAGACAGGTGCCCAGGCGGCCGCCGGTCTTCTTTTGATAGTCAAGCGCCTGCTTCAGCTGATCGGCAGAGATCAGGCTGTCTTTGACCAGAATTTCGCCAAGTCGTGAAGACATGAGTATGGGTTAGCGGCCCCTGCCCCAGGCAGGTACTAGAACCGCTGCGGAAAAGCGTAGCATGCGCGGTGCGGTTGAAAGGGTGGGCGACAGGACAGTCGTGGTGAATCTGCTAACATCCGATAAGCTGCGATGAAAACTGGTCCCTCGGGCAGGCGAATTCTTGACCCTGTACGGACGTACAGGTGCCGCATTTTGTGTCACTTACGTTGATAGCGCGAGTGGTGATCTATACAGCGAGTTCAGACTGATAAATATCGAGTTGACCGAGGAGCCGTTGAAGTTGACCAGTTGACTCCAAAGAGTCCTTAATCTCGACCAGCACTCTGTCGTCAATTACGATGTCGCCTTTCACGCGTCCCGCCGCATATTGCTTAATCACGTTTGCGTGCGGCAGGTTCCTCTCTAAATGCCGATGCAGCGACACCTCGAAGTCTTTCTCGGTCTCGCATTTTCTGGGATGCCAGTCATCAACCAACTTCATGACCTCACGAGCCGAAACGGACATATCTTCACCTCTTGAGAGTTAGCGCGGGCGGTAGGGAGGCTGTCCGCTGAATTCAATACTATAGGTCTTTGGGAAGCATGAAGTGCCTCGACTAGACGAGCGTTTTCAAAAGATAACGGACTTCGGTTTGCACCGAAAAGCCACGGTTTCGCTTGCGGCACAGTCCCGCTTTTTCCGCCCCGAGAGAAAATCCCCGCCGTGGAATAATTGAAACGACTCATCGCCAAAATGACACACCCCCTCGAATGGTTCCTCTCAGGATTTGTGAGCGGCGGGTTCGCTCTGCGAATTGTTGACTATCTCATTGCGTGGATAAAGGAACGACGGGAACAACGCCGTGAGAAGCGTGAAGAACGGAGTGAGCAACGGGAGCAACGCAGCGAAGAAACGACGCACGAGAAGGACAAGCCACGTTTCAGGGTTGATGTATCGATAGTGAAAGGCACCCATACCAATGTACCGACCGCCCGTGTGAAAATATTGAGCCTTGGCAGCCTGCCTATCACAATCAATGACGGGGAGGTATTTATCGAGTCGAACCAGCGTCCAGAGCATGTACAGCCGCAGCAACTTAAGAAAAGTGAAATCACCGCGCTCGCTCCAATAGTATTCGATTTTTCTCTTCCAGAGAAATTGGTGAACCCGCAGGGCGTTGGGAAACCCGTCGTAAAGGTGGTATGTGATTTTTCTTACGGCAAAGATCGCAGCCGTTACCACGAAGAAAAAACCTATAATCATCAAACTCGCGTCTTCGAGTAATTGCATCTGCTTTTATCCCTTGGTTGTGTCAACGCCGCTCGATTCAGCGAGCACAGAGCCGCCAGTTTCGCCGTAGACGCCAGCGTCTCGAAACTTTTCCTCGATGCTCGGCTCGCCTTCGGGCGTAGACACAGGCTCGGGACGATGCACAAGTTTGCCACCCGCGGGTGAGAAATCGATTTCGGTTACAGGTTCGGCGGTCGGCTCGACTGGTTTGCCCTTTGACGAAACGTTTTTGCCCGCCTGAATCAACACGACAAGTTCTGGATTTTCGTTTGGCATTTCAATTCACCTGTTCTCCTGAAGGTGAGTCCGCATGCGGGGCACTGCCGTAGCCGTTAGCGTCAAGGTTTTTGCTCCAGCAAAATCCGTCAGGAGTTTGCCAAGAGACTGCGTACTCCAACGCCACCTGATATTTCGGTTTTGCCCATTTAGGCTCGGACTTCGTAGCCGCCGCATGAACTTCCGCCAGTGTTGCAATGCGACGCCCTACGGAACTGCGAACTCCACAGACGAAATCAACGGCTTCGTGTAGGGCTCGGTTTGAGTGTGCCTCGCGTTCTTCGGGAGCCGCAAACGGCGAAACCCCTGTGATTCTTTCTACTCGCTCGCAGAAAATCTCGTCAGGCGAATTTAGAATCCAATCCAAACCCGTACCAGTGCTGTTATCGTGCAGCCCTTCTGCCAGTTGACGACGGACTTCCGAAAGGCTTACGCCCGTCTGATTGACTTGCGGTCGTGAGTCGGTCGATTCAGGCGGAACGGATGAGTCCCAGCCTTTCATCTTGGCAAGCAGGGCGGCTGTTTTCTGTTGGGCAATCGTCAACTCGCCTGAAGCGATACTCTGCTCCAATGCCGCTATGAATTGTTCTTTCGTCTCGCAACCTGCGAATAGCGATTTCTTCTTGCGGCTCATTCCGATTTTCCTCGCTCAGTTAGATTTTCCATGTTGTCTCATCTCCCGTTCTAAAAGTGAATCGCCTTCTGCGACTTTGTGACAATCGCAGACACAGATGAAAACATCATCGTGCGTCGTAATCAGAACGCCCATGCAATGTCTGTGATTGCCCGCTTCGCACGCATCAAAAACGCACGTGATGGCTTCCCGACCTTCGCCCTCGAATTCGTAGTATTCCATCGCCATGACATCACCACTACAGTGCCCCCAATTCGCCGATTTCGAGTGCTGTGCCGCCGATTTCTTCCGCAGCACCTGCGGCTTCACCGACTTCGCTGGCATCGAGAATGTCGCTGGCATCGACGCTCACCCCGCCATCGTCGTACGGAAAATCTTTTGGGTCGGCTCCCGCAAGAATCGCCGCTGCGGCATCGCCCGAATAGGTGTACTCCGCAGTTCCGCCTTGACGCAGCGTAAACGTGCACACGATGCTGCCGCTAGGAAGCGGAGTGATTGAAAGATTGCCCCTCGACATTCTATTTCCTTCGGAACAGTTCAATCAGATTTTGATTAGCAGTCGCAGCGTCTCCTATTGCGGCACCCTTTTGACTTTCTTTCCAAATCTGCAACAGTTCCGCTGGTTCCATCGTCGCCGCAGTTTTCAAAATCTGTTCCTGAGTGGCAACGTCCTCGTTTGGGAACACCATACCCTGTGAACGCATGTACGCCCATCCCTTCCGCAAGGCATCGACCTTGTCTGCCGATTCAAGCAAATCCATCGCTGCCATTACGGTATGGAGAGTGTTTTTATTTTTCTCACCGCCGACCCAGTCGCTCGTTGCTAGGAATTGCTGCGTGGCATCAGCCCATGACTGCACAAGTGCGGCTGTGTTCCGTTTCTGTGATTCTTCCCGAAGTTCGTTGATGTCGATTCCCCGTTCAGCCAAATATTCATCGACCGCACCCGACTGTGCGATATATTCCGCAGCAGAAACCTCGCCCCGTTGGAACCGCAATTGAAGATTCGCCTGCTCGGCGGCACGTCGAACACGCTCGCTTTCGATTTCTTCAGCGGTCGGCTCGGTCGGTTCAGCCGTCTGTTGCACAGGATGTTGCCGAGCGTATAAGGCTTCAGCGGTCTGTTTTGCCGTGTTGATTTGAAATTCCAGTTCATCAGGAGTGTTTGCGACGAACTCCATCTGCACGCCCGCAATCTCGACAACACGAGAGTAGGTTTGCTCGCCTGAGTCCTGTCGAGTCTCTTGTTGCGGCTGGGTGCTGACGAACCTGCCCGACTCGTCTCGTCGAATAAGTCCCGACCTCTCGGCGGCTCTGTGAGCCAACTCACGAATATCGTCAAACGTCACAGCCTTGTTTACGTCCGCTTCAAAAGTCTTGTCGCCTTTTATCTGGTCGAAAGCGTTGGTGGTCATGTTGAATTCTCCTTTTACTCGATAGGCTCAAGAAAGCCATCGTTGTTCGCACGGTACGGAAATTTCTTCACAGAAGTTGCCTCCCGCTTTTGCATCGCTTGCATCGCCTGTTCTGCCATCTGCTCGTCGATGTTCGGCGGTCGCCAGTCGCCTTTGCAAATTTCAGCAATCTCCGCAGCACTAGAAGCCTTGGCGATTGCGAGCAACCGCTCAGGCGATATCTTTGCAAACTCGTTCGCCATGTTCTAACTCGCAAGAGCCTGTTGCTCTCGGGAGAGCAATTCCCGTACTCGGTGATACAACCTGTGCTCGGGATACAGAAAGTGCGTCACCAGCCCCGTGCCATGAACAGGCTTGCCGTCTTCGATTCGGCACGTTTTGGGGTCTTCGTACGGCGTGACGCCAAATATGCCTTCGCTTCGTTCGACGTGCTGAATATATTTCAACGCTTGCTCCATCGTCACAGGGGGCAGTGGGCAGCGATATTCTTTCGGCGTGATAGTCAGGTTGCATCGCATGCAAATTCCTCTCGCTTGCCTGTCGGGGAAGTTCCTAGAAAGGGCGATAGCTTCTTTGGAGTTTGCGTCCAAATGACTACAGTTCGCCTGCTTCGCCGCAAGATTCTTTCTGTTCTCCCCTTCTTGCTGCATCATGATTTTCTTCTCACGAGCAAACCTTTCCCGCTGCTTCGCAAGAGTCTCCATCTGCTCCGCTTCCAGTGGCGTCGGTGCGACCAAGCGTTCCAACACTGGGACGATGCTATTCATCGACGCTGACACCGCTTTCTCAACGATTAACGCAATCGTAGAGTCGGACACAGTTGCATCGGCTTTCTTCAACTCCGCATGTGTGTGCTCGGTGACTGAGTGCTCCAGAATTTCCTTGGCTTGAGACACAGCGGCGGCAACTGACTTCGGTGCCGCAGCCGTCTCGACAGCGGCAGGTGTCTCGACAGTAGCAACGGCTTTCGACCCCGCCTTGTTCAAGTCTTGTTCGGTTGTCATAAAAACTCTCCTGTCCCTGATTGGGATGAAAAAACTGTTAGATTGCTTCTTCGTTCTGGGCGGTCATAGCCGCCAAACTTTCCTCATCGCCTTCATAACTCCACGGCGGTCGAACTTTCTGCAAGGCATCAAGTCCCGCAAGCATTCTTCGTCGCTCTGCCGACTTTGCGTTCTTCAACATCAGGTACAGCGAATCCTGTTTCAAGGCGGCTAGGTGAAATTCGCATCTCCCTAGCCACTTCTGCGGACAGTGACAAAAATCGTTCCGTGCTGCGATGAATACGCCACACTCCCGCTTCTTGGCTGGCGTGCCATCTCGATGAGGTCGTGGCATATAGATTCATCCTTGTGCTTCCCATGCGAAACGTTCGGAATGCCAGCGGCGAACCTGTTCCAAAATTTCAGGATGCTCACTCCACGAATTGTCACGGGCGAGCAATTCCTCGAATGTCACATCGGGTCGGTGAAGTTCCGACTGGACTCGTGCGACGAGTGAGACTGCCTTCGCTCGGAGAACATCGTCTTGTGTGTAAACCCACTTTGAATCATTCATTGCGATTTATCCTTCTCGTCGTCAACGAAGCCGAGCACTTTCGCTTGCAGTTTGAGAGACTCAACCTGATTGCGTGTCGTCTTGCGGCTACGTACCGCCCTCGCAAGACTGGTAAGAAATCTGTCCCGCTCCGACTTTCCCATCGCTTCGTCCAAGGCAACAGCCAAGTTGCCACGGTCGAACTGATAACTCGCAATCCGTGCCGCTTCGCCTGTCACATCCCAGACGGATTCCACGGCTTTCAATCGACTGCCCGTTCTCCAAAATTCGAGAAGCAGCATCTTGCCGTCGTTCGACAGTTTCTGAAACGATTCGAGTTTGTGAATCTCGCTGAGACTCATCCAGCCATCGACTGCAGGTTCGTTCACAGGTTCAGGAATTTGCGTAACTGAATCGCCCTGCGAAGACACCCCTGTTTCGTTCACAGGACTGACTGCGATTGCATCACTCATTGATAGTTCCTCCGTGCAGCAGACCCCTACATATACAGGACAAAAAATTCAGAAAACTTCGATTCGTCCCGTCAAAACTTGTTACAACCCCTCCCGCTTATAGCAGGGGAATCCTTAAAGTTGGTTTTCGAGAGACGCTTTCACAGGTTGACGTTCTACCCAAGCCGATTTATGGGATACCCGCAGGAGGTGTCAGAATAAGCATGCTTTTTTTCTTCGAGGGTCGGCTTATATGGGGAATCCCAAGGTACCCCTTCGCTCATTGAACCATTTCAAAAATTTGACCCCGTAGTCAGGCTGCACAGCGACGTGCTGGGGTTGAACCTTCCGCCATATAGGTACTACCAAAAAGGGTCTCATATTTGCGAATTCGCTGCAGCGAAATAAAAGCGAATACGCAACGACCGCTTGTGCGGAGCGGTTGGTATCTCCGCTGCCGTGTTTGTGCGTGATGGGGCGGGCGAATGATGCACGACGCATGGCGAATTCGGTACCGACGTACTATTGCAAAACGCATCTTTTGAAAGTAAGGTTGCGAGTAGAGGAGAACACACGATGCAATCACTCACCCCGAGCGAACTCTTGAAAGTCCTGAAGGTTGCCAGCGAATCCAAGCGGAATCACTGCATGATTCTTTTCGCCTTCCGCTTCGGCATGCGTGCCAGCGAAGTATGCGACCTGCGGCTATCCGATATCGACCGCAAGAACGGCACCATCACGGTTCGGCGGCTGAAGGGCAGCAAGACATCCGTCGGACATCTGACAAACGTGCAAGGTCAGCCGCTGCTCTCGGCAACCCGTGTGCTCAATGCATGGCTTGACGAACGACAGGACGAATCCGATTACGTGTTCACGAGTCAGAAAGGCGGCTCGCTCGACCGCTCGGCATTCTTTCGGGTGTTTCAGACAGTCGCCACAGAGGCGGGATTGCCGCCAGAGAAACGGCACCCGCATTGCCTGAAGCACAGTCTCGGTTTCGCTATGGTTGAAGCCAACCGCTCGTTGACCACGATTCAGAACGCCCTAGGACACCGCTCCGTGGCGTCCACGGGTATTTACGCCCAGCCGTCCCGAGAGCAAGTTGACCACGCCATTCAAGCGACCTTGCTCGAACT
>Ga0335075_10008311_pt1 | contig 15926 bp, 12 predicted proteins | sample Lox_Sample_24_FD_206723 | JGI IMG/M metagenome (GOLD analysis project Ga0335075, IMG submission 206723) | Soil microbial communities from Loxahatchee National Wildlife Refuge, Florida, United States - Lox_Sample_2.4 | ecosystem: Environmental > Terrestrial > Soil > Wetlands | place: USA... | reverse complement strand
GGCCCCACTTTCCCTCAACAATAGCGAGGAAGCACTGAAAACAGCGGTGACGACCGTCACAGATATTATATCAACTCTAGGATTTGACGGCCTAAACGAGCAGCTCGAGTGCAGACTTGCGCAAGATGGTCAGCGACGTCCCTTTGATGGAAATAATCTCTTTGCGCTTGAGCTCACTCAGCACGCGTGTGATGGATTCGCGCGTCGTGCCCAGCATGGTGGCAAGTTCTTCGTGGGTCAGGGACATGGTGAAGCGCGGTTTGGCATCTCGCGCGCCCGAGGTCATTTCCAGCAGCAGCCGGGCGACGCGGCCGGCGATCGACATGGAAAGCGCGAGACGGGTGGCATCGCCAAGGGCATCGCGATATTCCTTATTGATCATCTTGGTCGCATGCATGCTGCCTTCCAAATGATGTTCGATGAAATGCAGAAAATCCTGCCGCTGAAATGATTTCACCTGAACCGGCTCGATCGCTTGCGCCGTGATTTCGTACGCAGTGCCTGAGATGGCGGCGCTCAAGCCCAGCACATCTCCCGGCTTGGCAATGCGCACCAGCAGCGTCTTGCCGTCTTTTGAGGAGGTGGTCAGCTTCACATGGCCGCCGCACAAGATGTACACGCTGCGCGCAGTTTGCGACTCAAAGAAGAGCGTACTGCCTGCAGGAACTGTCATCTGCATACCAAGCGTTTCGAACTCCACCAGCGCTTGCGGAGACAGATTGCAAAACCAGTCGGCATGCCTTTCCTTGCACATGAAGCAGCCTTCGTTTTCCATCCTGTTGGCACAGTTGTCAGTCATGGTTGCACCCTGATAATTCAGCACACTCTAGTATTGTTTTCCGGGCGTCAATCGTTTGTGACGTGCATCACAGCTGTCACTTTCCGCTTCCACTAGAGTCGACCTTTGAGGGTGCGAATGTCGCAACAATCTGAGGCCGAGTTGCAGCAGCCCGTGGGAGAAAGCGGCATGCCCAATGGAGTCTTCATAGGATCCGCTCCGTCGATTGCGAAATCTCGCAAGAAACTGATTCGACGTACGTTAAAGGACCGTTCGCAGGGGTTTCGTCATAGCGTTCAGGTTGTCTTTGTGATGTTGAACATAGGGCTGGGATTTCAATTCTGCGTGTGGACGCGTTACTACGAAACTGCCGGAAAAACGCTGTATATGAACCGGCCCGCGGGAGTGGAAGGATGGCTGCCCATCGCGGGAATGATGAACACGAAATACCTGCTGGAAACCCACAGCATTCCCCAGATTCATCCGGCCGCGATGTTTCTGTTCCTCGCATTTCTCGCTTCCAGCTTGCTGCTGAAAAAGGCTTTCTGCTCCTGGCTTTGCCCGATCGGCACACTCTCAGAACTTCTATGGAAGACGGGCGAGAAGTTTTTGGATTTGTGGGCTTCGCCGAAGCAACTGACCACTGGAATACAAATCTGCCGCGCTCGCTCTACATGGAACTGGTGCCCAATGCGAACCACCTTTCACATCCAGGAATGTGACCTGGGCGCGCCGCGCGCAGACGAGCACTCTCAGATTCCTTCGCCCATGCTCACATAATCTGACCGCGGATATTGCTGGCTGCGATAACGAGCGCGTTCTTCTTCTTCCACTGCGAGCGCGCTTTCCGGATCTGTCAGCAGCGATTGCTGCAGCTGGCCGTCCAGTCGTTCAACGCGCGACTTTAGACGCTTCACCTCGTCACATAGCGCAACGATCACATCCGATAAAGGATCGTTGATTTCGCGAGGATCGGTGATCAGCACGCGTTTGCCTGCCTGGTAGACGATGTGCGCTGGAACACCCACGACGGTCGAGTCGGGAGGCACATCACGCAGCACCACGGAGCCGGCACCGACGCGGGAATGCTCACCAATGGTGATATCGCCGAGGATGTTGGCATTGTTGCCGACAAACACTCCATCGCGCAGCGTAGGATGGCGTTTTCCGGTACCCTTTCCGGTACCGCCGAGCGTCACACCCTGGTAGAGCGTCACGTCATCACCAATGATTGTGGTCTGGCCAATGACGACGCCGATGCCGTGATCGATAAACAATCGTCGACCGATCTGCGCCTCTGGATGGATTTCAATTCCCGTCCAGAAGCGCGTGGTTTGCGACATCAGACGAGGGAGCAGCCGCCAGCCGCGCGACCACAGCCAGTGATGGATGCGATGGGCCCACACAGCGTGCAGGCCGGGATAGCACAGCAGCACCATCGCTTTCGAGGTGGCGGCTGGATCGCGTTCGAATACGCACCGGACGTCTTCGCGAATCAATCGAATCAGATTCATAGAAGCGGTCTCACCTGGACTCGCCGCGGCGAGCCACTTCGGATCGTCTCATAGCGAATACGTCAACCGTATCGGGCCGCGTCATACCGTGACGGGGGACGTTTTTGTCTCCATCGCCTCTTTGCGGAACTCATCGAACAGCACCGTCGATAGGTACCGCTCGCCGCCGCTGGGAATGATGACAACGATCAACTTTCCCGCGTTCTTTGGGTTCTTTGCCACCTGCAGTGCTGCATGTACCGCCGCTCCGGAGGAGATGCCAACCAACAGGCCTTCTTCCTTCGGCAACCGCCGCGCCATGGCAATGGCTTCGTCGTTGGTCACCTGCACAATCTCGTCAATCAGGTCGGTCTTCAGTACCTTTGGTACAAATCCGGCGCCAATTCCCTGGATTTTGTGCGGCCCTGGCTTGCCGCCGGAAAGCACCGGGCTGTCGGCAGGCTCGACCGCGACCGTCCAGAAGCCAGGCTTTTTCGCTTTGATGTATTCGCTGACCCCGGTGAGGGTTCCGCCGGTGCCGACGCCGGAAATGAGGATGTCGGCTTTCCCGTCGGTGTCGTTCCATATCTCCGGCCCCGTGGTATCGAAGTGAATCTTTGGATTCGCGGGATTGTTAAATTGTTGCAGTATATAGCCATTCGGAGTCTCTTTCAAAATCTCTTCTGCCTTGGCGACGGCGCCCTTCACGCCGTTCGGGCCGGGGGTCAGAACAATTTTGGCTCCGAAGGCTAGCAATAGAATCCTGCGTTCCAGGCTCATCGTATCCGGCATCGTCAGGATGATGTCGTAACCCTTGACAGCAGCCACAAACGCGAGCGCAATGCCGGTATTGCCGCTCGTGGGCTCAATCAACACGGTTTTTCCGGGAGCGATTTTTCCTTCCCGCTCGGCCGCCTCAATCATGGCCAGGCCAATGCGGTCTTTCACGCTGCTCAGCGGATTCTGGCTCTCCAGCTTCACCACCACTCTCGCCTTGCAACCTTCGGTCACATGATGCAACTCCACCAGTGGAGTACGTCCAATCAGATCCGTTACGTTTGCGGCAATATTCATGGTCGGTCCTTTCTACAGTCTTAGATACCAAAAGCATACCGTTTTTTGTGTTGGGCCGTGATGCACGTCACGGAGGAATGTGCGCTGGAGTGAGACCTTATTCCTAAGTGCCTGCTTTCGGAGGTTGGGTATGACCTATCTCGACTCGGGACATATCGAGTCCCTTTCCCCGGAAAAGTTCCGTGCGCGGAAGCCCTATCCCTGGATCAGTATTCCGGCTGCGTTGACGGCAGAGGGCTTTGAGCGGTTGCGCAACGCCATGCCTGATGTAGAGAAGTTCGATCGCAAGGTCGGGATCAAACGCGGGTACGGACAAGCTCCACACGATCGCTACATTCTGCATTACGGGCCGCGCATCGAATTGTCGGAACCGTGGAAAGAATTTGTCGCCGAATTGCAGGGAGACGTTTACCAATCCTGGCTGCAAAGGATGCTGGGGCCGCAGCAGTTCATTTTAACGATGGAGTGGTATTACGCGTGGCAGGGATGTTCCGTCTCCCCGCATTGCGATGCGCGGCGCAAGCTGGCTACGCACATTTTCTACTTCAATACCGAAGAAAATTGGGAAGAAAACTGGGGCGGCCAGATCTTGATGATGGATGACGAAGGCCGCTACAAGCCGCATTCCGCCCCTGCATTTGACGATCTGAAAGTGGCCGCGTCGGTGGTGCCGCGCGGAAATGAGAGCCTGTTTTTTCAACGGACTGAACATTCCTGGCACGGCGTGCGGCCCTTGGAATGCCCATCCAATAGCCTGCGAAAGCTCTTTATTGTGACCGTGAACGTGCCTACATTTCAGGTGTGGTGGCGGCGCGTTCGCGGTAAAGATCCCGACGGGTACCGGATGGGGGCAGCGTAACGGTTGCGTGACGGGCAGCTGTCCTTATGCAGGAACTAAACGTACTTCCACCGCTGGAGTTAAAGCCGGCGGTGAATCATAGAATCCGAAGCAAAGAAAGCGATCCTTCCTATGTCACCGACAGACACGATCCTGGTCCAATCAGAAACTCACACCCCAGTTAGCAAGCAGGCGATCACAGAGCCGCGCGTGCTGAATGAAGCTTACGAATACGCCAAGCCGTCGTCGTTCTCCCGCGGGCTGCGCCTGGACATTAAAGGTGTCACCATCCTGCTGATTTCAGGTACGGCGAGCATCGATGAGTTTGGAAAAACTGTGCACGTCGGGGATTTTGGCGCACAAATGGCCCGTACCCTGCACAACATCACCGGCCTGCTGGCTGCCGAAGGCGCGACCTGGAAGGATGTCGTGCGGACGAGCTGTTATCTGCGCGATATTGAGCGCGACTACGACGAGTTCAACCAGATACGGACACAGTTCTTTCGCGAACAAGGGCTGAACCCTTTGCCGGCCTCGACGGGGATTCAGGCAATTCTCTGCCGTCCCGATCTATTGATTGAGATTGAGGCGATGGCCATGTTCGAGAGCGATCGCGGGATCAAATAACTTTTTGGCGCTGTCGATAGTGTTTTATTACAGGGCCCGACTTCAGTCGGGCCGTAGACGCCCAAAAATACATCTGGGCTGCCAGCACCGACGGTTTTTGAACCAGCTGTCCAGTAAACTTCACCGATAGGATTGGATGGCACGATCCAGATCGGCGAGCAAGTCTTCCTCGTCCTCAATCCCAACGGAAATGCGTACCAGGTCTTTCGGCAGGTCACGTTGCGACATCAGCTCCACCGGAACGCTGGCGTGCGACATGTTTCCCGGCACGCTGATGGAAGAGTTGACGCTGCCGAAGCTGACGGTGATGCGGAACAGCTTGGCATTTTCCGCAATGGCTTTCGAGAGCGCAACGGAACCTGTAGTGAAGCTCAGGACAGCGCCCGCGCCACGCGCCTGAGAATGCTGCAGTTCATACCCGGCATCGCTTTTCAGCCCTGGGTAGCAGACCCGCTGGATTGCTTTATGTTGACTGAGAAATTCCGCAATGGCTTGCGCATTTTTTTGCTGGCAGTCGAGCCGCAGCTTCAACGTCTTCATGCCGCGCAGCAAAAGATAACAATCAAATGGCGCCAGCGCATTGCCTTCCGCGTTCTGCACAAAATAAATTTGCTCGGCCAGCACCTTGTCTTTCACGACGATAGATCCGGCGGTGACGTCGTGATGACCACCGAGAAACTTTGTTCCCGAATGCAGAACCACATCCGCTCCCAGGTCAAGCGGGTTCTGCAGGTAGGGCGACATGCTGCTGTTGTCCACGCAGAACAGCGCACCGTGAGCATGCGCCGTGGCACCCAGCTTGCGCAGATCGACCACACGAAGCAAAGGATTGGTGGGCGACTCAACGTAGATCATTTTTGTTTTCGGAGTGATCTGTCGCTCGAAATTTTCAAGATCGCACGCGTCCGCGTATTTCGCGGAGATGCCAGTGCGCTTCAGCACCTTGGTAAACAGACGGCAGGTACCGCCATACAAATCGTTGTCGGCAAGAATCTCATCACCGTTCTGCAACAATTTCGTCGCGGTGGTGATCGCGGCCATACCGCTGGAGAAACAATATCCGTGAGTTCCGTTTTCCAGCGACGCAATTTGCTTTTCGACTACCGCACGAGTGGGATTACCGCTTCGCGAATAATCGTACTCGCCGAACTGATCGGAATATTCCTGCTCGAAAGTGGCCGTCTGATAGATCGGCGTGGAAATGGGGCGAAACCGATCTCCCGGCGCGGGATCAAAACTTACCAGGCGGCTAGCGATTTTCATGGCCAACCTCTTTTTCCTGCACGCTACATCCAGCAGCTACCATCGCCTGCTCCAGATCGCGGATGATATCTTGTGGAGCTTCCAGTCCGACGGAGAGTCGAACCAAACCATCGGTGATGCCAAGATTACGGCGCAATTCCGGATCCAGGTCGGCATGGGTTGTTGAAGACGGATGCGTGATCAGGGTTTCCAATCCTCCCAAACTTTCGGCGCGCGAACAAAGCTGCACTTGATTCAGCATGCGAATTGTGGCGTCGTATCCGGCTTTCAACTCGAAAGAGATCATGCCGCCGGCCGCGCCCTGCTGCTTTTCTGCCAAGGATTTTTGCGGACATGATTTCAGTCCGGGGTAATACACTCGGGATACTGCGGGGTTGCTCTCCAGCCATTCAGCGATCGTCTGGGCGTTTTCGCAATGGAGTTTCAACCGCGCAGGCAACGTCTTCATTCCCTGCAACGCCAACCATGCTTCGAATGGGGCTTGCGTAGTGCCGATCGTCTTGCGAATCAAACGAAATCGCTCCAGCAGCTTCTCATCCTGGGTGGCCAGTGAGCCACCGACGGTTGCGTTATGGCCATCGATATATTTCGTGGTCGATAACAGAGAAATATCTGCACCTAGTTGCAGGACGTTTTGCAAGATCGGCGTCAGGAATGTGTTGTCGACTGCCAGCAAAATCGAATGCCGCTTGGTAATCTCGGCAACCGCCGCAATGTCACTTAGCTTCAGCGTAGGATTGCCTGGCGTCTCCAGGAAAACGATGCGAGTCGCGGGCGTGATCGCCGCTTCAACATTGCCTGGATCGGATGTATCCACGAACGACGCGGTGATACCGAGATGATCCAGCACCTCGCGAAACAAGCGCATGGTGCCGCCGTACACAACATCGGTCAACACGACGTGATCGCCGGACTTCAGAACCGAAAGAAACAGCGTGGTGACTGCGGCCATGCCGGTCCGAAAGCAAACTACCGGCGGCGTTCCTTCCAGCGCACCAAGTGCTTTTTCAAGCGCGTCTACGGTTGGGTTCGACACTCGCGAGTAACTAAATCCTTTGTCGACTCCGACCGCATCATGCACAAACGTACTGGTTTGATACAGAGGAAACAAGATCGAGCTGGCGTGGGAATCCAGCGATCGTCCGCCATGAATCGCGACAGTAGAAATGTCCAAATCTGGTGAGCTCAAAATGCAATCTCCATTCGGGCTATGCAATGGTTCCTGGGAAAAACGTGCCGTGGCGGGAACTCCCCAGGCGGCTGCCAGAATGAAGATTGAGCGGGATAACTCAGACTTCTGAAGCTGGCTTGCGACCGCCTGGGGCAGGCATGGCCATATACATTCGAGAAGGTTGAATCATCATCACTCGGCAGAACTCCAGCACCAAAGAAGTTGCTAAATTGTAGCATAGGAAGAGCGCGATTCAGGCTGCTGCGCTGGGCTGGAGATCGCAAGAATTGCGGGGAAAATGCTGCTGAAGATTGTTGCTGTTGGACATCCTGTATTGCGGCAAACGGCGCGTGTACTTACGCCCAAAGAGATTCGCGGTCCGGAGATCAAAAGCCTGATTGAACATATGCGAGAAACCCTGCGCGATGCGCCGGGAGTTGGGTTGGCAGCGCCGCAGATTGGTCAGTCCCTAAACTTGGCGGTGATTGAGGATCGGGCGGAATATCACAAGGCGACGACGGAAGCAGAATTGAAGGAGAGAGAACGTGTGCCCGTCGACTTCCACGTGTTGATCAATCCGCAGATTGAGTTGCTCTCCGACTCGCAGGTTTCTTTCTTTGAGGGCTGCCTGAGTCTTCCTGGATTTATGGCGGAGGTTCCACGGTCACACGCGGTTCGCGTCACCTGTCTCGATCACCATGGCAAGCCTCGGGTGATCGAAGCGAAGGGGTGGTATGCACGCATTCTGCAGCATGAGATCGACCATTTGCAGGGGAAAATCTATATCGATCGAATGCAGAGCCAGACCTTTTCCACGCTGGACAACTACCAGCGTCACTGGAAAAATCGCGCGGCCGATCGCTGACATATCCCGTGCGTCGCGACGTAGAATTGCTTGTGAAGAATTTTCGTGCCGCTTAAAACCGTGTCCTGGTCATTTGACAGCCATTTGTTGCAGGCTCTATGCTCGTCCTCAAGAGGCAGCTTCACTGCTTTTAAAAATTTAACAATGATGCAAATCGCTCCAACCCGCCGCTGTCTGTGCTGTTGCTGCAACTGTATGCGGGCGTGTCCATGAGCGAATCGAACTAAGACAATTTCGCAGAATCATGGGAACCCACCCGCCGCCGAGGCTGGTGGGTTTCTGCTTTTTGGCGTCATCTGAATGACAACGCATCGAGAATTCGTCTTCGAAGGAGATTGAACATGTCACTCCGCATCAACGATATCGCGCCTGATTTTACCGCTGAAACGACCCAGGGACCGATCCACTTTCACGAATGGATCGGCGACAATTGGGCCGTTCTTTTCTCCCACCCGAAAGATTTCACGCCCGTCTGCACTACGGAGCTGGCGACGGTCGCAGCTCTCGAAGGCCAGTTCGCCCGTCGCGATGTTAAAGTCATCGGTCTGAGCGTGGATCCTGTCAGCAGCCACGGCAAATGGGCCGCTGACATCCAGGAGGTAGGCGGCTACGCGGTGAACTATCCCATTATTGGAGATACCGATCTAAAGGTGTCCAAGCTCTACGACATGCTTCCCGCCGATGCAGGCGAAACCTCAGAAGGTCGCACACCAGCCAATAATGCACCCGTCCGCACGGTCTTTGTCATCGGTCCAGACAAACGTATCAAGCTAACGTTGGCCTATCCAATGTCGACCGGACGCAATTTCGACGAAATTCTGCGCGTTCTCGACTCCATCCAGCTTACAAGCAGACAAAGGGTCTCCACGCCTGCCAATTGGAAACAGGGTGATGACATTATCCTGAGCGGCGCTGTTTCCAACGAAGAAGCGGATAAACTGTTTCCTGGCTACAAAACGATCAAGCCGTATTTGCGTACCGCACCTCAGCCGAACTAGAAGCAAGTCTGCCGGACTTCCGTCATGCCGATGTGTGGCGGAATCCGGGGGATCAACCAAGAGCACCGGTGGTGAAGTGGCTAACGCGCTGGTCTGCAAAACCAGTATTCGCGGGTTCGATTCCCGCCCGGTGCTCCATACATTTCATACCCCCAAACTCCGAATAGCCATTGCCTTGGGGCAGGTTTCAACGGTAGCCTGAGTCGGAGGGGCCAACGAATGCGCTTTCATCTCCGCAGTTTTCTCTTTCCAGTTGTGCTCAGTTTCATTCTCGTCGTCGCCAACTCATCAATGGCTAATGCACAATCGCAGTCGACGCCTCCAGATTTGCACGGAGCCTATCGCTTTGAGCGGGCCAATTGGGTCTATGTCCATCTGCAGGGCACACCGCACCAGATTGGTTTTGAAAATGGATATTTGCTGGCCCCTGAGATCGAGGATGGCTTTCATGCCATTCAACTGGAAGACACGCACAACACACATCGCAACTGGGAGTTTTATCGGACGACCGCGAAGGATGTCTACTGGCCGCATATTGAAGCCGAGTATCGCGAAGAATTACAGGGAATCGCGGATGGCCTGAAGGCCCACGGCATCACCGACATGGACATCTGGGACGTCGTCGCGGTGAACGGCTTTAATGAGACCGACGAATATTACATCCCCTATCTTGAAAGCAAAGAACATCCTACCGCCCTCGCAAGTCTGAGCCCCCGCGGCCGCTGCAGCGCCTTTGTCGCCACCGGCGATTGGACACGCGACCACAAACCGGTCATCGCACACAGCCTATGGAGCCCTTTTCTTGAAGGCGAGCGCTGGCGCATCATGTATGACATTGTTCCGCAACATGGCTATCGCATTTTGATGGATGGCTGGCCAGGCAAGATCGACAGCGGCGATGATTTCGGAATCAACTCCGCAGGAATCGCGATTACAGAAACAACAATCAGCGGATTCCATGGGTTCGATCCCAATGGCATTCCTGAATTTGTTCGCGCGCGCAAGGCCATGCAGTACTCGGCGAATATCGACGACTTTGAACGCCTGATGGTGACGGGAAATAACGGCGGTTACGCCAATGATTGGCTCGTCGCGGATAACCATACGGGAGAAATCGCTCGTCTGGAACTGGGGCTTAAAATTCATCGCCTATGGCGCACCAAGAACGGCTACTTTGTGGGTTCCAATTTTCCCAGCGATCCCACGCTCACCCGGGAAGAGACCACGTTTGATCCCAACGATGCGAGCAACACGGCCAACGCGCGGCACAAGCGTTGGGACGAATTGATGGCGCAATACAAGGGCCAGATTGACGTTCCACTGGCGCAAAAGTTTTTAGCCGATCACCTTGACGCCTATACTGGGAAATGGGGACCGGATGAACGTACATTGTGCGGACATGAAGACGTCTCCCCGCGCGGCGTTGCAATCTGGGGCGACCCGCCGTTTGAACCGGGTGGCGCGTCCAACGCCAAAGCGGCCGACAGTTCGATGATCAGCAAAATGTCGTTTATGGCGCGAACCAATCGACCTTGCGGTGAGCCATTTCTGGTCAAACCGTTTCTGGCGAAGCATCCTGAATTCGCATGGGAGAAGCCCGTACTGCGGGATATGCAGGGCACTCCGTGGGCCATGTTTCGGGCCAACGATCATGCTTCTTCCTCTGCGGCGAAAACAGGCAAGGTCGGCGCGAACGTCGGCGCAAATTGAACCTGGTGCCTCGGAATAGAATCTGCAATCGTTGTCGGTGCGACCTACACCGACCACTGGCGCGTCCATCCGAATAGCCGCCATAGTAAAGCTCTCCCAACCCTGCGGCCAGCACGACTTGACTGCATGTTACAGCCATAGAAAGTTGCGGAGCGCAAACATGCCCACACGGGCGACCGCGCCTCATCTGCTGGAGCTACACTGAAGCAACCTGCTAACCTCGCCCTCACTCCTATGACTGTGTCTTTGCGTGCAATCAAACTCCTAAGTCTGCTGGCTATAGGTGCAGCGTGGAGTTTGCTGGCTCAGGTGAACACAGGCGAACTTCGCGTCGTCGTCACCGATCCCGCGGGGCCAGCCGCACATTTGGCTGTCACGGTGAGCAGTGAGGGAACACATTATCACAACACTCTCACCACAAATGCTTCCGGCGTTATCGACTTCAAAGAACTTCCCTTCGGCATTTATTTGGTCCAGGTAGATCGACCGGACTTTGCGCCAGCATCCATCAGTGCAGACATACACTCCGCAATCCCTGTGAAACGCAGCCTGCATCTCGATCTCACCCCCATTACGACCGTGGTCAAAGTGAGTACACCGAACACTCTCATCGATCCCTACATGCCGTCCTCTGTGATGGAGATCGGTTCGCAGCAGATCCAGGATCGCGTGGCATCGCTGCCCGGTCGATCAGTGCAGGATTTAGTAAACTCGCAGCCGGGATGGCTGTATGAGGGAAATGCTGTCCTGCATCCGCGCGGATCTGAATATCAAACTCAATTCGTGATCAATGGCATTCCGCTCACGGATAATCGTTCTCCCAGTTTCGGTCCGGAAATCGAAGCGAATGATCTCTCGTCCATCAGCATCTACACCGCCGGGTTTCCTGCAGAATTCGGTCGCAAGATGGGCGGCGTCGTGGAGTTGAACACGATTCGCGACACCAATCCAGGACTGCACGGCCAGGTAGTGCTATCGGGCGGCAGTTACGACACGGGCTCAGCCTTCACGCAGCTGCAGTACCTTCGCGGCAAGAATACGTTTGGCGCCACAGGCGCGGGCAGTATGACCAATCACTATCTGAACCCGGTGGTCCCGGAAAACTACACCAATACCGGCACGACCGGCGACTTCTCCGGCCGCTACGAGCGTGATTTTTCCGCCGCAGATCGACTGAGTCTCGGCCTTCGGCATGAGCTTTCGCGTTTTCAAATTCCAAATGAACTGTTGCAGCAACAGGCGGGTCAACGCCAGTACGGCGACAACTTTGAAACCATGGGCACAGTTCACGACCAACACACCTTCTCTGCCAACAGCATTGCCACGCTGGCTGGAATGGTGCGCGACAACTCCAACGACCTCACATCCAATGCAGCCTCCACGCCGATCATTGTGTTTCAGCATAACCATTTCCGTGAGGGCTACTTTAAGGGAACGTATTCTCTGCACCACCGCAATCAGGAGATCAAAGCGGGCGTTGAGTCCGATAACATTTTCCTCAACGAGAATTTTCACGACATCATCACGGATCCATCGCAATTTGATCCGGACACGCCACCAACCTTCAGCTTTATCGAGAGCCGTCCTGATCTGGAGCAGGCCGCCTTCGTTGAGGATCTGGTGCGCCTCGGCAAGTGGACGGTCAGCGCTGGTCTTCGCTACGACCACTATCAACTCCTTCTAAACGAGTTTGCGTTCAGTCCACGGCTTTCCGTCGGACGCTATTTTCCCTCGGCCAACCTGATGCTGCACGCATCCTACGATCGCATCTTTCAGACGCCATCGTTTGAGAATATTCTGCTTTCCAGTTCGCCCGAGGTGGATGCCCTCAGCGAACAATTCCTGCGGCTTCCGGTGCAACCCTCTCGCGGAAATTATTACGAGATCGGCGTGTCGAAGGCGTTCCTCGCGTGCATGCGGGTCGATGCGAATATGTATCGCCGGGATACGAGTAATTATGCAGACGACGATCAATTGCTGAATACTGGTATCAGTTATCCCATTGCGTTCAACCACGCGATCATTTACGGCGCAGAAGGCAAATTTGAACTGATTCGTCTCGGCAGCTTCAGCGGATTCGTCAGCTACTCCTATATGGTCGGGAATGTTTGGCTACCCGTCACCGGAGGTCTTTTTCTTGGCCCCGACGCGAGCAGCGCAGCCAGCCAGCTTTCAGGACACTTTCCCGATTCGCAGGATCAGCGCAACACGGTGAGAACTCGTTTTCGCGATCAGATTACACCGCGCTTTTGGCTGGCAGCTGGAGCAGACTACAACTCCGGTTTGCCTTTCGACTACACCGGTACGGAAGCGGATGCGATTGCACAATACGGTGCGGCGGTAGTGGGGCGGCTGAATTTTCCGCGTGGGCGTGTAGAACCGGCGCTGCTGTTCGATGCGACCGCCGCGGCTGAACTCTACCGAAACAAGCACGTCACGATGAATCTGCAAGCCGACGGGACTAACCTGAGCAACCAGCTCGATGTGATCGACTTTGGCGGATTGTTTTCCGGCAATGCCATTGGCCCCGGCCGCAGCTTCAATCTTCGACTGAATGCCTCGTTTTGATTCGAACGAAGGATCAACCTTCCCCGCGGATTGGCTAATCTGGGCTGCCCATTGATTCAGCGAGGTCTACGAACTGGTCCATCCGGACCGACGCAATGTTCGTCGCTAGCCGGGAAACAGCCGCTCCTGGCGCGAACGATCTGAATGCGAGTCGATTCCATGATTGCTGCTTTCGCCGGACGGAATTAATTTCTTTCGCGCGGGCACATCACGGAGCGGCCGATTCCGAGTTCGCGAATGTTTCGCGTGCGACTGCGTTTCGGGTGCGGTTGTCAGCGATTCCGACTCTGATCTTCCGTCGCGATACGTAACCACGCCCCCGGAAACCGCGGGTGGCCGCTTCCCGGGAACAATGATATCGACAAGGTTCATCGGGTCAGCGGCTGCCACTGCGACGGTTGTCGCGTTGGTCGCATCAGCGTTGCGCGTGCGAGCCAGGCGCAGCGATTCAACTGCTTCCGGCAGCGCATATTGTTCCCCGCTGAAGCCACTGACGAATCGTCCACCGCGCACTTCTCCGCGTGCTTCCAATCGTCGCAACACCCCTAGTAGTTTCCGCCACTTCGGCATGGTCGTTTCGCGTTTCAGCAGGTCACGAAACAGGACTCCATAGCGCCGCAGCAAGACCCAGGCTGCCGACTCCATCGCCTGGTCATCGATTCTGGCTTGTTGCGAAGCGGCGGCATTCAAGACATCAGAGTTGCGTAACAGATACCACCGTCCCGCCGCGCTGCGCAACCGCTTGCCAGGATTTTTCATTCGCTGAACATACGCTGCGGACTTGCGCTTGGAATCCATAATGGCGCGCAGCTGGTCGAATCCATCCGCGGCAGCTAAACCGGCCGCAGTCAATTCCCACAGCGCGTGTTCGACTTGCTCTGTAGTCAGATCAGTGGTTCGCTGCAGTTCTTCCACAAAGCAGGCGCCGCGATCTTCCAAGCGCGTTCGAATTTGTTGCGCTTCCTGACTCAGCGACTGACGCAGTTTCGCTTCATCGACTGCCTGGCTTTCCAGTGCCGCGTCCAGCCAGAGTGCGGTCTCGCGAATATAAAACGTAATCGGAGAGCTGCCCGTGGGAACCACTCTGCGCGGCGCACCAGCATCGGCCGTGGACCAGGCTGGATGCGGCGAAACCCGGCCCCAGCCGACGGCTCCAGATAGGCACAACTGATCGAGACAACGAGGATCGTAGCCGGTTACGCGATGCGCCAGGAGCGACTGTTCCCATTCAACCGCAGGCGCTTCAAATCCTTCCAGCCGCGAGAGCGCCTGCAACACGCCTTGCTCACCACTCAGTTGCGACTGCGGCGCGAGGTGTTGCCAGGCAAGCACCCACTGCATGTAGACAGCAGGGGAAGCCGGCTCGATTTGTTTGCGCAGATTTCCTATCGTCAGCCGGTGAATGCGCTGCAGCAGGCGACGTTCGCACCATTCAATCTCGAAATCCGTGCAACGCGGAGTTGCGGTGATTTCAAATGTCCCGCGCAGAATCGTTCCCTGCATTTCCAGCTGCAGCAGCTTCTGGAAAATATCGGAAGCAGGCAAACCCAGCAGTGAGGCCAACGAATTTGCGGTCACCGGTCCGAGAATTTGCAGCCAGCCTTGGATCAGCTTCATGACTGCATTGCCATGGGTAACTGTATCGGTTACATATTCACCCTCGGGCCAAAGAAATTTAGCCGACACTAGGTTTTCTGTCGCTACCCAATAACCGCCTGTCCGACCCTCTACGACCCTGGCTCGCCCGGCTCGCTCCAGTCTTTGCAACAACCATGTCCACGGCTCTGTCTCCTGCCGCTGCAACATAGCTACCGGTAGTGCCACCAGTTGAAACAACAGGTCGTGCATCTCGTGTTCATCTCGCAGGTCCGGCCAGCACTCCGACCGCACAGCCGCAATCGCAGCAGGGTCGAGCTGCCCCGCATCCCCTTGCATGCTGGCGGGTAAGGTGCGGCGCATCGAAACCGCGCGCGCGCGGCGCTCCTCCAACGGTGCATCATCGAGAAATGCATACGGATTCGCGTTCAACAATTCATGTGCGAACTGTGAAGGCGCGGTCGTATCGACGGAGACACATTGGATCGTTCCGTCGGCGATCCCTTCGAGCACGCTCTTCAGACCCGCCAAGTCCATCGCCTCTCCGAGGACGTCTTTCATGACTTCCCGCACCAGGGGATGATTTGGAATCTCGCGGTCGCCTTGAATATTTTCAAGACACGCTGCAACCTGGGGAAACACGCTGGCTAAAAGATCGTCGGAACGAGTACGGAGAATCTGCGGCGCGACCTTTTTTCCCTTTTGGAACCGTAACAGTTGCAAACTTCGTCCCGCGGCCCATGTCCACCGCGACTTGAAGATCGGCGAATCCAATGCTGCCTGCTCCAGCAGTGCTTGCACCGTTTGCCGCGTGAGGACTTGAAACACATCGCTCAGCGGAAAGCTGTGCTGCTCCGCTAGCGAAATGCAAAGGCCGTTGTCAGTCGCGGCGGCCTGCAATTCGAAATTGAAGCCTCGGCAAAAACGCTTGCGCAACGCCAACCC